>Ga0335069_10003745_pt1 | contig 22815 bp, 15 predicted proteins | sample Lox_Sample_11_FD_206714 | JGI IMG/M metagenome (GOLD analysis project Ga0335069, IMG submission 206714) | Soil microbial communities from Loxahatchee National Wildlife Refuge, Florida, United States - Lox_Sample_1.1 | ecosystem: Environmental > Terrestrial > Soil > Wetlands | place: USA... | reverse complement strand
GGCGGGAACCGTTCGGGGTCCCCCCAGAGCTCGGCCCGGTCCGTACAAGACTGCTATCCTGTACGAACCATGAGGAAGAAGCTCACTCGCACCGGGAACAGCCTCGCTCTGATCTTCGACCGGGGCCTGCTCGAGGCCACCGGAATCCGCGCCACCACGCCGCTGGAAGTCTCGACCGACGGCGAGGTCATCGTCATCTCACCGGTCCGCTCGGCCAGGCGGACCGAGACGTTGCGCAAGGTGATGGAACGCGCCCATGCCAGGTACGGGGGAACCTTCCGCCGCCTCGCCGAGTGAGGCGATTCAAGCCGATCTTCCTCACGCTGGACGAGGTCCTGGCCCTCCACGCCGATCAGATCGCGCGCTATGGCGGCCGGCCAGGCCTCCGTGACCTCGGATTGCTCGAGTCGGCGCTCGCCATGCCGCGCGCCACGTTCGGCCGCCTGTACCTCCATCCGAGCCTTCCGGAGATGGCGGCCGCCTACCTGTTCCACCTCGCCGGGAATCACCCGTTCCTCGACGGCAACAAGCGGGTCGGCCTCGCGGCGGCGATCGCCTTTCTCGGTCTCAACGGGCTGTGGCTGGAGGCGGACCCCGACGAGCTCGCGGAACTCGTGCTGCGGACCGCCCGGGGCGAGGCGGGAAAGGCGGAGGTGGCAGAGTTCATCCGCGAGCGGATGGTCGAGGCGTGACGCCTGCGTGGACGGCGGCTGCAGCGGAGATTCCTCGGATCGCGTCACCCGGGCTTCCCGGCAGGTGAAACGAGGTGTCTGTAACGAGGTGTCTGGCACCGCTTCGAGCACCGCTTCGACACCGTACCGAGATGTCCGTCACGAGGTGTCTCCGTAACGAGGCGTCTGGCACCGCTTCGACCACCGCTCTTGCACCACGTCTTACCGGCCGCCGCCCGACTCCCGGTCGGGTGCGTCGAGGACCGGTTGACCGAGGAAGCTCAGGGTCTTAAAGCCTCCCGTCCCTCGATGTCCGAGCCTCACGCCTCGCTGTCCGAGCCCACGTCCGAGGTGGCGCCCCCCGCGGCCGATCCGCTGGGACAGGTGCGCGCGCAGCTCCAGCCCGGGACCCGGGTGCGCACCACCGGGCTGCAGGGCGCGGCGCGGGGGCACGTGCTGGCCCGGCTCTCGCGCGAGCTGCGGGGCCCGCTGGTCTGCATCACCGCGGACGAGGACTCGGCCGAGCAGCTGGCGGCGGACCTGGCGTTCTTCCTCGGCGGGCCGGGCTCTCTGGTCGAGCCCAACGTGCTCCAGCTCCCGGGCGACGAGGTGCTCCCCTGGGACGAGCTGACGCCGGATGCCACGGTGGTCGCCGAGCGGCTCGGGGCGCTCTTCCACCTCCGTCAGGGGACGCGCTTCCCGGCGCTGGTGCTCAGCTGGCGCGCGCTCCACAAGCGGGTGCTCCCGCCCGAGGTGCTCGACACGCTGAGCGAGATGGTCGGCGTGGGCCAGGACCTCGACCGCGACGCGTTCCTCCGCCGGCTGGCAAACATGGGGTACCAGTCGTCGCCGCTGGTCGAGGACCTGGGCACCTTCTCCGCCCGCGGCGGGATCATCGACGTCTTCTGTCCGCTCTACGGCCGGCCACTGCGCATCGAGCTGTTCGGGGACACCGTCGAGTCGCTGCGGCTCTTCGACCCGGCGACCCAGCGCACCGCCGAGCTGCTGAAGGAAGCCACGCTCATCCCCGCGCGCGAGGTGCTCTTCACCGAGGAGACCCGGGGGGCGGCCGAGGCTGCAGCCCGCGCCGCCGCCGAGCGCATCGACATCCCCACCAGCCGGCTCCGCGAGACGCTGGACCGCATCCGCGAGGGCATCCCCTCGTACGGGATGGAGGCGCTGCTCCCGGGGTTCTTCCGGGGCGGGCTCGCCACGGTGCTCGACTACCTGCCCCACTGGGCCCGGGAGCCGCTGGTCTACGTCGATGACCCGCTCGGCGTGGGGCGCGCCGCCGAGGAGCTCCGGAGCGAGATTGATCAGGTCTGGGCCGAGGCCACCACCCGCAAGGACCTGGCGCTCCCGCCCGAGCAGCACTTCGCCTCGGACGACGAGCTGCTCGCCGGCATCGCCCGGTACCCGGTGCTCGAGGGCGGCGGCCTGTCGCTCTCGGCGAGCGGCGCGCCGGTGGCGTTTTCTCTTGGCACGACCTCGGACCTACGGCAGGCGATCCTCTCGCATCACGGCGAGGAGGGCGCGCTGACCCCGCTGGTGCAGCGGCTGGAGCGCTGGCGCGAGATGCGCGTCACCACCGCCATCGCCTGCGGCTCGGCCGGCCAGGTCGATCGGGTCAAGCGGCTGCTCCTCGACCGGAACGTGATGGTGCGGGTGCACGGCGAGCCGTTCGCGGACTCGGCGGCGCTGCGCGACCCGAGCATCTGGGCGCACCTCTTCACCGGTGAGGTGAGCCACGGTTTCGTGGACACCGCCGGCGGGCTCGCGGTCCTGAGCGACGAGGAGATCTTCGGCGCCCGGGCTCACCGGCGGGTGAAGGGGCGGCGGGCGGACCAGCCCTTCGGCGCGGCCTTCCGCGAGCTGAAGGAAGGCGACCTCATCGTCCACACCGACTTCGGCATCGGCCGCTACGCCGGGCTGACCAAGATGCAGGTGCAGGGGATCCCCGGGGACTTCCTGGTCCTGGAGTACGCCGGACGGGACAAGATCTACCTGCCGGTGAGTCGGATGCGGCTCATCCAGAAGTTCACCGGGGGCGACCCGACCAAGGTCGCGCTGGACAAGCTGGGCGGCACGGGGTGGCTCAGGACCAAGCAGCGGGTGAAGGAAGCCCTGCTGAAGATGGCCGCCGAGCTGCTCCGGCTGTACGCCGCGCGGCACGCACACCCGGGCTTCGCCTTCAGCGAGCCCGACCGCTACTTCCGTCAGTTCGAGGCGGACTTCGAGTTCGACGAGACGCCCGACCAGGCCAAGGCCATCGAGGACGTCCTGGCCGACATGCAGAAGCCCGAGCCGATGGACCGGCTGGTCTGTGGCGACGTGGGGTACGGCAAGACCGAGGTGGCGATGCGGGCCGCCTTCAAGGCCACGCTGGACCGGAAGCAGGTGGCGGTGCTGGTGCCGACCACGGTGCTCGCCCAGCAGCACTTCCACACCTTCCGGAAGCGGTTCGCGGACTACCCGGTGAGCGTCGAGGTCGTCTCGTCGATGCGGAAGCCGGCCGAGGTGCGCGAGGCGCTGAAGCGCGCCCGGGAAGGCAAGGTCGACATCCTCATCGGGACGCACCGGCTGCTCGGTGCCGAGGTGGGGTTCAAGGACCTGGGGCTCCTGGTGGTCGACGAGGAGCAGCGCTTCGGGGTGAAGCACAAGGAGCGCATCAAGCAGCTGCGGACCCAGGTGGACGTGCTCACCCTGACCGCGACGCCGATTCCCCGCACCCTCCACATGAGCATGTCCGGGCTCAGGGACATGAGCATCATCGCCACGCCGCCGCAGGACAGGCGGGCCATCCGGACGTTCGTGACCAAGTTCGATCCGCCGACCATCCGCGAGGCGATCGTCCGGGAGCTCCAGCGCGGGGGGCAGGTGTTCTTCGTGCACAACCGCGTGCAATCGATTCACTCGATGGAGCGGTTCCTGAAGGAGCTCGTTCCCGAGGCGACGATCGGCATCGCCCACGGGCAGATGGGCGAGGGGCAGCTGGAGAAGGCGATGGCCGACTTCGTGGACCGCAAGTTTCAGGTGCTCCTGTCCACGACCATCATCGAGAGCGGCATCGACATCGCGTCGGCGAACACGATGGTGGTGAACCGCGCGGACACCTTCGGGCTATCGCAGCTGTACCAGCTCCGCGGACGGGTGGGTCGGGCCAAGGAGCGGGCCTACGCGTACCTCCTCGTTCCGGCGCGCCGGGCGGTGACCCGCGATGCGCAGCGGCGGCTCGAGGTGCTGCAGGCGTTCACCGAGCTCGGTGCGGGCTTCAGCATCGCCTCGCACGATCTGGAGATCCGCGGCGCGGGCAACCTGCTGGGGCACGACCAGTCGGGGACCATCGCCGAGATCGGGTTCGATCTGTACACCCAGCTGCTCGAGGAAGCGGTGGCGGAGATGCGGGGCGAGCCGCCGCGGGTGGAGATCGAGCCCGAGGTGACCTTGCCCATCCCCGCACTGATCCCGGACGACTACGTGCCGGACGTCCACCAGCGGCTGGTGCTCTACAAGCGGTTCAGCAGCGCCGGGTCGGCGGACGAGGTGAGCGACCTCCGCGCCGAGCTGGTGGACCGCTTCGGCGAGCTGCCGGACGAGGTGGACGCGCTCAGCGAGCTGATGCTCTTGAAACAGGAGATGCGCGAGCTGCGGCTGCGGGCGATGGAGAGCGGTGCCGGCCGGCTGGTGGTGACGCTGGGGCAGGACGCGCTGCTCGACGGGGCAAAGCTCGCGGCCATGGTGCAGAAGAGCAAGGGCGTGTACCGGCTGACGCCGGACCTCAAGCTGGTCGCGCGGCGGGATGGGCCGGACCAGGCGGCGGCGCTGCTGGGCGAGGCGAAGAAGGTGCTGTGCGATCTCGCGGCCTGCGCCGTGGCCTGACACCGCCGCCGAGGTGGGAAGGGGACCGCGCCGTGCGCCCTGAGTGGCAGGGCCGCCCCCGTCCGCGCCGAGGGTCGCTGAGCACTCGCCTGTACCGATCCGATTCGCGTTCTCTACACTCCCTTGCGTCGCGTCCAGAGAATCAACGGACGACAAAGGGGATCTGCACGATGAAGCGTCTTCTGTTCCTGACCGGGATCGCCGGTGCACTCGTTGGCTGCGGCAACGGGCTGCCCACGCCGCCGCCGCTCCCGAACCTGACCTACGGTGCGCCGACGGCCAACCTCAGCGCCGAGCAGAGCAACGCGGCGAGCGCGGGGGAGAGCGGATTGAGCAACGCCTCCGGGGCGAACGGCCAGACCGCGGACCCCACCGCAGCTCCGGCGCTGGCCGACGAGCTGGGGGGGAATCTTCCGAGCGCGCTGATGGCCGCTCCTTCCGGGGAGGCTGCGCTGAAGAGCCTGCCGGTTCCCAGCTCGGAGGCAGCGGCCCGGGCGGTCCGAGGGGCAGGGCTGAGCCTGGGCAACAGCAGCTGCGTCACCAAGTCGGGGAGCAGCTATTCGTACAGCGGCTGCTCATATAGCGGGGACGGGTTCAGCTGGACGCTGAACGGGTCCATCTCCGTGGCCACGAGCTCGATCACCTGGGACATCAAGGCCACGTTCTCGGGGAGCGCGCAGGGAGCCTCCGGCAGCGGCGAGTTCCACTGGACGGGCCAGCTCGCCTGGACTGCTACCACCGTGACCGGGAACGGGCTGAGCCAGCTCGCGGTGAAGGCCGACGGGAACGGGGAGCACGTGGAGATCGCGGCGACCTCGGGGTGGAACGCGGATCTCCAGGTCGATGCGACCAACCATTGCGTGTCTGGAGGCTCGCTGGTGGTCGCGCGCGCGCTCGAGGGGACGGCGAGCAACGGCCAGCACGTCTCGATCAAGGCCGGCTGGAAGTTCACCTGGAACGGCTGCAACAACGTCGAGGTCGCCGTCGGAACCTGAGTCAGCCGGTTAGCTCGGAACCACCCCTCGACCCGCGGCGGACAGCACCTGGCGCCGCGGGTCGTCGTGTCCTGGGAGGGTACCCGTTCTCGAAGGCTCCGCGGACCGTGACGGCCGCCTCCGGCAAGGGTGGCACGGGTGGGGGTGGGTATCCGGTTCCGGTGACGAGGTGTCGGTAACGAGGTGTCTGGCACCGCGTCGCGGCACCGCGTCGCGTAAGCGCCCGACCGGTAAGAGTTTTTGACGAGATGCCCGTAACGAGGTGTCTGGCACCTCGACGGTGCACCTCGACGGTAGCACCTCGACGGTAGGCACCTCGACCTGGGGGGTAACGAGGTGTCTGGCACCTCGACCTGGGCACCTCGACCTGGGCGGTTTCCGGCCTCCTGCCAGGTCTCTCACCAGCTGAGCGCACGACCGGAATCACGGTTTCTCCCGATCTCGGCTCCGACCGGGGGTGCGCCTCGCCCTCCCCGCACCCAAGTTGTGCGGCGACAACGGTTGTCTTCGGGAACGGGGAAGGAGCGAACATGAGGAGTCGTCTCTTGGTGGTGACCGCGGCACTCGCCTTCGCCGGCGCCTGCGCGCACGGCAGCATGCAAAGTGACACGGTGAGCGATGAGGCGCTTGCCCGGGTGCCGGCCGACCAGATGGCCTCGGTGAACCAGGCGCGGGTGGCCGCTTCCAAGGCGAAGGACAACGTCGCGCGCGAGAACCTGCGGCTGGAGCAGGCCAGGAAGTACGCCGGCGTCGCGAAGGACGAGGTGAACGTCGCCAAGGCGCAGCTGGAGCGTGACCAGTCTGCGCAAGACGCCGCGGACTACGCCCGGAACGATCAGCAGGCGGCCCAGTCCCAGAGCGCGATGGGGCTCGCCCGCCAGCGGCAGCAGGTGGCCGACGCTCACGTGAAGGCCGCCGACGCGCTGATCAGCTACGCCCAGGAGCGGGTCAACGCAGCCCAGACGGCGATGGACCTCGCCAACGCCCGGCTGGAGCTCGCCAAGTTCAAGGCGCTCCAGGCCTCGGGTGACCCGGCCGCGGCGAGCGTCGATGGCCAGGCCATCGCCAAACGCGGCGAGGACGCTCGCATCGCGCTCGAGCAAGAACGGGCCAAGGTCGCCCAGCGGAAGGCCAGCGCCGCCGCCGCGCGGACCAGCTGGGTGGCGCTCCGCGATCAGCTCCCGGCCGACCAGCGGTTCGGCGTGGGCGGCTCGGGCGCGGACACCGCCACCAACCTGAGCACCAACCCCAGCAGCGACGACGACAAGGAGCTGTTCAACCTGCTGTAGCCGTCGCCGGTCCCAGCCAGCGGTATCCCTCACGCACCGCGGCGGGTCCCCCGTGCTCGAGGACCCGCCCGTGCGCGAGGATGACCCGGTCGAAGTCGAGCCCGAGCAGCCGCTCGAGGCTCCTCCGCGTCGCGGGGCGATCCCGGTACACCAGGCGCAGGAACCGGCTCCAGCCCACGCGCCCGTGCAGCCCGGCGGCCCTGAGGTACAGGCGCGTCGGGAGGTGGGGGCTGGTGTCGAAGTTCTCCACCAGGTCCGAGCAGATGAGCGTCCGACTCGGGCGATGCACGAACACCGTCTCGTCGAGCATCGAGCCATCGACGTGGACCGGGACGAGCACCCCGCCCCAGTCCGGGTCCGGCGTCTCGGAGAGCTCGGCGTCGATGCGCAGCCCCGGCCGCTTCCGGCGCATCGCAGCGGGCGCGTGCACCCGCGCCGTGGGCCAGCGCTCGATGGCGTCGCTCACGTAGACGTGGTGGTAGAGGTTCGGGACCACGATGTGGGCCACCGGCCCGAGCGCCTGGATCTGGTCGGCGAGCAGGTCGTCCACTGCCACCACCGAGTCCAGCCACAGCCCTCCGCCCGGCAGCCGGAGCACGGTCATCCGCGTGCCGAGGTGCAGGCCGAGGAACCGGTGAGGCGCCGAGGCGCTCCAGAGGCCGTCGGCGTGCTGGATGAGCTCGCTCATCCGCAGAAGTGATGGATCGCCGCCTCGAGGATCTCCTCGCAGCGAACGAACTCGGCGACCGGGACGTACTCGCCCGTCTGATGCGCGACCTGGATGTTCCCCGGGCCGAACACCACCGAGCGTGCCCCGAGCGCGGTCATCTGCGGCGCCTCGGTGCCGAAGCTGACGGTGGCCGAGCCCTGACCGCTCTGGCGCTCGAGGAACGTCACCACCTCGGCGGAGGCGGGCGTCTCCACGCCGCGGTCGGTGCGGAGGATGCGCATCCGGGCCTCGCACCCGGGCTCCTCGCGGCGGAGCTGGAACATGAGCTGCTCGATCGCGTGGGGCACCGCCTCGACGGGCTGCGCAGGGATGGGCCGCCACTCGAGGGTGAAGGTGCAGCTGCCGGGGATGACGTTCTTCGCCCGGCCCCCCTGGATCATGCCCACGTTCAGCGTGGTGTAGGGCGGCTCGAAGGACGGGTCGGTCTCGCCGCGGAGCGGGCCCCTGGCGTAGGCCTCGATGCGGGTGAGGAGGCGCGCGGCGCGGAAGATGGCCGACGCGCCCGTGTCCGGGTAGGCGCTGTGGCCCTCTTTGCCCGAGACCTCGATCTCCGCCAGACAGTAACCCTTGTTCGCTCGGATGGGCCGGAGCGAGGTCGGCTCGCCGACGATCGCGTTTCGGGCGGCGCCGCGGCGGGCCTCGAGCAGCATCTTCGCCCCGAGACAGCCGACCTCCTCGTCGGCGGTGAAGATCAGGCCCAGCGGCCTCTTGACCGCGGACCGCGTCCGCTCGGCGGCCAGGAGCGCACAGGCGATGAAGGCCTTGGTGTCGCAGGCGCCGCGGGCGTAGAGGCGGTCACCGTCTCGGGTGAGCTTCAGCGCGTCGGCCCAGCCGGTGTCGTAGGGGACGCAGTCGGTGTGGCCCACCAGCGCCAGCTCGGGCACCTCGCCGGCGCCGTGGCTGAAGGCCAGGAGGTTCACCTTCTCCACCCCCGCGTCGTCCGGGTAGCGCTGGCGTTCGCAGCGGAAGCCCAGCGCCGTCACCCGCGGCTCGAGCCAGTCGATCAGCGACCGGTTGGGGAGCCGGCTCGTGGTGTCGAACCCCACCAGGGCCCGCAGTGTCTCCTCCAGCCGTCCCTCCACCTCGCTCACGCGAACGTCCTCCGGCACAGCGCTGTGAAGTCACGACCCGAGGCCTCCTCGAGCGGATGCCGGCCATCCTGCACCACCCGCCGCCCCTGGACCCAGGTGTCGGTCACCGCGGAGGCGGGGGCCGAGAACACCACCGCAGCGAGGAGGCCGTCCTCGGGAGCCCCGAGCAGGGCCGGATGGCCGAGGTCCACCGCGCAGAGATCCGCCGGACGGCCCGGGGCGAGCCGACCCACCTCGAGGCCGAGGCTCCTCGCGCCCCCATGCGTCGCGACGTCGAGCAGCGTGCGGGCGAGCGCATCGGCACCCTCGCCGGTCGGCGAAAGGACGAGCCGGCGACCTCGCTGCAGGCGGAGGTCTCCCTCGAGCGCCCGGAGCTCGCCGAAGGGGTCGATCTCGCTCTGGCCGTCGGTGCCGATGCAGAGCGTGGCTCCGGCGGCGGCGAGCCCGTCCGCCGGGAGGATGCCGTCGCCGAGGTCGCGCTCGGTGAGGGGGCAGGCGCAGACGCTCGTCGGCGCAAGGAGTGGGATCTCGTGGGGGGCGAGGTGCACGGCGTGGACGGCGGTGAAGCGCGGGTCGAGGAGCCCGACCTCGGCGAGAAGCTCGACGGGACGGCGGCCGTGCTCGGCGAGGCAGGCCTCGACCTCGCGCAGCTGCTCGGCGACGTGCATGTGCACCGTCCTCGGTCGCGCGCGCGCCACGGCCTCGAGCCAGGACCGGGGAACCGCGCGCACGCTGTGTGGCGCGGCCCCGACGGTGACCAGCGGATCGGGGCGCACGCGATGTTCGAGCGCGGCCACGGCGGCGAGGAAGCTGTCGGGGTCGGGATCGTAGAAGCGGCGCTGCCGAGGCTCGGGCGGAGCGTCGAAGCCGGGCCGCGCGTAGCCCACCCGGAGGAGGTGAATGCGGAGGCCCACCTCGCGGGCGGCGGCGATGACCCGGAGCGCGAGCTCGAGCGGGTCGGGGTATGGGTGGCCGTCGGGCGTGTGGTGGAGGTAGTGGAACTCGCCGACGGTGGTGACGCCCGCGCGCGCCATCTCCAGGAAGCACTGGCGCGAGGCGATGGCCAGCCCGTCCGGGTCGAGCGCGGCCGCGGCGCGGTACATCGTCTCGCGCCAGGTCCAGAAGTCGTCCTGGACGCGGCCGGGGGCCGGCTCCTGCGTGCGGCCACGCAGGAGCCGCTGGAAGGCGTGGCTGTGCGCGTTGACCAGGCCGGGAAGCAGCAGCTTGCCGTGGAGGCGCTCGATGGTGGCGCCAGCGGGGGGTGTGCCGGCGGTCTCGCAGGTACCGTCGCCGGCCAGCGCGAGCGCGACATCGCGCAGAAGGCGGCCCCCCCAGAAGAGGGCCTCGGGCTGAAGCCAGCGAGAAACCATGGGCCGCAGGGCACCCTAGCAACGCGCTCGTGGCCGGAGCGAGGGGGCGGGCACGATGCGTCAACGGGATGCGGAGTGTGGACCGCGTGTACACCCTGGGTGGCAACGACGAGGGACTTCCCCGGGAGGCGTGCGCGGAGGCAGTCGCCTGGTGGAGGCTCAGGTGGGGTCACGAGGTGCGGCCACGAGGTGCCGGTAACGAGGTGTCTGGCACCAAGGCCGGCGTCCCAGCTGAGACGGCGCTGGGCCTGACTCATTTGGTTTCGCGCGCCCCTCGTAAGCATCCCGAACCACGGACTCTGAGTCCGGCGGTGCGCACGCCCGATCAACCCAGGTCCCCGGACACCAGAGCAGGGTGCCACCGAGGGTGTCTGTTAACGAGGTGTCTGGCACCTCCTCCCCGGGCACCTCAACCCCGAGCACGTCCTGAACTCGTCGGGCCGGCGTTGAATGGCCAGCCACCCGGAACGCGCGGCCTTTGCGCGACCCGGGGGTGGCGTGCTGACCTTGCCTCCAGGCAGGAGACCCCATGGCCCGCCGCAAAGACCCGCTCGAGACGTACCGGCAGAAGCGCGATTTCACGGTCACGCCCGAGCCTGCACCCGAGCGGGCGGCGCCCGCTCCCGCCGGAGCGCTGCGGTTCATGGTGCACAAGCACGACGCGACCCGGCTCCACTACGACCTGCGGCTCGAGATGGGCGGTGTTCTCGCCAGCTGGGCCATCCCCAAGGGCCCGAGCTACGACCCCGCCCAGAAGCGGCTCGCGGTGGAGACCGAGGACCACCCGCTCGCGTACGGCGACTTCGAGGGGCGCATCCCCGACGGCGAGTACGGCGCAGGCGACAGCATCATCTGGGACCGCGGCACCTACGACAGCGAGCCACCCGGCGAGGCGGAGGCTCAGCGACGGAAGGGACACCTGCATCTCGTCTTCAACGGGCAGAAGCTCAAGGGGGGCTGGCACCTGGTCCGGACCCGCCCCCAGGGCGGCAAGGCCCAGTGGCTCCTGTTCAAGGCGAAGGACGGCACCGAGCGGCCGGACTACGACGTCGTGGCCGAGCGCCCCGAGTCGGTGGCGAGCGGGCGCCGGGTGACCCGCGGGCCCGAGCGGCAACGCCAGCTCCGCGGCGTCCACCCCGATCCGGACAGGCTGCTCGCGCGGGTCTGGCCGCCGATGCTGGCCGTGCTGTCCAAGGGCACTCCGGCGCCGGCGAGCCGGTACGTGTACGAGGTGAAGTACGACGGGTACCGCGCCCTCGCCGCCATCTCGGGCGGGAAGGTGTCGGTGCGCTCGCGGAACGACCTCGACTTCGGGACCCGGTTCCCCTGGGTGCTCCCGGCGCTCTCGCAGATGGTGGTCGGCGAGGCGGTGCTCGACGGCGAGTTGGTGGCACTCGACGCGAAGGGGGTGTCGCGCTTCCAGAAGCTCGCCGATCCGGAGGCCGAGCATCGCTACGTGGTGTTCGACCTGCTCTGGCTCGACGGGGAGGACCTCCGCTCACGGCCGCTCGAGGAGCGGCGCGAGCTGCTCGAGTCGGTGATGGCCAACACTCGTCCGCCGCTCGAGCTGGCCCAGCGCGTTCGCGGCGACGAGGAGAGCGCGCTGGCCGAGGCGAAGCGCCGCGGCTGGGAGGGGCTCCTGGCGAAGCTCCGTGGCTCGCCGTACACCGGGACCCGCAGCGCCGACTGGCTGAAGCTCAAAGTCCTCGGCACGGACGAGCTGGTCATCGCCGGCTGGACTCCCATCTCCAACGGGGCGGCCGAGATCGGGGCGCTGCTGGTCGCGGCTCGACGAGGCTCGGCCTTCGTCTATGCCGGGAAGGTCGGGACCGGGTTCGACCGGACGATGCGACGCCGGCTTCTCACGCTGTTGAAGAAGGACGAGGTTCCTCGCCCGGCGATCGAGGACGCCCCGCGAATGCGCGATGCCCACTGGGTGAAGCCGCGGCACGTGGCCGAGCTGCAGTTCACCGAGTGGACGCGCGACGGGAGGCTGCGGCACCCCTCGTTCCAGGGGCTCCGGGAGGACAAGGGGCCGCTGGAGATCGGCCAGGACGAGCCGGGCGCCGCACGGCCCGCGAAGGCGTCGCGCGGGTCGGGAGCGGCGGCCTCGGGGCGGCGGGCCGCAGGGCGCTCGGTCTCCGCAGCGCGGGCACGGACGACCTCGGGTCGCCGCGGGTCGACGCAGGGCAAGTCGGCGAGCCCCAAGAGACGAGGGGCGAGCACACCCTCCTCGAAAGGCGGCGGTCCGGATGGCGCCGACCCGGACGGCGCGCCCGCCACCGGGTTCTTCGGGACTTCTCCGGCCGAGGGCTTCGGGACGTGGCACTCGAACCGCGGCGACGGAGACGAGTCCTCGGTGACAGCCTCCCCGCCGCCGTCGTCCCAGGTCACCGCTTCGGAGCCTCCGCCCGCCCAGGTGCCCATCACCCATCCGGAGAAGGTCCTCTTCCCCCTCTCGAAGATCACCAAGGCCGACGTCAGGGCGTACGACGATGCGGTTGCCCCGGCGCTCATCGCCGCGCTCCGCGGACGGCCGCTGTCCATGCAGCAGTGGCCCCAGGGCATCGGCAAGCCCGGCATCTTCCGCCAGGGCGCGACCTCCGCACCCCCGTGGATCCCCCGGGTGACGGTGCAGCACGTCGACCACCCGCTGGAGCACATCGTCGTCGACCGACCGGAGACCGTGTCGTGGCTCGCCAACCAGTCCGCGCTCACCTTGCACATGACCTCGAGCCGTGCGGCCACCGTGGACGAGCCGGACTGGGTGGCGTTCGACTTCGACCCCGCCGAGGCCGGGTGGGCGCAGATCGCCCCGCTGGCGAAGGCGCTGAAGGGCTTGCTCGACGAGCTGAAGCTGACCTCGGTGCCCAAGACCTCGGGGAAGCGTGGGCTCCACGTCTTCGTCCCGCTCGGGCCGGGGCATACCCACGCGCAGACGCTCGGATTCGCCGAGGCGGTGGCCGGAGCGCTCGCGGCCCGCTTCCCGGACCTGGCGACGACGGAGCGCGCCCTGAACCGGCGGCGCGGGCGCTTGTACCTCGACGCGCACCAGAACGGGCGGCTGAAGACAATGGTCGCCCCCTACTCGATTCGCCCGGTGGAGGGCGCGCCGGTCTCCACCCCTCTGGAATGGGACGAGGTGAGTGCGCGACTCGAGCCGGGGAAGTTCAACATCCACACCGTGCCCCGGCGTCTCCGCGAGCGTGGGGACCTGTTCGCGCCAGCGCTGGCCGGCAAGCAACGGCTGCCCGAGTTCCGTGCCTGAACGAGCCAGTCGGCAGGTTTGCGGTGACGCGCCCACGCGGGTCCTGGCCTGTGCTAGTCGGCCGGCTCCGGAATGCGTGACCTGACTTCCGCCTCGTCGCGGGCTGCCGATCCGGCTGCGGATCGGTGGTTCTTCCTGTTCAACGCCGTGGTGTCGGTGGCCGCGCTGCTGCTGCTCGGGTGGCTGCTGCTGGTGCGTCGAGGAGGTGCGCCTGGCGCGGCGGACCTCCGGTTCCTCCCCGCGGTGAACGCGAGCCTGAACGCGACGGCGGCGGTTCTGCTGTTCTCGGGGTGGGTGGCGATCCGCCGTGGCTCGATGCGGGTGCACCGCATCCTGATGGTCGGCGCGTTCGTGGCCTCTTCGCTGTTCCTGATCTGCTACCTCGCGTACCACGCGGTGCACGGGGACACGCGGTACGCCGGCACCGGCGCGATGCGCGGCGTTTACCTGATGGTGCTTGCCACGCACGTACTCCTCTCAACCACCGTGGTTCCGCTGGCACTGACGGCCTTCTGGTTCGCGCTCCGCCGGGAGTTCCGGCGGCACCGTCGGGTGACCCGCGTTCTCTGGCCCATCTGGATGTATGTCTCGGTGACCGGGGTGGCGATCTTCTTCATGCTGCGCAGCAGCTACCGGCATTGAGCGGGCGACCATGAGCTGCCGCTGATGCCAGGCCGTAACGAGGTGTCCGTAACGAGGTGTCCCGTAACGAGGTGTCTGGCACTTCCCGAGCACTTCCCCACGTCCCCGACCGATCGGGAGCGCAAAGAGCAAGGGACACCAAGTGCCGTGGCTCGAAGGCCAGCCCGGCGGTCAGCTGCCGAGTGCTGCAGGGGTGAGGGTCGTGCCGGGCTGGCTCGGGAGCGCTCCGGGGGTTCTCTGGTCGGCGCTCGTTTCCCTCACCTGGCCCGCGCCGTCACCTGGACGTTGGCCAGAGGAAGGGTTTGATCGCGGCCTCTGGGAAGCGGGCAGAGAGGTCTCCGGTCCTCCAAAGAACCGAGGCGCGCCGGAAAGCCTCAGCGAAACTCCGATATCGTTCGCGGAACGCCTCGAGCATCCCCGGAACGGACGTGTGGCACGGGGGGCGCGGTTTGCGCCTGGCCGCGGCCGGCTTCGAGTGCGGACGCTGGTTCAGCACACCGGCTCGTCCAAGGGCCTTCCGGTACTGACGTGACGCTTGCTTCTCGATGGCGTCCACCGCCCGCTCCAGGAAGCGGCAGAGTGCTCGAGAGCTCCGAAGAGCAGGAATCGGGAGGGGCGTCAGCCGGAGCTCTTCCGGCTCCACCCAGCGGCGATCGAGCAGGGCTCGGGCGGCGCGACGCGCATTCCCACTCGCTCGGCGCGTCCAGTTGAACCACGGAAAGCTCCTGGGTTCACCATCGCGCATGAACGGCAAGCAGCTGAGTCCGGGCCAGTCACGACAGAGTCGAACCAGGCCCTCCTTCACTCCGTGCGCGAGCACGTAGCGGACTCTCTCGAGGAGCGCGGCGTCGTCCAGAATCGGTTCAGCCGAGTATCGACGCTCCCAGAAGCTGCCGCGCCAGCCGACAAGCTTTCCGACCTTCTTCGAGATGTTCGTCAGGAGGTACTGCATGAAGGTCGGCAGATTTCCCCTTGGGGCGCGGACGATCAGGTGCATGTGATTCGAAAGGACGCTGAAGGCGTAGAGCTCCACGCCATGCAGACGCAGCGCCCGAGCCAATACACCGCCCAGGACCTCGTTCGTCTCCGCGGACGGACGGAGAAGGAAGCGGCGTTGAAAACACCGCGTTGTCACGAAGACGATCTCTTCGCCATTCGGCATCCGGATTGGCCTCGGCATCTTGACGACCCCCCTGTCGACGGCGTGCAAAGCAGGACTCGGGCCAAGTGGTGCCGCGCGCGTAACGAGGTGTCCGTAACGAGGTGTCTGGCACTTCCCGTGGGCACCTCGCGCAGAGCGGCTCGCGCGCCCCAAGGACGGGGAACCGGTCAGGAGGCGAGGGCGGCTTCGGCTTCGGGCCCAGGCGGTGTCGGTTGGGCGGACTGCGGAACGCCATCTAGGTAGATGACCTTCTGCCCGAGCACCGCGGAAGCTCGGGGGCCTGGCGTGACGATGCCCGTCAGGTTGAGCGGGTCGACTGCGGCCACCTCGATTCGCTGCCCCGAGGGCCGTGATCTCCGAATCGTCCGCGCGACGTCGACCGCGTCCGGCACTGCGAACTGCTCCCCACCGACCCCAGCCAGGAAGCGACCGCCGCGGACCTCCGCCCGCGCCTCGAGCCGGCGGTAGTGGCGGACCAGCTCGCGCCACGGCGGCGCCAGCGGCTCTCGGACCACGAGGTCGCGGAAGACAATCCCCCAGCGCGACAGCAGCAGCCGCCCGACAGAGGCAAGCCGTTCCTCGTCGCTCACGACCCCCTCCGAGCGGAGCAGTGACCAGCGCCCCGGGCCACCGTGCTTCAGCGCCCGCTGGTGGCGACGACGCTTCGGGCTGAGCAGCACCCGCAGGTTGTCCACCGCGTCGGCCGTCACCAGACCGCGGCCGAGCAAGTCCCAGAGCGCGTCCTCCACTGTTTCGACGGGCCGACCGGACGCCGAGACAAGCTCGGGGAAGAAGCAGGCTCCGCGCCTAGCGAGAACCTCGGCCACGGCTCGGCTCCCCTCGACGAGATCGTCGGGGAATCCGTCCGCAGCCTCCTGACGCGCAGCCGCGAGAAGCGCGCCGAGCTCGGACCGTCGGACGAACGTCAGTGTCGCGGTCCGCCCTGGCTTGAGCAAGCGCGCGGGCACCGCATCGACCTCGGCACCGCGGCGTGGACCCACCAGCTTTGGCTCCCGGAGGCTCAGGCGCCCCCAGGCAACCTCTCCGGTCCAGCACGCTCGCTCGAGCAACTCGGAGACGTTGCCTCGAACCCGGGCAGGCAACAGCACCTGCTCCCACGCGGCGGCCGGTGCCTCCCAGCCCTCGAGCAGGGAGACCGCCCTCAGCAGGCCGCCCTGACCCCCAAGCGCGTCGCCCGGCTCGAGGTGATGCCACCGGAACAGGAAGCGCATGAAGTCCTGCGCCGAGAGCGGCTCGATCTCACGCCGCAGGCGTCCGACTGTGAGCCGGTGGATCCGCTGAAGGAGCCTGCGGTCACACCACTCGAGCTGCTCTGCCCCCGGTCGGAACGTCCCCCGCAGGACTTGGCCCTCGGACTCGAGGCGATGCAGAGCCAGAGTCACGTCATCGATGGACAACGCCAGTGCCACGCTCAGTCCTGCGACGGTGATCGGGCCTGCCACCTCCATCCGTCCTCGCACGACTGCAAGAGCCGCGACCTCCCGTTCCACGGGGACGTCGCCTGCCAGCGCCGACAGCTGCGGGGTCAGAGCAGCTGCCGGGAACAGCGCACGAATATGCAGGAGACGTTCCGCGCAGATGACGAACGAGCGTGGGAGCCCCGAGGTGCACCCCGAGGTGCCAGACACCTCGTTACCGCCCAAGTCCGAGACGGTCAGTCTCGCTGCGCGGCCGGTCGCGACCAGCTCTTCCAGCAGGTGGGTCGGGACCCCCTCCGCCGGGACCAGCACCGCGGCGAGCAGCCAGTCGTGCAGCTCCTCCGGGTCGCGGACCAGCGGGCGGGCGTCGGCGATGACCTGCTCGATCGCCGAGGCGTCCAGCGCCCCGAGCCCCACTGCGTCCTCGGCCGGCAGTGCCCGGCGTACCTGGACCGCGCGGGCCCGCCGCTCCTCGAGCGGTGCCTCATCGAGAAACGTGTACGGTTGCGAGTTCAGCAGCGCGTGGGCAAGCGGCGACGGCTCGGGCAGGTCGCGGGCCAGGGTCTGGATCTCTCCGGCCCGGAACTCCCGGAGCACGCGCTTCAGTCCCTCCACGTCGAGAGCGTCGGTGAGGCAGTCCCGCAGCGCCTCGTGGACCAGCGGGTGGTCAGGCGGCTCGATCTCCCCTCCGCCGTGGTTGTCCTGACAGCCGACCTGTGCCGGGAACACCGCCGCCAGCAGGTCCTCCGCCCGGGCGCGCTGGATGTGCGGCGGGACGCGCCCGCCGCTCTGGTACCGGGAAAGCGCCAGCGCCCGCGTCGCGCTCCAGCGGAAGCGGGTCCCGAAGAGCGGCGCCTGCAGCACGGCCTGGACCAGCACCGACTCGACGGTGTCCGGGTGCAGGAACTCGAAGATGTCCGCGAGCGGGAAGCTGTGCTGCTCACCGAGCGACAGGAGGATGCCGTCGTCCGTCGCCGCCGCCTGCAGCTCGAAGTCGAAGGTACGGCAAAAACGCTTCCGGAGCGCGAGCCCCCAGGCCCGGTTGATCCGCCCGCCGAACGGCGCGTGGAGGATGAGCTGCATCCCGCCGGCCTCGTCGAAGAAACGCTCGGCAATGACGGTGCGCGCGCTCGGCAAGGCTCCCAGCACCTGGCGGCTCGCCTGGAGATACTCGGAGAGCGCCTCGACGTCCCGCGCTCCGAGGCCGAGCCGCTCGAGCCACTCTGCTGCCGCGGGGCGCTCGAGCACCTCGTCACGCAGACGCCCCACCTCCCGCGACAGCTCGTCCGTGCGCGAGGGAGCCTCGCCGCGCCAGAACGGAACGCTCGGCGGAGCTCCCCGCGCGTCCTCGACCCGGACCACGCCGCCGCGGAGCCCCTGCACCCGCCAGCTGGTGCTCCCGAGCAGGAACACGTCACCGGCCATCGTCTCGACCGCGAAGTCCTCGTCGAGCGTCCCCACCTGACGCCCGTCCGGCTCGGCCACCACCGGGTAGGTGAAGGTGTCGGGGATCGCGCCGCCGTTCATCAGCGCGGTGAGCCGCGCCCCCTTCCGCGCCCGGAGCACGTGGTTCACCCGGTCGCGGTGGAGGTGAACCCGCATCCGGCCGCGCCGCTCGCTCACCCCCTCGGAGAGCATCTGGAGGACCTGCGCGTACTGCTCCCAGCCGAGGTCGCGGTACGGCCAGGCGCGCTTGACCAGCGCGAACAGCGCCCGCTCGTCCCAGGCATCCACCGCGCAAGCGGCGACGATCTGCTGCGCCAGCACGTCCAGCGGCGCTTCCGGCATCCGCACCGCGTCGAGCTCCCCGTCGTGGACAGCGCGGAGGAGCGCCGTGCACTCGACCAGCTCGTCGCGGGTGAGGGCGAAGAGGATGCCCTTGCTCACCCCGTGCAGCGAGTGGCCCGCGCGCCCGACCCGCTGCAGGAACAGGGCGATGCCTCGGGGACTCCCGAGCTGCACCACCAGATCCACCGCGCCGATGTCGATCCCCAGCTCGAGCGACGCGGTGGCCACCATCGCCCTCAGCTCGCCGCGCTTGAGCTTCTCCTCGGCCGCCAGTCGCAGCTCCCGCGCCATGCTCCCGTGGTGCGCCGAGACGGTGCCGGGGCCGAGTCGGGTGCCCAGGTCGTGGGCCACGCGCTCGGCGAGCTTGCGGGTGTTGGTGAAGATGAGCGTCGTCCGGTGCTCGGAGGTCAGCTGCACCAGCCGGTCGTAGACCTGTCCCCACATCTCGTGGGTCGCGACCGCGCTCAGCGCGTCCTCGGGGGTCTCGAGCGAGAGCTGGCACTTTCGGAGGTGGCCCACCTGGACCACCGCGCATCCCTCGGGGTGGCCGGTCAGGAACGAGGCGAAGGTCTCGACCGGCTTCTGCGTGGCGGAGAGGCCGATCAGCTGTGGACGGCGCCGGACCTGCGCCTTCAGCCGCTCGAGCGAGAGCGCGAGGTGGCTGCCGCGCTTGTCCCGGGCCAGCGCGTGGATCTCGTCGACGATGACCGTGTCCACGTGGCGGAGCGTCTCGCGTCCCCGGGAGGCGGTGAGGACCAGGTAGAGCGACTCGGGCGTGGTGATGAGGACGTGCGGCGGACGGCGAAGCATCTGTGCCCGCTCGCTCGCCGGCGTGTCACCGGTGCGCACCTGGACCCGGACCGGCTCGGGGAAAAGGCCCTCGGCCGCGGCGAGCTGGTAGAGCGCCTCGAGCGGGGCGACCAGGTTCTTCTGGACGTCGTTCCCGAGCGCCTTGAGCGGCGAGACGTAGACCACCGAGGTCCGGTTCTCGAGCCGGTTCTCGAGCGCGAGCCGCAGCAGGCGGTCCAGGGCGGCCAGGAACGCCGAGAGCGTCTTTCCCGAACCGGTCGGCGCGGCGATGAGCACGTCCTCGCCGGCGAGGATGCGCGGCCAGCCACGGCTCTGGGGTTCCGAGGGCTGGCCGAGCGTCGACTGGAACCACCGCTGGACCAGCGGGTGAAAGGCGGCCAGGGCGGGGTGGACCGTGTCCGCAGCGGAGGCGAACTGGAGAGGGAGCTGCGGCGCGGCCATGGCCCGCATTCCTGAACGCCGGTGCAGTCCGCGTCAAGGGGGCATGAGGGTCCGGGACCCGATGCGCATGCTCTTCCTCGCATCGCTGCTCATGCTCGGGTGCGCTGCGGCTCCGCCCGTATCCAGCGCCTCCGCTGCCGGTTCGTTCCGGTTCCTTCGCCTGCACCTCGACTAGGCTGCGCCCGGGACGGTCCCGGCACTGCTGGCCTCCAGGGGGGAGTATCGAGGGTGGGTGCAGGCCCATGCGTCGTCTCCGGGAGAGAACACCGGTGCTCTTCGTCCAGCTCGGAGACGCGCAGCTCTGGGCCCTCCGACCGGCGGTCAGGAGGAGATGCCGGCACAGGCGGTCGCGGATGGCCGGACCGAGGAGCGCGTCCGGGCCGGGGTGGGCGGGGCGCTCGACGAGAACGACCGACGGATGCACGGCAGCCTCTGGACGCACCACAACGAGATCCTCCGCCTGGTCCCCGAGCTCTCCGCGGGCGAGCCGATCCTTGCAACCACCGCCTCTCAGCTCGTCACCGTCGCCGTGGATCTCCGGCTGCCGGCGCGTTCGGAGGAGTACCAGGGGGCGGCACAGACCCTCTCCGCCGGCGAGCGCTTCCACCTGGTCTTTGTCAGCTCGCCGGGCAGCGGCACGTTCGTTCACCTGCTCGGGGCCGGCGATTCGCCGCCCGAGTCACGGCTTCCCGACCCCGGCCTGGTTCGGAGCCGTGCCATTTGGCAGGCAACGGTGCACGCCGGGCTGAGCGTTCTGCCGCCACCGCCCGGACCCCACTGACGGCGCCGCGCTCGCGCAAGTGCTCGACAAGACGAACTCTTTCGCGGTGCCTCTCTTTGAGGTGCCCCTTTGAGGTGCCAGACACCTCGTTACGGAGGTGCCTACGGGAGGTGCCAGACACCTCGTTACGGACACCTCGTTACGGGCCAGCGCGTTGGGGGGAGCTACGGGAGCTGCACCCGCCGAAACGGTCGGACCGTGATGTGCTCCCACACCTCGCCGGTCACATAGGGGTCGGCCGCGAGCCAGGCGTCGACCTCGGTCCGGGAGGGGAACTCGACCAGGACCATCGAGCCCACCATCCGACCCTCGTCGTCCAGCATCGCCCCACCTTCCAGGAACGTTCCCTCCGCCTTCATCCGCTTCACCCCCTCGACGTGCGCGGGCCGATGTTGCATCCGCCGCGACAACCCCTCGGGGTCACGGAAGTCGTGGGCGATGATCAGGAACTGCATTGGCCACCTCCCGCCGTGGATCGCCACGCCGGCGAGGCGGATGATCGCCCCCGCCACCGGGTTCGTCCACCGCCTGCGGTCCTCCGCCTCGCGCGCGCACGCGCCAGCGCCTCGATCTTCCCGTGGATCGCCCGGAGTCAGGTCCGGCACCGAGGGAGCGTGGCGACGCTTCCCGTCCGCTACCACCCTGCCGGCGAGTGCTAAGGTCGCGCCCGCCGTGACCTGCACGCCCCGTCGCGCGCTGCCCTCCAAAGGGCCGTTCCTGGCCCCGGTCGGCCCCACTCCACCGGTCGCGGCACGCCCCGACCCGGACCGGCATGCCCTCCGGCAGAGGCGCGCGGCGCTCGAGGCGAGCTCCCCCACCCGTGACCGCAAACCCCGCGGCGTGCAGGAGAAGGCCCGGCCCCTCGCCCCCTCCCGTCCCGCCGGCGTGGCGGTCGAGGCCCTCCGTGGGTTCGTCCGCGATCCATTGGCGCGGGCCTCCCGGGCGAGCCCGGGAAAGCAGTGTGCGACGCCCACCGCAGGAGACCCGGGCGCCGGCGCTTCGAGCTGACCGCCGGTTCCGATGCCCGCCGTCTTCTCCGCACTGTTCTGGGCCTACCTCGCCCTCTGCTGCGTCCCGCTCTTCCTCGGGGCGGTCCTCGTCTGGCTGGTCACGCTCCCTTTCGACCCGAATGGTCGGATCCTCCACCTCTATTCCTGCTTCTGGGCGCAGCTCTTCTTCTGGAGCAACCCGTTCTGGCGGCTGCGGGTGGAGGGGCGCCGGCACCTGCCATGGCGTGGCGGCGCGGTGCTCGTCTCCAACCACGCCTCGCTCGCTGACATCCTGGTGCTGTTCGGCCTCTGGCGTCCGTTCAAGTGGGTCTCGAAGGCAAGCAACTTCCGCATCCCGTTCATCGGCTGGAACATGCGGCTCAACCGGTACGTGCCCCTGGTGCGGGGAGACCGGGACAGCATCGCGGCGATGGTGCGGGACTGCGAGGCCTGGCTCGCCCGCGGAGTCCCGGTTCTTCTGTTCCCCGAGGGGACCCGTTCCCCGGACGGTCAGGTGAGGGCCTTCAAGGACGGGGCGTTCCGGATGGCCATCGAGCGGCAGATGCCACTCATCCCCATCACCCTGAGCGGCACCGGAGACGTGCTCCCCAAGCACGGCTGGGTGATGCGGGGAACGGCCCGGTGCCGGGTCCGCGTCTTGCCCCCCGTCGATCCGGGGCCCTTCCAGGGAGATGTCCCGGCGTTTCGCGACCATGTCCGGGCGCTCATCGTGTCCGAGAAGGCGCGCCTCGATGCCGAGGCAGCGCCCGCGGGCGCGGACTGAGGCCCCCGACACCCTTCCGTCACCCCCCGAACCGGAATCGACCGAGCTCGGCCGTCCCGGCTGCAACGAATGCCTGGTGGGAGTGTCGGATCTCTTGCCGGGCTGGCGGCCAGGCGCTTCGGGTGGGCTGGTGGAAGCAGGCTCGCCCGGGGATCATGCGGAAACTCTTTCGGGGGTTCCCGGGCGGCACGAGGGGAGCGCCGCTCGCGTGGAGGCGACGATGCAGGGTCGGCTCGGTTGTGTGTTCGGTCTCTTGGTTTCTTCTCTCGCGCTGGCCCAGCAGCAAGCTCCGCAGCCGTGGGCCCCGCAACCGGCACCGCCGCAAGCCGCGGCGCCCGTGCAGTACGCGCCGGCACCGGCGCAGCAGCAGGTCGCGCCCGCTCAGTACGCTCCGGCACCCGCGCCCCCGGCTGCGCCTCCCCAGCAGTACGCCGCACCCGCCCCGCAGGTGGCACCCGCGCAGTACGCGCCGCCGCAGCAGCAGCCACAGGCCCCAGCACCGGCGCCCCAGGCCGCCCCGCCCCAGCAGTACGCCGCGCCCCAGGCCGCACCACCGCAGCAGTACGCGGCGCCCCAGGCCGCCCCGCCTCAGCAGTACGCCGCCCCACCGCCGCAGCAGCAGTACTCGGCCCCACAGGGTGCGCCTCCGCAGCAATATGCAGCCCCGCCGCAGCAGCAGTACGCCG
>Ga0335069_10003744_pt1 | contig 22827 bp, 29 predicted proteins | sample Lox_Sample_11_FD_206714 | JGI IMG/M metagenome (GOLD analysis project Ga0335069, IMG submission 206714) | Soil microbial communities from Loxahatchee National Wildlife Refuge, Florida, United States - Lox_Sample_1.1 | ecosystem: Environmental > Terrestrial > Soil > Wetlands | place: USA... | reverse complement strand
TGGCACCGACGACTCTTCGCACTCAGCAGACATGCGTATGAAGGAAATCATCCGCAGTGTGGTCGCCCACTTCTTGGTCTCGTGTCCTGAGATGCTCATTGAAGGCGAGATCCATTCTGTCCTAGACGACATCGAGAGAAACAAGAAAGACATCGACGCGGCTGAGAAGGGGCTGGTCACACTCAAGCAGTCACTAGCCCATAGGGAGCAACTTGTGGAGATGCTACGTAAGCTGCTCCCGTCACCGTCTGTCGCAGATCCGATCGGGTAGTTGACGGGATCACGGTATCCGACTATGCGCGCAGCACCGCCGAATTCTTACAACGGGAGCGCAACCAATGGTCGTGCAGACGAAAGGTGTGTCCAATGAGTCAATCGCAGGTGCTGTTGGCGGCGTGGCGGGCGAGCCACGGATTTTCGGCCTCATCGAGCGAGCCGGTCTTGCGTATCGAGGCAACGGTCCACGTCCAGCTCTCACTGTCCCCGGGTCGGTCCGGGAAGACATCCTCGTCACGGAAGTCGGGCTCGACAGCCTCCCGCCGGAAGTCCGGGCGACGTACGCCGGATTCGAAGAGACCGTCGCGGTGATTCACGTGGAACACGAGATCCGCTCCCCCGTCTATGCCGTGACTCTGAAGACCGGCACGCGGGAGCGCTGGACGAGCCACCCCGTCATCGGGTGGAAGCTCGTAAGGAGCATCCGCTAGTATGCCCTGTGGGCCTATCTACCCAATAGAGCCCGTCAAAGACGGTGACATCTTTACACAGTGGTGCTTCCACTGTGGTAAGGGTGCCTCGCCACAGGTGCCACTAGATCACTACTGCGATGAATGGGACTGCTATCTACATGGAGGATGTGTGGTCCCATTCATCGCAACCGACAGCGGCAGCATAGTCCTGGCACACGGACATTATGTGCAACTCTATGATACTATCGTCTCACCTGGATATAATCTCAAATGAAAGCAAAGATAAAGTCAACAGGTGAAGTGCTAGACATGGCATGGGACGGGAGCACCCTCATCCTCGACGGGGTGCGACTAAGGCCGGTCACCAACCTAGACAAGGACAAGACCGAAGCTTTGTTCTGGAAGCTAGACAAGCTCCGTGAACAGCTCTTCAAGTGGACCATCTATCGCGAGCAATACCAGATGGTGAAAGACCGCTTCTTTAGCATGTTTCCCAAACTACCTGAATAGGGGACTACGTGCCGGACAAGGCTACTCATCACCTCGCCATCTGTCCCCGTTGCCAGGGCATTAGTGGAGTGTCGCACCCATGCGAATGCCCTGAGTCCAAGGCCCCGCCACCGTGCCAGGAGCACAGCGAGGCATGTGAAGCAGTGATCGCTCGCGCCGACCGAGCTGAAGCACGCGAGCAGCAGTACCTAGACGCCTTCGCTCGCTCCCTTGGGATATTTGGGCAGATGAGCAAGGTGGCGGCACAGGAAACGAACCCAGACAAGATAAAGATACTCGTGTCCGAAGCTCTAGGGAAGTTCTTTAACATCGCTAAGACGGCCACTGGTGTAAACGTCGATGCCATCCCAGAGGACGTGCCCGCCACCATCGAGCATCTTCGAGAGCTAACGCTCAGTCTCTGCCCCGGATTTGAGGCGGGCCCTCCATTCGGATTCTGCAAGCATTGTGAGTGGGCAGAGTATGTGCACCACAAGCCGGGTGAACCCACAGAAGATGAGTATGCCGGCGAGATGGGCGACGGGTGCGGCACCTTCAAGGGCCCGCCGCTAGACGCCAACGGGAACTGCGCTGGCTGCGGAGAGGCAAGCGGCCACAAGTTAGGGTGTGAACACAACCCGCCCAGCTACCAGCTGAAGAAGGACTAGATCAGTGGTCGTGTCAGGGTGATGTGATAGGATTTCCCGCGTGACGATGGAGGGTGGTCATGGCATACGAGAGACCGGTGCTCAGCTACATACAGGACGACGGCTGGCGGTTCCGCTTCGGCAAGTATGGAGGCTGGCTGGTCGGGGACGTCTATCGTGAGAACCCGAGCTACATCAGCTGGGCCCTGGAGAACATGGGGCACCTGACCGACGACGAGAAGAAGGTCTTCAACGTCACGCTGGGGAAGCTGCCACACGAGGCCATGCCCAACCCCCTCGTCAACATCGCCCCAGGCAACTTCCAGCCGGAAGACCCAGGTGCACCTGGCCCGGCACAAGAGAAGCAGACGAGCAAGCCCAAGGGTCAGCTCTCACTCTTCGACATCGATGTGCAGGTCAAGATCGACGCCGCCCAGAACGCGCTCTACAACGCCAGGGCAGCCACTCTCCGCGCAGCCAATGCGGAGATGAGCCTACTCAACGCCAAGGAGCAGCTCGCCAAGGAGCGCCGCCTTGCCGATCAGTTGAACAAATTGGCCAAGAAGCTTCTCGCAGAAGCTGATGAGGCCAAGAAGCAGCAGGAGTCCCTTGTGGGCTCGACGGGAAACGGCACAGTTACGTCGCCCTCTGTAGGAGGGTAGGTTTAGGTCCCCGTCGAGCCCTTTCTTTCTCCCATAATGGGAGAGGAGTGTCCGCAATGAGCAAGAAGACCGAGGCAGTAGAAGTTGTGTTCTCCTTCGATCGTACGGGCTCGATGTACCCGTGCATTTCCCAGGTCAGGAACGAGGTGGTGAAGACCACCACTCGGCTCTTCGACGAGATCCCTGATCTGCGGGTGGGCATCATCGCCCACGGCGACTACTGCGACGGCAAGGGAGACCAGGTGATCAAGATCTTGGATCTCACCGACGACCGCAAGAAGGTCGTGGAGTTCGTGAAGAAGGTGGATGCTGCGGGTGGTGGCGATGCCCCCGAGTGCTACGAGCTAGTCCTCCACAAGGCCCGCTCGCTCACCTGGAGCGCCGGCAAGAGCAAGACCCTGGTGGTGATCGGTGACGAGGTCCCACACAGTCCCCAGGAGGCGAAGCGCCAGGGTGGCGTGGAGATCGACTGGCGGAACGAGCTGAAGAACCTCACCACCATGGGCGTGAACGTCTATGGTGTCCAAGCCCTCAACAACCGCCACGCCGAGCCGTTCTACGGCGAGATCGCCAAGACGACCGGCGGGTTCCACCTCCGCCTGGGCCAGTTCTCCCAGGTGAATGACCTGCTCATGGCGGTGGCCTACCGCCAGTCCTCGCCGGAGCAGCTGGAGAAGTTCGAGAAGGAGCTGCGCAAGGACAACAAGGTCACCCGTGGCCTGGCTCGCGCCCTGGCCATCCTCTCGGGCCGTGGCGAGGCCACAGTGGAGGCGGAGTTCGGCAAGACCGACCTCCATGCCGTCCCCGATGGGCGGTTCCAGATGATGCACATCCCCCACGACTGCTCCATCGCGGACTTCGTGCGCGGCGAGGGCATCGTCTTCAAGAAGGGCCGTGGCTTCTACGAGTTCACCAAGAAGGTGAAGGTCCAGAGCTACAAGGAAGTGGTCCTGATGAACAAGAAGACCGGAGACATGTTCAACGGTGACAAGGCCCGCGAGATCGCCGGGATCCCGCTTGGCGTGGACGCCAACGTGGAGCCCACCGCCCTGGTCGACTGGACCTGCTTCATCCAGTCCACCTCCGCCAACCGCAAGCTCATCGGCGGCACCAAGTTCCTCTACGAGGTCCCCGAGACCTAATCACACCTCACCAGGAGACAAACCATGCCGACTTTCAAGTTCTCGGTACAGAAAGGCAATACCCATGAGGCGACAGTGAGCGTGTCTGCTCCTGACATCCTCAAGGCCGCACAGACCCTCGACGAACGCGCCAAGCTGGGCATCATCGACTGGAAGCCGATCGAGCGCAAGATGTCTGCGACCGATCTCACCATCACCAAGGTGACGGAGACCGACCTCGGTACCGAGTACTCCAAGTTCTCGGTGCAGATGACGAATTCTCGTGGGGCGCTCCAGGATCGGATGACCATCTGGGCCCGGGACGAGGACCATGCCAAGCTGCTTTGCAATAAAGCCATGGACACCCTGTACGCCAAGGACGACCCCAAGAAGCTGAAGGCTGGTCTGGCCACTCGGCTGTCCTAAGTAAGCTATACCTGTGGCGGGCTTTAACCGGCCCGCCACAGGTATATTTGAGGCCAATATGGCTGACACACAGCTAATATTAATTGTGAAGCCGAAGGACATGAATCGATATCGGCTAGCCACACTAATAAGCCGCGTCTCATACAATAAGCGATTCGACTTGCGTGGTATTGTGACATATGCGATGGCTGAATTTGCATACCATGAGCTGCCGATCCATCGTCATCACCCTAAAGCTGGGCCACCACCCGAGCCACTACCCAAAATACCCAGTATTGTAACAATCGAGTCAAGCAAAATTATTGGTGACATAGAATACTTTCATTTATCTCACAAAAAGGACAATGGACAACATCGCAAAGGATTCTCAGTTGTTGCATTCTGGATTCCGTACAGGAATCCCTGGCTAGAAGATGACCAAACTGAAGTGTCGCGTTCTGGGCAGTACATCGACGGCTTCGTATGGCGACGATACGCCTGACCAAAATATTTAGGTACTGTGGTTTGGTACCTGAGATCCAGATATAGGTGGGCACGCTTGAGGTGGCACAAAGCCGACCCCATGTTTACCATCATCGGCACCATGCTTATATTGGCCATACTGGTCTGGTTCTTGTGGGATATTCTCCTCCCCCGTAAGAGAGGCACTAATGAGCAACACCAGCACCGTACTCGCTAATATTATTCTTCCCGGACTTGAGAGTATGAAACTGCTCATGCTGGCACTGGTTGTTCTTAGCCTTTGCTTCTGGTTCTGGCGACGCGCCAAGAGCCAGGCCAAGCCCCTATACGCCGAAGTTAACGGCAACCATCTCTACGATTTCTTTAAGAAGTCCAAGAGGAAGTAATGGCCCGTGGTGCCCTCAAGATTAAGGGCAATATTATTGGCAAAGAGACTACCTATATCGGCCACGAACGGCGCTTCTTGACTGGCGAGCCAGTACGAATAGTTGCGGTATTCAAGGGCGCCCTCAATCCCCGCCGAAAGAAGGTGGGGCGGTTTCAGACCGACGCTCAGATAAAAGCTAGTGGTGGCATAGACCACCTGGACCGCGTTCAGGTTAGCCCCACATCAACAGGCAACAAGTTCATGCTCATAGACGTCGTGGCGCAAGACCTCGAATGTTTCGTTGAACTACGCAAAAACACGAACATCCGATGGATTTGACCGGCGTGCCCGGTGCAGCTATAGTGCCAGTATGGGCGGGTTTATCTATACCATCGTCTGTAACATGGACGACAAGAAGGCCGTCTTTGGCCATCAGGCCCTACCCATACAGCTAACCAAGCATACCGGCACACGGCCACCAGAGCACCAAATGGTGCTTAAGGCGGTTGAATGGTCGGTTAGGAATCCCGCTTACAGCTATAGGCGCGTTCCTCTGATCCACATAGAGAAATACCGCTCCACTCGCGGCATTGGATTCTATAAGTGCCGGTGCGAATGGCCGGTGGACGAGTCGTCATTGAGTGATGCCCCAGTCCTATTCTCTGTCGTAGTGCTCCAGCTTGACAGAGAATTCATGGCCTCTGGGCTAGCATATAAAGGCGACTTCCCAATCCGTAGGCACCACTGGACAGTTTAATGACACGGCCCAAGCTAATAGACATCCTCAAGCAGATAGAATCAATCCAGCCATTGCCCACCGTAAAGGGCGGCTTCCGCACCATCGTTGCTGACCCGCCCTGGTGGTTCAACCACAAAGGTAGCCGGATCGCGGCAGACTCCAAGGAGCAATTGACCAAGGGTCGTGGGTACCCCTGTCTCACCAACGAGGCCCTGCTCTTCATCCCCGTGGCAGAGCACGCAGCTCCTCGAAGCCACATTTATATGTGGACAACTGATGCATTCCTGCTTGGCGGCCATTTCGTTACCCTGGCCGATGGCAGCAAGCTAGAAGTTGGCTTTGCTCCTGTCCTGATGCAGGCCTGGGGCTTCGTCCCAAAATGCACGCTCGTCTGGGGCAAGATGGGGGAAACAGAGAAGGTACAGATTGGGATGGGCAACTGGTTCCGCCATGCTCACGAGATCTGTATCTTTGGTGTCCGTGGGGGCGTTACCGGTGAAGAGCCACACAACCTGGCAAGCATCGACGCCGGCTCAATCATCCTGGCCGCCAAGGGTAAACACTCCAAGAAGCCCGAAGAGATCTTCGCCACAGCCGTAAAGATGTCTCAGGGGCCACGACTAGAGATGTTCTCCCGTCAGACCCGTGAGGGATGGCACACATGGGGTAATGAAATCGAACCCCAGGTCGCAATGTCCAAGTAGATTCGCAACACAGCTTGACCGGCATGCGCATGGCAAAGGGGCGCGTGTGCCACAATCACTCACGAGCCTTAAGCTAGCCATATTCAAATGGCTCTACTCTCGCTTACAGGCCCAACACGCGTGGTGCCACAAATGTAGGCGCCAGCGACTCTTTATACCATCTGTCTTGATGTTCGCCATGTATCCACAAGTCCAGAGAATAAGCGAAAATGCCATTGTCGCTATTGTAGACAAGAAGAGCATTAAGCTACTGAAGCGGCCTGAGGAGTTTATGACATGCATTTACTGCCTGCGCCACAAGGACCGCCGCCACAGGCAAGTCGCCCAAGCGCGCAAGAGCTGAGGACGTGGTTCCTAAATCGTCTCTGCGCCATCAAGATCTTCTGCGATTGCTGCTTTGAGAACACCTGGCAGTACCTAGACACCACTTCCCCACGAGGGACGCGCCCCTGGGTGTGTCTAAAGTGCCTGTATGAAGATACCCCCGACAACGCAGGCTAGCGAACTGCTGCAGTGGTTCTATGACAGGATTCTCGCAGTCAACAAGTTCTGCTATTGGTGCTGTATCTGGACCTGGCAGTGCTTGGATTGCGGCAAGTGGATCTGTCTTGTTTGCCTGCGTGCCTTATGAACAACATGAGTATATGTTTTTGGCTATGGCTTGCTATCTCGGGATTGGGGTGTGTCATATCATTGACTGGCTTTATACAGACACGAATGCCACGTGAGTCCTATATTGTGCATGCACTCATTTGCTGGGGTCTAGCTTCTGCTATCCTCTCCATATCATTTATGGTGCAGATAGCCATATAGGGGCTACCCCATACATGACACCCAAGGTTTACACCAAGGCAGAGAAGAAAAAATTGCTTACGTGGTTTTGTCAGAAAGCCCACATCGTACGTTGCTATTGCAATATGTGTAAGGACAACACTCATCAAGTGGTAAAATCCCAATGGCAGGCCAATGTCTGGACCTGCCTGCGGTGCCTTAAAGATATTGTCATAGCCTAGTTCGCCGCTCGACGGGCACGCGCGGTGCAACGCGACACCCGTCAAGACCGCACGCGCGGTCGAGGAGAAAACATGAAGCTCTCACACGCGCTGGCCACACTGGTGCTGATGGGATGTGGAGGGGAGGTGGCGCCCAAACTCGCCACCGTCGGGGCTTCGTCTGGGGGCGCTGGGTCGGTGGGAGGGTCGAGCGGGTCCACCACCGGGGGAGACACGGGTAGTACTGGCACCACCTCCTCGACCTCCAGTACCTCCTCGGGTACTACCACGGGCAGCTCTTCCGGGAGCGTCTCTTCTGGTTCGGGGAGCACCACCATCGGCCTGACCACGGGTCTACCCGGCCTAACCTCGTCCAGTTCTTCCGGAACCACAGGAAGTGGCACGGCGTACGTCCACAGCGCCACCCACCTGGAGGCCGGCGGTGGCGGGAGCGGCCAGGACGTCTTCCAGATGGGGTGCGACGCCAGCAGCGATCCTACCTGCCAGCCGGACGCAACCCCAATGCACCGCGTCACGCTCACTGAGTTCCACATCGAGGTGGACCTGGTGCGGCTGGCAGATGGCGGAGCGGTGAAGCTGGCGTGGCCGGACGCTGAGGCCGAGTGTGAGCGCGTGGGCATGTCCCTACCCACCGAGGCCCAGGCCGAGTACGTTCAGCGCGTGGCCTACCAGGCCCAGCCCGCCCTGCCCTTCAGCCTCGCTCAGTGGACCCACGACTGGTATTCGCCTGGCTACAGTTCCTCGGCTGTGACCAACCCCACCGGCCCCGGTAGTGACGTCCAAGGCGCAGACCAGCGGAGTGCCCGTGGTGGCACGAGCGATCCCACCAACCGTGAGCCCATCTACGAGACGGACCTGTTGCCGTTCAGGTGCGCCCAGTAGATGACTAGGGGTGAAATCAATCGGCTACTAACGTGGTTCATTGACGCGTTAGTAGCCGCCCATGATACTGAGCTACTAAGCTCGGAGACGACCTGCCGGGTGTGTGGTAGCCACTGGTGGATGAAGGACCTCACAGAGTATCATCCGTTAGAAGTGTGCCTGGGCTGCGGCAAATAAATCTTGGATCCAAACTCTAGATCTGCGGCATTACTTGCGTGGTTTGCCAAAAGATTGGCGAAAGAAGGAATGCCAATTAGAGGCAGGTCTAAACGATGCTTTCACTGTGGGTCGGCTTGGGCTATTAGAAGCAAGGAACCTGAGTCAGTATCTGTAACAATATATCGAATACATGCGTGGTACTGCTTGGGGTGCAACACTATCTATCACTATGGCGGGTGACACAAACGCCGCTTAAAACGCGTTCGCGTGGTGTGTCGCGTGCATGGGATCGATCGTGAACCCGTGGGACGTGCAAAGCTATTATAGACGCTTCCGTCGCCAGGGGTACGAGGCACGGATAGCGCTCAAATATGCCAGGGCGATGGATGTCGCTCATCGCTTGGATTGGGAATTCTCTTGGAAAGATGAGCAAGATCCCGATTTCTCGTTCGTTAAATATTGGAGTAAAGAAGAGCAGAAACGCTTTTGGGAGAAAGAACACGAATGCCTATGGCTTGCAGTAATTGATGAGCAAGATGGGATAATGGACAGCCTGGGCAATATTATAGATGCGACTGAAGATTACAAGCTGTCGTGCGAAGCAGAGATGGCGGTAAACGCTATTTACAAGCTTGATTTATTTGACCTCCGAGTGATTAACCTCATCGCAGAAGGCGTGAAGTTCCCATGATCCCAAACAACAAAGACCGCAGCATCACGTCAACCGGCGTAATGGAGAGTGGCCAATTTGGCATCTCTCGCGAGAATGAAGCCCACATTATGGGCATCCTCCGCGACACCCTCTATTCGGACAAAATCCTGGCGGTCCTGCGCGAGTATGCCGCCAACGCCTGGGACGCCAACCGCGAGGTTGGTAAGGCAGATGTGCCCATCAAGATCGCGCTGCCTACCGACTTGGAGCCGACCCTCTCAATCCGGGACTACGGTCCTGGGCTCTCGCGCGAAGGCGTGTTCCAGGTCTACACCCAATACGGCGCCAGCACGAAGCGCAACAACGACAACTCCGTCGGTATGTTGGGCATCGGCTCCAAGAGCGCCTTCGCCTACTCCGATAGCTTCACCATCACATCGTTCCATGGCGGCAAGAAGTGCATCTACATCGCCGCCCTGGACGCCAGCGACAAAGGCATCATCAGCCTTCAGCACGAGGAAGACTGCGGCGACGAGACTGGCGTCTTGATCCAGATTGCGGTCAGCCCGTCTAACATTCGTGAATTCGAATATAAGGCGCAGGCCTTGTTTCAGCACTTCGTACCCCGGCCCGAGATCAACATCGAGCTGCCAGCCGCACCCAAGACCCGTGCAAAGCTACAGCACGGAATCATCTACGAGACGGGCGATGCCGACCTCCGGTACCGCAGGGATAACTGGACTGCGGTCATGGGTTGTGTGCCCTACCGCATCAATCTGGAGCACTTGAAGGGCGAAGACCCGTCCATGTGCGTCCCCGAGTACGTCCACAAGATCTCGGGCGTCCTCCACTTCAATATCGGTGAGGTGCAGATTAACGCCTCACGCGAAGAGCTGAAGTACTCGGACATGACGAAGAAGGCCTTGGCGTCCAAGTTCAATCAGCTTGTGGACGAGTACGTCAAGACGATCCTAGACGACATCCACAAGATGCAGGCCACGGTCTGGGAGAAGCGCCTACGGGCCCAGGTGCTTCACAGCCTACGTGCACTGCTGCCTGAGGCCAGCCAGTGGATGGGGTCGAGCCAGGTCTTTTTCAAACAGGATACCCACCCGGAGAGCTTCGTCATCCGCCAGGGCACCAAGGAAGATGACATCAAATGGTCCCTGACGGTGCACACAAGTACTCGACTCGTCCTACGTGACGACATGCGGGCCTGGAAGGGTTTCAACTTCCAATACTACGACTACATCATCTTCCCGGAGAGTGGGTTCTCTTTGAACGACGTGGAGAAGGATCTGGCCACGTTCTGTGACGACCTACAGATCACTGGCATCAAAATTATCCGAACCTCCCAGCTGCCCTGGACCCAGCCCGCACGACTGGAGGGGAGGCAGCCCAACACCAAGCACAGGAAGCGTCTATTCAAGTTCGATCCTAATTCAGCCGGCAACCGGCGCGTCCCCTCCACGCGATGGCAGGCCATCGACCACGAGCCTTCACAGGACGACGTGTACATCCTGATTAATAACTTCAAGACGCCAGGCTGGGACTTCTACCACGCCTATTATCAGGACACCGATTTGGCAGACCACTTCAAGAAGAAGATGCCTATGGTGATTGGGTACAAATCCACCGACACCAAGCCCGTGGATGCTACCAAGATCCCAGGTAAGGAGTATCGCGTCTGGCGAGACGAGTTCGTGAAGTCCCTGCTCACGCCAGACAACGTGTCGATCATCCAGGACATGGAGTGGCTGGAGCGACTGAAGGTCTATGTCGGCTACGGCGAGAAGCCCGAAAAGGTGGACCGGAAGAACCAAGAAAACCTCTTGAAGTGGCTGGGTGCCGACCACCCATTCTACAAGATGTTCTGGCGGCACTGGAGCGTCAAGAGCAAACTTAAGAAGGAGAATCTTAATCACGGCATCCGCGTGCTAATCAACCGCGCCGAGGCGTTGGGTGTCCTGACTGAGTACGATATCGACAAGGAGATTAAGCCTATAACTGACCGGTATCCGCTCTTCGCGGCGGGCACCGACCTTAAAGTTTTGGTGGGCAATGACGCCGAGGCGTGGTGCCACTACGTCAGGTCCATCGATCAACTGCTTGAACTGACCAAGAAAGGTAACGACACCCCATGAAGTACACTCTGACCAACGATTCCGTCACCGTCATCCACGAGGGCTCTCCGTTCGTCGTCCGCAAGGGCGCCCCCAACTTCGCAGCCTTGCGTGACGCGGTCCTGCGTGAGGACTGGGCCACGGTGCAGAACAACCTCACCGTGAAGAAGAGCCTGTCCGACTGGGCCAAAGGCAAATTCACGGTCCGTGGTGAGACCTTCTACTACGGGGACACCCCGCTCCCGAGCGAGTTCAACTCACGCATCCTGGCGATGGTGAGCAAGAACGAGGATCCGGACTGCGTCTTCAAGTTCTGGGAGCGGCTCCAGAAGAACCCGTCCTGGCGCTCCGTCCACCAGCTCTTCAGCTTCCTGCAGCACATGGGCATCCCGCTCACCCCCGATGGCTGCTTCCTCGCCTACAAGTCGGTGAACAGCGACTTCAGCGACGTGCACTCAGGTAAGTTCGAGAACAAGCCTGGCAACATCCTGGAGATGCCCCGCAACAAGATCTCGGACGACCCCAACCACGCCTGCCACGAGGGCTTCCACGTGGGCGCGCTCTCCTACGCCCAGACCTTCCACCGGGGCGGAAAGATCGTCGTCTGTAAGGTGGACCCCGCCGACGTGGTCTGTGTCCCCCACGATGAGAGCCAGCGCAAGATGCGCGTGTGCAAGTACGAAGTGGTCGGCATGCACGGCGAGCAGCTCCCCTCCACGGTCTTCGTCGGTGACGACGACAAGGACGTGGGGATCGACGACGAGACGTACGACATCGAGGATGACGGGCTGGAAGAGAGCAACGCCGAGATCCGTGAAACCGGTGGGTCCCGCTCGGACGATGACGAGGCCCCGGAAGTCATCGAGCCGGTCAAGGGCTCCAAGGTCACCCGCACCCGCCGCAAGGCCAAGCGTGGCTACGCCAAGTTCGACAAGATGAACGAGGCCGAGCTGATGGACTGCTCACTAGAGGACCTGCGCCAGTATGCCGGCAAGGGCTTGGAGATCGTGGGCGCCTCGAAGATCCTGGGTGGCAAGACCGGCCTGATTGGCGCGATCCTGTCCACCCGGGCCGCCCCTGGCAACGACAAGAAGAAGGACTAAGAAAGGACCGACATGCCCAGCATCGCCAAGAAGGACGAGGATGGGTTCTACAAGAGCCCAGACTTGGAGACGACTGTCCAGGCCAAGGTAACAGTGCCCGGCGACTGGATCTCTATGGTAGTCCACGACCCAGACATTATGTCCACCGACCACATCGGGCAGTGGGCCATGGAGATCGTTCGCGACCACGCCAACGATCGGCGTCTGATCTGGGAGGCGGAGTCCGACCCCAAGATCGAAGAGATCATGAAGAAGACTGGTGCACACTTCATCCGTAGTATCCCGCGCAAGATCCTAGACGATCTGAACGCTCCAGCCATCCTGGCCATGGAACTCGGGAAGCCCCTGCCAGAGCACTACCACGTGTTGGACGTGGAGTTGGCGAAGAAGGCCTACGCCAAGATGTGTGAGCACGTGGGGATTGGTTGGTGGGAGGAAGCCGACGCTATCTCCTACGACAACGCCATCCAATACGCGCTCTTCGACAAGCTCGTCTACGGGTGAGCCGTGCCTCGCCGTCGGTTCCTTCATGACCTCAAGGTGATTCAATACAGTGACCTGCATGACACCCGTGCGGCACTGACCAACCACGAGCTTATAGCTGTGGCATATTCTACATCGGTGAGGCTGCTGACGAGTAGTCGGCGCCTCCACCGATGGCAGATATCAATGTCTGTCTGTTCGGAGAGGGACGCCCCCGGCTACTACAAAGGTGAGATTCTCTACGTCAGAGAGCCTGTCCCTGGACTGCTTTGCTACGTGAGGCGTGACACCCACACCGACGTTGACAACCGAGAATCAACTAACCTATACGTTTATGTGGTCATATACAACCGGTACGGGACCAGAGTGCATTGATGTGGCGCCACTTTGTTGGTATAATCTCCATGCAGGACAAGCAGGCGCTGGGCAAGCCGAGTACTACTATTCAATATATACCCAGTAAGCAGTACCCACTAACAAATAGTCCAAGCTATACCATCGAAGATGCGAAGAATCTGGTCATCACCAAACATGGTGGCGGTTCGTACAGTCTAGACCGCAAGTATGTAAAGATCTGGCGGAAAGCTGCCCGCATATGGTTCGTAGAGATTAGTGCCCCTGGGTACACTCCAACATACATGGCAGTATTCCACATCGACACTTACTATGAACCAGCGGTAATCTCAACGAAGCACCCCTACTGGGCCAAAGGCTTCCTGGGTAGCGACACATAGCGCCGTGATTTGAGCGGCACCGGACGTGCACAGAGAAAACGTACGCGGGCGTGCCCGCAAGAAGGAGAATGCAATGAGTGTGAAGACCGCCGTACCCGAAGGCATGGTAGAGATCACCTGCGAGAACCCGAAGTGTCGGGCCACCCGCATCATCCAGCCGCAGGACAAGTTCCAGGTGCGGTTCTGCAAGCCGTGCCAGAAGGACCACCGGAACCAGCTGGCCAGAGAGAAGCGGGCGGCGAAGCGGAAGGAGAAGGAGGCCAAGGCGGTGGCGAAGGCGGCCACGGCGAAGAAGAACAAGAACGACAAGGGCGCCAAGAAGCTGAAGGCCGCGAAGGCTGCCGCTGCCCCGGCGGAGACCGCCCCCGCGGAGACGCCGGCCCTGAACTCGGACCAGGTCAAGGCCGCGTTCGAGAAGAACGGCCCGGCCGAGACGGTCGCAACGGTGGCTGCCCCCGAGCCCGCCCCAGTGGTGGCTGCCGTGGTGAGCGAGGAGCCGGTCGCCAAGACGGCATGATGGGTGCAAGGGCCACCGTAAGGAGGTGCCCATGCTACACATCGACAAACCTCAAGACTCAAAGGCCGACGACGACCTGACGTTCTATGCGGCACGCTGGCTCAACAACGTCAGGCACGAGTCGGTCTTTACCCAAGAGATGGTGGTCCCATTCACGCTCTACATGATAGCGCGTGAACTGATCCAGGAAGTACCGGACCCCATAGACGTACTCCTGTATTACATGGAGAAGAACCTGGTGGGCCTACGTGTGTCCGACACGCTGGGCCCATCTCCATTCCTGAGGAATTAATGGGCCTATCCTTCTCCTTCCGCCTGGCTGTAGGCTACGAATTTACTGTCGAAGAGATTGAAAAGGTCTTCGGCGTAAAGAAGAAGCAGAGGTCCCACATGGAGAAGCGATGGGACCCCAAGAGTGGGAAACGCTTGCCAGACGAGAAGGTCATAGATGAGCCAGGCGGTATATCCGCACTCAAATACAAGGACATCGTTGATGACCTTGAGGGCGAGACAAACTTTGTCGAAGAGCTAGCTTCACGATACCTGGACTGCCATGTCATTGAATTTGGTGACTTTGGCTCAGGTCAAATTTCATACATTTTCTGTCCAGACATCAAGGACACGAGCGAAGTTATGGATTTTGGCAGCATCGACGTCTCTGGCGAGATGGAATGGAGCGATGTTGCGGCTGCTGGCGGGGCCCTTGCTATGCTTTGCAAGAGGCTACGCGGCGTTGGTCTCAAACCCAAAGCTGCGGTCGTGAAGACGACTTGTAAGGGCTCCTAGCATGAGTGGGAAGAAAGCGAAGCTCCTGCGGAAGCTGCAGGCCCAGGTGTCTGTGGCGGAGCGTGTCCCCTGGACCCCATTCCAAGAGGGAACCATCCCTGACGAACTGGGTGGGCGCGACGACGTCAAGTTCTTCGTGAACAGCCGGTACCAGGTCAACGTCACAAAGTATATGATCGACCCGCCGTTCGGCAGGTGTCTTCACCTCAGCATCAAGACACGGGACAAGGCCCCGTTCCACGACTGGCGCGACTTCCAGCGTATCAAGAACGAAATCGTGGGCCCTGAATTCGAGGCGGTGGAGCTATATCCCGCAGAGTCTCGCCTCGTAGATACCAGCAATCAATACCACTTGTGGTGTTTCCTCGACTTCAAGTTCCCGTTCGGCTACAAGCACCGGGACGTGAGTGATAAGGAAGGTCACAGCGGACTCAAGTATCGCCAGCGTCCATTCGAGAACCCACCGCCCGACAACAACGCCAAAATCAACGACGACATCTCGCGTCTAACCTACGAAGACATGCTCTTCGGGAAGAAAATAAGCTAATGAAGAAGCATAGACACCAATGGGCGTGGTTCTTCGGCGTTGGTGTAGAGTATTGTCCTCGATGTGGAACACTGCGTTTCTTCCGCCGAAGTAAGGTGTTCCACTTCAAGCCATCGATCAAAAGAACGAGACGGGACATCCAAAGCTTCATACGCTACGCCCAAACCAGACTAGATTACCTCAAATGACCCAACCGCAAGCTGGTACATGCCGCAAATGTGGGAAGGGTGCTAGGGGGATGTGTGTGGATTGCCGCATTCCCATCTGTTGTGCCCGTTCTTGCTCTAAGGCTCACAAACGCAAGAAGTGGGGGCCTGGCCGATCGCTCTCGGCCACCTGGAGGCGATGCATCGAGTGTGAACACCGGGCGATCCAGGAAAAGAAAGCGAAGAAACTTGAGAAAGAACTCAGCCTCTAACCCCCGGAGGGCAGGAACCATGGCCAAGAGATATGCGTTCTGGAAGTACGACTTGTTCCCGTTCATGCTGGGGACTGAAGTTTTACGCACTCGTGAAAACGGCGACATAGAGCCAAAGGGATACAATGGCTTCTGGTTCAAGCCAGCTCTGGTTCTGTCCCTCAAGGAGGGGCGGGCTCTCCACAGAGAGCTAAAACTCATCGCTGCCCAACACAACGCAGCCACCCTCCGTGTTAGTCGTCGCTTCGACAAGAAGCTATCGCGCTGGAACAGCAAGGCCTTAAAGGCGGACGTGACTCGCCATCCCTAGCGTATATCAATAGCTGTCGTCTGGAGCCCCGGCGGTTGGTGCGCCGGGGCTCCCATGTATTTCCTTTGTTTCGACGGACCGTATGAACGCGTCCTGGCACATATACAGCAGGCACATCAACCAAAACAAAACGAAAACCCAGGCTAACCACCACTGCAGCCGGCTGCACCACCACAAAGATTTGTTATTGGTGCTATGCTTTCTCACCTGTTTGTCCCAGTGTGCTGTACGATCCTTAAACTATCGCATCTGTATTGTGGTGCAGTCCGATACAACCCGGCTGATTTGATCAGCCACTCCCGCCAAACAGGAAGTTCATGCGGGCCTGCTCACTACCATATCCCAAGAAGGTAGGAGTAATCAGGGCCGGTTCAGCCACGGTGAGCATCTCATTTAGTGTAATCAGCATCTTGCTACCCTGAGCCACAAGGGCTGAGACATGCTGGCGCAAGCGGTTCATGCGAGTCATTGTCGCATTCGGCACGGCCCCAGCCACTTCAGGCTTTACTAACTTCAGGCGGCGAGCGAAATGGGCACTCTGCTTCGCTTGGCTATATTTGGAGTGGAACTTGGACGGCACTTCATAGCCAATATAATGTGACGCTTTGGTCTGGTTCGATTGGAGAGCCCGCAGTCCCTGCAAGGCGCCCTCTTTACGCATGTTCAGGTCTGCTTTGATCACGTTCTCTGAGTCGGCGCCGGCATTGATGCCCAGGAACTGGGCCTCACGGAAAGTGTGGGTCCGGTTGTGATAGCGCCGCGAGGTGACGATGTGCTTGTCCACAAACTTGGCGAGGGTTGTCCGGCTCCAGGCCATGAGGGACGTGAACACTGACACGAGATCGTGAAGTTCCGACCTGGTCTTCCCTGGGAGATGTGGATCGCAGACTTCACTGAAGGCGACATCCATCCGTACCGGGTTGCCGAGCATCGGCATGCCAGGCAGCCATTCGTTGATCTCGGCTTCGGCACGCGCCGCTTTCACCTGTGAAATGAATTTCTTGGTGACCGCCGTCTCGCCGCAGATGGTGACAGAATCGTCCTGCTCGTGGTATTCTAGCCACTTCCCATCCACACACCATCGCAGCCACTTACGGGCGGTGCGTGGGTGGATGGACAGCCTAGATACCAGTAGCTCCTCTATATTAGATAGCCCGACTAGCTTATTCGTTCGCTTACCATTCAATTCCAGATCTAGTGCCCTGCACGCCATCCAGGTGACGAAGTGCTGATGTTCGTAGAAATGGAGGGTACATCCCGCGATGGTAGAGTTCATCGACAAGCAGCGAGATGTCCAAGGGGAGAATTTCATCGGAACAGAGACAGGCCGCCGCCTCCCCCTGGCCCCGGCAGGGAAGAAGGGGAAAGGCAGCGAGGGCTTGCGCCCACAATGTTTTGCGAGTCCTGCCGGGGCCTCGCACCACAATACTAACCTGTGGCAGCTGTGCGGTAACCTACATGTATGGTCTAGTGTGCCGGCAGGATCGGATCAACTATAGGGGCCGGTCGGGTGCGCGCCGCCCTTGAGCGGCGCGGCGCGTGCAACGGGGCGGGGCGCCGCCGCGCGACACATTTTGAGGGAGAAATCGCAAATGGCCAACTACAATCCGGAGCAGCAGCAGGTGATCGCACATCGTGAGGGAAACCTCCAGGTCGCCGCTGTGGCTGGGGCTGGCAAGACCACAGTGGTCATCCAGCTCATCGCAGACATCGTCAAGGAGGGCGTGAATCCCAACCGCATCCTGGCCGCCACCTTCTCCAAGAAGGCCGCGACCGAGATGGCAGACCGCCTGGAGAAGGTCGCCCCTGGGTGCCCGGCCCGCATCGGCACCCTCCACTCGGTCTGCTACGAGATCGTCCGTGACGACTCCAAGTGGGCCACCTACCAGGTCGCCACCGAGGGTGAGACCAAGACGATGTTGAAGATCATCCTCGGCTTCCAGAACATGAAGTGGGAGACGGCTGATATTGACGAGGTTATTCAGTACGTCAGCAAGTGCAAGGCCGTTCTCTACCCCATCGACGAGGAAGAGTCCCTGGATGGCGTGGACCCGCGCTACCAGGAGGCCTACCGCAAGTTCGTCCTCCAGATGCAGCGGGAGCGGAAGCTGGACTTCGACGACATGATCGTCTACGCCTTCCAGCACCTCCACGACGACAAGTCGGCCCGCGCCAGGTGGCAGGGCAAGTACGACTGGGTGATCGTGGACGAGTTCCAGGACACCAACGCCGCCCAGTACGAGGTGGTGAAGATCCTCTCGGAGAAGACGAAGCTCGTGGTGGTCGGTGACGACGACCAGAACATCTACGAGTGGCGGTTCACCGACCCGTCGTTCTTCACCAACTTCGAGACGAACCACAAGGCCAAGGTCATCCGGATGGAGAGCAACTACCGGTGTGGCAAGGCCATCGGCAAGCACGCTAACCAGCTCATCCAGAACAACAAGAAGCGCATCGTGAAGACCCTGCGGGCGGAGAAGCCCCACAACGGGTCCGTCACGGTGAATCGCCTGGATGACATGGACCACGAGGCGGAGCACGTCACCGACGAGATCAAGAAGCTCATGGCCGACAAGGTGCCCCTGGAGCAGATTGCGGTGCTCTACCGCACCGGCATCCAGAGCCAGGGCATCGCGATGGAACTGCTCACCCAGGGCATCCCCCACATCGTCATCGGTGGTGGCAACTTCTTCAACCGCAAGGAGATCAAGGGCCTGATGGGCTACATCCGGGCGGCGATGGACAAGGAGGGGAAGGACATCGAGGCCTGGCACAACCTCATCAACGTCCCCTTCCGCTACCTGGGCAAGGCCTTCATCGACAAGTGGGACGGCGTGTCCAAGGGCGTGGGCCACGAGAAGGGCCTGGAGATGATGCGGGGCCAGCCCGGTGTGCAGGCCCGCCAGCGCACCTCCATCACCACGGTGCTGACCACCATCCGCCGGGTGCGTGAGATGATCTTCACCGAGAAGTGCGCCACCGCCGACGCCCTCCGCTACGTGATCGACGAGGTGGACTTCGAGTCCTGGCTCACCAAGGACGAGGGCAAGGGCTCCGGTGAGGACGACCGGATGGGCGTGGTGTGGCGCTTGGTGGACATGGGTCAGAAGTTCTCCACCCCTGGCAAGTTCGTGGACCAGGTGCGCGAGGCGTCCAAGCCCCAGTCCCGCAACTCCGACGGGAAGGTGGTGGGGAAGGTTCAGCTGATGACCATCCACCGCTCCAAGGGCCTGGAGTTCGACCACGTCTTCTTCGTCGGCGTAGCCAACGGCCTCATTCCCCACCGGATGAGCGACAACGAGGAGGAAGAGCGGCGCCTGGCCTATGTCGCCATGACCCGGGCTCGCGAGGGGCTGCACATGACCTACTTCCAGGTGGGTCTCAACGGCCGGGTTGGTGGGCCTTCCCGCTTCTTTGAGGAGGCCGGCATCGCCACCCCGGACGTGGGGATCTGCCCGAGCAGCCCAGACCAGAAGCACCTCTTCGAGGAGGGCGACAACGGCCGGGTGAACTGCGAGTTCTGCAAGATGCCGGAGCCCGAGGATTGGGACGACAGCGAAGACCGCGTGAGCAAGGACGGCCCGTATTCCCATTTGACGAATGATCAGATGTGGAAGCTGATGCAGGAGTCCGCCCTCCCCCAGCCCATCGAGGAGATCATGTCGCACGACGAGTTCCTCGAACTCTCGCACGACGCCCGAGACGAGATCTTCTCCAAGTACGTGGACAAGAACGGCATGGTGGATGTCGGGGAGTTCTTCAAGAAGAATGGCTAACCCAACCATAAAGGTTGTCATCAAGGCCCGGAGCAACCCCCGGTTCTCCGGTTCCTTGATTCACCCAGATCAACCGGCAAAGTTCTTCGATCTTCCGCTAGAGTTGCCTGGGACGATGGACGACTATGGTGGAGCTATCGAGTTCTTCAAGCATGTAGAAGCAGCCATCATGAGCAACATGGGCAACCTAAAGAAGATGATGGATGCGGATGAAGTTTATATAGAGCTAGAGGATTCTCTCGGTGAACGCTGGTACATCAAGTCCCGAGAAGGCCATCAGGGACTGTGGCACCAATTCATGAACGTGGGAGACTAAAATGGGCGACCAGAAGAAGTTTCAGTCTGTGCTGAAGAGCGCGCAGAAGTTCACGGACGAGATAGGCGAGAAGACTGGCGTGACGCTGATGGCGATGAATAACCGCTTCGCCGTCATCCAGCTGCCATATCTGCCCAAGGGCAACGCGCCTGAGCCGGCTGGGGAGGTCCAAGACGAGTATCGCCTGGCCAAACTCTCTCTGGGGACCTACCTCATGGCCGCATGGCAGGAGAAGAAGCCCGTCAACGTCTCCAAGTTCCTACAGAAGGCACGCGAGAAGGGCTGGCTCCAGAAGTACGAAGGACCCATCTGCGTGACAACCGCCGAGAAGTATGGCGACACCATCGCCGGGATCATGTACGAGATGACCGGGTCTCAGGTTTCTACCGGCGGCATCCGGATGCTCATGCAGATGTGCTCCGAGCAGCTCATGCAGAAGAGCGTCCTGGGCGATCACATTTACAAAGAGGAAGAGAAGGAGTGGAAGCGTATCAAGGAATGGTTCCCAAGGGCTAGCAGCCGTGTGCGTTTCTCCTTCTCTGCCATGAAGGAGGAGATCCGGCGCAGCCTGGAAGAGCACTGGCTGAAGGAGAGCCTGTCTCCTGGTGCAATCATGCAGTACGAAGACCTGATGAACAAGGTCCTTCAGAGCATGTCCGTCGAGTCATAATGGGCTCCAATCACGTTCCAGGCAAGCAACACATTATGGTCCTGCTCTTCACCGTGCAGGGTGAGCGCAGGTACCATGATTGGGAGGCGTGGGTCCACAAGTGCTGGAAGCTCCCAAATGTCACCTACCAGGTGGTGTCTGGCCCGGCCGACCACACCGAGAACTTCCGGGGTAGCTACGATCTTTGGACCCAGCATTTGCTTAGCGCCTACGATGTAATCCTCATACCATATCGAAAGGTAGGGAAGGTCACAGGCGAAGTAGCTATCAACGCCTTGGTTAAGGGCATCCCAGTCTACGCTGTGATGTACCCCGAGGGGTTGATTGAAGTTGAGTGCGTCAGGATCAACAATGCGAACGACTTCAAATCTGGATGGGAGATCGTACCAAAGAGTGTTCCATCCTAGTGATGCACCAACTGTTGTATATGCCATCTTCCTGCGGACATTTCTGGTTGAGATTATGGCTTCATATTACACCACCACGCAACGTGGTGGTAACCCAGCTATAACATTCAAACATCTGTTTATGAGCAAATTGCGTGACCGTGCCCACGATCGAGGTGGAGTCTGGCACTACATATGGCATGTGATTGATTCGAAGAATCTAGAATTGGTTGCAAGCTACGACGCAGAGCGATCGTCATTAAAGTTAAACTGGAATTTTACTAACGAGGGAATACGGCTACTGGGTGGCGAAACAAAATGGATACGTTGGGCCGTGACGAATTAATACCAATCGGCGCCGCCGCTTGAGCGGCGCGGCGCATGCAAAGCGATCGACGCGCGCGGGCGCGACCACTACAATGAAAACAAATCCCAATTGGTTTGATATCTCGAACGACGGCTGGAAGCGGATGAACGCCGGTCGTCCCATGGCCCACCTCGTCCGTGAGGCCATCTCCAACGTCTTCGACGCCCCAGACGCCACCGAGTGTCGGGTCACCGTGGGGGCAGACCCCGATGGTCGGGTGCGGGTGATGGTGGCCGATGACTCCCCCAGTGGCATCAAGAACACCGGACTCATCACCACCGTGTTCATGACCGACAAGACCGAGTCCCCCACCATGCGGGGACGCAAGGGGCGAGGCCTGAAGGAGCTAATCTCCGCCGCCGACGAAGCCACGGTGGATACTGTCGGGGTGAAGATTGTCTTCAACAAGGACGGCCGGGCAGAGATACTCAGCGACCGTAAGCGTGGGACGGTCGTAACGGTTGTGTCCTCCGCCTGGACGCAGGACCACATCCTGGACTGCATCACCTACCTGAAGCGGGTGTTCCCGCCCGACCACATCAAGTACTTCGTCCAGTACCAGCAGGTCATGGTCCCGGCCAAGAAAGACAGCTTCCTGGCAGATCTGACGACCCAAATCATAGAGGACGGCGTCCAGCGTGATATGCACCGCGAGACGACCATCACCACCCGGAAGCTCCGTTCCACCGAGCAGAAGGGGTTCGTCCACGAGATGGGTATCCCGGTGATGGAGATCGGCACCCCATTCCACGTGGACGTGGCCCAGCGCATCCCCATGAACGACCACCGGGATAACGTGGCCGGCGATTGGGTACACTCACTCTATGGCGAGATCCTGAACGGAATTGCCCTGACGGACATGAAGAAGCGGGACCTGGCGGAGAAGTGGGTCCTGGAGGGTATTGAGTACGCCAACTGGGGGACGAAGAAGGTCTACTCAGAGTTGATGGTCGGGCAAAATGAGGACAAGAAGGTCGTTCTCAAGACCACCAACTCGAAGGCCAACGACATTGCCCGCCAGCACGGGTTCAAGGTGGTAGACATTTCGTCCATGCCGGACGACACGCAGTTCATCATCCGCAACCACATCATCGACGCCATCAAGTTGGGCACACTTATCGACCAGAAGCGCAAGTCGGAGGCGGTGGAGCCCCAGGAGGTCCACAAGCCCTTCATCGACCTAGTGAAGACAATTGCCAAAGTAGGCATCAACCGCGAAATAAACGTGGAGTTCTACAAGCTGGAGTCAGACTTCACAGGTTACTTCGAGCAGGGCAAG
>Ga0335069_10003743_pt1 | contig 22828 bp, 17 predicted proteins | sample Lox_Sample_11_FD_206714 | JGI IMG/M metagenome (GOLD analysis project Ga0335069, IMG submission 206714) | Soil microbial communities from Loxahatchee National Wildlife Refuge, Florida, United States - Lox_Sample_1.1 | ecosystem: Environmental > Terrestrial > Soil > Wetlands | place: USA... | reverse complement strand
AGAAGGCGACTTTTCCTGCCTTCTTCTCCACAACGGCCAGGAGAGCGGCATCAGTTGGCGACGTTGCTGCCATTCCGGCCGTCAACCCGCCAGCCGCCGCGATCTTTAAGAATTTCCTTCGTTCCAACCTTTGCGCCACTTAACCATCCAACCGGTCCACGAGCGGAATCGGCGTCAGCGAGTTTCTCGCTCCATCCAGCCATTGACGCCAGGCCCGTGGGTCTTTGCCGTTGTTGCACTCAGTCAATTCTTCCAGTGACATATGGGCGAATTCGGCGAGGTTGGCTCGGTTGTCGTCCAGATAGTCAATCAGGGTGTCGTAACCCTCGGTGCTGCCCAGGCGTGCCAGGGTCCGTGCCAGAGTCACTTCGGTGAGCGCGCGTTTCTCAAGGTCGAAGTCAATCTGAAATCCCTTCTTGGCCGACTGGTTCTTCAGCGTCGACTGGCTGTGGATCCTCTTCAGAATTGGAATAGCGGCAGGATCACCGAGCAATTCCGCTCCATAACAGATCGAGTCCACATAGTGGAAGGGCCAGGGTAACTCGTTGGTGAAATCCTTGGACTCAGGGGTGACCAGAGCGCCCAAGTGGTCCCAAACCGCGAGTGCGCTTGGGTTGCGGGTCATCCCAAGAGAGTAAACAAGGTCGGCCGGAGGGGTTGGTATCCCTATTCCCGTATGCTCCACGGCGCCTTCGTCTTTCTCGCCTTGCTCACTCGTTCGCAGAGGTACCTTTCCGCTAGCGATGCTGCGTTCAATAGCCGCGATCAGCACTGGCACTCCGGCTTTGGAGCCAAACATAGCCAGTGCCTGGGCAAGCCGAAGCTGGCGATCACCCCCGGTTTCAGCCAACTCCTGCTCCAGGATCGGAACCGCCAACGCCGGATCGGCCGTGCAGATCTCGACAAACGGGATCTTCTCGCGATAGTGAGGGCTCCCTTCCCGCGCCATCGGGACATCCTCCCATGCGGATAGATGGCGGCCATCCAGTTGTTTAACGAACCCTCTTATAGCGGCTTCGTCAAGGGGAGTGTCTTTGATTTGGCGTGTGAGCATTTCTGGCAGTAGCGTCCCGACCTCGGTGAGCCTCTTCTGCACCTTGCGCAGATCCACTCGGCGTGCGCTGACACCGTCGCGTATGGCGTAAGCCGCGGCCACGCCCATCGCACCCCCCAGGTTCTCCATTTCCGGCTGATTGCGCAGGCTGTACAAGACGTCATGGGCGCCCGAGAAGGCCTTGCCTCCGACCAGGATGTTTTCCAGTCCCCGCGGCAACAGCGCACGATACGGCATTTCCGTGGGTAGGATGGGCATGAGGAGCCCGACCCGGATCCAATTCGAAGCGACCCTTCTGTGGCAGTCCATCTGGCCCGCGCCTAAGTTGATCACGTCGCGCCAGGCGCGATGGCGCAGCATGTCGGTCAGAGTCAGGACCACGTCACCCATGACATGACGTGATTCGCGTGTGGCGATGTAGTTACCGTGATCATGGCACTTCGGGCCGCGCCGCCGGCCGATGAGGATGGCCCGCGTGTAGTCATCGATATTGCTGACATCCACCGTGTGTCCGAAGTGCCAACGGCTCTCGGTGGGCCGGAGGTATTGGGCCAGGTTGAACCACATGGGGTAATGGTCGCGGGCGGCGCCGTAGAAGAATTTTGCTCCGGCGAAAGCCGCTACGTCGCCGTCACCGGTCGTGTCGGCGGTTATCTTGGAGAGCACGGCCATCGGCCCGTACGGCGTGGCGGTTACAACTCCGCGCACCTGATTGTCTTGAAGAACGGCCGCAATGGTGATGGTGTTGAAGAAGAGCTCCACGCCGGAATGCTCAGCATCTTTGAGCAAGGCGTACATCTTTGCCTCGATGTTCCACAGTCCGTTTAATTCGTTCGCAGAGGTGGGCCAGTGGATGCTTTTGTGTACTTCGTCTACCAGGTTGGCGTTGCGAATCGCGAACCCCGCCCAATAACGACCGTGCCAGTAAGCGCAAACACCGCCCACCGTTCCCGTACCGCCGAGGCCGGGACAGAGCTCTAGCAGGATGGTCTTCGCTCCCTCGCGGCCAGCCGAATTAGCACAGGTGGCTCCGCACGTTCCCCCACCCACCACCAGGAAGTCCGTCTCGCGGAGAACGGGCACCTGCACCGGCGCGACGGTCAGTCTTTGATAGAATCGGCCACCCTGAGGGCTATCCTGAAACTTCACTTCCAGGCCATGCGGCGGGTAGTCGGGAATCCCGTAGTCGGTTTCGTCAGCCGCGCTTAGTTCCCCGCTGCCAAGTGCGGGAATCAATGTCCTGGCGAAGGCCGCGCCGGCCAAGGCTGCATCAACCGGGTCGCGCAGAAGATTGCGCCACCGTTCCTCCAGCCGCGCCGCCTCATTGAGGCACCATAATCCTTTCACTGGACCGGCGAAGTTACCCAGTGGCAAGCGGACCGTGGTCTGGTTCTTGTCGCTAAACTCTAGGTCCTTAGCCTCTCGCGCCCACGCGGGAATTGGGCCGGCCATCTGCGTCGTTTGCACGCCATCCAGCTCGTACCCGCAAATTCCGAGTTTGGCATCCTTGAATTTCGGGACGCTCTGAACCAGATGAGTAGCCACGCGCATGGTGCGATGCCGCGCCTTGATCTCCCGTTGCATCATGCCTTCGAGATCTAGCTTGCCAGTCTTCAGTTCCAACGGGCACTCGATCAGCACGTGCCCTTTGCCCCGATAACCGGAATGAATGGTGAGCTTGTTGCCCGCGATGCCGAGTTCCGGGGGCACCTCCACCGTGCTCTCTTCGAGGGGCCCGACTCCCTCCATCTCCATCATGCGGACGAAGTGAAAGTCCGCAGCCGTTTCCGGCGCGAACTCTGCGCCGGCGATTCGCGCCACCACCGCCGTGGCCGTCGCGTCCACCACCAGGCGTCCCAGGATGGCTTGACGACCCGATTTGTTGCCAATGACCACGCCGCGAATGTCGCCGGCGATTACGATCACCTCAGTGGAAAGGGCAGCATAGACCAGTTCGACTCCGGCCGCCAAAAGCAAGTCCTCCAGCGTAACCTTGAAGGCGTCCATCCACAGTGGAATCTCCCCCTCAGCTTCGGCGGTCGCCTGCTTTTTCAGGCATGCCGCGATCAGTTCCGGAACCTGCCCGCTGGCAGCCAGCTTGCCCAGGTCCACCCAGGGCTTGAGGGTGGCAGAGACCTCCCGCCCAAGATAGATACGGTGTTCCACCAAAACAACATTGCGACCCGCTCGGGCGAACTGAAGAGCGGCAGTAACCCCCGCGACCGAACCCCCGATCACGACTACGTCCGCTTCACGGAGAATCGGCAGCCGTGCACGGCGCAACCGAACTCTCCGCCCTTCCTTGCCGGCCGGGGGGAGTTGATCCTTTGCGAGCGCAGAATCTGGACCGAAACCGGAATGGCCAGCCATCACAATGGTGGCGATCGTTCCACCGCTCACGCCTTGCAGGAAACGACGGCGGGACGAGCCACTAACGCTTTGGCCGTGCGTGTTCTTCGCCGACATGTCCATTTCGCACCTCCGCTGTTGAGATCAAGTCCGACAACCCAAAACAGACTTGACAGTATTATTACCAAGTATTATGAAAAGCGCAGAAAAGCGATAGGGCATACTTTGCCAAGATCATTGGTAGAAATTCGTTAGGCGCTGTCGCTTGGGTCGAATAGAATTACTGAATCGAGTTCCAGCCTAGGGAGACGGAAATGAGCGGGAAATCGGTTGTTCTCGGTGTTTGCTTGCTTTCGTTCGCTGCATTGTCCCCAGTCACCGGAGCGGACCAGCAGCACACTGCTTCGGGCAGCGAGGGCCTGGTAGTTTCCGGCAGGGCTGCCGCTACCGCTGCCGGTATCAGAATGCTGGAGCGTGGCGGCAATGCCGCTGATGCCGGCACGGCCACTCTGTTGGCCTTGAGCGTGACTCAAGTGGGCGCGTTTTGCATCGGCGGTGAGGTCCCCGTGCTCATCTACGATGCCGCCAAGAAGGACGTCAAAGTCCTGTCGGGCCAAGGGGCCGCTCCGCTGGACCCGAACGCCATCGATTGGTACATGAAGAACGGCATTCCGGGCAGCGATGTCCGATCGGCTGCAGTACCCGCCGCGCTGGACGCCATTGTGACGCTGCTGAGCTTATACGGCACTAAGAGTTTTGAAGACGCTGTGCAGCCCACCCTGGCGATTCTGGACGCAGGCGGCCCGACCTGGTACATCGACACCTCGGACGGCCGGAGGATAGAAACCGGCCAGAACTGGCAAGCGGAACTGGCAGCGACTTTCCGGAAGCTCATCGAGGCCGAGCACAAAGCGGGGGGAAGCCGAAAGGACCGGCTCCGGGCAGTTTCGGATCGCTTCTACCGTGGTGACATCGCGGACGCGTTGGAGCATTGGTACATCGAGCAGGGAGGATTCCTTCGCAAGACTGATCTGGCCGCTCACAAGACCCGGGTGGAAGATCCCGTCCATGCTGATTATCGGGGCTACACGATCTATAAATGCGGCCCGTGGACGCAAGGGCCTTATCTACTGGAGACACTGCGGCTTCTTGGAGGATTCGACATAAAAGGAATGGGATTTCTCTCCGCAGATTACATACACGTGGTTACCGAAGCGATGAAACTCGGGCTCGCCGATCGTGACGAATACTATGGCGATCCGCTCTTCGTGGACGTGCCGATGCAGGCTCTGCTCTCGGACGAGTACACGCGGATCCGGCGGCCGCTCATCGACATGAGCAAGGTGTCGCTTGAGGTTCGCCCCGGCGATCCCGATCACATGCGCCCACTCAAATCGCCGATGCCGGTGGCGCCGTCACAGGAAGGCACCACGACCATGTGCGTCGCCGATCGCTGGGGGAATGTGATTGCGGCGACTCCAAGCGGCCTAGGGAGCACCGCCGGCGTGGCGGGCGACACGGGAATCATACACGGGGCGCGTCTGGTGAGCCTGAATACCTGGAAAGGCCACCCCAATTGCATCAAACCGGGGAAGCGGCCACGAGTCACGCTGACTCCTACTCTGGTTCTGAAGGACGGCAAACCCGTGCTCGCGATCAGCGTAGCGGGAGGTGATTTGCAGGACCAGGCAGCCATCGAACTCATTCTGGACTACGTCGAATTCGGAATGCTGCCGGAACAGGCGGTTTCTGAGCCGCGATTTGCGACCACCCACCACACCGGCTCTTTTGGACAAGACAAACCCAAGCTGGGTACCCTGCAGGTCAACGTAAGGGTTGATGAATCGGTTCGTGACGAATTGTCGAAGCGAGGACATGTGCTGACCACGACACGCGGTGGCGTCGGAGGCGTCAATATGCTGTTTCTCGATCCTAAGTCCAACGTGGCTTTTGGGGCTGGGCCCGCGGCGGCAAAGGTGGGCGAATGAAGCTGGCGAAACGACTCGCCATGGCGACTGTGCTGCTCCTCGTTCCCAGTTCGGTGCTACCGGGCCCTCCCCATCTCCACGCCACGCGTTCTACTTCTCACCGAGAAGCGATGACCCGAATCCAGGCACCATGAGAGCGCCCTGGCGAAAAATACAGTGCGCATCCTGAAGATTCTGGCAGTCAACGCGATATTCGGCGCCTTGGGCGCGGCGGCCGAACCCCTCACTATTGGCGTCTCGCTACTCACACAACAACATCCCTTCTATGTCGCGTTGGCTGATGCTATGAAGCAGGAAGCCAGGAAAGATGGCGTCAAGCTGGACATCGCCATCGCCAATCAGGATCTGAACAAGCAGGTTTCCGACGTCGAGGACTTCATCAGCAAGCACGTGAACGCCATCATTCTGTCGCCGGTCGATTCCAGGGGAGTCAAGGCGGCTGTGGCGAAGGCGCAGAAGGCCGGCATTCCGCTGATCACCGTGGATATCGCGGCCTATGGCATTGATGTGACCTGTCACATCGCCACCGATAACTATGCTGGTGGCGTAAAAGCGGGAGAGCTGATGGCGAAGGTGCTCGGGGGAAAAGGCAAGGTGGGCATTATCGACTATCCCACCGTGCAGTCGGTGATCGATCGCGTAGCGGGCTTCAAGAAAGTGCTCTCCGCTTACCCGAATATGAAAATCGTCTCGATCCAGCCAGGGATAACCAGAGCCGACGCGCTAACCGCGGCACAGAATATGTTGCAGGCGAATCCCGATCTGGATGGCATTTTTGGCTTCGGCGACGACGCCGCGCTGGCTGCACTGGTAGCGGTCAAGTCCGCAGGCAGGGCCAATCAGGTGAAGATTATCGGCTTCGATGGCATGCAGGAGGCCCGCACCGCGGTTGATAAGGAACCAAGCTTTGTCGGGGTGATCCGCCAGTATCCCGAGAAGATGGGCGCCATTGCGGTTGACACGGCAGTCAAGGTGCTCCGCGGTCAAAACGTGAGCAAGTTGATCCCCGTGGTACCGGGCGTCTATACCCGCCAGTCGAAGAATTGAGTATGCGGTACACCACACCAGCCGAAAGCGTAACTGCGGCCGCACCATTATTGGAGACTCGCTCGGTGGACAAGTCATTCGGCCCGGTCGAGGCCCTGAAGGATGTCTCGCTGGCTGTCCGCGCCGGACGAGTGCATACGTTGTTGGGTGAGAACGGAGCCGGCAAGTCTACACTCATGAAGATTCTCGCCGGTGTGCACGCGCCGACCCGGGGCCAGATCTTCCTTGACGGGGCGGAAACCGTGTTTGCCAGCCCGGGAGAGGCGCGCCGCAAGGGCATCTCTATCGTTTACCAAGAACTCAGCCTTGCCAACAACCTTACCGTCGCCGAAAACATCTACGCCAATCAGCAGCCACACCGCTTTGGTATCGTGAATCGCCGGCAGTCGATGCTCGAGACCCGGAAACTGCTCAGAGACCTCGACATCCCGATTGAGGGGGAGGTACCGGTGTCCAGCCTGTCGATGGCCCAGCGGCAATTGGTCGAGATTGCAAAAGCGCTCAGCCATCCGTCGCGCATCGTCATTATGGACGAGCCCACCTCGTCGTTAAGTCACGGGGAGGTGCATATCCTTTTCGGCGTCATCGAGCGGCTGAAAGCTCAAGGCAAGGCTGTCATTTACATCTCGCACCGCATGGATGAAATCATGCGCATCTCCGACGAGATCTCGGTCATGCGCGACGGACGCCTTTTGTGTACGCGCCAAAAGCAGGACACCACCATCGATGAGCTCATCGCGCTCATGGTGGGCCGTGAAATGCGCGATATCTATCCACCACGGCGGGCATCACCGTACCGAGAAGTGACGCCTCTGTTGGAGGTCAGGCATTTGAGCTCCCCCGGGCGGTTTCAAGGAGTGGATTTCTCCGTGCATCGGGGTGAAGTGCTTGGCATTTTTGGCCTGATCGGCGCCGGCCGCACTGAAGTAATGAAAGCGCTTTTCGGGCTTCGTCGGGCCACCGGTGAGATCCTCATCGATGGCAAACCGGTGCAACTGCGATCGCCGGCCGATGCTATTTCCCACGATATGGCGTATGTCACCGAGAACCGCACGGAGGAAGGTCTGGTGTTGCAGCAGTCCGTCACGCGCAACATCAACATGGTCCACTTCCACCACGGCGGCGCGCGATTCGGGCTGGTGGACGCCTGTGCGGAAGCGCGAATGACCGGCGCAGCCGTAGACCGCATGAATATCAAGATCGTGAGTCCCGAGCAGGCGGTCGGCGACCTGAGTGGCGGCAACCAGCAGAAAATCGTGTTCTCCAAGTGGATGGGCTTAAGGCCGCGCATCTTCATTCTGGACGAACCGACACGAGGTATCGACGTTGGCGCCAGATACGAGATTTACAGCGTGATCCGGGAGCTGGCCGCTTTCGGAACCGCCGTCATACTGGTGTCATCGGATCTTCCCGAGGTACTCTCCATGAGCGACCGACTGTTGGTAATGCGCGAAAGGCGCGTGGTGAAACAACTCGACACCGAGGGTTTGTCTCAGGAAGAAGTGATGTCGTACGCTACGGGAGCCCTCTCAGCGTGATCGCGTCCAAGCCCCAACTTTCAAAGACCGGGACTGTCTCTTACGTTATTTCGGGCACCGCCAGGCGGCGTAGCGCCGGTTGGGTCAAGCAGTACGGTGGCACCCTGACCGGCCTTCTGGTGCTGGTCGCATTGTTCTGGCGTCTGTCGCCAAATTTCATGGTCGTGGGCAACCTGCTCAACATCGTGCTACAGGTGTCGATTACCGCGATCCTCGCTTTCGGTATGACTTACGTGCTGCTGCTCGGCGAAATTGACTTGTCGGTTGGCGCGGCGGTTGCGCTGGTCGGCACGGTTGCCGCTCTGGGCTTGCAGCACGGGCTGTGGCTGGGGATCGTTATTCCTCTCGCTCTGCTGGCTGGCTTGGCGCTCGGCGCGACCAACGGCATCATGTCATCGCTCCTCGGCATTCCGTCGTTCATCGTGACGCTGGCGACGATGGGAATCTTTCGAGGTGTTGCCTACATCGTGGCGAGTGGCGTACCCATCGCTGTTGACAATGAGCGCTTCGTGGCTCTCGGTAACGGAAGTTTTCTGTCGGCGCCAGTGCCGATTTGGATTCTACTGGCGCTCTTGCTCGGGAACCAATTCATGCTGTCCAAAACCGTCTTTGGCCGCAAGGTGTACCTCGCCGGCGGCAACCGCGAGGCGGCGCTTTACTCTGGCATCAACGTGCCTGGGCTCAAGATCATCATCTTCATGCTTTCCGGCTTGATGGCCGGCATCAGTGGCGTGCTCATGACGGCCCGGTTATACTCGGCGCAGCCCAATGCCGGCATGGGTTACGAACTGGACGCCATCGCCGCCGCCGCGCTGGGAGGGACCAGTTTGAGTGGCGGCTACGGCACGGTGACCGGCACGCTCGTCGGGGCGCTAATCATCGGCGTCATCAACAACGGAATGAACCTGCTGAGCGTGCCGTACTTTTACCAGTTGATTGTGAAGGGAATCGTTATTCTAGCGGCGGTTTGCATCGACGTTCAGAGTAAGAGGTACCGCTCCTGAACCGCTGCGATGCGAGCGGAAAGGACGTGATGGTGTGGGAAAGATTATGACCATGGGGGAAATCCTCGTGGAGATTATGGCGACGAAGGCGGGGCAAAGCCTCCGTGCCCCAGGTCGTCTGGCTGGCCCTTTCCCAAGTGGAGCCCCAGCCATATTTATTGACCAGGTAGCCCGGCTAGGGCACGCCGCCGGCATCATTGGCTGCGTTGGTGATGACGACTTCGGCTGGCTCAACATCGAGCGGTTGCGGCAGGATGGCGCCGATACCAGCGCGATAACGGTCCTGAAGAAGGCGGTGACCGGCAGTGCCTTCGTCACCTATGACCAGAATGGTGAGCGCCACTTCATCTTCAATATCACCAACAGCGCGTCAGCCCACCTGTCGGCATCCCACGTAAGCGAGTTGCTGCTCAAGCATTGCACCCACTTTCACGTGATGGGCTCATCGCTATTTTCGTCTCGCATCAGGGAGGCGATGAATAAGGCTATCGAGATTGTAAAACGCCAAGGCGGTAGTGTTTCGTTTGACCCGAACATCCGAAAAGAAATGCTCGGGATCCCGGAAATGCGTGAAGCGCTGACTTCCATCCTGAAGTACACCGATATCTTTTTGCCGAGCGGGCCCGAATTGACCCTTCTGGTGAGGGCCAGTACCGAAGAAGGTGCCATCGAAGAACTGCTAGCCCTCGGCATTCACGAGATTGTGGTCAAGCGCGGCCGGCAGGGTTGCAGGTACTATGACACTACGCGCCGATTGAGCGTGCCGACGCTGACAGTTAATGAGGTGGATCCCACCGGTGCCGGAGACTGTTTCGCCGCCACGTACGTGACTTGCCGCAACCAAGGCATGCCGGTCGAGCGATCGTTGCGCTACGCGTGCGCCAGTGGTGCGCGGGCAGTTATGCACATCGGGCCTATGGAGGGCACTGCTAGCTTCACGGATCTGGATGCACTCCTGGCTCACCACGATTTGTCTGGGGAGCCCGGGCACGCATGAGATTACGAAACCGACGCATTCGGTCTGCCTTCGAGGCAGACTACCCGTAGGCGGCGAGCACCCAACACAATGTCTGTATGAAACCCGAATGGGTGTGCGCGGCAATGCCGCTTCCAAGGTTGGAACCATCAGCGTGCCTTCGGTGACCTCGCCAAAGCCGTCAGCGAAATAACGTCTCCCATTCGTTGATGGGCCAACTATTGCTTCCGCTGACGCCCCTCCGCCTTCGCTTCGGCGGCGATGGCCGCAGTTATGTCGGGTCGTAGCGGCATGTACTGAGCCGTGAGTGCACGTCCCGCAAAAGGCTTGTCGATATGGAGAGCCTGCCAACCACCCTCAAACTGATTGCGGTAGCGCCTTGGCTACGCAAATAGTCCCAGACATCCTCGATCGTGACATCCAGCGGACGCTAAAGCAGATCGTTTGCCACTTTTGGCCGCCCATCGGCGAAGCGTTCACCTTTCCAGTTCCGTGCCCAGTTCGTGCCCAAATCACGCGTTCCGTGCCCATTCCGTGCCCGTCTGCGATCGCATAAGTCTTTGTTTTTCAAGGCGAGTGCCTGTAAGTGATAGGCCGTGGCTTCCATGGCATGGAAGAGGTCGTGAGTTCGAATCTCACCAGGTCCACCACTTTATCACTCTGATTCTCTTCGACTTGCACGCTGCATTTTTTCGCGTGCCATATACGTGCCAAAAGATCAGAAATCCGAGCTTGACGGCCCGCGCTCCACTTCGCGTAATGCTTGCGCACAATGGCCTCAGTGTCGCCTAGGATATCGGCCGCCTCTTCGAACGTGCCTCCCATTTCGAGGATCTCTGTAGCGAGCGTGTGCCTGAAGCGATGGGAGCACGCGCCCTTCACGCCTGAAGCGGCGTAGACGGCTTCAAGCGTGCGTCGGGCGTCCCGGATTGCGGCCTGCCTCCCGCCGTTGCCGCTGGCGCTCTCACGGGCGATCTAGCGTCCGTGTGCCCTCCACTGTCCGCGCGTGGCATTTTTTGCGTATATCACGCGAACGGCGCACCGCCGATTGTACGGGCGAGAAGGAACTGGGCGCCGCGTCCGCGGCTTGCGCTGTTGTGCACGCAGTTCTCGGACATAGCGAAGGATCAGGAGGTAGGTAGAGCACCAAGCTCTGGGTGAACTGGCTTGTCGACCGCGCGTCTTCCGGGGATTAAGCCGGAACCCCCTTGGTTTTCTATCGCTCACGACTTCGCTCCAAGTCCATTAACCCGGCCTTCTGTGGCACCTTCGCCATGCAAAACCGGACGGAGCGTTGTGGCACGAAAATACCCCTCACTTATAAAGGCTTGGGAGAGGGTGTTTTCGGACATGCGACCTCAAAATATTTTGTCGGGGTCTGGAGGCTCCCCGGTGAAGTTCTGGAATCCGCGCACTTTGCTGAGGTATTCCATGGCGGTCGCCAGTGGATTAGACCGCTCTTGCGGCTTGGTTTCAGGAACCGGACGCTGGAGCACTTGAACGACAGGGCCAGGAACTGGCTTCACCGGCACCACCATCGATCGTTGATTCTGTTCTCTGCGAAGTATGCTCACATAAGCTCTGAGCGTCTTATACTCGACGGCAACACCATCGGCATTCAAGGATTCACAGACTCGTTTGAGGCTATGTCCGGCCTTTAGTGTCGCCACGATCTCCGGCCATGCGCGGCGAATCGACGTCATCTTACTGTTCGGTTTTGCCCTACCCGAGGTCAACGAGATGCTACCCGGCGCTGTTCTCGGCGAAGCCTGCCAACGGTGGTTCGGAGCGTCGGGTAGGAGATCGGGATGCCATCCGCGTTCAAACTCTCACACACATCTTTCAGAGTGCGGCCCGAGTCTAGCTTCACCTTGATGTCTGGCCACGCACGGCGGAGCAACGCCATATACCGGTCTGGTTTCTCCTCACGCAACCTGCGCAGATTCGGGAGATGCAGCGGCACGGAGGAGTGACCTGAATGTTGGGTTACGGAGTCTGAGCCGACCTCGGGCCCATGTTTCGGGACAGCTCTCCGAATCGAGTCGTAGTGGATGCCCATGGATCTTCCGAAAAATCCCCTCACTTACAAAGGCATGGGAGAGGGTGTTTTCTGACATGAAATGAAAATATATTTGTGGGAGACCGCATCCGTCTGAATCTTCTGGGCAATTCCGCCCTGCCGCTCTGGGCAGGAACATCGTGCAGTTCATGGAACACAGTGCAAGACGGACTAAATGCCCCGTTTTCTGCGTGAGCAACAATCTACGGCAGACGGCCATGTTACACGGAGTTGCACTGCAACGAGTGCAAGAAAGACGAAAGGCTTTGTTTTCTGCAACTGCAACGTTCTGCAGTCCTCGGGGACACAAGGCGATGCAAATTCGCAACAAAAGGTGATCAAAGGCCATGTGGCGAATGGTGAGATAGAGACAGCGTTATGCGGAGGGGAACATAAAGGAATGGGATTCACGGGGCTGTTTTTTCGGCTCAAGCTCCATCGCATCAGATGGTTAGCCCGGGATGCATTGTTATATGGGTGAATCCCGTTTGGGACGCACGTATTTTCCTCATTTCCAGTGTCCGAAAAGACCCTCTCCCAAGGCTTTTGAACGTGAGGGGGGGTAGCCACAATGCACGATCCGGTTTTCGAGACGATGATCAATCAGATTCGCCAAGCCGCCACGAAGAAGGGATGTACCGCAAGTGCACTTGTTAGGCAAGCCGTCGAGCAGGCTTTCAACGACAGCGAAGAGGCCGAGCGGCGCATCGCTGCGACCATCGGGCAGATCCGGAGCGATTTGGACCGCATGCACCGCGTGCAACAAAGGTTGTTTGCGTTCGTCGACACCCTCGCCAAGGCATTGCTGACTGGTTTGCCTGATCAGTCATCTGCCTCGGTGGCCAGAGGGAAAGAACGTTACGATCGCTTTCTGAAGAGCGCGGCGGCCAGCATGCTCGGCGGTTCGCATCCGGGGTTGCGGGACGGCGTGGAGCGATGACATCCGGGACAGCCAACCGATAGTCCCTAAGTGCAATGGAATGAATGCCTGAGTCGCTGTCCTATGCTTAAGATCGTGTTCCATTGCCATAGCTAACACCTCTGACACGCGTGGACACAAGATCAAGCGGGTCAAAATATCAGGCCGGAAGTACTGGTAGCCGTAGTTAGACGGTATTCACGGCAGAATTACAATCAACCCAAGTTCCGCATCTGGCGGATGCCTTCCTCGAAGCTGATTCGGCCGGAATAGCCGAGTTCTTTGCGGGCTTTGCTGTCGTTGATAGTCACCTCTTCTCCCATCATCTTGACGACCATCCGGGTGATCGGAGGCGCGGCCTTGATGTGGAGGGAGGACCAGATGGATTCCACGATTCCTGCCAGGGTGAAAGCCAATCGCCGTGGCAGGCTGCGGCGCCCGGGACGCACGCCCTGCGTTTCCAACAGCGCGGTGACGAACTTGCGGAACTCGATAGGCGGGCCGTCAGTGGCGAAGTAGATCTCGCCACCGCGCCCCCGCTCAGCAGCCAGGATCAGCGCCTCACAGACGTTGCACACGTGTGTGGCCGAGGTGAGATAGTGTCCACCGGAAATCCAACGGAAACGGCCGGCGCGCACCGCCGCCACAAGTTGCGGAAGAACTGAAGTATCTCCTTTGCCCCAAATGAAGCGCGGGCGCACCACAACTGTTCGGAGGGTTGGCGAGTTCGCCGCAAGCACGCGCTCTTCCGCCAGTCCCTTAGTCAGCGAATAGGGCCCATATGGTTCACGCGGTCTCGGCAGAGTTTCATCTACTCCAGCGAGCGATGTGGGGCCGGCCAGGACGGCCTCCGTGCTGACGTGGACTACACACGGAACTCCCGCCGCACGTGCCGCCGCTAGCAGATTCTCCGTGCCCTGTACATTGATACGGTGGAACTCTTGGGGGTCGCCCCAATCCTTGACGATCGCCGCTGTGTGAAAGACGGCGTCGCAACCCTTCACACCCTCGCGCAACGCCTCGGCATCGTCCAGATCCCCGCTGACAGGTTCGGCCCCGGAGTGTCGAACCGCTTGCGCGGAGGAGGCGGACCGCGCCAGACAGCGCACGGCCACTCCTTTTTCCCGGAGCGCTGCAATCAGATTCCGCCCAACGAACCCCGACCCGCCTGAGATGAATGCCTGCCGCATAGAGGTATGCCTTCGCGCGCTCAATCGCGCAGGCGGCGGGCAAGCCCAACGGCCGAGCCCAGCCAACCAGTTTTTAACCGCGCATAAGGAGGATAGAACAGATGGGAGAGCCGCGGCCACCCCTGCACGAGCACCGCTCGCTCGTGGGAGAACGCCTTGAACCCGAAGCGTCCGTGATAGCTGCCAAAACCGCTTGCCCCGGCGCCTCCGAACGGGAGGTTGGGATTCAGCAAGTGCATCAGGCAATTGTTCACCACGGTTCCGCCAGCGGACGTGCTGCCAACCAACTCCTCGATGTTCTGGCTTGCCCGGCTGAAGATGTAAAGCGCCAGCGGCTTTGGGCGCGACCGGAGGAACTGGTAGATCTCATCCCGGGATTGGTAGGTGAGTACGGGAAGCACGGGGCCGAATATTTCGTTCTGCATAAGCGGAGACTCCGGCTGCACTCCCGAGAGTATGGTTGGTGCGATGTATCGGTCCCGAGAGTCGACCTGGCCCCCCGCCTCAATTTTGGCGCCGGCCGCCAGTGCGTCTTCCAGCAGGCGCTGAACGCGGTGGGTGTTGGAGTCGTCGATCATACGGCAGTAATCGTCGCTCGCGTGGCGCTGGTCCTCTTTGGCACCATAGGAGGTTGCGAGCGCACTGCGAGCGGCGACGAAGAACGCAGCGGCTTTCGAAGCGTGGACGAAGGCATAATCCGGCGCCACGCACGTCTGCCCCGCATTGACGAACTTACCCCAGACGATGCAGTGCGCGGCATAGGGGATATCGGCAGTCTCGTCGACGACTACGGGCGACTTCCCTCCCAGTTCGAGGGTGACCGATGTCAGGTGGGTCGCCGCAGCGGCCATGATCTTCTTGCCGACGGGACTGCTTCCGGTGAAAAAGACGTGGTCGAACGGAAGCTTGAGCAGAACGTTTGCGGAGGTCTGATCCCCTTCGATGAGCACGGCTTCCTCAGGATCGAAGACCTCGGCCACGATTTTTCCGGACACGCGCGAAGTGTTGGGAACCTTCTCGGAAGGCCGCATCATGACGCAGTTCCCAGCCGCGACGGCGGCGACCAGGGGCGCAAAAATCAACGCGAAGGGATAGTTCCAGGCGGCCATGATGAGGACAACGCCGCGAGGCTGGTAACGGATCTCACTGCGCGTGCCGAACAGATGGATGGGCGAGGGGACTGTCACCGCTTTTGCCCACTTCGGCGTTCTGGCGATGGCTTCGTTCAACTCGGTAAAGACGAGCTGGATTTCGGACAGTTCGGCCTCACTGCGATTCTTCCGAAAATCCGCGTACATAGCATCGAGAATCTCTTCGCGATGCGAGACGATCGCGCGCTTTAACTCCTTCAGCTTCCGAACGCGCTCTTGCACGGGCCGCTGGCGGATTTTCCACTGATGGTCCTGCTGGCTACGAAATCGAGCGAGAATCGCCTCCGCCGACCAATCTGCCGCCTGCGGTGCCGCGTCGGGCGCCGCTGCCTCTTGCCTGAATTCGCTCATCGGCGTCTCACTGAGGGCTGCCAATTTGCCAAGCCACCAGCTTAGCGCAGTCGGGTGGACTGTCCACCCGTAAACCGATCCAGATACCGGAGGCCCCCGTTTCGGTTGTCGGCCGGAGGAAGCTGCTATATAATCGGTTCCACCCAGGGCCGGGACGGCCCTACAGCGATTCTGACGGGGCTGCCGCTTGACCATCCATCCGGAAGAAGTGAAATGGGCCCGCGACCACGAGGCACAGACGGAGTTCCAGCCGCTGAGCCGTGAGCAGATGCGCCAGATCATGGAGCGCGGCCGGGAGTTACATCACTGGTTCAAGACGCACCACCGTACGCACTGTCTCATCAACGCTTCACTGCTGATAGCTCTGCTGGCTGTCGATTATCTGATCGTGCTCCGGTTGCCCGCTATCTGGCTGACCCGCGGAGGGCCGAACACTCTCGGTTTGGTGCTAGCAGTAAGCTGTCTTACGGCCGCGGTGCGTAGTTGGGTGACGTATTCCATGACCGTGTTCACGATCCACGAGGGCGCGGCTCACAAAGCGATCTTCCCCCCGGTCGGACCGCTGAGCCGGACGGGACATTTTCTGGCCAGCAACCTGTGCCGCCTGGGTGGCTCTGATCCGGAACATTACGCCGTCCGGCACATGATCCACCATTCGAAATTTGGCACCGAGGAAGATGCGGAATTTCTGAACTTCGTCACACCGCGCCGCTACGCGGCCACCTTCATGCCCTTCGCGATCGCGTTCAACTTCTCGGATTTCATTATCCACAGGCCGCTGGGGATCACCAGGAGCTCATTAATAACGACGGCCGTATGCCTCACCTATCAGGGGGTCTACGGGTACCTGGCGTACCGCTCCTGGGGCTTGACGTTTGTGGTCGTGCAGATTCTGCTTCTCGCTCATGTGGGCTTCTATCTCGACCGCGTCCGGCAATTCACTGAGCACAATCTGATGCCGCTCGACAATCCAAACGGATCGCGCAGTTTCGGGCTGGGTTTCTGGGGAATGCTCGTGGGCGGAGGGCCGTGGGGCAGTCCCTGCCATTGGGAACATCACTTGGTTGCCAGCATTCCGTGGTATCAGCAGCTTATGTTGCACCGGTTCGTGGTCGGGTTGCTGACGCCGCAGCAGCGGAAACAGTTCTTAGTAGAACCGGTGATCGGCTTTCCACGATTGTGGTGGCGACTGATTCGAGAGTGCAATTCGTTTAGCCGCAACTCCGGGCCGGCTAAAACCTTAAGCGGCACTGCAAAAGAAGCTGGAACCGGGTGAACGTAGTACACTCGAAACCTGGAAAAGCCGGCCTGCCGCCGGTAAAAGGGGTGAGTACTTCCATGCAAGCAGCCGCATCTCCGGCCCGTGACCGTCGGAACGTGCCGGATGACATCCCTGGTCCTAGAGGGCTGGAACTGTACCGCGGGATCGGGCATCTGAGGGATCGTCCACTCGAATTTCTGCTGGATCTTGCGCTGCGTTACGGGCCTGTCGTCTCGATGCCGTTCATTCGGGACCCGGTGGTGCTCATCAGCAGCCCCGAAGCGATCCAATACCTGCTCCACCAGAACTACCGCAATTATCAGAAGACGACCGAACGATGGAAGGTATTTCGCGAGCTGATTGGAAATGGGCTGCTGGCTTCCGACGGTGATCTCTGGCGGAAGCAGCGGCAGCGCATCCAGCCCGCGTTCCATCAGGAGCGGCTCGCCATGTTCGAGAACTTGCTAACGGCAGCCACTACCGACGTAATAGGGCAATGGCGAAAGGCTGCCGAGGAGGGCAAGCCGGTCGCACTGTTCGGCGAATTGTTGCGCCTCTCGCTGCGCATCATCACTAAGGCGATGTTCGGACGCGACGTTCGGGAGTTTGAGGAGACGGCCATCCGCGCTTTCGCCGCGGCTCATGTTTACATCAATCCCATGTCACTGATCAACCTGCTCGAACTGCCGGTTGCAGTGCGCAGATTCTTCCTGCCTCGGTTCCGGCAATTCGAGGGCGCGTTCCGGCAGCTGGACCAGATTGTGAATCAGATGATCGCCGAGCGCCGCACAAGCGGAGAGGACAACGGCGACTTCCTCTCCATGCTGCTGACCGGGCGGGACGATGAACAGGGCGAGACCATGGACGAGGCCCAGCTTCGTGACGAGGTCATGGGCGCATTCCTGGCTGGGCACGAGACCACAGCCATCGGCCTGACCTGGGCCTTCTACCTTCTCTCCAAAAATCCCGTCGCGCGGCGGCAATTGCAGGCCGAAGTACGCAGTGTGCTCGGTGGGCGGTTCCCCAAGATGCAGGACCTGCCCAACCTGAAGTACAACCGCATGGTCATCGACGAGTCGATGCGGCTTTATCCGCCCGCATGGGGATTCGACCGTAAGTCGCTGGCGGATGATGAACTGGGAGGGTACCGCATCCGTGCCGGCTCCACTGTGGCGATCTGCACCTACGTGATGCATCACCATCCCGCATATTGGGAAAACCCCGAGGGGTTCGATCCGATGCGCTTCAGCGAGGAGCGCAGCGCCGGGCGGCCCGAGTATGCTTATCTCCCGTTCGGCGGCGGCCCGCGGCGATGCATCGGAAACCGCTTCGCGATGATTGAAATGCAGCTGATCCTAGCGGCAGTGGCGCAAAATTTCGAACTGGACCTTGTTCCGGGAGCGCCAGTCAACGTGCGCCCCACGGTAAACCTGCAGCCGGACCGTAATTTCCTCATGACCGTGAAGGATCTGGCGCGGGGCTAGCGCATTCATCCGTTCCACGGCTTGAGCTCGAGGGTTCCGTTTTCAATCTTGACGTAGTGGGGGCGGCGGAACCAACTCCCCGTATTCACATACTTCTTCCCCCCCGTAAGGTCGAACATGCCGGGCGCGTGCGTGTGTCCCATGACGACGTAATCGAAGCCGCGGCGCGCGAGCTCGTCGGCGGCTTGGATAAACGCCGGATTCTGACCGGGGATAATCAAGCTACCGTCTTTGCTTCTCTCGGATTGAACGGCTTCGGGTTTGCGGTACCGTATTTTTCGAAAGGTATTGTGCCAGCTGTACCAGTGCGGCTTCATGTGAAGAAAGATTCCCATAAACCGCGTGAGAGCACTTTGCAGGTCCGGGTGTTTCATAAAGAAAGGATCGTACAGGTGGCCGTGCTCCACGCGAATCCGCAGGTTACCGGAGGTGACGTTAAGAAACGGCAACAACCGCACGGAGCCCCAATCGCTCAGAAAGTGTTCCAGGACGATGTCGTGGTTCCCAATGACGTAGTAGATCTGGGTTTGAGTCCGCAAGATGTGCTTGAGGTTGCTGAGCAGCCGGGACACTTCACGAGTGATATGACCTAGTGTCGTATGCAACACGTCGATGCCATCCCCGTTGATGCAAATGTTGAAGCCGTTCGTGCAGGCGAATTCGAAGAAACGGGTAAACGGGCCTCCCGCATGGCAAGAGAAACTCCCCAGATGGATATCGGAAGTAATGAGCAGCCGATCCTCCACAACGTCGGTGATCATTCCTTGTCCTTCCGTTCGAAAAACTCCGCTCTTAGCGAAAGTTTTTGCAGCTCTTCGCGCGTGATCTGGTCAAGTTGCATGAGTTGTACGACCTGCTCGTTGAGTTGGCGCACACGGCTGCTCATGCGCTGCAGCATCTCGAAAGCGAAGGTGGGATCACGACGGAATTTCATCAGCAACTCGCCCGCCCGAATGGCAAGCAGCTTCGACGGCATGATGGCCCGCACGGTTGCGGTTCGTGGCACCGACTCCAGCAGGGACATTTCGCCAAAGAAGTCGCCGCGTTCCAAGGTGGCGAGGAAGACCTCATTGTCGCCGACTTTCTTTGTGACTACGACCTTTCCTTCCTGGATGATGAACATCTCGGTGCCCAGATCGCCTTCACGGACGATGGTGTCCCATTTGGCGTAATCGCGCTCACCGAGATCTTTGACAGCCATGGGGTCCCTCCTCGGAAATCACTTCGGGAAACACGACCGTCACGTAATCGAGCTTCTGCACTGGATTCAGAGTCATAGGTACGAATCCAGGAGCTCGGCGGCGAAGAAACGCACAAAACCTAGCAGCGCACTCGTTCTCGCTGTAATTGACGGCGCATTCGTCACTTGAAAGGTAGAGAGCTGTTTCAGGAATTCCCAGAGAGTGAGGTGCAGGACACCGGCGCCGACTGCCGGGGCGTGTGCGTCCGATCCTTCATAGAGGCGGCACAGGAGGGTGGTGGTTTCACTCCAGGAGTGAAGCAAACGCCGTCTCCGGATCTCTTTTTGGCCGGCTACATAATAGGCCCGCATCCCTTGCCGAAATGCGAAGCGGTATTCCATCATTTTCAAATTCGGGTCTTCCGTGCGGTGGAATAACCGGATCACTCCTGAAAGAACTTCGAGATCGCCCAGCGGACCAAAGCGCGCGACGCCTGTCAGCGCGCCGGTGTGCTGCGGGTCGGCAAGAAAGTGGCGGAGATCCGGAATTGCGGCGGTCACCTGTAAATCGAAACGAGAGTTCGACTCGAGGCCTTTGCGTTCCCCTTTGCGGGGATCAGTTTCCCCCAGAGCAAAGCCGCCCGCCATTCGCTCCCGAAACACAAGCCCCACAGCCTCGGTGGCGGTCGCGAGCAGAGTGGTTTCGCCTGCGCTTATTTTCATCTGCAAAGACGACGGCCCTTAGAATGCGAAGAGCTGATCAGTGCTTTCCGAAATTCTCCGCTCGTACTACGGTGGTATAGAATACCTGAGTCGTTTCGTAAACGCAAATGGACCGCGGCGTTACGATCCGTTACGCAAGTTCTGGTTCCAATGCTGGAGCGCTCAGATCCATACCAAGCGAGGACTCTACCGTTTCGGGCCGGAGACGGTCTTCTCTGCAACCTCATTCAGATTCGGGGAAGGAAGGAAGCGTCGAAGGGGCCGGTCCTGCTGGTTCACGGGGCAGGAGTCCGAGCTAACATCTTTCAGCCGCCGGGTGAGCGAAGTATCGTGGACTGCCTGATTGAGGACGGCTACGACGTCTGGCTGGAGAACTGGCGCGCCAGTATCGACCTTCCGCCGAATCCGTGGACTCTCGACCAGGCCGCGGTCTTCGATCATCCGGAAGCGGTCAAGCGAGTGGTGGCGGAAACGGAGTGCGACCGGATCAAGGCGATCGTTCACTGCCAGGGTTCCACTAGCTTTTTCTTGTCGGCCATTGCGGGCCTGACACCGCAAGTGACCACCATCGTGAGCAACGCGGTTTCTCTGCACCCGGTGGTCCCCCGGCTCTCGGTGTTCAAACTGCGTTATGGCGTGCGTTGTTTCCGCTACCTGGCTGACTATATGAACCCGCAGTGGGGTTTGCATGCGCCCACAGTCGCCGCCAAGCTAGTTGACTTGGTGGTGAGGCTGACCCACCACGAATGCGACAACGCCGTCTGTAAGCATGTCAGTTTCACATACGGGGCCGGGTTCCCTAGTCTGTGGCTGCACGAGAATCTCAGCGCCGAGACCCATGAGTGGATCAAACAGGAGTTTGCCGCTTGCTCCATCGCTTTCTTTCTGCAGATGGAGCGTTCTGTGCGGGCTGGACGCTTGGTGCCGGTGGAAGGCCGGAAGGAATTGCCGCAGGATGTACTGGCAGCGCCTCCGCAAACGGACGCCAGGATTGCGCTGTTCGCCGGTGAAGCCAACCAGTGCTTTCTGCCCGAGAGCCAGATCCGGACCTTCCAATACCTAGATTCGTTGCGCAAGAATTTTCATTCGCTTCACGTTTTCCCCGGCTATAGCCACCTGGATGTCTTTTTGGGGAAGAATGCGGCTCGAGACGTATTTCCGGCCATGATCGCGGAGTTGAACAAAAGCGCGTAAGCCGCGCCTTCATCCCTACTCGGGCATGAGCGCGGCGATCCGCTCCGACAGCGCGGCAATGGTCTTGGAAGGGTTGAGCCCAATGGCACGCGGCACGATCGAGCCATCGGCTACGTAAAGATTGCGATAGCCGAAGACTTCTCCGCGGTGATTGACGACACCGCTCGTGGGTGTCTCCGCGAGGCTACAGCCACCGAGGGGATGCGGGGTGATTAGGCTCTTCAGCAGAGTCCACACAAAGGGCGCCAGGGCACGACCTCCCGTGGCCTCCGCCAGACGGCAGTGCATTTCGAAGATGGCGTCGATCGCGCCCTTGGAAGATGCCACGTTCCAATTGAGCTTGAGGCGCGACCGCCATGGCTTAATGAAAGAGCGCCCCAGATAGAGACGGCCGTCGGCCGCATCCACTGCCTGGCCGAACCACGGCATCATGTTGGCAAGGCTTCCCTGCCGTCTGAGGGCCCACGCCAGCCCGAACACCATCAGGTTGAAGCTCAGATTCTTGCGGTCGAATTTGACCGCGGATTCCACCACGCTGCGGAAGAACTCCGGAAATCCGCCGTCTTGCACGAAAAATTTCTGTCCCTGGATGCTGCCGTCCAGAAAGTCCAGCGCCGCCGTGATCGTAGGACCTTGGGTTGGATTGACCGGCTGCTTTTGAATGGAGATGGTGAGGAAATCGCCATTGGCGCTCCAGCGGTAGCCGAGGGCAGGGCTGATATGGGGCAGGGTATGAAATTGATCGCGGCAGCGCAGCAGAAGCTCCGTCGAACCGAGGGAGCCGGCGGCGACAACCACTCGCTTTGCCGACGCCGAGCCGGGTATCAGGCGCCCTTTCTCGATGCGATGGAAGTCAACGCGATAGTTGCCGCCCGCCGGTTCAATGCGCGTCACCAGGTGGAGCGGCCGCAATTCCGCGCCCAGACCTTCCGCCCGGGCCAGGTAGTTCAAATCCAGCGTGTTGCGGGCATTAACCTGGCAGCCCAAATAGCAGTTCCCGCAATGCACGCAGGTGCCTTGCTCCTTGCCATGCTCGTTGATCCATTTCTTCGAGTGCTGGAAGTTCGACGGATCCTCCAAGCCGTAGTGCCACTCATCGTCGAAAGTGACCGCCAGGGGCATGGGCCGGAAGCGGTTTTGATACCCGGTCGCCGCAGCCGCATCCCGGATCAACTGGAAACGTTTCGTCAACTGCGGTTCCGGGAGAGTTCGCGGTCGAAGCATCCGGTCCACCCGGTCGTAGTAGGGCTTCAGCTCGTCGTACGTGATCTCCGCGGGCCAGCGGCTGTCGAATAGTTCGCGGGGCGCCTCGGCCTGCACATTGGCGTAGATGAGCGACCCGCCGCCGACGCCTGCTCCC
>Ga0335069_10003742_pt1 | contig 22839 bp, 17 predicted proteins | sample Lox_Sample_11_FD_206714 | JGI IMG/M metagenome (GOLD analysis project Ga0335069, IMG submission 206714) | Soil microbial communities from Loxahatchee National Wildlife Refuge, Florida, United States - Lox_Sample_1.1 | ecosystem: Environmental > Terrestrial > Soil > Wetlands | place: USA... | reverse complement strand
AAAGGCCTGCGCTGGCGACGGCAGGATGCGAGCCACGACGCCCGGTCCCACCGCCCAGGCCACCTGCCCGTCGTCCGAGATGGAAACCATCGACAGCTCCACCGAAGCCGCCTGCGAGCCCGAGAGAGAGGGCCCGTTCGCCTCGGCACCGTAGGCGTCCTCCGGAGCTTTCGGGGCATCCCCGCTCGAAGGAGCCTCGCCTCCCGAAGGAGCCTCCGCCGCGCGGGCGCGTGAGACGAAGGTCGAGACGAAGGAGCCCAAGCGAAAGCCGGGAGGTGGTCCGTCTTCCGCACCGGCCTTCTCGCCCGCCTTCTGCACGGGCGCCGGGTTCACCTCGGGCGCTCTCTGCGAAGGCTCGTTCGGCGCGGGCGCCTCTTTGGGCGGCGGGGCCTGCCGCGCCTTCGAGGGCTCCTTCGGACCCCGCTCTTCTGCGCCCTGCACGGGAGAGGCCCCTTGGGGAAGCCCTTGCCCCGCGCCCTCCGCTCCCGAGACCGGCCTGAAATAGACGCGCCTGAAACCCTCGCCCGCCCGGCGCACGAAGGCGCCGCCCTTCCCGACCGCGACCGCGACCGCCCCCTCACCGCGGGAGACCGCGACGCTCGCGAGGCCGGGCGAGAGGAGTGGAGAGCCCCGATCGCAACTCACGAAAGCGCCGGCGCCGAGCCGACAGGTGTCGCCGCCGATCGCGACGACGTCGAAGGCATGGACCGACCCGGCCGGCCAGGGGAGCCGCTCGTCGGCGCCCGTGAGCGGGCCCCCCCAACGGATGCCGTCCGGCGAGCGAAGCACCTTGCCGCTTGCGAGCCCGAGCTCGAACGAACCGTCGGGCGCGACGGCCGCGGACACGACCGGCAACCCGCGCGGGATCCGCGCCACCGCCGACCAGGGCTGCGAGGCGCGCGCCGAGAAGAGCCAGGCGAGACCGGACGGCTCCCGGTCGGGATCCGGCCAGGGGCCCTGAGCCCAGGCCCCGAGGAGCGCAATGAGCGCGAGGGCCGCGCCCGCGGAGAACCAAGAGGTGCGTGGGTCGCGAGGAGCGAGCGCTCGGATACGAGGAGCGTCCCGGCGCTGGTGAACCTCCATCCCGGCCTCCTAGGGGAGGTGAAGAGGCTTCGCGCGGAACGTGACCCAACGTCAAGGCGGCGGCCCGACTGGGTTCGAGAGGGCGGCGAAGGCCCGGGAGCGGGGCGCACGCCCCAAGCGGAGCCGTCATGCGCAGGGCACCCCTCACCCGAGCCGTGTCCTGAACCTCACGACCGCGGCGAGGAACACGGCGAGGCCGATCACCGAGAGCGCAGCGAGAGGGAAGGCCAGATCGGGAAAGCCGGCGCCCCTCATGAGGCAGCTCCGCATCACCTCGGCGTAGTGGCGCACCGGGTTCAGCAAGGTGATGGCCGCAAGCCAGCTGGGCATCGCCCGGATCGGGCTCACGACGCCCGAGAGGAGCACCGCCGGCATGATGAACAAGAAGCCCGCCAAGAAAGACTGCTGCTGGGTGGTGGAGATGGTCGAGATGAGCAGCCCCACCCCGAGAGTGGTGAGGAGGTAGAGGAGCGTGCCCGAGACGAGCACCGGGATCGGGCCGCGGATCGGCACGCCGAAGACCCAGGTCCCCACCGCGACGAGGAGCATCACGTCCACGAAGCCGACCACCACGTAGGGCGCGATCTTCCCGAAGAGGAGGACGGTCTTGGGGATGGGGGTCACCATCACCTGCTCGAGCGTTCCCATCTCCCGCTCGCGGGTGAGGCCCATGGCGGTCACGATGGTCGTGACGATGAGGAGCAGCATCGCCGCGATGCCGGGGATCATGTAGGGGGGCGACTTGAGGGTCGGGTTGTAGGCGATGCGCGGGGTGAGCCTTAGCTGGGCGGGGGGGGCTAGCCCGGCGGAGAGGATCCGGCCGCGGGCCAGCTCCTCCGCCACCCCGCCGAAGTACTGCGCCGCGGCCCAGCCCGCCACCGTCGAGCGGTTGGGATCGGTGCCGTCGAGGATCACCTGGACCTCGGCCGGCCTCGAGGCGGCGAGGTCGGAAGCGAACCGCTCCGGGAGGATGACCACCGCCGCGGCCCTCCCCCAGTCGAGGTCCTTCTCCGCGCCGACCGGCTCCAGGGCACCCTCGACCCTCGTGAGCGTCCCGTCGGCGAGAAGCCTTCGGGCGTGTAGCCTCGAGACGTCGGTGCGGTCCCGATCGACGACCACGGTCGGCACGCGGTCCACCGTGAAATCGACCGCGAACCCGAAGACGAGGGTCTGCAGGACCGGCGCCACCACCAGCATGAACATCATGCGCCTGTCGCGGACCGTCTGCCGGACCTCCTTGCGGAAGACGGCCGCGAGCTGGACCCTTACGGTTGGGCTCAGGGCGCTCATGCGACCCTCCGCTCGAACCGGGCGGTGGCGACCGCCACGATGAGCACCGCGAAGATCCCCACCGCGAGGAGGTCGGGCCAGAGCACCCTGAGCCCGTTCCCCTTGAGGAGGATCCCGCGCAGCGCGTGGACGAGGTAGCGGGCGGGGATGACGCGGGAGAGGAGCTGCAGCGGCCAGGGCATGTTCTCGATGGGGAAGACCATGCCCGAGAGGAGCATCGAGGGCAGAAGCGAGGAGAGGGCGCCGGCCTGCGTCGCCACGAGCTGGTTCTTCGTCAAGACCGAGATGAGGAGCCCCTGCCCCAGCATGCCCACGAGGAAGAAGAAGCCCACGAGGAGGAACAAGGAAAGGCTCCCCCGCACCGGCACGTCGAACACCGCCGCGCCGAAGGCCACGACGAGGAGCAGCTCCAGCATGCCCAGGACGAGGTAGGGGGCGAGCTTGCCGAGGACGATCTCCAGCCGGCCCACCGGGGAGGCGAAGAGCTGCTCCATCGACCCCCGCTCCCACTCCCCGGCCACCGTCAAGGCGGTGAGCAAGACGGCGGTGATGGCGAGGATGAAGGCGGCGAGGCCAGGGACCATGAAGAGCGAAGACCGCCCCGCCGGGTTGTAGCGGGTCCAGATCTTCGCCACGAGCGGGGGGCTCGCCCCGGCGAGCGCGACCCCGGCGAGCCTCTCCGTCTCGGCCCGCACCAGGGCGTCGGCCTTGGAGAGCACCTGGTTCGCCACGGTCACGTCGCTCCCGTCCACGAGGAGCTGGAGCGGAACACGCTCCCTCTTGGCGACCTTCTCGGCGTAGTCCCTCGGGACGACGAAGAGCGCGGTGGCCTTCCCTCGCCGAAAGAGCAGATCCGCCAGGGCCGGCTCGGCCTCCCCGGCCGAGACGAGCTCCCGCGAGCCGGTCACGGTCCGGACGAGCGCCCGGGAGGCCTCGCTCCTCGAAAGGTCGGCGACGGCCACGGGAACGTGGTCGAGATCGAACGAGACCCCGTAGCCGAACAAGAACAGCATGAGGACCGGCATCACGAGCGCCAGGTAGAGGGTGCGCGGGTCGCGCAGGATGTGGAGGGTCTCCTTCGACGCCATGGCGCCGACCCGGACGAGCGATCGGCGCACCCGCCCGCCGGCCTTCTCCTCCCCTCCCCTAGGACGAGGCACGACGGCCTCCCACCACCTCGAGGAACACGTCCTCGAGACTCGGCTCGGCCCGCTCCACGCTCACCTCCGTGGCCCCGGCCAGGGTGCAGAGCCGCTCGGCCTCGCTGGGCGAGAGACTCCCCGGAAGGACCCTCAGGTGCAATCCCGCGCCGAACGGCACGACGTCTCGAACCCCGGCGCGAGCGGAGAGGGCGCCCGCGGCCCGGCGCAGGTCTCGACCCCGGGCCACGAGCACTTCCTCCGGCACGTAGGCACGCTTCAGCCCCGCGGGCGTATCGAGCGCCACGAGCTTCCCGTCGACCATGAGGCCGATCCGCCCGCAGTACTCGGCCTCGTCTAGGTAGTGGGTGGTGACGAAGACGGTCGTGCCCCCCCGGGCGAGCTCGCGGATGATCCGCCAGAACGTCCGCCGCGCCACGGGGTCCACCCCGGCGGTCGGCTCGTCGAGGAAGACCACCCCCGGCCTGTGCAGGATGGCGCAGGAGAGGGCCAGACGCTGGCGCAGCCCGCCGGGGAGGTCCCCGGTGGTGGTCCCTTTGAGACCGCGCAGGTCCGCGAGCTCCAAGACCTCGTCCGCCCGCGCCGCGAGAGCCTTCCCGGCGAGCCCGTAGGCGCCCCCGAAGAAGGCCACGTTCTCCCGCACCGGCAGGTCGAGGTAGAGCGAGAACTTCTGCGACATGTAGCCGATGGCGGCCTTGACCTTCTCCGGGTCTTTCGCGAGGTCGTGCCCCGCCACCCGCCCGCTGCCGCTCGTCGGGGAGAGGAGCCCGGTGAGCATGCGGATGGTGGTGGACTTCCCGGCGCCGTTCGCCCCGAGGTAGCCGAAGATCTCCCCGCGCTCCACCTCGAAGCTCACCCGGTCGACCGCGGTGAACGACCCGAAGCGCCTCGTGAGCTCGTGGGCCACGATGGCGGGGCCAAGGCCCGCCCCCCCGAGAGGAGCCGATCCGCTCACGCCGCTGCCTCTCGGATGCGGGAGAGGAAGAGATCCTCGAAATCGGGGGTGGCGGAAGAGAGCGTGGCGCCGAGCGGAGCGAGCGCCCGGGAAAGCTCCGCGCCGGCGCCCCGCGACACCACCACCCGGAGCCGAGCCCCCGCCGGCGATGCGGCGAGGACCGCCGGGTGCCGGGCGAGAAAGGCGTCGAGCTCTTCGCGGTCGCCGCCCCTCACCTCGTGCACCTCGTCCTCGAAGCCCGAGAGGAGCGCCCGCGGCTCTCCCTCGACGAGCACCTTGCCCCGGTGGACGAGCGCCACCCGGCTGCAGCGCTCAGCCTCGTCCATGTACGGGGTGGAGAGGAGCACGGTCATGCCGCCCTCCACGAACTCGTGGAGCAGCTCCCACAGGTCGCGCCGCGAGACCGGATCGACGCCGTTCGTGGGCTCGTCGAGGAGCAGCACCTCGGGCTCGTGGAGCAGCGCGCAGGCGAGCGCCAGCTTCTTGTACATGCCGCCGGAGAGGGCGTCGGCCCGGCGGTCGACGAAGGGCGCGAGGCGGGTGATGGCGAGGAGCCGGTCGGCGCGCTCCCGATAGACCCCGCGGGGGAGCACGTAGAGCCGGGCGAAGAAGCGGAGGTTCTCCGAGACCGTGAGGTCGCGGTAGAGGCTGTACTGCTGGGGCATGAGCCCGAGCTTCTCCCGGACAGCGCCCTTGAGCGGGTCCTCGCCCAGAACCCGGGCCCTCCCGCCGTCCGGGGCGATGAGCCCGGCCAGGATGCGGATGGCGGTGGTCTTGCCGGCGCCGTCCGGCCCGACGAGGCCAAGGAGCTCCCCCCGTCGGGCAAGGAACCCGAGGCCGTCGAGCGCCGTCACGGACCCGAAGCGCCGCACGAGGCCGCTCGCCTCCACCGTCCTTGGGGGCTCCTCCGCCACCCTACTTCCCCGTTCCCGGCAGCATGACCTGCACCGGCATGCCGGCCCGCAGCTTGCCGCCGCGGTTCGCCACCGTGACCTCGATGGGATAGACGAGGCGGTCGCGATCGGTGCGGGTCTGGATGTTTCGGGGCGTGAACTCGGCCTCGAGGTAGACCGTCCGCACCGTCCCCTCGAACACCTCCCCCGGGTAGGCGTCCGCCACCACCTCGGCCCGGGCCCCGGGCTTCACCACCCCCACCTCGGCGTTCGGGAGATAGAAGGTCGCCTTCACAAGGGAGAGATCGACGAGCCGCACAAGCACCGCCCCGGGGGAGACGAGCTCGCCCGCCTCGTGCGGCAGGGTCTGCACCACCGCGTCCCGGGGCGCGCGGATCTCGCACTCGGCCGCGAGGAGCTCTGCCCGGGTGAGCTGCGCCCGCGCGGCCCGCACCTGCGAGAGCGCCGCCTCGGCCTGCAGGGAGCTCGCCCGCGTGACCACCTCGGCCGCCTGGGCCTGGTGGGCGCTGGCCTCGGCCTGGGCCCGGGCCGCGAGCACCTGCTTCGAGAGGCCGGAGGCGCTGGCCTGGGTCTCGTCGATGCTCGAGGCGGGCACGTCGGCGGGGAGCTGCGCGAGGCGCTTCGCCTGCCGCTCGGCCAGGTCCGCCTGGGCCTTCATCGCCTCCGCCTGCGCCCGCGCTGCCTCCTCGGAGGCGCTCGCCGCGATCCGGTTCCGATCGGAGGCCTTCACCTGGGCCTGGGCCGCCTGGGCCTGGGCCTCCGCCACCTTCACCCGCGCCTCCGCCTCCGCCACCGCCGCGTCGGGGTCGGCGCAGTCGAGCCGCAAGAGGAGGTCGCCCTCCTTCACCGACTCTCCCTCGCGCACCTTCACCGAGGTGATGCGCGCCCCGACCCGGGACGAGAGCTCGACCACCGTTCCCTCGATCTCCCCCGATCCGCCCGAGGGAGCCTTCTCTTCTCTCGCCTGGGTGAAGAGCCGGTAGGCGATGAGCCCGGAGAGCACCACTACGAGCACGCCCAAGACGACGATGACCCTTCGCATGCGTAAGCCTCCAGAAAAGCCGGCCGGCAGGGCTCCTTCAAGAGAAGAGCCCGCTCGCAAGCGCCATGCCGCGCCCGGGACAACCAAACGGGCCTTCCCGAACTCGCCTTTCGGCGGGCGGACGCCTTTCCCGAGGTCGGAAACCCGACACCCGCCCGAAGGAGTCCGAACGCCTTGGCCAACGACTACCTCGGAACCCGGGCCTCCAGAATGCCTCTTCTCGGCCCCTCCCCTGCGAACCCCGTGCTCGAGACGCGTTTCGGCACCATCCTTGCGAGGGATCCTTGCCAAGAGCAAGAGCCGACGAGGAGCGTTCCCGCACCCGCCCCCTGCCGGCCTCGGGAGGACCGTGTGAGACGCAAGATGCTTTCCCGGGTCCGCCGACTTATCCTGGGCCGGGCTAGGTCCATGGCGGATGTACAGAGGGCCATCGAGCGCGAGGAGCTGTCGCGCGTCTTCGGACAGATGGTGGTCTTGCGCGTCGTCGCCCTCCCCCTGGTCCTCGGGGTGGTGGGGTGGCTTTGGTGGGTCGAGCCCTCCTCCTGGCGCAAGACCGTCCTCCTCCTCACCCTCGTGGTCATCACGGGGTTCTTCCTCGTCGAGTGGCTACGGTACCGGAGGCGGGGGATGACTCGAGGCGCCCTGGCCGCCAACCTCGGCGTGGCCATCGCGAGCCAGCTCGTCATCAGCTTCGCGAGCGGCGGGATCGAGAGCCCGTTCTTGGTCGGGGCGGTCCCCCTGGGGATGCTGACCTCGGCCCTCTTCCGCCCGCCCCTGCAGCTTCTCGTGCCGCTCGCGCAGGTGTCCGCGGTCTGGCTCATGGCCTTCCTGGGCGCGTCGGGCAAGATCCCCGACCTGAACCCCCTGGTGTTCGGAGGCGGCGCCCGGCTCGGAGCCGACACCGCCCACCTCTGGGCCCTCGCCGGGGTCCTGTCCTTCGTCCTCGTGGTGAGCCAGCTCGTCGGGCGCGCCTACCGCAAGACCTATGAGAACATCCTCCGGCGCAAGCTCGCTGCCCAGCAGGAGACCCTGCGGGAGCACCGCGAGCAGGCCGAGGAGCTGACCGCCCTCTCCGCCGAGATCGCCCACGAGCTCAAGAACCCGCTCGCGAGCGTGAAGGGGCTCGCCGGGCTTCTCGCCCAGCACCTCGTCGACGGCAAGGGGGCGGAGCGGCTCGGGGTCCTGCGGCGCGAGGTGGACCGGATGCAGTCCATCCTGGACGAGTTCTTGAACTTCTCCCGGCCGCTCGTTCCGCTCGCCCTGGGAGACGCGGACGTGGCGGCGCTCTGCCAGGAGGTGGCGGCCCTGCACGAGGGGCTCGCGCGAGAGCGCTCGGTGCACCTCGCGGTGGAGGCGGGCGTGGTCTCGGCCCGCTGCGACCCACGCAAGGTGAAACAGGTCCTCATCAACCTCGTGCAGAACGCCCTCGACGCGAGCGGCCCCGGATCCGAAGTGCGCATCGCCGCCGAGCGGACCGACGCCGGGGGGGCGCTCGTCCGGGTCTTGGACCAGGGGAGCGGCGTCGACCCGGCCCTCGGCGACACGGTCTTCTCCCCCGGGGTGACGACCAAGTCCAACGGGTCGGGGCTCGGGCTCACCATCGCTCGCTCGCTGGCACGCCAGCACGGCGGCGACCTCCTCCTCCGGGCCCGGACCGGCGGCGGGACCGAGGCCTTGCTGGTCCTGCCCGCGGAGCCGTCCCAGGCGGGTCCGGGGAGGGCGGCTTGACCGGTAGGCCCCCGCGCGGGGAGGTCGAGCCGCCGGCGCGGGTCCTCATCGTCGACGACGACCCCGGCATTCGCTACACCCTCCGCGAGATCCTCGTCTCCGAGGGGCTCACGGTGGACGAGGCGACCGACGGCGCGGAGGCCCTTTCCCGCTTCGACGCCGCCCCCGCCGCGCTCGTGCTCACCGACCTGCGCATGCCGCGGCTCGACGGGATGCAGCTCCTCCGCGAGCTCTCGCGCCGCACGCCCCCGCCGCGGGTGGTGCTCATCACCGCCCACGGCTCGGAGCGACAGGCGGTCGAGGCGATGAAGGCCGGCGCCTACGACTACTTCAAGAAGCCGTTCGAGACCGAGGAGCTGCTCGCGGTGGTCCGGCGCTCCATCGAGGCCGTCCGCCTCACCTACGAGAACGAGAAGCTCCAGGGAGAGCTGGCCCTGGCCCGTTCGATGGTCTTCGCCTCGGAGGCGATGCGACGGGTGGGCGTCCTGGTGGGCCGGGTGGCGCCCCGGGACGTGACCGTGCTCATCACCGGGGAGAGCGGGACTGGCAAGGAGCGGGTGGCCGAGGCCATCGTCCGGGCCTCTCGCCGAGCCGACCGGCCCTTCATCCGCTTCAACTGCGCCGCGCTCGCCCCCGAGCTGGCCGAGGCGGAGCTCTTCGGCCACGCCCGGGGCGCCTTCACCGGCGCCATCCGGGCCCGCCCCGGCCTCTTCGGAGAGGCGGACGGGGGCACGATCCTCCTCGACGAGGTGGCCGAGCTCGCCCCCACCGCCCAGGCGAAGCTCCTCCGGGTCCTCCAGGAGGGCGAGGTTCGGCCGGTGGGCGAGGAGCGCACCCGCACCGTGGACGTCCGGGTCCTGGCCGCCACCCATCGCGACCTGGAGGAGCTGGTCCGGGCCTCACGGTTCCGCGAGGACCTCTTCTACCGCCTGAACGTCGTCCACCTCTCCATCCCGCCGTTGCGCAGCCGGCCCGAGGACATCCCCGTCTTGGCCCGCTTCTTCCTCCAGCGGTTCGCCGATCGGTTCGGGGTCTCGCCCCTCCACGTCCCCGAGGCCCTCTTCGACCGGCTGCTCGCCCACCCCTGGCCGGGCAACGTGCGCGAGCTGGAGAACGCCCTGGAGGGGCTCGTGGCTCTGTCGCCCCCGGAGAGCCTGGACCTCGGGCTCCTCCCCGGGGCGGCCCGCCCCGAAGCGAGCGCCCTCTCCTCCGCGAGCGGCGAGGGCGGCGCCGCCCTGCCGCTCAAGCAGCGGGTCGAGGCCTACGAGAGAGGCCTCATCGTGGAGGCGGTCCGGGCGGCGAGGGGCAACCGGAGCGAAGCCGCCCGCCGGCTCGGCATGTCCCGGGTCACCCTCCACGACAAGCTCCGGAAGTACGGCCTCGGGCCCGCCGACGCGGACGAGGGGGAGGCCCAAGGCGGCGAGGGGTGACTACTCTCCCGCGAGGAACTCCTGGTGGGCTCGGTCCTGGGCCGCGAGCCTCCTGAAGAACTCCCTGAGCGCCGGGTGACCCTCGCTGGCGATGAGCTCGGCGTGGGCGCGGGAGCTCCGCTCCTCCACCTCCGCGAGCTTGTGGCGCGCCTCGGCCAAGTTCTTCGCGAAGCCGCCCTGCTTCACCGCCGACAGGATCGCCTCGGCCTCGGCCAAGACCTCGTCCAGGGCCGCCGGGCTGGCCGCCCCGAGGAGATGGGGATCGTGCCGGTAGCGCGAGGCGAGGAGCCGGACGCGTTTCGCGTGCTGGAGCTCCTCCTCCGCCAGCCTTTGGAAGAGCGCGCGGGCCCCGGACTCGCCCGAGAGCTGCACGGCGAGGAGGCCGTAGATCTCGGCCGATATCTCCTCGATGCGCTCCGCCGTGGCGAAGATCTGATAGGTGGTGGCCAAGCCTCGCTTCCTAAACCGAAATGGCCGCGGACCGCAAACCTCCACCCGTGACGTGGTGGCCCCAAGGGGCCCCTAGAGCCGCACCCGGAACACCGTCCCCTTGTCCACTTCGCTCTCGACCTCGATGTCTCCGCCGTGGGCCCGTGCGATCCGCCGGGCGAGGGCCAGCCCGAGCCCCACCCCGCCCGTGCTTCGCGCGCGGCTCCGATCGGTGCGGAAGAAGGGGGTGAAGAGCCGGGGGAGGTCCTCGGGCGAGATTCCGATGCCTTGGTCCTTCACCAGAAAGACCGCTCCCCCCGCTTCCTCCCTCACTTCGAGCGCGATGGGCGTTTCTGCCTCCGAGTACTTGGCGGCGTTGTCGAGCAGGTTCTCGAGGAGCCGCCTGAGGAGCGCGGCATCGCCCCGGATCCTGGGAACCCCCTCGGAGAGCTTGAGGTCGAGGGTGCGGTCAGGCCACCGCTCCCGGAAGCGGCGGGCGGCGTCCGCCGTCACCGAGAGGAGATCCAAGGGCTCGCCCCGGACCTCTGCCCCGCCCCGGGCCTTGAGATCGAGCCGCGCCGCCGAGAGGACGTCCTCCACGAGCCGGTCGAGCTCGTCGAGGTCCGAGGCGATCTCCCCGAGGTAGCGCCGGGCGCGCACCAAGTCCCCCTCCGCCGCCAGCTCGAGCGCCACCCGGATCCGGGCGAGGGGCGTGCGCACCTCGTGCGAGACGTTGGCGAGGAGCTGCTTCTCGGAAAGGACCAGGCTCTCGAGCCGCTCCGCCATCTCGTCGAACGCCCTCCCGAGCTCGCCCACCTCGCCCCGGGCGCGCACCCGGGCGCGGGTGGTGAGGTCGCCCTCCCCGAGCGCCCGGGCCGCGCGGGTGAGCTCCTCCACCGGCGCGGCGATGGATCGCGCCACCGGGACCGAGGCGAGGGCGATGAGGCACAGGACGAGAAGGAGCACCGCCGGAGCCCGCATCGGCGCGGCCTGCCGCTCGAACGCGAACACCACCTGCCCCCCGCTCCGGAGCGGCAGGGCGCGCCCCCTCCCCCGCTGCCAGGCAAATCCCCGGGCCGAAAGGGCCCCCCTCGGAAGCAAGGGGGCGAGGGGAGGGCTCGCGCTCGAGGCCACCACCGTCCGGGCGTCGTCGGCGTAGACGGTGGCCACCACCCCGAACGCCTCCTTCACCCGCGCGAGCTCCACCTCGAGCGCCCGCGGGTCTCCCCCGAGCTCGGCCACCCGATCGGCCGAGTACCGGGCGACCGCATCCGCCTCGTGCCAGGGGCCGGTATGGAAGATGAGGCTCACCCCCAGAATCGCCGCCAGGACGAGGGCGATGAGGAAGAGCCCGTGTCCGAAGATCCGCCAGAAGAGCCGGCGACCGTGGCGCCGGCGATGGGGTCTTCGCCACCGCCCGGAGGAAGGGCCCCTCCCCCTCACTCGGGCTCCCCCGCCAAGACGTACCCGGAGCCCCGCACCGTCTTGATGAGGCGCGGGCGCTTCGGATCGTCCCCGAGCTTCTGGCGAAGGCGCGACACGTGCACGTCGATGGACCGGTCGAAGGCGTCCTCGGCGCTGCCCTTGGCGAGCTCCATGAGCTGCTCGCGGGAGAGCACGCGGCCGGCGCGCCGGGCCAAGGCCTCGAGCAGGGCGAACTCGTAGCCGGTGAGGTGTACCTCCTCTCCCTCGAGCTCGACCCGGCGGGCCCCCGGATCGATGGTGAGGGAGCCCACCCGGAAGGCCCCCAGGGCCGGGCCGGCCCGCCCCTTGGCGCGGCGGGTGACGGCCCGGATCCGCGCCAGAAGCTCGCGCGGCGAGTAAGGCTTCGCGAGGTAGTCGTCGGCCCCCAGCTCGAGGCCCATCACCCGGTCGGCCTCTTCGCCGCGCGCGGTGAGCACGATGATGGGGACGTCGGAGCGGGCCCGGACCTCCCGGCACACCTCCAGCCCGTCCTTGCCCGGCAGCATGAGGTCGAGGAGCACGACGTCGTAGCGCCCGGTCACCGCCTCGGAGAGCCCCCGGCGCCCGTCGGTCACGCTCACCACCGCCACCCCGTGCGACTCGAGGTAGTCACGGGTGAGCGCGGCCAGTCGCACGTCGTCCTCGACGAGGAGGGCGAGGAGCGGGGTCGAGCGGGTGGGCTCGTTCACGGAGAGCATCATAGTTCGAAAGGGGACCTAGGGGCCTTCGCCGGGGGAAGGGGGCGGCCCTGGCCCACCCGTTCCCCTTCGGAAGGCGGTCCCGGTCACGGGTGGAGCCGGTGCATCCGCTCGATCTTCTTCGCGACCTTGGCCCGCTGCTCGGGGGTAAGGATGTCATGCAGCTCGATCCCCGCGTCCACCGCCTCGTGGGCGAACGCCCGCATGGCCTCGATCCGCTCGTCGACCAGGGCGTGGAGGCGAGATCGATCCGGCGTCGCGCTCTGCCACTGCGAGAGGACCTCTGCCCGGATGGGCTCGCCCTCCGTGTGCAGCTCGAGCCCCTTCGCGAGGAGCCGGTCCTTCAGGGCGTGGACCTGGGTCTTCTGCGCGTCCGTGGCGTTGAGCTCGTCGAGCGCATCATCCACCCGCTCAGTCACGTAGGCCGCCACCTCGGCCGGGGTCTGGGAATGGCCGCACCGGCCAAAGCCGGCCAAGACGAGCAGGCCGGCCGCGCCGGCGAGGCCGAACAAGATCCTCTTCCACATGGTCCTCCTCCGTTCTCCCCGAAATGGGCGGGGCGCCAAGAGCCAGGGCCGCCCGGAGCGGGCGGCCTTGACGGGCGGTAGGATGCGGCCTGCCGCCCGAGCGGTGTTGTCTCTGGGATGAAGAAACGTTAACTGTGCCGCCCTAGCCAAGAGAGATGAGCCTCGTCGCCGCCAGAGAGATCTCCCTCGCCTTCGGGTCGCGCGTCCTTCTCCGGCGGGCCGCCTTCTCCATCGGCCCCAAGGACCGGGTGGGCCTCATCGGGGCGAACGGCACGGGCAAGTCCTCGCTCCTCAAGATCCTGTCCGGCGAGCTTTCTTTGGACTCGGGCGAGCTCTCCTTCCGCCGCGGGGTCCGGGTCGGCCACCTCCCCCAGGACGCGACCGCGCTCCCCGACCTCCCCCTGCTCGAGGCGGTCCTCGCCACCGTGCCGGGCCGAGCGGCCCTCGAGGAGCGGCTCCTTTCGACCGAGGCGGCCCTGGCCCGGGCGGGCGAGGAGGGCGAGCAGCTCGAGCTCGCCCAGGACCTCGCCGAGCTGCACGAGGAGCTCGACCACTTTGAGGAGCACTTCGGGCGGCGGCGCGCGGAGCGGATCCTCCGGGGCCTCGGGTTCGCCTCCCCCCAACTTTTCGAGCCGGCCCGGGCCCTCTCGGGCGGGTGGAAGATGCGGGCCGCGCTCTCCGGGCTCCTCCTCACCGACCCCGACCTCCTCCTCCTCGACGAGCCCACGAACCACCTCGACGTCCCCACCCTCACCTGGTTCGACGGCTTCTTGCGCGCGAAGGAAAAGGCGCTCCTCCTCGTCTCCCACGACCGGGAGTTTTTGAACCGCCAGATCGACCGGGTGATCGCCCTCGAGCCCGAGGGGCTTCGAACCTACCCCGGCGACTACGATCACTACCGGCGGCAGCGGGCCCAGGAGGAGGAGCGGCTCCTCGCAAGGGCCGAGCGCCAGGATCAGAAGCGCGCCCAGCTCGAGCGCTTCATCGAGCGGTTCGGGGCCAAGGCCACGAAGGCGCGGCAGGCGAAGAGCAAGGAGAAGGAGCTCTTGCGGATGGAGGAGGTGAAGGTCCTCGACCGAAGGGACACCCTCAGGTTCCAGTTCGCCGAGGGGCCGAGATCGGGCCGGGAGGTGGTGCGGCTCTCGGGGGTTTCAAAGGCCTTCCCCCCGCGGGTGGTGTACCGGGGCCTTTCCGCCCGGGTGGAACGGGGGGAGCGGGTGGGGGTCATCGGACCGAACGGCGCGGGCAAGACCACGCTCCTACGGCTCGTGGCGGGCGAGCTTTTGCCGGACGCCGGGGAGATCGCGCTCGGGCACGGGGTCCTCGCGGGTTACTACGCCCAGGAGCACTGGCCCATTGCCCGCGGGACCGAATGGCCCGCACCGTTAGACCCCTCCCAGGCTCCGCACCCAAAGGCCCCCCTTCACCCGGCCAGGATCCGCGCCGCCGCCGCCGGGACGCTCAACCCCGACCGGACCATCCTCGAGACCCTGTGGGACCTCGTTCCGGACCGGGGCGAGGCCTACGTGCGTGGGGTGGCCGGCTCGTTCCTCTTCTCCGGCGACGACGTGGAGAAGAAGGTGGGAGTGCTCTCCGGGGGCGAGCGGGCGCGAGTGGCGCTCGCGAAGCTCCTCCTCGTCCCCGCGAACCTGCTCGTGATGGACGAGCCCACGAACCATCTCGACCTGGAGTCGTCCGAGGCCCTCATCGAGGCCCTGAAGGCCTACCGGGGGACCCTCCTCTTCGTGTCGCACAACCGGAGCTTCTTGAACGGGCTCGCGACCGTCATCTGGGAGGTGAAGGACGGCGGGATCCTGCCCTTCCCCGGGAACCTGGACGACTGGCTGTACCACGAACGCCAGCTCGAGCCGAGCGAGGAGGCCGGGGCTGGGACGGTCGCGCCCGAGGCCCGCCCGGAAGAGAGCGCCGCGCTGCGCCCCGCCCTGCGCCGGCGCATGGAGGCCGAGGAGCGCAATGCCCGCTCGCGCCGGGAGCGGCCGCTCCGGGAGGAGATCGAGCGGCTCGAGGCCCGGATCGAGGCCTGCGAGGCCGAGGAGCGGGAGACGAGCGGCGCGCTCTCGGACCCCGCCCTCTACGAGGACTTCGCCCGGGCGCGGCCGCTCATCGAGCGGCAGGCGGCGGCGCGAGAAGAGCTCGCCCGGCTCTACCCGGAATGGGAGGAGGCGCAGAAAAGGTTCGAGGCCCTGAAGCGGGAGGGAGGCGGCCCAACGTGACGAGAAGCGCCCGCCGCCCACCTCGGCTGGCATCGCCCTTTAGAAACACCTCGCCGGTCCCGGATCTCCCTTCCTCGGTCCGGTCTCCTTCGAGGGCTCTTCTCCCTTCCTTCCGCCTCTTGAACTACGTCAAGGCCTTGAGCGCGCCCGCATAGTCCGGCTCGTTGGCGATCTCGGTCACGAGCTGCCGGTAGACCACCTTGTCGTTCTCGTCGAGCACCACCACCGCGCGGGCGGTGATCCCCTCGAGGGGACCGTCCTGCAAAAGCACCCCGTAGTCCTTGGCGAAGTTCTTCGACCGCATGAGCGAGAGCGGCACGACGTTCTCGAGCCCCTCGGTCGAGCAGAAGCGCTTCGCGGCGAAGGGCAGGTCAGCCGAGACCACGAGGACGACGGTGTTCGCGAGCGAACTCGCCTCCTTGTTGAACCTCCGGGTCGAGGCCGCGCAGGTGGACGTGTCGAGGCTCGGGACGATGTTCAGGATCTTCTTCTTGCCCCGATAGTCCGCGAGCGAGACGTCCTTGAGATCGCCGTTCACGAGCTTGAAGTCGGGCGCCTTTGCACCCACGGTGGGCAGCTCTCCGTTCGTGTGGAAGGCGGTACCCCGCAGCGTCACTTGGGCCATGTCGTCTCCTGTTCGAGGAACGCCTCGAGACGGCGGAGGGTCCTCGGGTCCGTTCTAGTTCTAGTTTGGCCCAGGATCTAACGGATCCGGGGCCGGGAGCACGTTCGTCGACCGCCCCGGGTGGGTCTCCCGCCCTCCGCCCTGCTTCGCGGACCCCTTGCGCTAAGACGCCGCGATGCCGCGCAACAGGGGAGACGGAGTTCCCGGCGCGGCGATCCAGAGCTGGTGCGCGGCCCGGGTCACGGCCACGTGCAGCCGCCGCCGCGCCTCGTCCGCCTCCGGGTAGGCGCGCGCCGAAGCGTCCGGCACGATGACGTAGTCGAACTCGAGCCCCTTGACGCTCGCCACGTCGGTCACGTCCACGCCGGGCCGGAAGCTGAAGGCGCCGTCGAGCGAGAGCCGCGCCTCGGGCATGTCCGCGAGCAGACGGTGGAGCCCCCGGGCCCCCTCGGGCGCGTGGCAGACCACGGCCAGCGACGCGTGCGGCTCTCGCTCGACGAGGTCGCGGATGGCCTCGGTGAGGAAGAGCTGGGCGTGCGCCTCGGTGGGGAAGTCGAACCGGGACACCGGAACGCCCTCGCGGCCGACCCGGGGCGGCACCTCGGGGGCGATGGGGCCCAGGATGGCCTGGGCCACCTCGGCGATGGGACGCGGGCACCGGTAGGTGGTGGGCAGGCGCACCAGGGCCGCGTCCGCCACCCCCAGGGCCGCTAGCGCCTCCCCCCAGCCGGCATAGGAGGAGAAGGTCTGCTGGCTCTCGTCGCCCGCCATGGTGACGCTCTTGCCGGAAAGGTGCCGCCCGAGCGCGAACAGCTCGAAGAGGGAGACGTCCTCGGCCTCGTCCACCACGAGGTGAGCCGCCTTGCGGCCGCCCGCGCCGCCGCGCAGGGCGGCGAAGAAGAGCAGGATGGGGAGGTCTTCGGGATCGAGAGTGCCCGCCACCGCGTCGGGCGTGTCGTCCTCGATGGGGCGGCCATCCAAAGTCTCTCGCCGATCCGGGTCGATCCCGGCGAGGAACTCGGACAGCGGGGGCGCGAGCTGGAGCCGGGTGTGCCGGATGACCTCGTCGATCGCGGTCAGGGGCAGGTCCCCCCCGGCGGTCCGGACGACGCCCGTGAGGAAGGTCCGGTCGAGGAGCAAGTCCCCGAGCTCGCGACGCGCCTTCTTGAGACTCGGGGGCTCCTGCAGGTAAGGGCGCCGGCGCAGCACCTGGTAGAGGGCGGGGTGGCGCTTCAGGCGGGCGACGAGGGGAGGCGTCTCGCCGAAAAGCCTCGGGGGCGGGACTCCATAGGCGCTCTGAAAGGCGCCCCGGGACCAGCTCTCGAGGGTCCGCACCGGCACCCGGGCGAGCCCGAGCGGCTCGAGCAGCCGCGCCGCGAGCCGGGCTAGCCCCAGCTCCGGAACCACCACCTGCAACCGCGAGGCCGGGTAGCGCCGGGGCGCGTCGAAGGCGATGCGGGCCAGCCGGTGGAGGGCCACGGTGGTCTTGCCGCTCCCGGCGCTACCGAGGACGAGCAGGGCCCGCTCGGGCGGGGCCGAGACCGCCTCGTACTGGTCCGGATCGAGCAGCGCCGTGACCTCCGGTGCGGCCAAGCGTCCGCGGGCACCGGCCCCGGTCCCGAGAGTCCCGGCCCGCGCTGCCCGTCCCGCGCCCCCTCCCAGCGCCGCCGTCTCGGGCGCGCTCGTCCGCCACGCCCCGTCGGGCCCACGCAAGAGCGAGCGACGCCCGTCGCTCACCCGCGTGAGCCTGCCCCCCTCCACCACCACCACCCGCCGCGCCAGGACCAGGCCCTGCGAGACGCGGCCCGGAAACCTCTCCTCGAACTCCTCGCCCTCCCGGTAGCGGTAGAAGATCGCTGCCACCGGGGCCCAGCGCCAGTCCACCACCCGCACCCCCGCCTGCCGATCGACGAACGTGGTCCGGCCGAGAAGGTAGTCGCGCTCCTCGCCCCCCTCCCGCACCCGCAGGTGGGCGAAGTAGGGCGTGGCGGGATCGGGAAGGGCCTCGGGCCGGGCCCGCTCCATCACCGCGCGGACGAGCCCCATCTCCTGGAAGACCGTGGGGAGGTCCTTCGAGCTCGACTCGAGCGCCTCGTCGCGAAGCTCCCGCAGGCGATCGGCCAGGTCCCCCTCGGCCCGTATCCCGGCCCGCCGATCGGCGAGCGCTCTCTGCACGGAGACGAGGAGCGACTCCTCTTCCTCGATGAGCCTTCGCTCCTCGGGGGCGAGCGCGGTGGCTGTGCCCGCGAGGGCCTCTGTCCGGGTCCGGGTCAAGCCGAATTCCTTAAGTTCGCTCCCCTGGCCGCGCACGCGCGGAATCGAGCATGGTAGCCCGGCAAGCGCCGCTTGCGGAACGAAACCTGGGGAGCGCTTCTCGTTCGCGCCCACCGCCCATGAAGCCCCCAGGGTGGGTTCGCCCTCTCGCGGCGGCGGGAGAGCCGCACCGCTCCGAGGCGATCCTCCTGCCGAGCCCCCGCTGCTCCCTCACAACGCCGCTTCTCGTAATCCCCGGCGCCGGGGTGGTCGTTCAAGGGCTGTCCTCGCACTCGGTCGCTGCCCGGGAGAACAGGTCCCACCGCATGAGGGGCGGCACCGCGGCGGGCGACCTCCTCGCTCGGGTCGCCGGCCAAGCGGCCTTTTCGCTCGGCGCCTTTCGACGACGGACGAGCGAGTCGAGGCGAGGCGCTCGGAGCGCGTCTCGCACGCCCCGGCAGAGGACGGGACCTTGCCGGTCGACGGAACCCCGACGGCCCGGCCGGTCTTTAGAGGGCGCCCGGCCCTGCCCGGCTCGAACGCCCGAACAGAAGCGGGCTTATGCGCGGGGCAAGGGAACTTGCTATGGAGAGAAAAGACGTGATGCCGGCGGCCCCGGGGACGAGAATGGCCGCCGGTGTAGAAAAGGCCCATGGAGCTGCGAGCCCTTTCCTCCCCCACCCCCGCCGCCGCCACCGCGGTGTCCACGCCTCTATGGGACGCGCAGGGACGTCTCATCCGGTACCTGCGAGTCTCGCTCACGGACCGGTGCAACTTCCGGTGCACCTACTGCTCGCCGGCGGAGAACGAGCCGGCCGACGGCCTCCTCGATCGGGCCGAGCTGGCCAGGCTCTTCCGGGTGTTCGCCGGGCTCGGGGTGCGACGCATCCGACTCACCGGCGGAGAGCCCACCCTGCGCAAGGACGTGGTCGAGATCACCGCCGATGCGGCCTCCACGGCCGGCATCCAGGAGGTCGCCCTCACCACGAACGGCCACCGGCTCAAGGAGCTCGTCGAGCCCCTCCGGGCGGCGGGGCTCGGCGCCCTGAACGTCTCGCTCGACACCCTTCGCCCCGACCGGCTCCTCGGGATCTCGGGCCGGGGCTCGCGGCTCGACCGCATCCTCTCCGGGATCGACGCGGCCGCCGGGCGGTTCCGGTCGCTGAAGCTGAACGCGGTGGTGATGCGGGGGGTGAACGAGGACGAGCTCGGCGACCTCGTCCTCCATGCCTGGGACCGGGGGGCGCTCCCGCGGTTCATCGAGCAGATGCCCTTCGGCGGCGGGTCGCCCGTTCCGCTCGCTTCGGTCCGCGAACTCCTCACGGAAGAGGGGTTCGCTCTCTCGCCCCATGGATCGCGCGGCTGGGGGCCGGCCCGCCACATGCTCGCCCGCCGGGCCGACGGGCGCGAGGGACTCATCGGGTTCATCGGGGCCATGACCGAGAACTTCTGCGATGACTGCAACCGGGCCCGGGTCACCGCCGACGGCGGCTTCCAGGCTTGCCTGGGAGGGGAGAGCCGGGCCGACCTTCGCGGGCTCTTGCGCTCCGGCGCCCGGGACGAGGAACTCGAGGAGGCCATCCGCGGCGCCTTGAAGCGCAAGGCTCCTCGCCATCACATGGAAGAGGCCGGACACGGCCTCGTCCTCCTCTCGATGCGCGGCATCGGCGGGTAGCCCCAGCGAGCCTTCTCCTTAGGGCCGTAGGCGAGCCTCCCCCGGGTGCCTCACCCAAGGCTCGCTCCTAAGAAAAGCCCGGCCTTGGGGTCGCAGCTTCCACAACGCGGCGCGACGGCCCTTGTGCGCTTCGGAGACCTTTCACCCCACGAGGAGTTGGCTCGCGGGTGATTCCCGCCCCACCTCCCCCACCCCGGCCGCCGTGCTATGGAGAGGGGGTGAGAACCTCACCGCGGACGGCGACCGGCGCCCGCGACGATGGCGTCGAATCGAGCCGCCTCGAGACGCGCTCCGCCGAGATGCGGCGGCGGCGCCTCGGCATGGTCCTCTCCGCGGGGTTCATCGCTCCCTTCGTGCTCCTCGACCTGGGCCTGCCACACGGCCCTTGGATCGCGCTCGTCGGCATCACCTGGGCGGGCGTACTCGTCGCGGCGGGCCTGTTCCAGCGCGATGGTCACCGGCATGCGGCCAACGTCTGGGCGTTGCTCGCGGTCCTGGTGAGCGCCGGCGCGACCACCGCCAAGATCCTCATGAACGGGGGTTCGCAGAGCCTCTTCTTCGGGCTGCTCTTCGCCCTCGCCCCCTTGGCGGCGCTCGTCGGCCCGGAGATTCCCGCGGCGGCGGCCGGGACCGGTGCCCTCTCCATCTGTGTGGGGACCTGGATCCGCATCTCCGAGGGCCGAAGCCTCCTGGACGTGGTCTACTGGGGAACCCTCGGCACCGGGATCGCCACCCTGTCCCTCACCGCCGCGGAACTCGCACGACGGCAGTTCGCCCGGCAGCTCGAGCTGGAACGGGAGCGCCGGCAGGCCCTCGAGGGTCTGGCCTCGGCCGAGGTGAGACGGCTGCAACTCGAGCGTCTCGCCGAGGCGGGCCGGCTCGCGGCCGCCGTCTCGCACGAGGTGAATAACCCGCTCGCCGCCGTCCGGGCCAACCTCGCCTGCCTGCTCGAGGATCTCGACCTTCCGGCAGCCGAGCGGAGCGAGGTCCTGAAAGAGATGGTCGCCGCGGTCCAGCGGATCGCCGAGACCATCGGACAGCTTCGCCGCGTCGCAGCGGATCCTCTTCGCGAGAAGGACTCGCCCGTCCCCTCCCCCACTCGGTTTCCTCGATGACGGCTACCGTTCACCGTCCCGCCGCATCCGCCAGAGCCGCCCACCGCGCTTGCAGCTCGCTTCCGAGCGCGTAGGGGCGCAGCTCAACCCGGACCGACCCGTCGGCGTTCTCCTCCATGCCGGCCGAGAGGGACCAGAGCTCGAAGGCCCGGTTCGGGGCCGGGATGAGCGTCACCGCGAAGAGCTGGTTCTCCGGCAAGGGCTCCTCTCCTTCCGCCACGATCGCGGCCCGGTCGATGGCCACCGCTCGGTACTCGAGCGGCCTCCGGGCGACCGAGACCTTGAGCGGGAACGGAGAACTTAAGGGGGTGGCCGGGCGGGGGCTCGGCCGGGCCAACGCCGACCGCGACCGGGCGCGGGTCGGCAAGGGCGCCTCGAAGGCGGCCACGAACTGGGGGATCTGCGCCACCATGCGCCGCACCGCGTTCACCTCGTCGAGCCCCTCGAGCCCGGACAGGGTGGCGAGGTCCGCCGCCAGCACCGCCGGCCCGCGCCACATGAGCGCCACCACCGCATCGGAGGCCACCACCGTTTGAAGGAGTTTCGGGTCGCTCGCCGTTCCCTCGCCGTGGTGCGCCGCGATCACCTCGACGAGGAGCTCGGGGAGCCCCCAGCGGCGGGCGAGGTCCTGCGCCAGGGCCACGTGGTACCGCTCGATGAGGGCCTCGACCGCGGCGGCCGAGGGAGCAGGCCGAGCGGGGGCGTCCTGGCCGAGGCGCTCGAGGCACGAGAGCGCCGCCACCTTTCCGAAGTCGTGGAGGAGCCCGAGGAGGAAGGCCTTCTCCCCGGGCAACTGGCGAAGCCGGGCGAGCTCCTGGCAGAACGCGGCGCTGGCGAGCCCCTCGATCCAGGCCTTGCGGCGCAGCGAGGCCAAGGGGCCGTCCGAGAGCGCCCGGCCGGCGAGGCCCGAGGCGAAGGCGAGCCGCAGGACCAGCTGGGCGCCGAGGTTCGTGACCGCCTGGGCGAGGGTGGTCACCCGGCCCGCCCGAAGGTACAGAGGGGAGTTGGCACACCGCAGGACGTCCGCCGCAAGGGCCGAGTCCGCTTCCACCGCCCGCGCCACCTCGGCGAGCCCGGCTCCGTGGACGAGCAGCTCCTGCACCCGGAGCGCGACGGGAGGGTAGGCGGGGAGAGGAACCGCTCCCCCGTTCACGGCGTCCGAGAGGCGCTCGTCGAGGACGCGCAGGAGGCGCTCGAGCCCGTCGTCCTTCTCTCCGGATCTCTCTGTCATTTGGGGGCCCGGGTGGTTTCTCGTCCTAGAATCGGAAGGAGGAGACGATCTCGTCGAGCCTGCGGGAGGTCTCCTTCAAGGTCTCGGTTCTCCCCTGGGTTCGCTCGAGGCCGCCAAGGGTCGCCGCCGCGCCGTGGTCGAGGTCGACCATGGCGCTCGCGATCTCGTCCAGGGCGTGCTGCTGCTCGACGAGGACCGCGGTCGCCTCCCGCGCGGAGCTGGCGATGCGCCGGGCGACGGCGAGGAGGTCGCGCAGGCTCACGCCCACCTCCTCGAGGTTCTCCATCCCGCCCTTCGCCCCGGCCGCGCTCTCTCCCAAGGAGGAAGAGGACACCTCGAGGTCGCGGCGGAGGTCTTGGAGGAGGGTTTCCATCTTCCCCGCCGCCTGGGCGGTGCGACCCGAGCTCTGGCGAAGCTCCCGGGCACCGTTCAGGACCTCCTCCCCCGCCGCCCCGAGCCGCGAGGCCTCCACCGCCAGGCGCAGGGCGAAGTCGTTCTCGCCCGTCGCGAGCTTGCGGACGGTGTCGGTGAACCTCAGGCACTGCTCCACTCGCTGCTGGAGCGCGGAGTGCGTCCGGCCGAGCTTCTCGAGCTGCTCGATCGCCGCCTGGAAAGCCTCGAGGCTCGCCCGGGCGGCCGTCTGACCCTCCTGTGCGTTCGGCGCCACGCTGGCCGCCAGCTCCGCCACCCTCTCCAGGTTCCGAGTGGTCGCCCCACGGGCGCGCGAGGCCCGTTCCATGATCGAGCGCGCCCCGGCGAGGGCCCTCACCTGGCGCTGCAGGTCGGCCTGTTGCTGCACGGCATCGGCCGAGGCTTCCCCCAGCGTCTCTCGAAGGACCTTTTCGGCGGCGGCGAGGGTCCGCGGCATCTGGCGCAGCCGCTCCATCATGGCCTGGAAGCTCTGGCCCAGGACGGCGAACTCGCCCGGCCCCTCCACGAGGAACGGCTGGGTCAGATCTCCGTCTTGCGAGATCCGAGCCGCCACC
>Ga0335069_10003741_pt1 | contig 22844 bp, 18 predicted proteins | sample Lox_Sample_11_FD_206714 | JGI IMG/M metagenome (GOLD analysis project Ga0335069, IMG submission 206714) | Soil microbial communities from Loxahatchee National Wildlife Refuge, Florida, United States - Lox_Sample_1.1 | ecosystem: Environmental > Terrestrial > Soil > Wetlands | place: USA... | reverse complement strand
CCAGAAGATCATTCGCTCATCGATCCAGTGTCGAAGCAGGCTTCAATCTTCGAGCGGCTTGGCCGATTCTTTGCTCCTCGATTCACCCAGCCAGCCCTGCGTGTTGAGGAGCTGCCGCTGGTCGAGCGCCCAGACCTTGCCGGTCAGCTCGCCGGGAGGTTTGCCTTCGCGGGCGGATTTTTCGAACTCGTTCGTCATAGCCTGCATCTTGGCGTCGAGGTCGTCGATGAAGTTGAGCACCAGCGCCTCAGGAATCATAGGCAGCTTGGGCGAACCGAATTCGAGCTTGCCGTGATGCGACAGGATCAGATGGATGACGAGGGTCTTCAGACGATCAGGAAAACCGGGCAGCGACGCAATTGTCTTTTCGACGAGCTCCGCGCCCATGTGGATGTGGCCGAGCAGCTGACCCTCGACCGAATAGTCGAAGCCGATGTCCCAGGTGAGCTCGCGGACCTTTCCGACGTCGTGGAGGATGACTCCGGTGAGAAGGAGATCGCGATGCAGCGTGGGATAGTGCGGCGCGATGCGGTCCGCGAGTTTGAGAAGGCTGACCACGTGCTCGAGCAGGCCGCCTAGCCATGCGTGATGCAACTGCCGCGCCGCGGGGGCTTCGCGATAGGCCTGGGCGAGTTGCGGGTCCGAAAGAAGTGTTGTCAGCAGGCGCTTGAGATCAGGCTCCGTGAACGAGTCTACGAAGTCCATCAGTTTGCGCCACAACGCGTCGACGTCGAATGTGGTCGAGGGCATCAGATCGTTTTTGTCGATCTCGCTCGTTACGGCGCGCCGCATCTGCTCGACTCGCATCTGCAGCCGGTCGTCGAAGCGCGAGACGGAGCCGCGGACCTTGACCACATCGCCACGATCGAAGTCCCTGGCAATACGCGGGTCGGCGGGCTCCCACACGCGGCCTTCGAGCTGGCCGGTTTTGTCGCAAAGGGTGAGGCAAAGATAGGGCTTGTTGGTCTTGGTCGTACGGGTCTGCTTATGCAGGAGGAGGAAATAGCTGTCGAAGATCTTGCTTTCGTCGAATGAGGCCAGATCGGAAACGTAAATGTCTTTCATTCTTCGGGAAAGCTTACCGCATCCGGGCGAAGGGGCCAAACTCCGTCAACAAGAAGGCAGAGGTGCGAGCGATGCCCGCCCCTCTGCCAGTCTCATTCCGGCCGCGCGAACGTCAACCTCAGAACCGGATCGGAGGAACTCCCTTGAGCAGGAATTCATAGCGCGCGCGCAGCGTGTCGGGTCCCGAAGTGATCGGATCGTTCAGGTGAATCAGTGAGTCCTCGCTGTCGTACTTCGGCCAATTGGGCAGGCCGCTGCCGTTCGGATCGCCGGTCTTGGCGAAGTTCGTCCAATAGGTCATCATCTGGTCGCTCAGCTTGCGGTCGGCCGCACTCACCTGGAAGCCGGGACGCGTATCCAGCGTGCCGAAGACGTACTCGATGTCGTCGGAGTGGAAGGCGTAGGTTCCCGGGTGGAACTTGCTCGGCGTCGCCGGCAGCTCGAAATGATAACGATAAACCGGCGCGTCTCCCGTTTTGCGATGCGCTTCAAGCCACTTCCAGGTGCTGAGGGCGATGAAAGAGTCGCTTCCATAATCGATCGCCGCACGCAGCGCCAATTCGTCGGTATCTCCGGAATAAAGCTTGAGGAACTCATCGGAACGTTCTTTGAAGAGGGCGGTGGCCATCTGCTTCCACTGATCGGCCGTCATTCCGCGCATGGCGAAGAAGCTGCCTTCGTCTCGGTTCCAGCCTGCGATGAGCGGCACATGAGCCTGCTTGCCGGCGGCAAAGGTGTCGGGAACGGGCTCGGTGAGCAGTTTGCCGTCAATGCACGGGGGAAAACCCGGGCCTGGTTTCGCGGGAGGATTGCCCTTCACCGATTCGAGGATTTTGTCGGCAGGAAGAGCCCGCAGTTCGGCGAGCGATTTGACGCCGAGCGAGTCGACCCACTCCTGATCCTTCTTCTCGCGGTCAATGAGCTTGTCGTACCCCAGCGGACTCTCTGTAAAGGCCGCGCCGCTTTCTCCAATGGCCTTCTGAAAAAGGCCGTGCGCGGGGGCCGCCGCCATGAGCGTGCTGACGGCGAAGGAGCCTGCGCTCTCGCCGAAGATGGTCACATTGTCAGGATCGCCGCCGAAGGCCTTGATGTTGTCCTTCACCCATTGAAGCGCGGCTACCATATCGAGCAAGCCATAATTGCCGGCGGTACCGTTGGCCTCCTTGGCAAGGTCCGCGGTGGCGAGGAATCCGAAGACGCCAAGGCGGTAGTTGATGGTGACCAGCACGACGCCCTTGAGCGGCATGAAGTCGCCGTTGTGGCGCGGCTCGTTGCTGGCGCCCCCGGAAAAGCCACCACCATGAATCCAGAACATGACCGGCAGCTTGCTCGAGTCTTTGGCATCGGCCGGGGTGAAGACGTTCAAGAAGAGGCAGTCTTCGCTGCCCCCGTTATCCTGAAACACCATGTCGTCGAAGACATGATTCTGAGCGCAATGGGCTCCGTAAGCAGTGGCGTTCCGTTCGCCCTTCCACTTCGCTGGATGCTGCGGCGCCTTCCAGCGGAGATCGCCCACCGGCGGGGCCGCGTAGGGCAGGCCGAGAAAAGCCCGGACCTTGCCTTCGTTGATCGTCTTGCCGAGAACCTTGCCTTGCTGTGTTTTGATTGTCAGCGGCTCGGCGTGAGCCGCGGCAATCGCCAGCACCAGCCCCGCCATGGAGAGGGCACACGTCGCCTTCCATCCAATTTGCATCACAAAAATCCTCCGTGAGATACGTTACAGGGACGGCGCGCGGATGGGATAGGTTTCAGCGTTCAATTCTTCCCATCCGTGTGACCGCGGGCACCGATGGGTGTGCGCGATCACAGCACTTCCGTCGCCAGCAGGTCCTCGATCGTTTCGCGCCTGCGGATCAATCGTGCCTTTGCGCCTTCAACCAGCACCTCGGCGGCGCGCGGACGCGAGTTGTAATTGGAGGCCTGGGCCAAGCCATAGGCGCCGGCATCGAACAGCGCCAGAAGGTCGCCCGGCTCGACCGGCGGCATCTTGCGGTCGCGCGCAAAAAAGTCCCCGGTTTCGCAGACGGGACCCACCACGTCGACCACGCGTGGCTTCCCTGCCCGCGTTTTCACCGGAACAATCTCGTGGTGCGCCTGATAGAGCGCCGGGCGAATGAGGTCGTTCATCGCAGCGTCGGTGATAACGAAGGTCTTTTTGCCATTGCGTTTCACCTGCAGCACGCGGGTAATCAGCGCGCCGGCCTGAGCCACCAGAAAGCGGCCCGGCTCGAGCAGCAGCCGGCCGTCAAAGCCCTCGAGTGCAAGCTCGACGGCAGCGGCATATTCGCGGACCTTTGCCACAGCATCGAAGCTGTCGCCGTGGTAGTCGATGCCGAGACCGCCTCCCACATCGATCGCCTGGAGCGCGATTCCGCTGCGCCGCAACTCTTCCACGAGCCTGGTGACACGTTTTGCAGCGGCGCCGAAGGGCTCTCCGGAGCGGATTTGGGATCCGATGTGAACGCTCACGCCGTGAGCCTCGAGCCATCGGCTGCGCGCGGCGGCGCGATAGATGCGCAGGGCCTGGCGGATATCGATGCCGAACTTGTGCTCGCGCAGTCCCGTCGAAATGTAGGGGTGGGTCTCTGCGAAGACGTCGGGATTCACGCGCAGAGCGAAACGGGCGCGGAGCTTCAGCTTTCGGGCCCGCGACTCGAGCAGATGAAGCTCGGCCTCGCTTTCCACGTTGAACTCGAGAATCCCGGCCCGCAAGGCGATGTCGATCTCGGACTGGGTTTTGCCGACGCCGGAAAAAACGACGCGGCCGACGGATTCGGGCGCCGCAGAGATGACGCGGGCCAGTTCGCCGCCGGAGACGATGTCGAACCCCGCGCCGTGGCCGGCGAGCAGCTTGAGGATCGCCAACGCGGAGTTGGCCTTGACGGCATAGCAGATGAGGTGGTCGCGCGCGGCGAATGCCTGCTGGAACAGGTGAAGCCGCTCAAGAATGTGGCCGGCGGAATCGACGTAGAGAGGCGTGCCGAACTTGCGGGCGAGGGCTTCAAGAGAGAGCTTGCCGCAATGGAGCGCGGCGCCAGGGCGAGGAGCGCGGAACGGGCGTGAAGACCAGGAATGGGATGCAGTCAATTCAAATTCCGCCGGTAAAGACCAGGATGCTGCTTCGAGCCTACAGCATGGCGCGGCCTGGCCAAATCCGCCCTGAGTCACCAAACTGGTCTTCAGGTTGTTTGAGCCATTCGGCGAGCACGGCGGCAACCTTCTCTGGCTGCTCGTAGGCAGCGAAGTGGCCGGCGTCGGGCAGCAGGTGGTATTCGCAGCCACCGGGCGCCACGAGAAAAGCCTCCATCTCCGCCGGCTTCACAGCCGCGTCTTCGCCGCCGGCGATGGCGAGGATCGGCGCTGTGATCGTGGCCACCGTCGGCACCGAGTCGGGACGCGCGGCCAGACCGGCCTGCACGGCGACCGCGGACGAAGGCGTGAGCGTCATGCGGGCGCGGAGTTCGTCGACGAGCTGGGGCCGCCTGGCGCGAGCCGTCGGACCGGCCAGGCTGATTGCCATGCCCTCGAACAGCGGGCCAGTGCCATCCTGGCGGACGGAGGCGATGTTTGCGGCGCGCTTCTGCAGGCTGGCTTCAGCATCGGGCTGCGGCTTGGAGCACACGAAGCAAAGGCCGCTCATCCGATCCGGCGCCTGCCGCCAGAGCTCAAGCATGATGTACCCGCCGATGGAGCAGCCGGCGAAGACGGCTTCCGGGATTTTCAGCATGTCGAGCAGTTGGAGGAGATCCGCTGCAAGCCGCGCCATGGTGAGGACGGGAGCATCGGGAACCAGGGCGAATCCGCCGATCGGCAGGCTGTTGCCGAGTTCGGAGGCGCCGTGGCCGCGGAGATCCGGCACGACAGCGCGGACACCGGCGAGATTCTCAATCAGTGGACGCCAATAGTCGTGGTCGAGCGGAGTGGGATGAAGAAAAACGACGGGCTGGCCGGAGCCGATGTCTTGAAAACTGAGTCGAGCGCCGTCCGATGCGAAGGAACCTTTCATGTCTTGCAGGATACGCCGCCAGGCGGCACTAGGAGGATACGCCGCCCGGAGGCGGGTATGTCCCGGACATCGGGATGGGCTCTTCGGGGATTCCGATCCAGCCGGCAAGATAAGCCACGCCCACCACTCCACCGGAAAACAGGAAGCCAAGGACCGTGAGAATCCGGACGACGCCGACGTCCCATCCGTAGGCCTGGGCAAGCCCGATGCACACCCCGGCGATGTTGCGTCCGGCCAGCGGACGGACCAACGGCCTGTCCGGCGCATGCGGAACAACATAAATCACATTGCCGCAGTTGGAGCAGAAGCGCGCTGTGTTCGGCAGTCCCGCACCGCAACGATTGCAATAAACGGCCATGATGGAACCTCCCCAGGGGCCAGCCACTCATTGTATGCATACGGAGATTCGCCGGACGAGGTTCCGCGGGCGGCCGAGAAGCCGCGCTTGACCCGATTCTCGACAGCTTAAGACCCCGTGTAGGCGTTGCGCAGGCGCTTGCGCGCCGTGTCGGCCCGCGAGGTGTTGGGGCCGGCGTCGATGGCCGCCTGGTAGTCCTTGACGGCGAGCTCGCGGTGTCCACTCAGATCGTGGCACTCTCCGGCGGCGACCAGGGAGCGAATCTTGAGCTCGGGACCGACGTTTTGGGTCCAGGCAGCGTGCTCATAGGACTGTGCGGCCTCGCCATATTGCCGCTGGCCGCGCAGTGCCTCGCCGAGCCCGAAATAGGCCAGCTCAAGCCGGGCCTCGGCAAAGTAGCCGGGCTTTTCGCTGTCGGCTACGATTTGCCGGTAGGCGTCGGCGGCGGCCATGCCTTCACCCGCGTCCTTGCGCAGGTTCGCCTCTTCGAGACAGAACAGAAAGTCGCGCGGATACTGGTCCTTCAAGCTGCGAACCACCTTGATGGCCTCTTTGTAACGGCCTTCGCGACGGAGGAACAGCGCCGTCACCGTCCGCGCTTCGATGGAGTTTGCGACGCCCCGGCGGCCGGCATCGCCCAGCATTTCGAGTCCCCTGGACTTCGATCCGGTGATGCCTGCGAAGCCAATGAGGAATTTGAAAGGCAAGGGGAGCGCACCGACAACGTATTCATAGACACCGACGACCAGCTTGGCGTCGACATACGAGGGATCGATCTGGAGGACGCGCGCGCAGTCGTCCTTCGCCCGGTTGGCCAGCCGGAAGCCTCCTCCGAAGCTGCGCTCGACCATGGCCACATAGGTGCACTTCAGGCTGCGTGTCCAGCCGCGGGCATAGAGTGCGTCGACGTCGTTGGGGTTTTTGGCCAGGCGCGCATCCGCCTCGTGGATCGCTTCATCAGCCAGCGCAAAGATGCGGTCCCGTTTCTTGGGATCTTCGCTCGTGGCGTGGCGGCCGGTGAGAAAGCCGTCGTTGGCATAGAAGGTGGTGTCGAGCAGGTCGAGGCGGTAAAGCTCCTGGAAGATCACCCCATTCAGGAGTATCGCCGTCGCCTGGGGATCGCCGGGATGACCGGCATGAATCTGCTCGAAGCGTGAGATGGCGCCGGGATAGTCCAGATTGTAGAAGCGCTCGTAGGCTTCGCGAACCTGAGGATCGCGATTCAATGGATTTGTGTGGACTTCGTCGGCCCGGGCCTCGCCTAAACAGGCCAGGGACATTAGCACTGCCAACCCCAGCCGCAAAAGAATCGAACGGACTCTCAACTTCGTTTCCCCTCTTCCGGCACCGCCCCCAGCTTTGCACCTGTCAGCGTCTTCGTTTCGAATCGGCCGGCCGGCGCCCTCCCAAAATGACTCGACCCCTGTGCATTGTCGGAGTCAAAAAAGGAGAATTCCGCCTCTTTGACGTTAAATCACGCTAGAAGATGCTGAAATCCCCTTCGCGGCCCAGCAATCGCTGCCCTTGACGCAAGTTGACCCAGATCTCCGGCGAGGAAACGTTGAGATGAATCAAAAAGAAGCGCTTCGCATGTTGTTGAGTCAAGCTCAGATCAATGGATTCGAGTTTCGCCGTTGGTTCCAGACCAACATCAGTGCGGCGTGGCCGGGTACGGAGCGGGCGCTGGCGCTGCTCGCAGCCGAGCGACGCTACTACACTCTGTTGTTTTCCCATGAATTCGCGCGCAGCTTCTGGCGATCCGGCGCACAGATGAGTTTCACGGTACCCTCCGTGAATTACACCCGCGTCAACACCCGCGGAGACGTGATTCAAGTGACCCGGAAGGCGTTCACGCGCCGGACGATCAAGCGGGACGTCTGGAAATACCACCTGCGCCAGATGGCTGCAACGGAGGATCCGATCGCCTACCTGAGCCGCTTCCTGCCGGTCACTCCACTGACTGCTCCCGGGAATGACCGGGGCGCGCCGGTGGCGGCAAGCGCCTGACGGCATGGGAATGATCGGCTCCGCCATATTTCGATGGAGCCAGGCCCGGAATTGCTCTACGATCGAATCATGGCGACGCTGGAGCAGCCGGCACACAAATGGAACGCCGCTCCCAGGCCGGATCGCGCGGAAGCGGCCCGGGACAGCCTGATTGTCGCGCTCGATGTGCCGGATGCGAAGTCAGCCGCGGCGATCGTGAGCCGGCTGGAGGGCAGTGTCCGCTGGTGCAAGGTCGGGCTTGAGCTTTTTACCGCCGCCGGGCCGGCGATTCTGGAATCGCTTCTTCGGCGCAGTCAGCGGGTTTTCCTCGACCTGAAGTTCCATGACATTCCAAACACCGTTGCCGGCGCGGTGCGTTCGGCGGCGAGTCTCGGCGTTCACATGATGACTGTCCACGCGGGTGGCGGCCCGTCAATGCTTGCGGCGGCCCGCGCGGCGATCGAAGGAGTCCCCGACCCGCCGGAGCTGTTGGCGGTGACCGTGCTGACCAGCATGGACGCTGCGCAGTTGAGCGCCAGCGGTGTGGAGCGGCCGCCGAGCGAGCAGGTCGAATTGCTAGGGAGACTGGGAATCGCAGCCGGCTATCGAGGCTTTGTTTGTTCGCCCCAGGAGATCGCGCGAATGCGAGCCCTCACCGGCCCAGACGGCATAGTGGTCGTGCCGGGCATCCGGCCGGCTGGCGCGGATGCCGGCGACCAGAAGCGAATCGCCACGCCGGCCGAGGCTCTGAGGCTCGGTGCGAGCTACCTGGTGGTGGGGCGGCCGATCACGCAGGCTCCGGACCCGGCCGCGGCGGCCGAGGCCATCGTGCGGGAGATGACGGAAGCTTTATAGAGCCTGTGGAAAAGCCCGGCGAAATGCCGGGCTTCTTTGAGGGAATAAATTCGAGCGAAACTTAAAGTTTCTCGTAGAAATCGCACGCTGAACAGGAGATATAGACTCCGCCCGGAATGCCTCGCTCGCGGTCCTTCACGCGCTTGACGATGCGCGTCGGCTTGCTGCATTTGGGACAGTCGGTCGACTTCGTCGTGTCCATTACTTTCTTCCGGTCACCGGTTTTGGCGATCTTTGCCATAACTGCTTGTGATTCTCCTTGTGTGGAATGTCTCTGCACGCACGGGCAAAGCCCGCGGCTTCAACGACGCGGCCTGAACTTCGTTCCGTATCCAGCCTTGAGTCTGAATTGGATCGCAAGGATTCAGCGGAGAAAGTGCGACTCGCTTCTCCAGTCTAAATCAGGCCAGTCGAAATCAGGACCGATGTTTGCAGTGCGGCCGGATCGGATCGACCGAGGATCAGCAGGAAGTCTCAACGGTCATTTCAATACCGGCCCCCAGACGAAACAAAGAACTGGGGCTTCTCCGGCTGCGACGCGTTCGCCGGGGCGGACTGGGTGTCAGGCGCGGGCGCCGGATCGGCCGGCTTCGACTCCGTCCCGTTCGCCAAAGATGGAGTGCCGGGCTGGCTCGAATCCTGCTGGCTGCCGTCGTCCTGCGCCTTCGGCTTCGGGAACTGGACAGGTCTCATGACGCCCACCCGCCCGCTGGCGGTGTCCTTGTCGTCAACGGTGGGGAGTTTCTCGCCAGGTGCGCGCAGGCTCGGCGGGGCCGCCGGAGCTTCCTTGTCCGGATCGTGCTCCGCATCCCCCATCTTGACCGTATGCACGTTGGAATTCGCCGCCTCGAGCGGCGTGCCGTCGGTCCGCATCAGGCCGTCGACCTCGTCCTTGGTAAAGATCACGGGCGGTTGCCCGATCTTGGCGACCTCCACGCGGATCACGCGGTTGCCGTTGATGCGGACGAATTGAACGTCCTTGGGCGGCCTGCCGTAGATCCACTCTTCGAACGGCATCTGGCCGTCCATCTCGCGCGACTTCGAGTCCGGCTGGCCGATGGCGAAAAGGACCATGTCCGTGGTCATGCCGACGAGGACATGATGATCGAGGATGGCTCTTTTCAACTTGGGCGGCAGTGTGTCAGTGAACGCCTGGATCGGCGTCTTTACGTCGAACGAGATGAGGGGAGAAAGCAACGCCTTGACCTGAGATCCGGTGAGTTCGGGGACGTCGCCCTTGAAGGCCAGGGTCAGCCGCGCTCCGACAGGTTCCTCGCCGTCATCCTGCACGACCGGGCTCATGACCGGTCCGGTTCCGATCTGGACGTGGCGCAGGAAACGATGCTTTTTGTCGGGCCCGCCGTTGATTTCGAAGACGATCTTCGAGTGTTCGATTTTTATGTCGGTCAGCACAACGCGCTCACCGGGCTTTGCCGAGAGCCCCTCGGAGGTCACCATGTTCAGATAGCCCTCGCCGGCCGGCTCCAGCCTGCCATTGGCGTTCAAGGTAAGCCCCTTGTGCCCGCGAGGGAACGGCCGCATGGCGAAGCCCTGCTCGGATTGCATCACGCGAATCACTTCCAGTCGCGTCTTCGCATTCAGGGAGAGCTTGGAAAGCTCGACGTGGGTGGGCTCAATCTGCGAATAGCGTCTGTCCACCGTGCCGTAAATCGTCGTGCTGGTATCTCCGTTGGTCACGACGCCAGTCTTGGAATTGATGACAACCTGCGTTGTGGCGGGAAGAGCCGCCTGAAACACGGCCGCGGCGCCAAGGAGCGCGAGAGGGAGCGGCCGGCGAAGTGCTGACCGGGTGACAATTGCCGAGCCCGCTGGGTGTTGCAGCCGACGTGGCCGAATCATGGGAGCCTCCCATGTCTGCTTAAGGTTGTAAGCAAACGATAGACCCGTTCGAGGAGAAATGGCAAACCGGCATGGCGACGACGCCGAACTGGCTGAACCACCCGTCGCGCTGCGCGGCTCGGCGGAGTGCTCGCTGCAGTGTTGGAGCGGGCCGGCGCGGGAAGCGTTGCTCGTCAAGCCAAACGGGCAGCGCGAAACCGATTTGCGCGCCCGCCGCAATGGAGGCCGTTCAACGGATCTTAACTTGACCCCCGTTCGCGGAAATTTCGATGATGGCGCGAGGAGGTGTCATTTCTTAGATGAAGCACACACTTGGACGTCTTACCTTGCTCGCCCTTTCTTTGGGCACGATGTGCATAACCTCTTCCCCGGCGCAGATCAAACTGCTGGCCACTGGAACCCTCGATCAGTCGCGCGCGGGCGAGTGGGCCGATCTTTCCGGCCTCAATTACACGCTGGAAAACGGCGCGCCGGCGAACCTGCTGGGCGGCTTCGGTTCCGGCATCGCCTACGCCGGCGGCAATACATTCCTTGCCGTTCCTGACCGCGGGCCGAACGCCATCCCGTTCGACAGCAATGTCGACGATACGGTCGCCTACGTGAACCGCTTCCACACCGTCGAGATGCAGCTCACTCCCAATGTTTCCGGCTCAGGCCTTCCCTTCAACTTGACTCCGGAGCTGAAGGACACCACGCTTCTCTGGAGCTTCACACCGCTCGTCTACGGTACCGGCGAAGGTCTTGGGGTTGGCTCCGGCGTTCCGCCGATCAACAACTTCTTTCAACACTTTTTCACGGGCCGCTCGGACGGCTTCGATCCCAAGCACAGCTCCGGGGATCCCAATGACGCGCGCTTCGACTCGGAGAGCATCCGGCTCTCCAACGATGGTCTGAGCGTGTTCATATCCGACGAATACGGGCCCTACGTCTACCAGTTTGACCGCTGGTCCGGGGTACGGCTGCGCACGTTCACGCTGCCCTCGGCGTTTTACGTGACCAACCTCTCGTCCATGGGCGCCGCCGAGATCTCCGGGAACACCTCGGGGCGCGTGGCGAACAAGGGCATGGAAGGCCTTGCTATTACTCCGGACGGCCGCACTCTTGTCGGCATCGTGCAGAACGCGCTGATCCAGGACGCCAGCGAGGGTGGCGCTGCAGCCAATCTGCTGCGCATCGTCACCATCGACATCCTCAGCGGCCGCGTCACCCACCAATATGCCTATGAGCTCACCACCGGCTCCGGCGTAAGCGAGATTGTGGCGCTCAACAACCACGAGTTTCTGGTCGACGAGCGGGACGGCAAGGGCCGCGCCGCGCAGAACAATGCCAAGGTGAAGCAGCTGTTCAAGATCGACTTGGCCGGCGCCACCGATGTCGGCAGTATGGACGGGCTGACTGCGGCCGCTCACGCCGTTCCCAAGACACTCTTCCTCGACGTCGTGGCTCTGCTCACGACCAACGGAATCACCGCCGCCGAGATTCCTGCCAAGATCGAGGGCGTGGCCTTCGGGCCGGATGTTCGCGACGGCTCCACGTGGATCCACACACTCTGGGTCTCCAACGACAATGACTTCCTGAACACGACCACCGACGCCAGCAACAACACCATCGACAATCCCAACCAGTTCTTTGTCTTTGGATTTACAGACGCGGATCTGGGCGGCTCGAATTTCGTGCCGCAGCAATTCCACGAATTCCGCAGGTAGCGGGCGCGCACGGAGGCAGTTGCAGGGATTCCTCTCCGCACCTGCCTCCCGCGACAATTCTGCTGAACATCAACGAATTGCGGGGCCTGCTCCCGTGGCAGTATCGTCGGGCTCGCCCTGGTTCGGCGGGCCTTCCTGCTGGACGATCCCGGCAGGCTGAATCTGCACGAGTGGCTGAGGGGCCGGTTCGGACGGTCCCATCGCGGTCTCATGCTGGCGCTGCGCGGCAGCGTCGATGTCCACGGGAATTCCGCCGGGGACGATCACAGGGGCATTCCACCGGAAATCGAGCTCGCGCGTAAGGCGATAGAGCACGGGGATGGCGGCAAGAACAACGAAGAATGCAATCCATGTTCCGTCGAGGCCGAAGCCGCCGCCGGTGATCCAGAATGGACCCATTGGGTCGCCCTGCACGACCGGGGTGTGGCTGTTGTCTCCGCTGATGGCGAGGCCGAACAGCAACGCGCGGCTGGCCTTCCAGGCGAAGTTCAGCCCCCAGCTCAGCCAAAGCGCCTTGGTGCGAAGATAGGCCGTGGAAAGCAGCAAGCCGAGAGCCATCGAGACAAAGAGGCTGGCCGTCGATGAGCCGCGCTGGAAGTTCTGAAGGATGGCGTAGACCACGGCGAAGGCCAGGGCCGCGGGGACCCCGCTCAGGGCCGCCGCGAAGCGCTGGAACGCGTAGCCGCGGAACGCAACTTCCTCATTGAGTGCAGACAGCGCAAAGAAGGCCGCATCGGCCAATAGCCAGCGCCACGCAGAGGCGTCTCCGGAGATTCGGATGGCGATTCCCCCGAAAAGTGCGAGCGGGAGGACACAGGCGACGGCCAGACCCCATCCCACGGTAAGACCGAGGCCGATCTCGCCGGGGAATCCTTTACGGAAAGGCCAGCCCTGTGCGGAGATCGGATTCGACTGACGGCTGAGGATGATACCCATCAGCGCGAAGCCAAACAGAAGCAGCAGGGCGAGTATGGCCTGCTCGGCGAGCGGCGACCCCTGATCGAGCCTTGCCTGGTGGATCCACCGCTGCGCCAGCATCTTTGCCGCCAGGAAGTACAGGATGGCGAAGAGGAATTCGATGTAGGCGCGGAACCGGCCGCCGCTCGGAATCGGGTTCATGCGGCATCCCCGGCGGCGGGAGCTGGCGAAGAGGCCACTGCGCCCGCGGCAGGCCAGCTTGGCTGGCCGGATCGCGTTCCGCCATGCCGGGTGCCCGCGCCTCCGGCCGTCGACAATGAAGGATCAGACACCGGCACTACCCTTCTGTATAGAAACGAGCCATGTTGCGGAACTTTTCCTGGCGGGCACGGACGAGGTCATCGATCGGCACGGCCATCAACGACGAGAGAGTCTTCTTGATCTCCGTCCCCAGAATCCCCAGACCCGAATCGCGATCGACATGGATGCCGGCCTCCGGCTCGTTGACGATGGCGTCGACGCAGCCGAGGGCAGCGACTTCAGGCGCCGAGATGCGCATGGCTTCGGCAGCCAGCTGCTTGTGTGCCGCATCGCGCCACATGATGGCCGCGCAGGACTCAGGCGTGATCACGAAGTAGAGTGCGTTTTCGAGGATCAGCACGCGATCCGCCACGGCGAGGGCCAGCGCGCCGCCGGATCCGCCTTCACCGCTGATGACGCTGATGGTGGGAACGCGCAGCCGCGACATTTCGCGCAGGTTGCGCGCAATGGCTTCGGCCTGGCCGCGTTCTTCGGCGCCGAGGCCGGGGAAGGCCCCGGGAAGATCGATGAAGCTGATGACGGGGCGGCCGAATTTCTCGGCGATCTTCATGCATCGCAGCGCCTTGCGATAACCCTCGGGATGCGGCATGCCAAAGTTGCGGCGCACGCGTTCCTTGGTGGTGCCGCCCTTGCGGTTGCCGATGACCATGACCTCCAGGCCGTCGAGCCGGGCCATGCCGCAGGCCACGGCTTCGTCGTCGCCAAAGGCGCGATCCCCGTGAATTTCGCTGAAATCGGTGAAGATCCGCTCGATAAAGTCCATCGGGTAGGGCCTTCGCGGATGGCGCGCACGCTCGATCCTTATCCAGGCCGGCGAAACGGGTTGCGGCTGATGGGAACTGGCTGATTCCTGTTCACTCATGACAAGTCTGCCCGGCAGAGGGCATGGTTGCCGTCGGCCCTTGAGTGATTCTACGGCATCGGGGAGGCCAGCCGGCATCCGGCACTGCATCGACCCGGAGTTCCGCGGTGCGATGAAATAATGAATTCCATGCGCATTGAACTCGCCTTCTCCAACCTCGCTGGAATCGAAACGGAACTGCTGGCCGTGACGGCCATGGACACACAGATTGCCAAGGGCCCGGAGGCCAAGCCGCAGCCCGTCCTGTTGACGGCCGATGAACGGATCACTGCCGCGGCAGCCGCAGTGCTTTCCAGTGGCGAGTTCAAGGCCGGCGCCAATGAGGCAGTGCTGCTGCACGCGCCGGCCGGGCTGGCAGCGAAGCGGCTGCTGATTGTAGGCCTGGGGAAGCAAGCCAAGGCGACGGTCCACGGCGTGCGCAACGCCGCCGGAACCGCCGTGCGATTCGCGAAGCCCCGCGGCATTCGTGAGCTGGCATTTGTTCTGCCCCACTCCGAGGCTTTGCTCAAGACAACCACCGTCCGTGCGATTGCCGAAGGGGCATGTGTCGGCGACTTCGACCCGGACACCTATCGCAGCGATCGCAAGGACCAAAGCATCCAGACCTTCACCGTCGCCTCGCCGGACCGGCCGGATCAGGCCGAGCTCAGGGCAGCTTTCGCCGAGGGCGTAATCATCGGCGAGAGCCAGAATTTCACGCGCGCATTGGTCAACGAGCCGGGCAACAAGCTTACGCCGACGATCCTGGGCCGGCGCGCTGCCGACATGGCGGCAGAGGTCGGCATCATCGCCGAGGTGTACTCGACCGAGAAGCTGCACGCGCTGAAGATGGGCGCGTTCTGGAGCGTCTCGCAAGGATCCGCGGAGCCGCCGGCGCTGATTGTCCTGCGCTATGAGCCGGAAGGCGCGAAAGACGGGCCGGTGCTTGGGCTCGTCGGCAAGGGCATCACGTTCGACACGGGCGGCATCTCGATCAAGCCCGCCGACAACATGGAGAAGATGAAGTACGACATGGCGGGCGGCGCGGCGATGATCGGCGCCATGCGCGCCATCGCGCTGCTGAAGCCGAAGGTGCGCGTGATCGGGATTGTGTGCGCCTCAGAGAATATGCCGGACGGCAAGGCGCAGAAGCCGGGCGATGTGCAGACGGCCATGTCGGGCAAGACGATCGAGATCATCAACACGGATGCCGAGGGCCGGCTGGTACTGGCCGACGGACTGACTTACGCGAAGAGCCTGGGAGCGACACACCTAATCGATGCGGCGACGCTGACAGGGGCGATCGGAGTGGCGCTGGGGATGGTGAATGCGGGAGCGTTCTCGAACGACGACGCAACGTACGCGAAGTTCGACGCGGCGCTGGAAATTTCCGGCGAAAAGTTCTGGCGGATGCCGCTCGGCGACGAGTACGCGGAGCTGATCAAGAGTGACATCGGCGACATCAAGAACACGGGCGGGCGGTATGGGGGAGCTATCACCGCGGCGGAATTCCTGAGGGTCTTCGCCGAGGACACGCCATGGATCCACCTCGATATCGCTGGCCTGGCGTGGATCGACGAGAATCGTCCGTACATTGCAAAGGGGCCGAGCGGCGTGGGAGTGCGGTCGATCCTGGAGTGGGTGCGGAGCTACTAACTCGAGAGGCTACGTGGCGATTCAATTCCACCGTCATCGCACTGGCTCCGGCTGATCCCAAAGCGCCAGAGCCGGGCCTCATTCCCCGCAAGGTGTTTCACGTCTTTCCGGCATCAGACCCCCGAAATGTTGCCCTCGCTATCCACATCGATCGATAACGCCCGCGGCTCGCTCGGTAAACCCGGCATCAGCATCATGTTTCCAGCCACGGGCACAATGAATCCGGCTCCGGCCGAGAGCAGTGCGTCTGTGATGTTCAGAGTCCAGCCAGTCGGCGCGCCCATGATTTTCGGATTGTCGGTGAGCGAATACTGCGTCTTCGCAATGCAGACCGGCAATTCTGCAAAGCCCCAGTCGACAAACTGTTGGATCCGCGACCGCGCAGCATCCGTGAAGGCAACGCCGCCGGCGCCGTAGACCTTCGTCGCCACCTTGCGAATCTTCTCTTCAGGCGGATCGTTGAGGGAGTAGGCCGGCTGCACCTGCGGAGCGGGGTTGGCCTCGATCGCAGCCACCACTTCCTGCGCAAGTTCGATGGCCCCGGCTCCGCCCTTGGCGAAGGCTTCAACGACCGCGGAAGGCACACCGAGCCGCAAGCACTCCACCGTGATGGCGTCGAGCTCGCCCGGAAGATCTGCGGGAAAACGGTTGATGGCGACCAAGACCGGCACATTGAACCCGGCGAGCGCCCGCACATGATGTTCGAGGTTGGCGAACCCCTCTTCAAGCGAGCCCTGCCCTTGCGCACGCAGGCTTTGCACGGTGGCCACGAGAACCACTACGGCAGGCTGAATGCCGGACGCGCGCATCGCGATATCGAAGTACTTCTCCGCGCCCAGGTCCGAAGCAAATCCCGCTTCGTTGACGACATAGCCGGCCACCCGCATCGCCATCTGCTGCGAAAGCACGCTGCTGGTGCCATGGGCGATGTTGGCAAATGGGCCGGTGTGCACCAGCGCCGGCGTGCCCTCGGTCGTCTGCACAAGGTTCGGCAACAGCGCGTCGTTCAGCAGCGCCATCATGGCTCCAGTTGCGCCCAGGTCGCCGGCAGTGAGCGGACGCCCCGCGCGCGACACGCCGACAACGATGGACGCAAGCCGCCGGCGAAGATCGGCCCGACTCGAAGCAAGGCCGAGGATAGCCATGACTTCCGATGCCGCAGTGATCACAAAACTCGTCTCGCGACCGGCCCCATCACCTTTCGAACCGACAGCCACCGCAACACGGCGCAACGCACGGTCGTTCATGTCGACGGCGCGCGGCCACGCGACTCTCGCCGGATCGAAATCAAGCTTGTTGCCGTGGAAGAGATGCGAGTCGACCATCGCCGCCAGCAAATTGTGGGCGGAGGTGATCGCGTGGAAGTCGCCGTGGAAGTGAAGATTGATCTTCTCCGCCGGTTCCACCTGCGAGCGGCCGCCACCCGCGGCACCGCCCTTCAAACCGAAGACCGGGCCCAGCGACGGCTCGCGCGAAGTCACGATCGACGTGTGGCCAATCCGCTCGAGTCCCTGCGCCAGGCCGATGGAGACCACAGTCTTGCCTTCGCCGTGCGTGGTGGGCGTGGTCGCGGTCACCAGGATGAACTTGCCGCGCACTGGAAACGCCGGATCGTCGAGCAGATCAAGCTTGAGCTTGGCGCCATAGGCGCCGATGGTTTCATAGTGTTCGGGCGGGAGCGCGAGTTCCTCCGCGACTTTTTCGATCGGTAGCATAAAAGTCTCCGACAAACCGGGATGTACTATACACCGGACAGTCGCGGTGGAGTGTGACGGTTGCACATCGCGGAGGCACAGTGCACCGCGGCGCTTACATCGCTTCGGGGGCTTCGATGCCGAGCCATGCGAGCACCGTCAGGATCTCGCGCAGCGCCACCGCGGCCGTAGCCAGCAGAAACGTCTTTCGCGCGGGGTCCTCTTCCGTGAGGATGTGGTGCTTGTGGTAAAAGTTGCTGAACTCCTGCGCAAGCTGGAAGGCATGCCTGGCCAGGTGAGCCGGCTCTGAGGTGCAGATGCACTGTTCGAGAACGGTGGTGCGCCGCGCAACGCGCAGCCACAGCGCCCAGATATCTTCGTTGGCTTCGCCGCTCAGAGAATCAGCAATCGCAGTGGTTTCCAGCCTCGCGAATTCCTGCAGCACTGTCTCCGGCGCTGTGCCTGATTTGCGAAATATGCTGCGAATTCGCGCCGCGGCGTACATCAGATAAGGGCCTGTTTCACCCTCCGGCGAGAGCGCCATATCCTGATCGAAGGCGATGACCGAACCGCGCGTGAAGCGAAGCATGTAGTAACGCAGCGCGCCGTATGCGACCTTTGCCGCAATCGAGTCGATCCGTTCGCTCTCCCAATCCGAATGACGTTTTGCGACCTCGGACTTCGCCGCGGCGATCATCAGATCCATCAGGTCGTCGGCCTTGACTCCGAAGCCCTTGCGGCCACTGATTTCGATGAATGGCTTTGAACGATCCTCCTCGGAGAGCTGATACCCAAGCTGCTCTGCATAAGAAGGCGTTAAGGCCACCATCTCATAGCTGAAGTGCGTGTAGTGATCGGCCTGGCCGGTATATCCCATGCCGCGCAAGGCCTGGATGACGTTGGCCTGCGGATCGCTCTGGCGCGAATCGATCACATTGTAGATGGCGCTTGCGCCGCCGAAGTGCGGATGCTGCTCCTCACCGTGTTCCGCTGAGATCCAGCACTCGTGATCGGGATAGGTGAAGAATGGCTTGTAACCGAAGTCGCGGCCGAGCAAGCCGAACTTCCATAAGTGATAGGCAATATCTTTGCCGACGTAGGTGACGGTGCCGTTGGAGCGGACGATGACCTTGGCATCGTCCTCCGGAGCGGCCTGGTTTTGCATTGACTCTGCGGAAGAACCGGCGCGGCTCATCACCCAGCAGCCCTTGTTTTTTCCCTCGTTCTCGAAGTAGAGCACCCCGGTGCGCTTGAGCTCGTCGAAGGCAGCCTCCCAGAATTTCAGATGGAGGATCTCGCTCTCGCGCGGGAGGAAGTCGTACTCGATGCCGAGCCGAAGCATGGTTTCGAGATGTCGGCGAAGGACGGCGGTAGAGACAAGCTCGGCGATTGCGGCTGCTTCGTTTCCGCCGTGCTCGATCTCGTGAAGCGTGGCATAGCGCAGCCGCTTGCGGGCCTGGTTCTCTTCGTCGGTGCCTGTGGAATACCACAGCGAGACGCGCGCGTAAAGGTCCCAGCAGACATAATCGAACGCATTGCTCTTGTGAGCAGCGCCGGCGCTCCGCTGTTCGCATTCGGCGATCGCAGTTTGCACGTCGGACAGCGATTTGCCTTCTAGGTGCTGGAAGCCGACAACCACATCGGCCACCTGAACGCCGGTGTTGTCGATGTAGTTCTGCACGGTGACGGTCTGGCCGGCGGTGCGCAGCAGGCGGACGAAAGTGTCGCCGAGAATCGCATTGCGCAGATGGCCGATGTGCGCGGCCTTGTTGGGATTGATGGACGTATGCTCGACCAGCGAGTGCACGCCGGACTGCAAAGGCCCGCTACCTTCCCCAGCCGCGACACTCCGCACAGCGGCCGCGCGATCGAGACGCGCATTCAAGTAGCCGGCGCCAGCGGCATCGAACCCTGAGAAACCCTCCAGGCCGGCGAGCGCCGAAGCGATCTCCTGCGCGATGAGCCTGGGCGCTTTGCGAAGCGTGCGGGCGAGTTGGAGCGCGATGGGAGTGGCCAGTTCGCCGAACTTGAGATCGGGCGGGGTCTCGAGCGGAATCGCGTCCATGTGAATTTCGTACTTCTCTTCGAGCACCCGGCGAATGCGCTCGGCGAGCCGTTTCTGCAGTTCCAGGACCACGCGTTGTCAGCCTCAGAAATCCTTGATTTTCAAGGCGATTCTAGCAGAGCAGCGTATCCGGCGCGGTTTGACGGTCCCGGCACCGGCCCATAAGATGAAACATAGATTGTGCGAAGATTCGAGATGTTCTCGACCGGATCTTCGGCTCTCATTCACTCATGCCGACGAACGACTCCAGCACATCCCGGTTTTACATCACCACGCCAATCTACTACGTGAACGCGCGGCCGCACCTGGGCCACGCCTACTCGACGATGGTGTGCGACGCGATCGCGCGCCGCAAGCGGGCGATGGGCATCGACACATGGTTCCTGACCGGCACCGACGAGCACGGAGAGAAGATCGAGCGCAGCGCAAAGCAGGCGGGCTGCACGCCGATGGAGTTCACAACGCGGATTGCCGCCGAGTTCCGCGGACTCTGGGACCGGCTCGGGATCACCTACAACGACTTCATCCGAACCACGGAAGAACGGCACGAGCGCGGCGTGCAGAAGCTGTTTGCGACGATTCGCGATCGTGGCTACATCTACAAGGGGTCGTACACGGGCCAGTACTGCGTTTCGGACGAGGCGTGGGTGGAAGTGGCTCCAGGCGCGCCGTGCCCGGACTGCGGGCGCATCACCGAGACAGTGAGCGAGGAGAACTATTTCTTCAAGCTCTCGGCGTTCGAGCGCAGGCTGCTCGAGTTTTACGAAGAGAATCCGGATTTCATGGCGCCGGAGTCGACACGGCGCGAGGTGATCTCATTTGTGCGGGGCGGCCTGAAGGACGTTTCCATCAGCCGCACCAGCGTTTCGTGGGGCATACCCGTACCCGGCGACGAAGAGCAAACGATCTATGTGTGGTTCGACGCGCTGACCAACTACATTACAGCGCTCGGCTACGGATCGGACGATCCGGCCGACAAGGCGCGCTTCGAGAAGTTCTGGCCCGCCGACATTCACCTCATCGGCAAAGAGATCAGCCGGTTCCACTGCGTGTACTGGCCTGCATTCCTGATGGCGGCAGGCATTCCCGTGCCGCAATCGGTGAAGGCGAATGGCTGGCTGCTGTTCGACCAGGGCAAGATGTCGAAGTCGCGCGGCAACATTGTGCGCGCCGAGACGGTGGACACGGTGCTAGGCGCCGATGCGCTTCGCTACTTCCTGCTGCGCGAGATTCCCTTCGGGCAGGACGGCAACTTCAGCTTCGAAGCGCTGGTGCAGCGCTACAACAGCGATCTTGCCAACGGCTACGGAAACCTGGTGAGCCGCGTGGTGAACATGGTGCACAAGTACTGCGGCGGAGTTGTGCCGGAGGCGGGAGCGGAAACCGGCGCCGAGGCGGCACTGCGCGCCAGCGCTTTGCGCACGATCGAGGAGTTCGCAGAATGTTTTGGGGCCCTGAACTTCTTCGACGCACTGAAGTCGCTGTGGGTGTTTATCGCAGAGACCGATGGTTACCTGACCGCAAATGCGCCGTGGAAGAAGCCGGCCGAGCGATCCGATGAGGATCATGCGCTGTTGCAGGCTCGTGTGCTGGCAACGGCCGCTGAGGCCATCCGTATCATCACGGCGCTGGTGTACCCTATCTTGCCGGATGCGGCCGCGAAGGTGTGGCGTCAGCTTGGACTGGGCGAGATTCAAGACGCCGCGAAGCTGGGCTTTCTGACCGGCCTTGGGTGGGGCGTGTTGAAGGCCGGGATGAACTTTGGCGAGCCTGCACGGCTGTTTCCCCGCACTGAAAAGGACGCGATTGAACGTATGCAGAAGCTGGAAGAAGAAAACAACAAAAACGCTGTGGAGGCCGCGAGCGGAACACGGGCAGGGTCTGACGAAGCGGAGGCCGCCAAGCCTGCGCCTCCGACGGCAGCGCCATTGGTGGCGCCGGTAAGCACTGCGGATTCAGGAACTGCCGGCGAATGCGAAAAGCTGACACCCACAACGGCCGTGTCGCCGGATGCCGAGAAGCCGTTGCCGACAGCAAGCGTACACGAAGTGCCCGCGGACCTGACGAGCAGCCGCCTGGACTCGACGGCGCCGGCCGCAAGCACCAGCGCGCCCGGTTCATCCGAAACCGGGGGGGATGGAGCGGGACCGGCCGCAACGTCATCGACGATCGCCATCGACGACTTCGCCAAGGTGGATTTGCGCGTGGCGCGGGTGCTGGTGGCCGAACGCGTTCCCAAAGCCGACAAGCTGCTGCGCCTCGAAGTCGATCTGGGCTACGAAAAGCGCCAGATCCTTGCCGGCATCGCGCAATACTACGAGCCGGAAAAGCTCATCGGCCGCAAGATTGTGATCGTGGCGAACCTGGCTCCGCGCAAGATGCGCGGACTCGAGTCGAACGGCATGCTGCTGGCTGCTTCCCTGCCCGACGGCGCGCCGGTGCTGGCCGGTTTTCTGGAGGAAGTGCCGCTGGGGGCAAGGCTGAAGTAGAGTTGCCCTGATGCTCATCGACTCCCATGCACACCTTGACAGCGGGCGCTACGCGGAAGACCGCGAGGCGATGCTGAAGCGCGCCTTGGCGGCGGGCGTGGGCGCCGTGCTCTCAATCGGAATCGGCGAGGGCCCCGCTGAAATGCACCAGGCGCGCGATCTCTGCCGCGAGTTCAACGGGCAGCCGGGAATGCCCCGCCTCTACGCAAGCGCTGGAATCTATCCCCACACCACGGGCGAAGCCGTTGCTGAAGCGCTGGCCAAACTTGACGGCCTGCTGGCAGAGCCGGAAGTGATCGCCTGCGGGGAGATCGGATTCGACTACTACCATGAGGGCGCTTCGCGCGAAACGCAGCACAAGGGATTGATTGCGCAGCTTGAGATTGCGGCGGCACGGAAGCGGCCGATCCTGATCCATTGCCGGGCGAAGGATGGAAAGGCCGACGCCTGGGACGATCTTTTTGCTGTTCTGGACAAGCACTGGCGCCACACCGGCCTAGGCGGCATCATGCACTGCTTCAGCGGCGGCTGGGAGCAGGCAAGCCGTTCGCTCGACCTCGGGTTCCTTGTCTCTTTCGCGGGGAACATCACCTATCCCAAAGCACAGCCGCTGCGCGACGTGGCGGCAAGGATTCCTTTGGACGGCTTGCTTGTCGAGACCGACGCCCCCTGGCTGGCTCCTGCGCTGAATCGCGGCAAACGGAACGAGCCGGCGTGGGTAAGGGAGACGGCCAAAACCCTGCACGGATTGCTTGGCGTCTCGGAGGAGGAATTTGCCGATTCCACCACGAAAAACTTTTACCGGCTATTTCACCTCCACCCGGACGTGGGAAACTAAAAGAGTTGTGCTCAAGTGAACCCGCCGGCTCGGACGGGCACGGGGGAGGCTTATGGCGCAGGATAATTCATTCGATATCGTCAGCAAGGTCGACATCCAGGAGGTCCGCAACGCGATCGAACAGGCCATGAAGGAAGTTCGGCAGCGCTTCGACCTGAAGGATTCGCATTCGGAGATTCACCTGGA
>Ga0335069_10003740_pt1 | contig 22846 bp, 48 predicted proteins | sample Lox_Sample_11_FD_206714 | JGI IMG/M metagenome (GOLD analysis project Ga0335069, IMG submission 206714) | Soil microbial communities from Loxahatchee National Wildlife Refuge, Florida, United States - Lox_Sample_1.1 | ecosystem: Environmental > Terrestrial > Soil > Wetlands | place: USA... | reverse complement strand
CCCTCCGTGGTCGGTCGTGGGGGTTGGGGTTTTTGGAGGGGGTGGGTCGTTGGTTCCGGTGGTGTAGGTTGGGGGGGATGAGCGATAATGACCGTGTGTGGGTGAAGATTCACGTACCGCGCGAAATGCACCGGGCGATGCGCAAACTGGCCATCGACGAGGGCCGCCCGGTGACAGAGCTGTACGTGGAGGCGTTCACGGCGTTCGTGGACTCCACGCCGCCCTTCGAGGACGGTGCCGACGCCGTGAACCTCGACGACTACGACTTCGGCGAGCCCGAGGAGGGCATCTTGGACGACGATGTGTGAGTGAGACTGTGGGGGCCATGGCCCCTGACGACGAGGTGCGAGCACTCCTGCCCGACGTGCGCCGGGTGGCCCGCTACTGGGCCGAGCGGGCCGGCCTGGGCCTGGCCGACGAGTACCGCTCGGCCGCCCTGGTCGGGCTCGGGGAGGCGGCGGTGCGGTGGGACCCCGAGCGGCGGGCCTTCCGTCCCTACGCGGTGGACCTCATGCACAAACGGTGCAAAGACGCCGCCCGCCATTGGGTGGTCAGCCGGGCCGGGGTGCTGCGCTCGGTGCCCGCCTTCGAGGACCTGGAACCGGCGTCGCCGCCCTTCGACGACACCCCGTGGTTGTGGTCACAGGTGCTGGCGGCCATCGCCACGGCCCCGGTCTCGGACAAGGCCCGGCGGGCCGTGCTGCTGTGGGTGGAGCTGGGCGACCAGTACGCCGTCGCTCGCGCGCTCGGCGTCACCGCCAGCCGGGTCAGCCAGATGGTGCGGGAGGTGACCGACGCCATCGTGCTAGCGGGGTAGGGCCAGGGCGATGGTGAGCACGTCCCAGGTGTTCGACACGCCCGTCGACGCGGTGTCGCCCCCCGGGGTGGTGCCCCCCGTGAGGTAGGTGAAATCGTCCACGAGCACCGAGGCGGGTGACGGCACGCCGCCGCCCCCGGCGCCGCGCACGGTGGCGTTGTTGGGGTTGGCCGACAGCGAGATGGCCGCCCCGGTGTTGTTGATCTGGAAGAAGAACTCGACGATCGTGTCGGGCCCGATGGCGGTGGTGGACGGCGCCGTGAAGGACGTGCCCGCCCCCGAGGCGGTGGCCGGCCCGGTGAGCAGGTTGGGCAGGGACGCCCCATAGTCGACGATGATGCCGGCGGCGCCGAAGCCGGGCGCACCTGTCAGCGTGAACGTGTACGTGGCGGGCTCCGACGGCCCGGCCACGAGGAAGAACAACTCGCCGAAGCCGATGGTGGTGATCAGGGCCCACCCGGCCGGCGGGTTGATGCCGCTCACGTTGCCGGCCCAGGCCAGCAGCACGTCGCCCTCCGACGCGGCGGCGGGTCGCGGCAGGATGAGGTGCGTGCCGGCCCCTCCGCCGGAGAACGCCGGGGCGCCGGCGCCGACGAACGAGGGCGGGGTGCCGCTAGTGGGTGGTGCCGGGAAACGGGGATTGGTAGACAGCGACCTCCGACGCTGCCAGGTCGTTGCCTTCCCACGCCGCGGTGTAGTTGGTCGATGCCGCGAACCCCGTGCCGGTGAGCGAGATCGTGTCGCCCCCGGTCCCCTCGATGGTGCCGGCGCTGCCCCCGGTCTGCGCACCGGCCCAGTCGAGCCCGTTGCGGTAGCCGGTCCACGATGACGAGGCAGGGGCGGCGACGACGCGCAGCGTGCCCGTCCACACGTGGCCGTAGGGGACGGGAGGGAACGTGATGGAGAGGTTGCCGCCCGAGTCGCTCATGGCCGTCACGCGGCGGTTGAGGGCGCCCATCTACCCGCGCACCTCGCCGTTCCACTCGCCCATGATCGTGGCGGGGTGGTCGGCCGGCCGGCAGTTGGTCACGTCGGGGTAGTGGCGGTGGCACTTCACGCCCTCGCGCTCGGCCTTGTGCACCAGCCACGAGTCGAGCGACCGCCACAGCGGCAACCACTCCTGCAACTTGGCGATGCCCGGCGGCGTGGTGCGCATCGGGACCTCGCCGACCAGGCGCCAGTAATCGGGGTGCGACACCGGCGTCGAATGCGCCCAGTCGTACAGCTCGGTCCACACCGAGGGGAAGCGGTCCATGAACGCCGGGCGGAAGCGCACCGATCCGAACCACGGGAACCGGCCCGGCCCGCCGGCGTAGCCGTGCGCGCACCACGGTTCGGGGCAGGCCCACAGGTCCAGCACCTGCGCGACCGAAACCAACATATCGTGCTCGACGTTGACGAACGGCTCCCGGGCGTTCCAGCGCATGATGAAGTGCCGGATGTACGCCTCGGTGTCGTCGCGGCAATCGACGCCGATCGGATCGAGCGGCGCTAGAAGCTCCCAGGTTGGTTCGTGCCGGAAGGTCCAGGGGACATAGACGGCGGGCCGTCCTCCCAGCAGTCGATGCACAGCGCGTTGATCGGCGGGTCCGCCTCGTCCCGCCAGTGCACCATCCCGTGATTGATCAACGCGTAGCACTTCGCGCACGTCACCGTCGTTGACCACGAGCGTCGCCTCACTCCCAGGGTCGGCGGGTCAGAGCCCATACTCCTGCGCCCACGTCTTGATCGCCTCGATGTTGGCCGCGGTGGGTTCCAGGCGCAGACGCGTGATCAGGTCGCGCACCGGGTCGCGCGGCGGGGTCACCGGCACGGTGAACAGAGCGGCCACCGCGGTGGCGATGGTCGACGGGAACGTGAGGTCGGGGTCACTCATCGTGCACCCCGAAGATGCGCGACAGGCCGTGCAGGCTGGTGCGCACGCCCCAGCACTCCAGCGCGTCCCAGGCGTCGCACACGGCGCCGACCACGAAGCCGACCACGAGCACGGCGAGCACTACACGGCGTGCCACGTGGTCGGCACCCCCCAGGTCTGCAGCTCGATCACGTCCAGCCACATCTCGTTCACGGCACGGCGGTGGTGCGCTCGCGCGGCGAGCGGCGCGCGCAACAACGAGAAGGTGCGCCGGATGTCGAGCTTCCAGCGTTCGGGGGCCATCTCCCAAAGGAAATAGACCGTAAGGGCGAAACCTGCGACCTCCGCGGCGGCCGTCAGCCATCGCAGCCACTCATCGGTGGCCTCAGTCGACCGCATTCTCGACCGCCCGCTGGCGTTCCAGCATCGCGGAAATATCGTCGGGCGATACAAGCGAACGGGCCTGCGCGATGTCGTCGGCCAGCTTGGCCTCGGCCTTGCGCTGGTCGCACTCGGCACAGCGCAGTTTCTCCACCGGCGTGGGCTCCACCAGCGCCACGCCGAGCGAACGCCCGACCTTGACGCCGAGCACGATGCCGAGCGCCCCGGCGCAGGCCACGGCCACGCCGAGCATCCAGTACGGCACCCCCCCGGACGGGGCGGGCGGACGGGTCCCGCCCGGGATAGGTGCCGCCTTCCCCACCGACGAGGAAGAGGTGCCCGGGGTGGGGTCGGGCGTGGGAATAGTCACAGTGTGACCTCCGGGTGCCAGTGCCCGCAGGTGGGGCACGAGATCATCTGGCGGTCGACGGCGGGCTCCACGTGCTCGCGGCCGACCACCTGGTGCCACAGCGTGTGCAACTGCGGGGCGGAGCCGAGGGGCTGGCCGTTGGCGCTCCCCTGCCCGTCGGCGCCGGCGAACACGGGCTCGTTCACGTCGTAGCCGAGCGACAACCAGCGCACCAGTTCCTCCAGCACGGCGATGCGCCCCATGAGCAGGGCAATGGTGCCGTCGACCTCCACCTGGCTCACAGCAGCACCACCTTCCGCTCCACGCCGGCCTCATCGAAGAGGTGGTGGTCGACCGCCAGCTCCACCGAGGGCTCCCCGAAGAAGCACACGGTGCGCCAGCCGCAGGAGCACTCGACCCCGAAGGTGCGGGGGTCGGGCGTCTCGTGGACGATGATCGCATGGGGCACGCTCCCATCCTATGACGGAGGGCGCCCGGTGCCTAGGATGGGACCGTGCCCGATGTCCAGGTGACCGAGACCCAGCAGGGCGAGCCGGCCGCCGGTGGAGCGGCCGTGGCCGCCGCCGGCGCAGCGATGGCAGCGGGGGGTGCCGCCGCCCAGGCCCAGGAGGCCCGTGCCCAGGCTGCCGCCGCCCAGGCCGATGCCACCGAGGCCCGTCAGGAGGCCGCCCGGGCCCAGGCCGCCGCCGCCGCAGCCGCGGCCGGGGTGACGGCAGAGGAGGCGGCTCGGATCGCGGACGAGGCGGTGCTGCGCCACACGGCGCGCATGCGGGCCGACGAGGCCGCCGCCGCCGCCATGGCTCCCCCCCCGGCGCCGCCTTCCTCGGCTCCGGCGCCGGAGGGGGACTCCGCCCCGCGGTCGCAGGGCGGGGGGGCGAAGAAGCGCACGTGGCGCGAGCGGTGGACGGGCTCGTGAGGCCCTACTACGACGAGGGCGGCGTCACGATCTACCACGCCGATGCCCGGGATGTGCTGCCCCTCGCCGATGTGCTCATCACCGACCCGCCCTACGGGGTGGGGTTCTCGGGGTACCTGGGCGACGACGACCCCAGGATCGGGCCCGAAGTGGTCGCCTCGTTCCTCCCGCTGGTCAAGCGCGGTGCCGTGTTCACGGGCACCCGCGTCTGCCACGACTACCCGAAGCCGACCGATATGGGAGGCGTCTACTGCTCCGCCGCCGCCGGGGGGGGCCCGTGGGGCTTCTCCTGTTTCAACCCGGTGCTGTTCTACGGGGCCAACCCGACCATTCATCTCGGGAGGAGGCCCACGGTCATCACGAGCAACGCCGCCGCCGATCCCAACGGGCACCCGTGCCCGAAACCGTTGCCGTGGATGCGATGGCTGGTCGGGTTGGCCTCGCTGCCCGGCGAAACGGTGCTCGATCCGTTCGCCGGCTCGGGGACGACGCTGGTCGCGGCCCGTGAGTACGGGCGCCAAGCCATCGGGATCGAGCGGGAAGAGGCCTACTGCGAAATTGCCGCCCGTCGTCTGGCGCAGGGGGTTCTTCCCTTCGATGCGCCGGCCCTCGTCGAAGATGCCAGGTTGGCGATATGAGCGACCCGACCATCGACGCCGAGGCCCCCGAGACCTGGAAGCACCTCGCTCCGCCTGACGACGCGAGCGCGCCTATATATAAGGACGAGCAGCCCGCTCCGATCTGCCCAGAATGTGACATCACCGAGGACCAGTTGCCCGGTGGGCTGAACCTGGCCGCCCGGCTTGGCGCCCATCGGTACCGGGCGCACGGAGTGCCCGGCGCCCACGCCGGGAGCCACAAAACGCGCGGGCGCAAGGTCCCCCGCGACACGGCTCCCGGCTCCGTCCGCGTCGAGCTGAAGTCCCCGGCGGCGCGCGCGAAGAAGACCGACCCGGCCCTGGACCGCGTGGAGGAACGGGCACGCCACATCGCCGAGGGCATCGCGGTCGTCCTGCTCCTGTCGCAGCAGCATGAGGACGCCGCCGACATCGAGCGCCACAAGGTGCCGTGGTCGAAGTCGGTGCGCAACCTGGCGGAGTACGAGGACTGGTTGAAGAACCTGCTCTCGGCCGGGGGCGAGTCGTCCGACCGCGTCATGGCCTGGCTCGGGTTCCTCATCGCCACCGGGGCCATGCTCACGCCCATCCTGGTCCGGCACGACCTGGTGCCCCCGCAGGTGCAGCAGCTGTTGTCGATGGTGCCGACGGAGCCGCCCGCGGAGGCACCGCGTGAGCCTGTCGCCGCCTGACGCCCGCACCCAGGTCCCGCCCGTCGTCGGCTGGCAGCAGTGGTACCAGGAGAAGGCGGCCACGCTGCGCCAGGGCATGCACCTGCTCTTCAACGGGCCCACCCAATCGGGCAAGACGACGCTGGCCCGCTACATCGCCGCGCTGCGCGATTACAACCTCGTGCTCGGGACCAAACCGAAGGACCCGAGCATGGACGCCTACCTCAACGACGGCTATCTGCGCATCGAACGCTGGCCCACCGATGCCGGCGAGTGGAAGCGCATCCATCGCAAGGGCGAGGAGGTCTGGCCGGCCGGGAAGGTGTGGCTGGTGCTGTGGCCGAAGATCGCCACGCGTGAGGACCTGCGCCGCCACACCGGCGAGTACGCCCGGGCGATGGAGTCGGTGTTCGTGGACGGCTCGTGGACCCTGGTGGTTGACGAAGGGTTGTGGGTGGCGGGGTCGAAGGGCCTCGGGCTCGGCGACACGTTGAGCGACATCGCGTATGGGAGCGCGTCCAACAAGGTGAGCATGTACGCGTTGACGCAACGGCCGTCGGGCATCCCGCGCATCATCTGGTCGAGCGTCAGCGAATGCTTCCTGTTCCACGGCGGCGTCACCACCGACGTGCGCGAGCTGTCCAGCCTCGGCACCTACCCGCCGCGCGACGTGGCACGTGTGATCCAGGGATTGAGGGGTCACGAGTTTCTCGATCTTCCGACCAGGGGACAAGCAAGCTGGGCCGTGTCGGAGGTGGAGATGTGAAGGACCGCGAGATCATCGCCATCTTGGAGGCGTTCTGCCTCGCCGCGCTGGAACTGGTCGAACGCCTCACCGTCCTGCTGTCGCACCACCCGACCGCTGTTACCGTTTCCCTTGATCACGGAGGCCCGAACATGCCGCTCAACATCGCCCTGCCCGACAGCGCCACCCACACCGCCACGGCGTCCTACACCAACGCCGACGGCTCCGCCTACACCGGTCCCACGGACGGGTTCTCGCTCACCTGGTCGACCGACAACCCGGCCGTCGTCAACCTCGACACCACCGCCGGCACCTTCACGGTGACGGGCGCCGATGGCACGGCCAACATCATCGCCACCGTGGTCCTGCCCGACGGCGTGGCCATCACCGGCTCCGACTCGGTGATCGTGTCCACCGTGGCGCCGCCGCCGCCTCCGCCGCCCCCGCTCCCCACCGGGGTCACCGTCACCCTGACGTGACCTCGCCCTGGGACGTGGTCGACAAGATCACGCTCACCGGTCGTTCGCGCGACTCGGGCTACCAGCGCTATCTCATGGCGACCTACATGTGCACGGTCCGGCACCGCTCCATCGAGACGACGATGCGGTGCCGGAAGTGCCGGCGCATCCTGGGCATCATGGACTCCGTGCAGGCCAGCGGGTAACCTCCCGGCGTAGGTGCCCTGGTAGTCGTCGGGGCACCTCCGGGCGGCTACCAGGCCCCTTCTCGTGAGAACGGAGGCCCCATGACCGCCCTGCTGCTGGCCCGCCCCGAGGCGGCTGCCCCCAACCGCGAGGCCCGCCGGGCGGCGGCCCGCACGCGCGCCCGCATGGGCATGGTGCCGGCGTCCACCGGCATCGGTGCCCCCGGGACCCAGCCGGCCCCCGCCGACCTGGCCCGCTCGCCGATGTCGGCCGGCCCGGGAGGCCAGGGCGCCTCCGCCATCCCCTTCACCCGGGGATCGGCGCTCGCCACCATGCAGGACGCGTTGCTCTCGTCCACGGTGCTCACCGCCGGGGCGCAGGTGCAGGTGCAGCTGCAGACCAACGCCTTCCTCGCCTACGTCGTCACCGATTGGGTGATGACCACGGCGGGCAACAGCGCCAACGTGGCCTTCAACGCCGACGCCCCGTGGAACGTGATTGCGAAAATCCAACTCGACGATCCGGCGGGCCAGAGCATCATCACGCCGATCACGGGCTACCAGCTGTTCCTCCTGAACAAGTACCTGCCCGACACCGGGTGCAGGTTCGATCCCCAGCTCGACCCCAACTACTCGGCCACCACCGGGACGGGGGCGACGGGCGGGTCCTTCTCGTTCCGTCTGGTGCTCCCCATCGAGCACCGCAGCCGCGACGCCCTCGGTGCTCTGAACAACTCAGCCGCCAACCAGCGCTACCTCGTGACGCTCACCACCATCGGGTCCTACGTGGGCACCACGGGCATCTACTCCACGGCGCCGACCTCGGCCGGCACGCTCACGTGCCAGTTCTCGCAGTGGTACTGGACGGCCCCGCCGGCCGCCATCACCACGGCGCAAGGCTCGGTGCCCGTGGCGCAGACCCCGGCCGGCCTCGGCACGGTCGGGTTCGTGCGCTACGAACGGCACAACGAGGTGTCGGGCGGCGGGTCGCCCATGATCCAAATGAACAACGTGGGCGACTACATCTCCACGCTGATCTTCGTGGACCGCAACTCGTCCAACGCCCGGCAGTCGACGGACTGGCCCTCCCCGTTCTCGTGGTGGGTGAACGACTTCCAGGTCCACCAGTTGTTCTCGAACGTGTGGTTGCGGCGCATGGCCCGGGCCTACCGCTTCACCGCCGCCATCGGGTCGGCCGGCGGGCTCGACACCGGGGTGTACATCCTCCCGAGCCTGAACGACGGCCTCTTCGACGCGGTCGACAACTTCGCCCCGGCCAACCAGTACCTGGCGACCGATGCCACCACGAAGTTGCAGATCCGCGGCTCGACGTGGGGCTCCACGGCCTCGTACCTCGAAGTGCTCACCCGGCTGCTGCGGCCGGTGAGCGGGGCGGCGTTGTTCTCATGAGCAACACCTACGTTTCCAATCCCGGCGGCACGGCGCCGGCGGCCGCTCCCCCCGGTCCTCCGGGCGGCGGCGTGGCCGGCGCCAACATGTCGATGACCTCGGCCGTGCTCTGGCTCGTCGGTGGGCTGGCCGGCATCGGCGTCGGCACCGCCTACCTGGCGCGCAAGGGCATCCGCCCGGAGATCGGGCGCTTCGACGCCCTCGACGCCGTGTGGAACGCCGCGAGCGTCGGCGTGATTTTCGGCACCTTCAAGCTGCTGGCCTACCGCTACCACGGGCACGAACTCAGCCAAGCTGTCCTCCTGCTCCTTTAGAACCGAAAGGAAAGTGATCCCTTTGAATACCACCCACGTCCTCATCGCCGTCGGTTTCGGTGTCGTCATCGGTCATTTTATTTGGAAGTGAGGCCGACCGATACCGTCCGGCTCGCCTACCTGCTCGCCAAGCTGAAGGCCCGGTCCACGTGGCGTGGGTGGGTATCGCAATGGTCCTCGTCGGAGGCGTCCTCGTGTACTCGGCCGTCAAGGGCCTGGACCCGTGGACGGAGTTCACCTCCGTCCTAGCCACGGGCAAGACGCAGCGCGGTACCAGCGTGGCCGGCGGGCCGGCACCCCCGACGAAAACGGTATGACACATGGCCCGAGAGATCGACACCAGCGGTGAGACCAGCAAGGCGGAAGCCGAGCGCGTGACACGCGCGCGCGCGCGTGAACAGCAAGAGGCCTACGAGGCGTCGCTGCCCGAGTCTCCGGTCTCCCCCGAGTCGGTCCGGGGCCACATCCCGAAGGGCCAGGCGGCCCGCACCATCGTCGGCACCATGGCGGCGACGACCGTGTTCGCCCTCATCTCCACCGAGATTCAGGGCGTCGCCGCGGCGACCGCCACGCTCACCTCCAACAAGCCGAGCGCCGCCCCCGCCACCAACGGGGTCCGCATCATCCTCGGCGGCGGGGTGGCGACCATCCTGCTGCTGCTCATCGCCGAGGTGGGCGGCGACGCCGGCGCCGAGCTGGCGCAGGGGCTCGCCGTGGTGACGCTGGTCACGGTGACGCTGGTCAAGGGCAAGCCGGTGTGGGACTGGGCCAACAAGGCGTTCGGGAGCACCCCCACCACGCCGACCGGCGGCTCGTCGGGCAACGTCACCGTGCCCATTGGCGCCCCCCTCCCGTACCCCTACGTGGGGCCGGCGGGAGCGCACACCTCGGTACCGCGGGTGACCGCGCCCTCCGCACCTACCTAGAAAGGCGCAGCAATGAAAGGTCTCGAAGCAGGGTTTACGGCGTTCCTCGGGGGGCTGATCATCGTGGCGCTCGCCACCACGCTGGTCGGCCCCAGCAAGATCACGCCCCAGGTGCTCAACTCGGCCGGGGGCGCCCTGTCGGGCTCGCTGCTCGCCGCCCAGGGCCAGAAGTAGCGCACATGCCGGGCCGCCACACCGCCAAGCAGAAGCGGCAGGCGGCGCATGTGGCCGCGTCGGAACGCCGGCGCGGCAAGTCCTGGCCCACGGCCCGCAGCATCGGGTGGGCCACCGTCAACAAGCGGAAGAAGTCACGATGACCGCCTACTTGGGCACCGATCAGGTCCGCACGTTCATCGTCCCGGCGTCACCGCCGCCGGACGTGGCGGTGGCGGCCAACTTCATGCGCTTCACGGGCGAGCAGCAGCTCGACAACCGCCCGGGCATGGTCCCCTTCGGCAACGACAACTACCCCGCCGCCCCGCGGTCGTCGGGCGAGACGCCGGTGGCCGAGCAGGTCTACACGCGCGGCCCCAACGGCGCGTTGACCAACACCCTCGGGGGCCAGCCGCTCCCGGTCATGCAGCAGATCACCCGGCCGATGGGCGACTACACCCGGGCCGGGACGCGCACGGTCGGCGGGCCGAAGACGGTGCTCCGTTCGCAGAATTACGCCGGAGCGGCCGAGACCGTGTTCTTCGCCGATCTGCAAAGTACGCCCCCAGTCCCAGGCGACCTCGTGTCGATCATCGCGGGGCTGTCATGAGTGCCGTCCTGATCGCCGCGCAGAAAATCCAGGCCGACATCGCCGGCCTCACCGGGGCGGCCGGGCACAAGGCCACCGCCGCGGCGACCAGCGCCACCGAGGTGGTGCAACGCCTCTTCCACGGCGAGTCGGGCAGCCTCCATTACCTGTGGGACTCGGTACCCGTGCCGGTGTCGACCAAGCTGGAACCGACCGCTCCGGCCGTCGGGGGCTCGCCCCATCCCGACATCGGCGTCGCCATGCGCCCGCTGGCTACGCCCTTCCCGGTGATCGGCCACGCCACGCCGCAGCCGGTGCCCGGCCCGGTCCCCGTCGACCTCACCCACACCCTGCACGGCGCCGACCAACTGGGGCACCTCTATGCCTGAGCAGCCGAAGGTCGGGGGCATCCCGGCGCGCACCGTGGTCATCGGCGGCGTGCTCGGCGTCGGCGCCTATTTCGTGTGGCGGTGGTGGCAGGGCCGCAACGCCTCGGCCTCCAGTGCCTTGGCCGGGGGCAGCACCATCCCGGGGGGAGGGGCGGTGACCGGGACGCCGGCCACCCCGACCACGCTCGCGGCGTGGCAGGAGGCGGCGCTGGCGTTCGGCACCGACCCCATCGCCACGCTCAACGCCGTCACCAATTGGCTGGCCGGCAACTGCGTCGACCAGGCCGGCTACGGCGGGCTGACCCAGGCCATCCAACAGCTCGGCCTCCCGCCCGGCATCACCACCTTCCCCGTGCTCACCGTGTGCCCCTCGGGGTCCTCGGGCGGGTCGGGGGCGGGATCGGGTGCAGGCGGGTCGGGCACCTCCTCGGGCGGGAGCGGCGCCGGCGGGAGCCCCGCCGCCGGTGGCGGGTCCTCCGCCCCCACCCCCAACCAGGCCACGGCGCCCACCATCGTCGGCCCGGCCGGCACGGTGTTCGTGCTCGCCGGCGGGGGCCCCGGCCCCATCGGCACCGGACCGCTCCTCATCCCGGCGTCGCAGGCCGGCGCCCCCGTCATCTCCACCCCCGAAGGCGCCGCCCCCACGCCGGCGGGCGAGGCCGCCGCGCTCGGCCCCTCCTATGGGAGCTACGCCATCCACGGCCCCGGGGGCATCGAACAGTTCCTCGGTACGCGCGCCCAGGCCGAGGCCGAGGCCAAGGCCACCGGCGGCACGATCGTCTAATGCCCGAGGCGCAGTTGGTCGACGGCGCCGCAGCCGTCAAGGTCGCGGTCTACGCCGCCCTGGTCTACGACATCGTGGCCGCGACGAACAGCTCACCGCAGACCACCGAGATCAACGCCGCGTCGCGTGCCCCCACCCTGATGAAGTGGGTCAAGCTCGGGCTCCTCCAGGGCGGGTTGTTCGTGGTGCTCGGGGTGGCGCTCGACAAGCAACGGTGGCCTCCCCTGCTCGGCGGGGGCCTGGCCGGCGCGCTCATGTGGTGGCAGTACAACCACGCCATGCAATCGGGCCTCGCCCACCCCGGCCCGTCCACGGAGACCACGCCGTGAACCCCACCGTCCCGGCCGACACCACCGGCACCTCGCCCGTCGGCGGCGCCGCCGTGCCGCCCGCCGCCGTGCCCATCTCGGGCTCGACGGGGTTCTCCACCGCGCTGCTGGAGGCCCTCGGGGCGCCGGTGACCTCCGCCAACATCGCCGGCCTCAACGCGTGGCAGGCGGCCGAGGCCCAGTGGACGGCCACGGGCTCGTGGAACGCCGCGGTGAACCACAACCCGCTCAACATCGAGACCGGGGTGAACCCGCATTTCGCCGGCCCTGGCCCCGGTCAGAACCCCATCTCCCAGTTCCCCGACTGGTCCTCCGGGGTGGCGGCCACGGCGGCGTTCATCCAGGAGAACGACCCGGGCATCCTGCGCGTGCTCATGACCGGCAACGCCAACCCGCCGGTGCTGTCCGCGGCGGTGACCGCCTCGCACTGGGGCACGGGCCCGTTCGGGGGCAACTCCGGTGCCGACCAGCCGGCCACCACCGGGGGGTCGCAGTCGGCCACCATCGGCGCCGGCAGCGCGACAACGCAGGACATCACCGTGCCCAACCCCTTCGGGGGCACCATCACCATCCCGGCCCCCGGGCCGAACGTCACCATCCCCAACCCGCTCACCGGCATCGACGCCGTGGGCCACTTCCTCTCCGACCTGCTCAACCCGTTCTTTTGGGAACGGGTGCTCATGGGCGCCCTTGGCACCGTTTTGGTGCTGGCCGGGGGGGCGGTGTTCCTGGCGTCGACCAAGCCGGGACAGGAGGCAATGTCCGTGGCACCTTCCGCGATCCTGGCCGCAGCATGAGCGACCTGCTGCTCCCCGCCGGCGTCCACCCGCGCGACGCCTCCACCGCCACCGAGGAGGCCCCCGTCCCCCTGGACGGCTACCGCGGGCCGATCAACCGCCGGCCGAAGGCGTGGTCGGTGCCCAACGCCGCGGCCCTGCCGGTGTTCCAGCGCATCGCCCGCAACGCCGCCGTGGGCGTGTACGAGGTGACCACCACCACGCCCACCATCAAGGTGGCCCAGTTCCGCCCGGGCCGCACCAACCTGGACCTGTGGGTGCCGTCCACGTGGTTCCCGGCGGGGGGCGCGGCGTCCACCACGGCGGCCGGGGTCATCATCGCCGAGGACGAGGGCAAGGCGCAGATGTTCATGGGCGTGCCGCTCATGGTCGGCGACGCCCTGGCCTGGTCATCGGAGTGCTCGGTGTGGGCCTCGCTGCAACCCGGCCAGTCCTCCGGCGTGATCGCCTGGGCCGACTACTGGGACGCGGACGCCCAGGGCTCGGAGATGTAGTGGCCCGTACCCCACGCTCGGGCGTGGTGCCGGCCGGCAGCACCGGCGGCCTCGGCCCGGTCACCGTCACCGGCACCCCCGCGGCGGGCGACGGCATCGTCGCCACGGGCGCCACTACCGCGGTGTGGGAGCCCATCCTCGTGCCGCCCAACGCCCCGGTCACGGTCACCACCACCTACGCCATCCAGACGGCGGACTCGCTGGTGCTCGGCAACGCCGCGGGCGGCAGCTTCTCCATCACGCTGCCCACCTCGCCGCAGACCGGCGGCGCCTACCCGGTGGTGAAGTCCGACACCTCAGCGCACACGGTCACCGTCACCGGCACGGGCCTGTCGGTGGTGCTCACCGGCCAGGGCGACGGGCGCATCTTCTGCTTCGACGGCACCGACTGGCAGGTGCTCGCCATCGCCCGCTCCAACGCCACCGGGCCGGTGTTCGATGTGACCGCCTTCGGGGCAGTGGCCGACTCCAACGGCACCACCGGCAACGGGACCGACAACACGACGGCATTCAACACCGCCATCGCCGTGGCCCTCGTGGCCGGCGGCACGATTTGGGTGCCACCCGGCTACGGCAAGAGCTACCGCCTGGCAACCGCGGGGCTTACTCCTATCAATGCGTCGAAGGTCAAGCTCAAAGGCGCCGGTATGGGCCTTTCCGTGTTGTTCTTCGATACCCTCGACAACTCGGGCACCACACACCGCATTTGGTTCGCCGGTGCGGGTGTCGGAGGGACGCCGGGCAGCATCTCGAACGTCGAGGCCTCAGACTTCACGGTATTCAACCGGTCCAACTACCAGGCATCCCCAGCGGCCGCGCACAACCTGGCATTTGTGAACTGCCTCGGCGTGGTGTGCCAGCGGGTCGAGTCCTACCAGTCCACCGACTTCGGCATCGCCACCGTCGGCTGCGACAACGTGCTCATCGACGGTTGCCACGTGCACGACACGGGCTCCGACGGCATCCACGTGTCTGGCAATGCCGGTACCAACCATCGCACCGCGACCGGCGTGCGCGTCGTCAACAACTTGGTGCACGACACCGGCGACGACTGCCTCTCCGTCGGCTACTACGGCGACGCCATCAACGACGTGGTGGTCGCCAACAACATCGTCTACAACTCGGGCTCGCGCGGCATCCCGATCATGGGGCCGTGCAACAACGTCATCGCCGCCAACAACGTGATCACCGACACGTGGCTGATGGCGATGAGCGTGGACGCGGTGGCGGGCAACGTCACCGAGGTGACCATCGTCGGCAACCGCATCGTGAACCCGGGCTCCTACACGGGCTCGGCCATCGCCCGGGGCGTGGGGGTGGGAGGCGGCATCTTTGTCGATCCCGACGATGGCCACTCGCACTCCATCAACCACCTGAACATCAACAGCAACGCCGTGGCCGGCAACGTGCGCAACGGCTACATCTGGCTGGGCAGCGGGTTTGTCGGGGGCACCAACGGTGGCGCCACGGCCTTGATAGGCGTGGTGATTACCGGGAACTGGCTGCAAGGGACATTGACCCAGGGGGGGCTGGGCGCCACCGGGGGCCAGGGGGGGGGCAGCTCGAACAACTCACCCACCGGCCACTACCCGGGCGTGTACGTGCGCAACTCGCAGCACGTCATGTACAGCGGCAACCACGTCGCTTCCAGCTACCAGGAAGGGCTCCTCGCCGATGCGGCCAATACCGCCACCGTCGCCGTGTTCGGGAACAACTGGGCGGCGCTCAACACCTCGGCGGCGGGCTCGATCAACGGAGTGACCATCTCGTCGGGTTTTGGGGCGGTGGCGAATAACGTGTTCCGGCTCGGCACGCTGGCGGCCACGGTGGCCATCACCAACAACACGACGCCCGCGCTCAATTCGGGCAACGTCACCGACTAATGCCGCTTACCTTCGCCCGCTCCGCCCCGACCTCGGGGCCGCCCCCGAGCGTCTACCCCATCCCCGGCACCATCGACGGCACCGGCGCCACCGACACGACCTTCGCCATTCAGCAATGGATCAACAGCGTCCCCGACGGCACCCCGGGACACCCCAACGTGTTGCAGTTCGGGGCGGGCGCCACCTACGGCTACGCGCAGGGGTCCTGGGGCTACGGCCTCAACTACGTGGACGGGAGCCCACCGGGCACCGCCAACGGCTCCTATGGCGCCTACCTGCTGGTGCGCCGTAACCATCTCGTGCTCGACTTCAACGGCTGCACGTTCCTCGCCATCACGGCAGGGACGGAGCACCGCTTCACGTGGTTCATCACGGGCGGCACCGATGTCACGCTCAAGAACGGGACGATCGACGGCAACGTACCGGTGGTCGGCTTCCCTGTCGGCAATGGCGAGTTCCAAGCGCCGATCAGCCTGGAAGCGACGGATTCGACGCTCATCACCAACATGACCATCAAGCACTGCACGGGGTACTTCGTGTGGTTCGACGTGGAGAACATCGGCCTCGCCACGCCACCCTACGGCGTGGGCAAGGCCACGCCGTGCACCAATGTCAGCGCCACGCACCTCACCTGCGACACCAACTACAACGGGCAGGGCATGGCAATCGACGGCGTGTCCGGTTGCCTCATCGACACCTGCACCATCACCAACCCGGCGCAGAACGGAATCGACATCGAGCCCAACTTCACGTCCTTCGCTGCCGATCACATCACGATCAACAACTGCACGATCACTGGGGTTGGCGGTGGCGGCTATGCCGGGATCGTGTCGGTGGCGAGCGGAGTGGATGGCACGAACGCCCACGACTGGACCTTCACCAACAACACGATCACGTGGTCGACCACCACACAGCCGGCCCGCGGTATCTGGCTCGGCAATGCGCCCAATACGACGCCGATCAACAACGTCACCATCAAGGGCAACACACTGACCGGCACGTACTCGCAACTCAACCTCAACCGGATGACCAATCTCGACATCGAGGACAACATCGTCAATAGGGGATGGGACATCGTGGCCGGCGGCCCGTGCGCGGGCACGGGGTCCGTCATGTTCGCGTCCTGGTGCTCGGGCAAGATGCTCAACAACACCTGGAACGGTGGCTTCGTGGGCGGCCTGTACGGCGTATATGACTACTTCAACTGTGCTGGTGGCCCGACCGGCGGCACGAACAACATCAGCCCCTACTCGGGCAACACTAACTGGCCCTCGCCATAGGCATCACCCTAAACGGGTGATTTCGCGCGCTACCGTTCCGCCATGCTCGCCCGCCTCTCCTCCGGTGTCCTCGCCGCCCTGGTGCTGCTCGTCGCCATCATCGTGGGCTGCGCCACGGTGCTCTCGGCCACCGGCAACCCCATCCCCTCGTGGTTCGAGACGCTGGCCACACTCACCGCCGGCGGGGTGCTCGGTGGCTACACGCCGGCCCCGGTGGCGCCGAAGCCCGTACCGCCCGCGTGACCACGGGCATCGACATCTCGGAATGGCAGGCACCGGGATCGGTCAACTTCGGGCCGTACGCCTTCGTGATCATCCGCACGTCGCACGGCATGACCGAGGACAAAGCGTGGCGCCTGCACTTCAACGCCGCGGTGGCGGCCGGCCGCTCCATCGGGCTCTACCACTACGCCGAGCACAACGTGCCCGAGAACGAAGCGTCGTTCTTCCACGGGCTCGCCGGGTTCCTCACCCCCGAGCAGTGCCGCATGGGCTGGTGGTTGGACGTGGAGGAGGGGCAGGACTCCACGTGGGCCGACCGGTTCCGGGCGTGGGTGCACCTGCCGACCATCGGCGTCTACTCCAACCTGGCCGGTTTCAACGGCCCGCTGCGCGCCTATATGCACTTCGGGCTCAACTGGCTGGCGTGGCCGTCGGCCCCGTCGGTCCCCGCCGGCTATGCCGTGCCCGATCACATCCTGCGCCAGACCGGGCAGGCCGGCGGCGTCGATACCGACGTGATGCAACCGGCGCAACCCATGCCGTTGGCCTGGCAGTGAACGGTGCTCGGCGCCACCGACCAGTTGTGGTCGGCCATCGGCGCGGTCAGCGCCGGGGTGATAGCGCTGCTCGGGTTCATGCTGCGCATCCTGCAGCAGATATGGAGCAACACCGAGCACCTGCGCGAGATCGATCGCCGCCTGGACCGCATCGAACGGCACCTCGGCTACTGGTCCCCACCTGAGCGCGACTGACCCGCAAGGTGTACGGTTAGCCACCCCCACGCGCAGGGCGGGACCCCGAAACGTGAGGACAACTGAATAGGGAGCGGGGACCGCCCTTCGACGGTCCCCGCTCGGCACATTGGGAAGAGGTGCCGATGCGCAGCGTAGCAGCGGTCACGCGACGTGGCGTCGCGTAAGCCGTACCGCGACCTGTCGCGGTCGCAGCAGCGTCGATGGGAGCAGCGGGGCCGGGCGCAGGGCCTCACCGGCGCGCAGGCGCGTGGGTATGCCTTCCTGTCGGAGGGCGAGCGCACGCGGTACGAACGCTTCGGCCGGCGCTTCGACCTGGGGGGCACCGAGGTCTACCGCGAGCCCCTGCTGCGCACGGCGGCCCGGCGCCACGCCTCGGCCCTGTCGCAGCCGTGGCGCTACACGGCGGCCACCCTGGCCCGGCGGCAAGAGGAACTGGAACGGGTGGCCCGCACCCCGGCCGGCATCGCCATCGCCGAGCGCCAGCACCCCCCCGAGGGCCTGCAACGCAAGTGGTTGTTCGTGGAACCCGACGTGTTCCCGCTCACCGCCGACGAGAGCCCGTGGCACCCGTCGCTCACCATGCGGGCACCGGAGACCGGGCCGGGCGGCCTCGGCGACGTGCGCAACTGGTACGAGGAGTCCGGCATCGACTGGACGGTGCTGTCCTACGTGCCCAACGGCACGTCACGGTTCGTGTGGGTGATGTGGTTCCCGTTCGTGTCACCCGGCGGGACCTCGCGACATTGAAGGAGGAACTGGTCGCCGCCTGCCGCGAGGCCGACGAGCGTGGCAAGTGGCGCCGGCACGAGTGCGACGTGATGGTCGAGTGGTGGAGGAACTGGGAGCGCCGCGAGAGATGCCCCGAGGTGTGGGGCGTGCCGATCGGTGAGCGCCGTGCCACCGCCTCGCGCTCGGTGTCCACGCCGCGCTCGCGCGAGCGGTTCGTACACCCCATCGTGTACCCGTGCGCACCGGGGGAACTGGCCCGGCGCTACATCACCACGTGCATGAAGGCGCAGCGCCAGCGCTACCCCGTCGGCTCCCCCATGCGGCCGCGCAAGGGCGGCGGCCAGAAACTCCCCTTCCGTACAACCTCCCTCGGGCTCCTGCACCTGGAGCGCAACGCCTGCTACTACGTGGGCGGCAAGCTGGCCGGGGAGTGGGCGGTGGTCGACATCGACTCTGCCTACTACTCCGTCGCCACCGCCGCCCCCATGGACATCCGCCTCGGCATCGACGCCACGCGCGTCTACATGGGCCTCGGCCGCTGCGACTTCCTCCGGGCCGACGAACTGGTGGACAAGGGCATCCAGCGGGCCGTGGTCGGCATGTTCACCCGCACCGCCATGGCCTATGAGTCCTACGGCAAGCCGAAGGTGCTGCCCTACAGCAGCTTCTGCGCGCCGGGCCTGACGGGCCTGGTGCACCTCACGATGAGCGCCATCGCCTACGACGCCATCCGCAACTTCGGTGCCGTCCATTTCGTCACCGACGCCGCCATCATCCCCCTGTCGCAGCGGGACGCCTGGCAGCGCCACCTACGCCACGCCTGGGGCCTCGCCTCCCACGTGCTCGCCGAGGGTGACGGTGTGATCTACGGCCACAACTGTTGGGAGATCGGCGAACAGTCGCGCAACGTCGCCCATTTCAGAACAGCGATAGGGGCTCCGGTGGTGCACCTCGTGGGGCAGGGGGCGATGCGGCCGGAGCTGGTGGCGTCGGTGCGGGGGCTGCGGGCCGACCTGTTGGGGAGGACAGTGGATGCACCGCCGTGGCCCTCGTAGGCTGGCGGACGTTGGCTGCGCGGTTATCGGCCACCGGAGTCTCTGCGCCTGAGAGAGCCCCCGCCCGGCCGACGGGGGGGCCAACGATCTGACCGCAGAACTTGCACGCCCCCCAGTCGGTGCCCGGCACGCGGTGCAGCATGCGGTCACAGTCGGGGCACACGCGGGGGGTCGTCACGTGCGCGCCGCCCGAGCACGTTGGACACCCTCCCACCACGCCCCCCCCGCGAAGTAGTACGCGGCCGTTTCGTCAGTGAACCGTTGCTCATAGAGCGCAGTGCCGAGCGCGTCCCGACGCGTGACAACCCACGTGCCACCGGGTTCGGGGGTCTTGTGTATCCACCCGCCGTCGTCGGTCCACCACGTGTTCTGGCCGTTCACCATGCGCCCCGCCGCATGGTGGCCGCTCCGATCACGGGGTCGTACTTGGACACGTGCACCTCGCCGGAGTAGGTGGCGACGCGCGGGTGCAGCTCCGCCCGGCCCCGCTCACCGCACGAGCACTCCCACCGCCAGCGCGTCACCGTGGCCGGCTGGCCCGGCACGGAGGCCATCGTGTTGGGCCGCTCCTCCTCCACAATGGTGATGTCGTGCCCGTTCACAGCAAGCGCCCACAATGCGGCCACGGTTGGGCGCCGCGCTCCTCGTACAGCTTGATGTTCACGGCCCACTGCACGAGCGGCGGGTACTCGTCCGCCGTCCCCGGCAACCCGCTCACCGACTCCCACGTCCGCGCGTCGTCCTGGAAGTAGCCGCGGTACTTGCCCCAGGTCACGTTCGTGTGCCCACTCTCGCACTGCACCAGCGCCGACCACTGGGCCGGCGTCGGCTGCGGGCGGGAGAACGCCACCAGCGCGGCGACGACAGGCCCGATCACGGCTCAACCGTCATCTCGACGAAAACCGCCAACGGGAAACGCACCCCGGTCGAAGCCATGCAATCCGCGAACAGGTGCCACAACTCCGCCCTCGCTTCGTCCCACTCCCTCTGCTCTAGCTCTATGTGGGCGTCGAAAAGAGGGACACGATCAATCGACGCCCGCAGGCGCAGCGTGGCCGCCGTCACCATTTGAAGATGACGGCGGCCACGACAACCGCGACCACGACCGCGTCAAACCAGCGCAAGCCGAAGAAGCTACGACGCATCATCGACCTGCACCGCGGGGGCGAGGCCCATGAAATCGCACCCCGAGATGTTCGTCCCGGTGACCCCGGGACCGGCCTTGCTGATGTCCGCGAGCCCGCGCAACGCGACCACCACGGTGTCCTGGTCCATGCGGTACTCGAAGCCCGCGGCCATGATGTCTACGGCCGACTGCGCGTACTGCGCCACGGCGTCGGCATCGGCAGCGCCAGCGTGGCCTTCGATGTGGATGCCCTGGCTCACGACGCATCGGCCAGCGGGGTTTCGGCCATGATCGTGCCGACCTGCGCGCTGCGTGCCATCGTCACGAGCTCGCTGAGCGCCTTGACGTGGCGGGGGTCGGTGATGGTCCCGGTGGCCTGGAACGCCACCTCGGCGTAGGTGATGCCGCCGTCGTTCACCGCCCGCACCAGCGTGGCCCGGGTAATGACCTGGCTCACGCGCAGGCCGGCGAGGGCGAGGTCCTGCACGTAGGCATCCGCGGTACGCGCGGACGTGGGAGGGACCCGCACCAGCGACATCGTGAGCGTGGGGAGCACCAGCGCCGGCATCACGCGGAACTCGCGGCACGCCTGCCCACGCGTCCCCTTCGGCGACGAGCCCCACTGGGCATGGGGGCACGTGGCGCACAGGCCGCCGGGCTCGCCCACGCCGCGCACGCCGTCTTTGGAGGTGCACGCCGGACGGGTGTCGCCCTCGCCGAGCGGGTCGGGCCAGTAGGCCCGCGAGTGGATGTTCGCCAGCACGATGAGGTCGAGCTGCGGGGCGGTCTGCTCGGTGCCGAGCACGTTGTAAGCCCACGTGGTGCCGCCCCCCGCCGGCGTGGTGATGCGGGGGAGCAGGGACACGTCGAGCACGCCCCCGGTGTTCTCCAGCAGGGCGTCGGCCCTGGCCTCCAGGTCGCCCATGATCTCCACGGGGAACAGGCCCGTGGGCTGCTGCTCAGAATCGGTCGGGGTCGGCTTTGAAATCATCGAAGGTCCTTTCGGTGGGTGCGGGGAACGTCAGCAGCTGTAGCTCGGTGATGTCGTGCAGCAGGGAATGAAGGGTGCGCGTCGCGAGCCCGCCGTCGAAAGACAGCGTGTGGAGCATGTGCGCGGTCGTTTGTCGGATGGTCAGGGCCTCGTCCTCGGTCACGGTGCCCACACCTCAACTTCGGGGCCGTTGTCGATCGATACGTGCACCTCGAGGTCCCAGGTCAGGGCATAGCCGGCGAGGACTTTCAACTTCGTACCGTCGCGTTCCATCAACGACGCAAACGCTTGCGCAGTCGGGTCCTCCGGTACCCCGTCGGGCCACGCGTCCTCGTTAGGAATGTTGGCGAACCCGTCGAAACGAATATTGACCGTCACGGGGACGCCTCCGCTGCGGCCCGCAGTGCCGCGGCCACCTTGGCGGCCCGCTCGGCCCGCACCCACACCCGGCCCCTGGCCAGCATGGCCGGCAGGTCGCGCGTGGTGACGGTGCAGGCGTCCAGGTCGCGCGTGACGTGCGTGCGCGACGACCCGCATTGGGGGCAACGGTCGAGCAGGTTGCCTTTGGGGCTGCGGCGCATCTCATGCGTGCAGGTCCAGCAGTAGACGGGGATGGGTGCTGGGGATCGGTTCACGGCTGGTCCTCCGGCACCACCTCGAAGGACCCGGATTGCCGTGCCCCGCAGGCGTCGCACTGGGAGGCCCATGTGCCGTCGTCGAAATAGACGATGGTGACGGATTCCCCGGCGTCGCAGATGTCGCACGTGCCGTAGAAGTCAGCGGTGGCGAGCACCTTGTCGTCGTCAGTTTTGGTCATCTCTTCCCCTTCCCGTAGAGGGCCTGAGCCCGTTGTCGTGTCGTCCCGATGGCGTCGCCCACCTCGGCCCACGTGGCCCCGGCCTCGCGGGCCCGCCCCACCCACAGCCGCTCCAGCTCCGTGAGGCGTTGACGCCGGCACACCGCCAGTTCCGCCAGCGCCCGCCGCTTGGTGCCTCCCCCCCGACGGGAGCCCGGCCCCCTGACGGTGGTCACGCCGTCACCCACACCACGGCCATGCGACCGCTCCGGCACGCCCGGCGCTGGCCCGAGTCGACCACCAAGCCGGCATCGGTCAGCTCCACCCGGCGGGGCCGCTCGGTGTTGGGTGCCATGCGAAGGTCCCGCTGGACCTCCTCGTCGGTCGCCCCCAGTGGCCCGCACGCCGCGAGGTAGACGAGCACCCGGTGCCGCAGTGTGCCGGCACGGGGGGCGATGGCCTCGGCGGCGTCACGGCTCGTCGTGGACTGCCCGTGCCGTTGAAAGAGCCCCAGTTGCTCGGTCACTTCTTGACGGCCTCGTGGTCCTTATCAGCTTCCTTGCCAGCCACGGTGGGGAGGTGTGCCCAGCGGCCCAAGTCGGTCGAGAAGAGACCGCTGACCACGTACTCAACCTGGACTCGACGCCCGCAGATGGCACAGACAGGCCGCTTCTTCGTCGTCACGGGAGCACCCATGTAGTCATTGTCCCTCCGCACCACCCGGTTGTCAACCCCCGATCTGTCAACCCCCCAGGCTCATCCCCCCCAACCTACACCACCGGAACCAACGACCCACCCCCTCCAAAAAC
>Ga0335069_10003739_pt1 | contig 22848 bp, 29 predicted proteins | sample Lox_Sample_11_FD_206714 | JGI IMG/M metagenome (GOLD analysis project Ga0335069, IMG submission 206714) | Soil microbial communities from Loxahatchee National Wildlife Refuge, Florida, United States - Lox_Sample_1.1 | ecosystem: Environmental > Terrestrial > Soil > Wetlands | place: USA... | reverse complement strand
GCTTGCTGGCCCGGTCGGGGCGTCGGTGGATGAAGCCCCGCAGTTCGTCGGGATCGATTCGAATCGCGTTGCTGACACGAACGTGGGCGAGGTCTCCCCGCGCACAGAGCCCGTAGACAGTCGCCGTAGAAACGCCTAGGCGGGCCGCTACGGCGCGCACGGATAGCAGGTAGCCCCTTCCCCCGTCCATGACCCGGATCCGCGCTCCAGCGGGCGCTGGTGCGTTCGGCCCGTGCAGCACGGGTGCAGCAAACCGGTTGGGAACGGCTGCCCCCTTGTCGATTCGATGTGAAGTGGGCAGCATCGGTCGAGAAGCGGCCGCGAGCAGCTGGCCGGCTCGCTGATCGTGGTTTGAGGTACCAGGCCCGGACGCGTATGGCCACGCCCACCACCCACGTCATGAACGTCATCACCCGGGAGCTGAGCCCGCACATCGGGGAGACCACGGCTCGCGCCGCAGCCACCGTGCACCTCCGGAGGCTGGGCATCGATGCCCGCGTGATGACAGCGGCTCAGCTCGAGTCTCTCCTAGAGCGGATCGGCGCAGGCTTGAACGTCTTCGTGGGCAAGCAGCGCTCCACCGAGATCATGGAGTCCGTGCGGGACGCGCTCGCCGGGGGCGGGGAGGCGTAGGGATGAGGTCCAAGACGACCGTGAGGCGTGTGCTCCTCGCCGCTGGGGTGGCGGGCGCGCTGGGCCTGACCGCCGCGGCGCTGCCGGCCGGGTCAGCCGGCCAGCGCATTGCCCTGGTGGCGCTGACGCTGGTGAAGGTGGCGCTCCTCGCCGCCGCCGCAAGCTGGTCTCTCGCTTCGTGGGGCCGGCTCGGGGCGGGGCATCCGGCAGCCCGCGCCTGGGGGTTGGTCGGCGTCAGCTTCGCCGCCTTCGCCGTGGCGCACGTCGTGCTGGGCGTGGAGCAGCTCGCCTACGCGACCCTTCCGTTCCCGTCCCGCGCCGACGCCGTCTTCACCCTGGCGCAACTGCTCCTCGTGGCCGCCCTGGCCGGCTTCGTCAAAGCCTACCGATCCTCGGGGCTCTTCTCCGAGGAGGGTGCCCGCCGCGCGGGGGCACTCATCGTCGCTGTGGCGACCATCGCGGGCGGGCTCCTGCTCTGGACCATCGCGCAGCTGCCGGTCCCCAGGCTTTCCGGCGCGACCGACGCCCTGTACGCGGTGCTCGACCTCACGACCATCGCCCTCCTGGCCTACCTGGCGCGCCACGCCCGGCACCTTGGCGGCCGGGTGGGACGCGTCTGGGCCCTCCTCCTGGCCGGGTTTGCGGTGTTCTCCATCGCCGACGTGACCTTCGGATTCCTCGACGCTCACGACGCCGAACCGCCCCTGATCGTCTCCCAGCTCCCGTTCATCGTTGCCTACGGGCTCATCGCGGCCGGCAGCCGCCTGCAACTGGGCTTGCTGGCCGACTGATCATGACAGCGCCCCGCACTTGCCGTGATCCCGAGAGTTTGATCTGCAGCCCAAAGAGGGGACGGGATGGAGATGGCGACGGGGTGGGCGTAGCGTATTTCTTGGATCTTCGTGAACGGATGGTCGGCGCATTCTTACGTCAGCGACACGACGGATGAGCAGGTCGCCGAGCTGTTCCAGATAGGGGAGGCGACGGTCAACCGCTGGAAGCGGCTCAAGCGGGAGACCGGATCGCTGGTGTCACCCCTGCCGCGGGTGGAGGTATGGCGCCGCGGGTCGCCCTGGAGAAGCACGACCTGGTGTGGGAGATCGTCAGGGCGGAGCCCGACCTGACGATTGCAGAGCTGGCCTGGGAGTCTCACGGGCGGATGGGCGGAGCGTGAGCCCTGCAGCCATGGGTCGGACGCTCCAGAAGCTCGGGCTCACGCGAACAAGAGAGCCTCAGCGCCGCCGAGCAGGCTCTTAGCCCAGGGTCCATGAGCTCCGGCGGAGGTTCGCCCTACGCGCCAAGACGCTCGACCCCACATCTCGTCCTTGCAGGTCGCGGTTGGCCCCGAGCCTCTTCGACGGCGGACGCATCCACCCTCCGAGCCGCCCTCGAGATCCTGGCCCTGTGGCGTGATCGGGCCGGGCCCGGTCGGCACCCTCCGGGCTCGAGGACCCGGGGCGGGCACGGTGTCCGCCGGCCGCGGCCCTCCGAGGAGCGACGATGGCGACGAGGACCGGGAGCGAGGAGCTGGGGCAGTCGGTGACGGTGGAGGTGTCGCCGGGGAAGTCGAGGACCCCGACGGCGGAGGAACGGAGGCAGCAGGAGCGGTCGGTGAAGGCTCTCAACCACAGCGAGCTGGCCCGTACCCTCGGTCTCCCGGTGAGCTCGCTCAAGCGCTACCTGGCGCTCCTGGAGGCGCTCTTCCTGGTACGCCTCGTCCTCGCCTGGGCCACCAACCGCGGCAAGCGGCTGGTTTGCGCCCAAGTTCCATCTCGTCGATACGGGCGTTCTCCTGGCCCGGGCCGGACTCGCCACCGCGGCACTCGAGCATGAGCGGACGTCCTTGGGGTCGGTCCTCGAGTCCTTCGTGGCGGGTGAGCTCACCAAGCAGCTTGGAGGGAGCCAGGCGAAGCCCGTGCTCCACCACTTCCGCAGCCACGGTGGCCACGAGGTCGACCTGGTGCTGGAGGACGAGCGTGGACGGATCGTCGGTGTGGAGGTGAAGGCGAGCGCGACGGTGCACGCCAGCGATCTCAACGGGCTCCGGGCGCTGGCCGAGCTGGCCGGCCGCTCGTGGGTCCAGGGAGTCGTGCTCCACCTGGGCACGGGTTCGGTGGCTCTCGGCCCTGGCCTGACCGCCTGTCCGATCGACACGCTCCGGGCTTGAGCTCGACGAGACGTTGGACGAGGCAGGGAGGCTCGACACGCCCTCGTCATGGTGGTCAGCGCTCGTCAGGCTGGGAAGGACGGCTGCCGGTAGGCCACACGAGCTACGTCGCGCTTCCGCTCCCCACCAGACGTCCGTAGCATTCGCGGGGCGTCACGATGGGTACGCCCTCGAAGCGTTTCAGGTCGAGGAGATCTTTGTCGCCCGTCACGAGGAGATGGGCGTTGCCGGCAACGGCAGTCCCGAGAACCGGCAGGTCGCTCGGGTCTCGGCAGGCCGCCGGCGGCACACTGCTCGGCGAGACGACGTCCGCATGCTCGCGCACGAGGGCAGCGACCTCGTCGGCTCGGTGCCCGGTGAGGCGAAAGGCCTTCACGAGGTGCTCCCGAAGCTCGGCCAGGATGTGGTCAGAGGTCACGAGGTCGTGGCTCTCGAGGCAAGCGGTAACTAGCGCCTCGCACAGCCCCCGGGTACCGAAGGCTGCGAGCAGGACGTTCGTGTCGAGAACGATCCTCACGAAACGGACTTGAAGACGTCCTCGTCGGTGAGCAAGCCCTGGGCCTCGGCAAACGGCAGGGTCTTGTCGCGGAGCGCCCGGAAGCGTTCCACGGCCAGGTACCTCCGGAGGGACTCCCTGACGATGTCCCCCGCGGCACGCCGCCGCTCCTTGCTGAGCTTATCGAGCTCCCGGCGAAGCTGCGGGGGGAGCCTGATGGTCAGGGATGCCATGGCGTAAGACACTGTAATGCCCCGAAGAGCGGAAGGCAACGCTGAGGTACAGATCGGGCCGCCGGAGCCCGACGACCCGCTCACCGGACTTCCCCAGCGCGCGCAGCGCATCCAGGAGCGCGCGCCGGGCCATTCTGAGGTCCCCGACGCGCAGCGCCTCGAGCGCGCGCACGACGTCCCGCTCGCCGGCGGCTGTTACGCCGTTACGCGACGGCGCGCTTTCCGCGTCTTTCGGCTCCGATCCCGCCGGAGCGCTCGCCTCTAACGGTGCGGAATCGCTGAAACCAGCGGCGATCGTCTCGCTTCCGTCGTGGTCGTTCGAAGCATTCGAGTCCCCTACACCCCGCCATCCGTGAGGTTCCCGGAGCCAAGAGGTTCCGGGGGCTCATGCACCGCCCGCCAGCAACAGCCGTGCTCCTAGCTGCTTGCCCTCACTTGGTCGCGTGCTGCATGGCAGCGGCGGTCGGGACACCGTGGCCGGGCCCCAGGGCGGGCTCCGAGGACGCGAAACGGACGAGCGCCAAGCGCTCCCTGCCTGCCGAATCGCCGCGGGTGCCTCCCTTGGATCCCTACGGGTTCCGGGTAAGGGCCTCCAGCTCTCGTGTACGCGTCTACGACCGAGCCGGTCGGTCCGTGCGTGGCCCACCAGAGCACGTCCGGCCGCGCCCCGTCTGCTCTGGCAAGGCTGATGAAGGTGCGGCGAACATCTTGCTGACGGCGGGCGCGCAGCCCGAGCCGCCTCAAGGTCCTTGTGAAACTTCTTCAGCATGTGCGCGACCGATCGATGACTGCCTTTTCGGGAAAGCATGATCAGGTCGTCGGGCCCGGGGGATCGCCCGAAGAAGTGCGGCCACCCTTCAAGCCACCTCTCGTGGTCGCTCGGTCTTCACACCCTTCTCTCGCTTATCTGCGGCATGCATGGCGGTCGCAACGTGCAGGAGGCCGAGTGGCGTCGCATCCGGCTCATAGTCTCGCATCTCGCCACCGCCTGGGCGGCGGCTTCGCCGAAGCGCAGCGGGCGAGGAAAGCAGAGCGTAGAACATACGCCGGTCCTCGGGGATCCTCTCGTCGGACAGGATATGCTCGACCTCGTCGCGGGTGAACACGGCGGTGTGCTCGAAGCCACAGAGACCGGGACGCGCCATCGGACGAGGCCGTCCATGCACCGTTTCGGAGGTGACCATGTACGTCCTCTACGTCGGAAACAAGAATTACTCCTCCTGGTCGCTGCGCCCCTGGGCGCTCCTCACCGAGCTCGGAATCGCGTTCGAGGAGCGGCTCGTGCCCTTCGAGCCCGGGGGGAGCCCTTCGTTCAGGCGCTTCTCGCCCTCGGGGCGGGTGCCCTGCCTTGTGGACGGCGACACGGTGGTCTGGGATTCCCTCGCCATCGCGGAGTACGTCGGGGAGGACCACCCTCGCGTCTGGCCGGAGGACCGCCGAGCCCGCGCCTGGGCCCGCTCCGCCGCGGCCGAGATGCACTCCGGCTTCGGTGAGCTTCGGAGTCGCTGCTCGATGAGCGTGGGCGTCCGCATCGCCCTGCACGAGGTGGGGTCGGGGCTGCGCCGCGACCTCGACCGCATGGGGGCCCTCTGGCAGGACGGGCTTCGCCGCTTCGGCGGGCCCTTCCTCACCGGCGCGCGCTTCACCGCGGCGGACGCCTTCTTCGCGCCGGTCGCCTTCCGTGCCCAGACCTACGGCCTGGCCCTGGGGGCGGAGCCGGACGCCTACGCGAGGCGCCTGCTCACCGTCCCCGCGCTGCTTCGCTGGCAGGAGGACGCGCTCGCCGAGCGGTTCCGGGACGGGGAACACGAGAGCGAGATCCTCGCCTCGGGCCGGCTCGTCGAGGATCGACGGGCTAGGCCTGACTAGCTCCGACCAGGAAGGTCGCTCGGGCGCCGGCGAGCCGCCCTAGCGCCTCCTCGACGTTCGGAGGGCGCGAGGGCATCGCTGCCACAGATCCCCTGCGCCAAGGAACGGCCCGCCAGAGCAGATCGTTAGAGGCATGGGAACGTGGCTCCAGCTGGCTCAATGGCTTCGTCGGTCGGCCGGGTTCCGAAAAATTGGCAGCCGGTGTCGCAGCTGCACCCTGATGGACGTCCACCTGGCCGCGGCATACCCCGATCAGGAGACCGTGGCCTCCGCCGCGCGGGCGAAGCCCTACCGCTTCGTCGTGAAGCCCTATCGCGTGACGCAGGTTCACGCAGCCTTGCAGCTCGCGCTGGGATCGTCTCAAGCGGGAGATCCTGGGCCCCGAAGGCTAGGCTTGGCCGTGCGCTTGCCGGGGGTGCCGGCTTCAGCACATTGGTGATCAGCTCGTTCAGGATGAGCCCGACGGGAACTGCGCGTCTGAGATCGAGCCGGAGCTCGGCCCCCTCGACGGCGACTCGCACCCGCGATGGGTCCACGCCGAAGATGCCTAGGAGGGATGCTGCGAGCCCGCTGGCGTAGTCGTTGATGCACACGGTGGCCAACTCCGGCGAGCTGTAGAGGAGCTTGTGAACCTCGGCGATAGCGTGGCCCGGTTGGACCTGTCGCTCAGGGCCGCGCGGACCTGAGGGTCGTTAACCGCCTGGCCCTGGAGTTCGGTTGCATGGACCCTCCCGGGGATCCCGCCTGACGTCCAGAATCCGCTCGGTTACCTTGGGATCCGTGACGGAGTCATCTCCTCCGAAGGTCTGCCTCGTGCTGCACGGCAAGGCAGCCACGCGCGAGGACGTGCGCCGAGCGGTACGCGCAGTCCGCGAGGAAGGATTCCTCGTGGATGTGCGCGTGACCTGGGAAGGCGATGATGCCTCGCGCTTCGCGCTCCAGGCGGCGCACGCCGGGTACGGGATCGTAGTGGCCGGCGGCGGCGATGGGACCGTCAACGCTGTGGTTGCGGGACTCGTCGAAGGGACTGAGGAGTCGAGGGCCTCGCCGGCGTTCGCCATCCTGCCGCTTGGCACGGCCAACGACCTGGCGCGGGCATGCGGAATCCCGCTCGATCCGTTGGCAGCCATGCGTCTCGCAGTCTCGGGACCCACTTCCATGGTCGATGTCGCGCAGGCGAATGGACGGCACTTCGTGAACGTCGCCACGGGTGGTTTCGGCACGCAGGTGACGCTCGCGACGCCGAACGAGCTGAAGCGGATCCTGGGAGGCGCCGCCTATCTGCTGACCGGCCTGACCCATTTCAGCAGCATCAAGCCTGAGCGTGGACGCTTGTCGGCGCCGGGCTTCGCCTGGGAAGGGGCTTTTCTTGTCCTCGCCGTCGGGAACGGACGCCAGGCGGGCGGAGGTCACAAGCTTTGTCCGGAGGCCATACTCGATGATGGCCTGCTCGACGTCGCCGTGGTTCCTGAGCTTCCGAGGGAGGAGATTCCGGAGGCTCTCCGGATCCTGCTGCAAGACGGAATCGAGGGGGTCCGCCGCGCGCTGGTCCGTACCCGCGTGCCCTGGCTCAACATCGAGACCCGAGAGGGCCTCCAGATCAACCTAGACGGTGAGCCGCTGACCGACACGAGCTTCCGGTTCGAGATTCTGCCGCGGCGACTCGGCATGAAGATGCCGACGGAGTGCTCGCTAATCGGCTGATATCAGGCCGGTGCGCCGCCTGGCGCGATCACGGCTAACTCCCTCTCCCCGCCCTGCCTTGTCCTCCGTCCCGGGTCGGGGGCTCATCCCCTGGTCGAGTCCTCCCAGCCCGGAGTTCGGCCCGAGCACCGCGAGGCGCGCAGGATGGGAAGGGGCTCTCTCCGGTGCGGGAAAGTCGAGCGCAGGCGCCACAGGCAACGTCGGCGTGTGACGGCGACGCGTCAGTGCGGCGCCGGCGCGTCGAGGAGCGCGCGGAGGTCCGGCTCATGTTCCACGCCGATGGCACCCAGGCTGCCTTCGATCGCCAGCCGCATCGCCTCGGCCACGCCGGTCGCGAGCCCGAGCGGCACCAGGCGTAACGTGCCATCGGGCAGGTGGCAGGCGCAGGCCCATCCTCGCGGGCCGGTGCGGAGCTCGACACGCGGGAGCGAGAACCGGTTGGCCGCGTCCGTCCCGTCGAGGTTCACGGCCCAGCCGTCCTTGGTCCGGCTCCAGAAGATCATGGCCGTCTCCCACGACGAGTATCAGCGCTCGCCGGTCGCCGTACGGTCGGAGGCGACCATGTCCAGCCGGCGAGCCTCGAGCGCCCCGGCCTGCCGCGCCCGCGCCTCGGAGCAGAACGTGAACAGCCGGCGGCCGTCGACGCTCACGCGCCAGCGGAGGGGCTCGAGCCGCTCGATCCCGACGACGTGGCCCTTCACCTTCCTCTCCGTATACGCGGCGGTCATCAATATATCCTAACCGCGACGCGGGTGCGGCGCTGCCCGCCTGCGTCCTCCGGGCGAGGTGAGCCGCATGCGAACGGTGCGGCGCGGGGCGCGAGCGTCGGAACCTGGGCGACGAAGGGGCGTATACTCCCCTGATGCGCGAGGAGCTCCTCATCGATCTGCGGCGGACGCAGCTCTTGGCCGTGGACAGCAACCTCGACGATGCCCGTCGCGCGCTGCTTCGCGCCGCCCGCATCCCGACCGTCTTCGCGGCCGAGCTTCGCACGATCCACGCGGCCGTTGCCGAGCTCGAGCGCCGCGTGCTGGCGAGCACGAAGTCCTGAGGCGCAGCGCCCGGCGAGCTGCGACCGGACAAACGACCGTCTTTTCGGGAGGCGAATCGACCACTGTCTCGGTGGGCGGGGCGCCCAAGCGAGAGGAGGGCTCTAGCGCCCTGTCGCAGGCTTGGGGTAACGCCCTCGCGAGGTCGTTTCCATCGGGGCAGCCCAAAAGTAAGCTTTGTCTACTCGCGTCGACTACCGTTCGCTTGAACGGTCGCCCAACCGAGAAAGAGGGTGATCGTGGAGACAGATTTCGCCAAGGGGATGGTGGTTCGACACTCGACCCTAGGCATCGGCAGGGTCGTGGCCCTGGAACCTACCGCCGTGCATGTCTTTTTCGCCGAAGGCGAGAGGCGCGAAGCAGCCAAGCTGCGCCTGTCGGCCGCGAAGGTCTTCCTGTGCCCCGATCCCGAGGCGCGGGACGAACGCCTTGAGCACCTCCCGCCGTTCGCCCTCGATCCGGCTTCGGGCCGGTATGCTCCCGAGCGGTCGCGCCCCACCGCCGCGAAGAAAGCCAGGAAATGAACGAGGCGTTCAGGGACCTGAAGGAGCGGATGCGCCGGCTCGACGCGCTTCTCGAGAGCCGGGGGGCGAGTGAAGACGTGGCGTTCGCGCAGGCGCTTTCGTCGCTCCACCGTGCGGCCAGACGGGGCGATCGCTCGCGCGAGCCGACCGCGGAGCTCGTGACCCTGCTCGAGCGCGCCGAGGGCTTCGGGCGCAGGCTGGCCTAGGAGAACCACGATGGGAGTTCGCCGAGTCGTCGGGGGGCGCACAGCCCCGCCGGTGGCTACTTGGGGGATTTGCTCGACTTTCACGCCCGACCGGGATACACCTTCGCCGCGCTCACTGAAGAGCGCGGCAGTACCGCACGGCACTTCATGCCGCGCGATCACAGAGAAAAGAGTACTCAGCAAATGGCAACCGGTACCGTGAAGTGGTTCAACGATGCGAAGGGGTTCGGCTTCATCTCCCAGGCTGATGGCGGCGAGGACGTGTTCTGCCACCACACCGCCATCCAGAGCGAGGGCTTCCGCTCACTGCAGGAGGGGCAGAAGGTCGAGTTCGAGGTGAAGCGGGGACCCAAGGGGCTCCAGGCGGCGAACGTCCGACCGATCGCCTGATCTCTCGCAGCAGTCGAGCATCTCGGAGCCCGGTCTCTGCGAGGCCGGGCTTCGCATTTCGAGGCTCTGACGGTGACTGGCCGCTCCTTTCCGTCCAGAGCGTGAGCCTCAACCCTACCTAAGCCACCTGTCCAAAAAACGGGGTCCACTTCACCCGTTGCAGTTCCCGGAGCCTACTCGGGGTTCTTAGTGATGTTCCCACAATCCCCGCTCCTTCCCCGCTGGGGTCGCACCGTCGAGCAGAGTCCCTTCCCTCCAGCGACTTTCGCCGCCTTCACAGGTACTACGGACTCGTGCGACTCCTCGCCCGGCCCGGAGAGCCTTGGCTCGCGGCCTTGCACTCCTGGTTGCGGTTGCTATCCGCATCGGTCGAGGTCTCCCGCGTTCAGCGCGTTCCTTTCACGGCGTGCCGTCCCTGCTACCCTGGGGGAGTGTATCGGGCGATCTGTCAAACCGTTTCCCGGATACATACTGCCTTCGCCAACCATACTAGAGGCTCGGCCTCCCCATTCCCTTACGAGGCTACGTCTGGGTTCGCTGCGCGCTACGGCCCGCCGTTTCGCAGCCGCACGTTTGCCGCGTGCGTGCTTTCCGGTCCCGCTTCTGCTGGGCACCTCGCGGCGCCACGCAGGGGACTTGGCTACCTGATTGTTCGACTATTTCATCAGGGCGAGCTCCTTTCATCTCGCGAAGAACGCGCCGCTTCGCGGCGCACAATAGGGTGGCAGGTAGAGCACTCGAGCGCCGGCGGCCTCGATGAGCCTGCGAACGTCCACGGCCCTGTGCGCGCCGACGTTATCAAGGATGACGATGTCCTCTGGCTTCAGCTTCCGGAGGAGGACCCGCTCCAGGAAGGTCTCGAAGACCTCGGCATCGGTCGCCCCCTCGACGGTCATCATGGCTCGAACGCCGTGGAGATCGAGCGCGCCGAGCATGGTCGTGACCTCCCCGCGATTGCGGGGAACGGACCCGTTTGCGCGCTCGCCTCGCGGCGCCCGTGCGTACTCGCGGGTCATCGCGATGTTGCTGCCCGCCTCGTCGATGAAGACCAGCCGGCGGGGGTCAAGGCTCTTGGCGAGCTCGATGAACTGGCGCCGGAGTGCCTGGATGCGCGGTTCGGCCTGCTCCGTCGCGGCTAGGGTCTTTCCCGCGTGAGGTCGAGCTTCAGCAGGGTGCGGTTCATCGACGACCGGCTGACGCTGCGCCCGGTCCGCCGGTGGAACTCCCAGGCGAGCTCTTGGTCGGTCAGATCGGGCTGCTCCTCGACGATAGCGTGCACCACTGGGCACTGCTCCGGTGCCACCCGCGGGGGATTTCCGCCGCCGAACGGCTTGTGTTCAAGACTCCCCGTTTCACGCTGGAGCCGCTTCCAGCGCCGAACGGTCGCCTCACCGATCTTGAACAGAGCCGCCGCTTCCGGGTCGGTCATGCCGGCCCGGTCGAAGGCCGCCACCACGCGCTCCCGCAAGTCCACCGAGCGCGCCCACCCCATCGCCGCCTCCCCTGTCCCAACGCCCAGGAACAACAGATCAAAAAGGCGCGATCGCGTCAACTAGGTAGCGCTGTGAGACGCCGCAAGGGGCACCCCCCTCGGCCAGTAGGCCGCCCCATCGCGGCAGTTCACTTCCAGAACCCAGGGCGTACAAAAGAAGGATCCATGGGACAGACCTCGAACAAGAGAAAGCAGTCGCTGTACTTCCCGCAGGAGATGCTTCGCGAGATCCAGGAAGAGGCCACGCGTCAGGACCGCTCCCTCTCCTGGATCGTGCAGCGCGCTTGGAGTGCCGCTCGACCCCAGATCGAGAAGATGCCCGGCATGGAAGATCTCGGGCTCGCCGCGGGCACGGAGGCCAGCGCGAAGGACCCCATCCGGTAGCTCGTGGTGCGGCGGCCCGATCCGGTTCGCGGTCGGCTCGGCATGGCCCATTTCGCGCCGCCTGCCTCCCCGACTCGCGGGCTGACGAGGGGCTCAATGCGCAATAGCGAGTACCTGCGCACCGCTGCCGTCGGGGGCGGGAAAGGAGGGCAAATCGATCGGCTCTGGAGGGCCGCCGCGATGAAGCCTCGGGTGGCTGCGGGCGCGGGGTGGTATGACGAATCCGAATGGACTCCGACGCCTCGGATCTAGTGGGAGCAACCTGGCTCGCGATCGACGCCCTGGAGGGCCTCACCGACGTCGTCGAGGCGATGCACGCCACGGTTGCGCGCGGACCGCACCTCCCCCGCCGTGCGGGTGGCGTTCGCACGCGCGGCATCACGGGGGCCGTCTACTCCTGTATCCGCGGGACGACGTTAGCGGTCGGAAGCGTGATCGCCCACGCACTCGCTGCGGCCCCCGCAACGCAGTTGCGCCCGCCGCGCTCCCCACGGCAGGAGGCCCTCCTGGCGGTGCTCAATGGCGTCGTCGGGGACCACCTCGCCGAAACCGAGAACCCGCTGGCGATCGCGATGCAAATACGCGGTGGGGGCCGGCCCCTTGCGCTGTATCCGCGCGACCTCGCCGCGGCAATCTGTCGTCCGCGCCGCAAGCTGCTCGTGCTCGTCCACGGCGTCTGCTTCAACGATCTGCAGTGGCTTCGCCGCGGACACGACCACGGCCGCGCTCTGGCTCGCGCGCTCGAGTACAGCGCCGTCTACCTCCATTACAACTCCGGGCGGCACATCTCCGAGAACGGGCTTGAGCTCGCCGCCCTCCTCGACCGGCTCGTCGCGGCGTGGCCGGTCGAGCTGAAGGAGCTTGCGATCGTCGCCCATAGCATGGGGGGCCTCGTGGCGCGTAGCGCCTGCCACCAGGCGACCGCCGCAGGGCTCCGCTGGCCGTCGCTGCTTCGGGACATCGCATTCCTGGGCACGCCGCACCATGGGGCGCCGCTCGAACGAGGTGGACCGTGGTTGGATGTCGCCCTCGGCGTGAGCCGCTACAGCGCGCCGATCGCACGGCTCGGCCGACTCCGCAGCGCCGGCATCACGGACCTGCGCTTCGGCAACGTCGTCGCCGAGGACTGGCAGGGCCGGGATCGCTTTGGCGGCTTCACCGACCGGCGAAGGGTCGTCCCGCTTCCGCCCGGGGTTCGGTGCCACGCGATCGCGGGCTTCTTGAGCCGCGTCGGATCCGTCGTCGGAGACGGGCTCGTACCCGTCGAGAGCGCGCTCGGCCGCCACCGCGACCCGGCGCTCGCGCTGAAGATCCCGGATGACCATCAATGGATTGCCTCCGGTGCCGGCCACCGCGACTTGCTCAGTCGGCTCGACGTGTACCACCAGCTTCGGACGTGGCTCTCGGAGTGAACGTGGACCCCGGGGGTCGAGATACCGTCCGCGGGAAGCCATCTTCTTGTTCCTCTTGACCCCGCCAGGACCAGCCATTTCGTCCCGGGAGGATCGCGTGTCCTCACGACCGCTGTGGCAGGCAGGGACCGCGCCAAAGCAAGCCTTCGATTCCCCCTCGTCCAAACCGAACGGGCGCGGCTGCGGCGGAGACGCGCTGGTGGGGATGGCGACGAGGTCCCTGCATACCTGAACCGTCGCCCCACCTCGCTCGTGCGCGTCCGGGTCGTCCGCCCAAGTACAAGGTCCCGGAGATTGCGACGACCGCTTCCGACGCGGCCAGGGGCTGGCTAGGCCGGGCTCCCATCGTCATGCTCGGCCGGGCCTCTCTGCGAGCGTCGGGGCCTGCTCCGAGAGTCCTTCCTTGGCGCCTGGCAAACCCACCTTGAGCAGGCCCGTGCGGAAGGGGGACTGGCCGGTGATGAACGCAGCTCGACCACGACTGCTGGGCATACAGATCGGTGAAGAGCGCCCCTTCTCTGGCGAGACGGTCGATGTTGGGCGTGCGGTAGCCCATCATGCCTCGGTTGTACGCGCTGATGTTCCAGTAGCCGATGTCGCCACCCATGATGACGAGGATGTTGGGCTTCTTGGCCTGTTGGGAGTGCGCGACGCCCGGCAACGCCGCGAGCGCGATAGCGATGGTTACCGCGAGTGCACGGCTGTCGGCCATGGGGACCCTCCTCGTGTGCCGCGCCAGCCGCTCTGCAGTTCGAGCTGCCGAGCGAGCACCAGGCTCCGACTAAGCCCCGCCCAGTGTTGATCCCACGTCTTGTTGGGGCCCACGGGCGATGGTCAGCTAGATGTCACGGGCGAGTGGGTTCACGCAGGGTTGAGGCGCCTGGGGGTGCAGCCTCTCCTGGGGCACTGGGGTCGGCTTGGGGCCCCGCCCGGCGACGAGGGGGCCGGGGTGTCCGGCGACCGGCGTGGCGCTGGTATGAGCTGCACGCCTGCACAGCAGGCAAAGGCGCGGGGCGGCAGCGAGGGACGCCCAGCGTGCCGGCAACTACCTCCACCTCAATCGGGTAGGGAACAATCGAGGCGAGGGCGGCGGGCGCGGGTCGGCGGAAGGACGGACGCGCTCCCTCAACCGAGGAGGATCGGCAGCAGGATTCCCGTTCCGAGCGCGAACACCCACAGCGCTGGGGCGGGCGTCCCCTCGGGTCGCCGCATTCGCGCCTCGCGCGCGGCGAGGCGCGGGTCGAGTAGGAGGAAGGCGGAATGGCGCCGCTCCAGGACCAGGAACACGGCCGCGGTCACGGCCCCGAAGAGGAGCTGGCCGATGAGCGTGGGGAGAAGCGCGCCCGCCGCGCGCGCCGACCAATCGAACGTGCCCGAGAGAAGGACGGGCTGGAAGGTCAGCGGGTCCAGATACCAACGGATCAGCCCGTAGACAAGCCCCCAGATCACAGCCGCCCCGAAGCTCGGTGCCTCCCGGCGGAACAGGAGGCCGTACACCATCCCCAGGCACGTCGAGAGCGCGAGGCTCGCCAGGGCCCCCAGCCACGGGGAATCTCCGCCCAGCGCCCAGATCCGGCCACCGGAGCCGCTCGCGAAGAGCACCACGTCGAGCACAGTTCCGCCCACTAGGCTGGCCAGCGCGCCCCACCCTAGCGAGTTGAGCAGGTATCGCCCCGGGCCCTCCGGCTCCCGGTGGATGGGGTCGGACTCGGTGAAGAACCGCACCCACGCTCGGTCGATCGCTCCGTAGATGACGCCGGCGAGGAGGCCGTACACGACGTGCCCCACGAGTGAGCCGAACAGGGCGGCGCCGCGCTGCCAGGTCCAATCCAGGGGCTGGCCGGCCCAAAGCGGCAGGACGAGCAGCGGCCCGATGAACCACCACAGGATCCCGTAGGCCATGCCCCACCCCATGTTCGACCCGAACCCGCGCAGGTCGCGCTGGAACAGCACCCCGAGGCTCGCGCCGATGAGGATGGCGAAGACGAAGTGGAGCGTCACCCCGACCATGCGGGATTGCGATCCCACCAGCCCGGCGATGAGCGGAAAGAAGCCCACCTGCGCCATCCACTTGCCGAACGCCCAGCCGCCGACCACGCCGGCGATGCCGCCGACGACGAGCGCCCGCGGCCAGCTGAACGTCGCATGCTCGGCACCGGGGCGCGCGAGGGCAAAGGCGCCGAGGCCCATGCCGATGCCCGTGAAGGCGAGGACGTACGAGACGAGCGCCGGGAACCGCGACCGCGCGGTGTCGAGCATGCCGGCGGAGGTGGAGCCGGACGTCACCTGATGGAACCCCACCGGCAGCGCGAGCCAGAGCAAGAAGGCCATGCCGAGGGCCCAGACCAGTCCGGCACCGGGCGAGGTGACGCGCCGGTAGGTGACGAGCGCGAACGCCGCGCCGTACGCCGCCCCGAGCGCGATGCCGAGCTCGAACGTGGGTCCGGCGAGGACCCGACCCAGGAGCGCAGCGCCGGACCCGAGGGCGGCACCCACGGCGGCCGTGAGCAGTTGGTGAGCGCGGGCGGTCATGGATGTCCTCCGGCCGCCTCCTGGCGGGTGGCGGCGAGGGGTGTGAGCTCGGTGGCGGACGGAGCGTCGAGCTCGCCGTCGGGCTGGACGACGTCGCGTGGGAAGAAGAGCTCGAAGGTCCAGTCGGCGAGCACCCGTGCCTTCCGCTCGGGGCCAGGCAGCTTGGACAGATAGATGAACCGCCACATCATCCAGGCGAGCAGGCCCGAGAAGCGGACGTGACGGCTTGTGAACGGGATGCGCAGCTCCGCGCAGGCGGTCTGGTACCCGACCACGCAGAGCGTGCCGAGCGCCTCGAAGTGGAAGGGCACCGGGGCGCGTCGCCGGAGCGCCGCGTGGATGCCACGGGCCGCGCAGCGCCCCTCGCGCAGCGCGAACTGGGCCGTGGGCGGGCAGGGCTTTCCGGTACGTACATCCACGACGGCTGCGCAGTCTCCAATCGCCCAGACGCCGGGGGAACCGGGGACGGCCAGGCAGCGGTCCACGACGATGGCACCCCGGGGGGAGAGCTCGAGCCCCAGCGTGCGGAGCAGCGGGCTGGGTGCCGTGCCGGCGGTCCAGACCAGCGTGTGGCCGCGAAGCTCCTCGCCCGATTTCAGGACGAAGGCGCCCGGTCGGGCATCGGCGACGCGCTCGCCGAGCCTGAAGGCGACGCCGCGCGCCTCCAGCCGCTGCTGGGCATAGCGGGCCAGGGCCGGCGAGAGCTCGGGCAGGATGCGGTCACCCGGGTGGGCGAGAATGACCGAGACATCGTCGTTGGACAGGGCGGGGTGATCGGCGACCATGCCGCGGGCGAAATCGTTTACCGCGCCAGCCAGCTCGACGCCGGCGAACCCACCGCCGGCGACGATGAAGGTGAGGAGCTCGCGCCGAACCCGCGGGTCGCTCGCCATCGCGGCCCGCTCGAACGCGTCGATGACCTGAGCGCGGATGCGCGTGGCCTCCCGCAGCGACTTGAAGCCGAGCGCGTGACGGGCGACGCCCTCGAGCCCAAAATGGTTGGTCACCGAGCCCAGCGCCAGGACCAGGTGGTCGTAGCGTAGCTCGAGCGGCTGCGCCCCTGCGACGAGGACCTGCCGGCGTTCGAAGTCCACGCCCCGGACGGCCCCGCGCACCACCGCGGTCCGTCGGAGGCTGGTGCGCAGGGGGCAGGAGATGTGCGTTGGCTCGAGGGCGGAGCCAGCGACCTCGGCCAGCATGGGCGTGAAGAGCAGAGCGTTCGTCTCCGAGACGAGCGTTACCGACACCGACCGGTCGGAGCCGAGGAGCCGCTCCAGCTCGAGCGCGGCGGAGACCCCGGCGAAGCCGCCGCCCAGGATCACCACCCGGCGGGGCGGCGGTTCGGGTGCGCGGCGGGGCATGGGCTCCGGCCCGAGCCAGCGCCGCGCTCCGGCCGCGAGAGCCTGAACCACGATCCCGAGCGCCGCTCCGAATAGGACCCAGGCGACGAGCTGCGGCACAAGTGCGCGAAGCTCGTCGGCGGACCACATCGGCGGGCGCCCGGCGGCGAGCGGCAAGAGAACGACGCTGATCGCCGCCCAGGAGGGGAAGCCCAGTGCGGAGGAGGTCATGAGCGCGTCCAAGCCGGCGCCAGGGGAGAACCGGAAGGTGAGGCCGTAGGCACAACCGAGGACCGCGCCCAGGACCACGGCGAGCGCCGTCCCGACCGCCGGGGCGAGGAGCACTGATGCCGCGATCCCCGCGGCAAGGCCGATCGAGCCGCGGCGAAGCATGGGGGATCCGGCTGGGGCGTCTGGCGGGGCCGCATCCCGGGGGGGGGCGGGGTTCATGGTCACACCTCGGCGGCGTTGGGGTGGAGAGCGGAAGAGGTACGGGTCGTAGTGGGCGGAAGGCCCTGACCGCAGAAGATGCAGGGTCGGTCCGGCGGGTGGTCGAGCTTGGCACAACCGCGGCGCGCCGATGCCGGGGCGAGGATCGCCGCGAGCTGCATCCCGAGCGGCGGAGCGAGGAAGTAGATCCAGAGCGAGGACAAGGTCCCTGCGAACACCGCGGAGCCGAGAGACCGAGCCGGGTTCATGCTCATCCCGGAGATGGGGGCCTCGACCGTGATGTAGAGCGCGACGAGGAGCCCGGCGCAGACGCCGGTGAGGCGCATCCGCCGCGATGAGGAAACGCGCAACACGACGGACATGAGCACGAGGGAGATGGCGAGCTCGGCCGCAAAGGCCGCGAGCGGACCAGCCGGCCCGGGGCGCGTGGCCACGAACCGCGTGGAGGCGTGGGCGAGCCGCTCTCCGAGGAGCGCCCAGGAGAGCGCCACGCCAAGGATCGCGCCCAGCACTTGCGCGGCGATGTACCAGGCTGCATCCACTACCTCGACCTTCCCCAAGCGGAGGAAGGCGAGCGTGACGGCAGGGTTGAAGTGCGCGCCCGACCGGCGGCCCCAGGGCGAGTAAACGAGCGTGATCGCCGTCGTCCCCATCGCGAGCCCCATGACCCCCCGGCGGGCGAGATCGGATCCCAGCGCCGCATGGGCCGGCGAGGTGGGGTGGAAGAGCAGCACGGCGAACAGGCACGCGGACATCAAGAAGACACCCAGCCCGAGAGCCTCGATCAGGTACTCGGGCCAGTGGCTGCGCAGCGCCCTCATGGCAGCGCTTTCCTCGCCCGCAGCTCGAACCCGTCGCGGGTCGTGCGGCCGCAGAGCTCCGTGGCCAAGAGGTCCAGTGCCTCGGTGGCGCTCATGTCCTGCGCGAACCCACCCGTCCCGTCGGTCTCGAGCCAATCGAGGCGCGAGGCGAGCGAGGGGTCGCGGCAGACCTCGCCCGGCGCGGGCGCCGACTCGAGGCGGGGAGGACCCGACGGCGAACCGAACCTGGCCATGGCGCTCGCCCTACAGCGGGGCGACCTCGCAGAAGATCTTGATGGCGCCATCCGGACGGGTGAGATGTGCGAAGAGGTCGTCGTAGCGCTCGAGGCCGCGCACCGGGTGCGTGAGGAGCTTGGCGAGCCAGCCCGGGTAGGCAGACTCCGCGTGCACCAGGTCGCGCACGCCCGCCTCGAAGGCGTCCCGGCCGGCGTTGACGCTGCCCACCATGACCCGGTTGCCGAGCACGAAGTCGAGGTTGAGCTTGTCGCTCGGCACCTCGATGATGCGGTCGCCACCGGTGACGCTGGTGAGGACGAGGACGCCGTTCTTGGCCAGTCCCTGCATGGCGTCGAAGACGAGCGGGGAGAAGCCCGAGCCCTCCACGACGAGGTCGAAGGCTCCGAGCTCGCGCGCGGCGGCGGCGATCGAGCGCTCGGCCGTGGTCAGGTAGTGCGCGCCCACCTGCCCGAGGAGGTCGGCGTTGCGGTACGGGCGGGGCTTCCTGCCGAACGCGACCACCTCCAGGCCGCGGAGCCGGAGCACCAGCGAGGCGAGCAGCCCGATGGTCCCGGTACCGACCACGGCAGCGCGCCGCGGCCGCCAGACCCGCAGCCGCCGCTGGACCTCGTACGCCTGGGCGATCGCCTTCTCCACGACCGTGAGCGGCTCGAGCAGGACGCCGACCTGGGCCGCCCCCTGGGGAACGTGAACGATGTGGTCAGCGTCGTCGACGTAGTACTCGGTGAGGAAGCCGTGGAGCAGGCTGATGCCGCGCTCCAGGTAGGTTTCGTCAGTGGTGAAGTCCGGCGAGCCGATGGCGTCGTAGAGGCTCCGGCCCGGCCGCCGCACCGTCGCCACCACGTAGTCGCCGGGACGGATCTCGGTCACGAGCGGCCCAACCGCCTCCACGCGCCCGAACCCTTCGTGCCCCAGGACCAGGTAGTCGTCCCCGGCGGGTGCCGCCCCGTATTCGGCGGCGTTGATCTCGCGGTCGGTCCCGTCGACGCCGACGCGCAGGACGCGGACGAGCACGCCGCGGCCGTTGGAGACGGAATCGAGGGACGGCTTGGGGACGTCCCGCAGGTGGACGCTGTTCGGTGTTCCGGGGATGACGGCGATGGCCTTCATGTTCGGTCTCCTCATGCACGTTCGTGCCCCGGGCTTCCCCCTGGTCTCGCGGGGCGGCCCGGCGTACCCGTTCACTCGCCGCTCTGCGCGATGAGCTTGGCGACGAGCCCAGTCCAGCCGGTCTGGTGGTTCGCGCCGACACCGGATCCGTCGTCGCCGTGGAAGTACTCGTGGAACAGGAGCAGGTCGCGGAAGTGGGGGTCGTCGCGGTAGAGCGGGCTCGGGCCATGGCAAGGGCGCCGGCCGCTGCCGTCGCGCAGGAAGATCCGCGTGAGCCGCCGCGAGAGGTCGGCCGCCACCTCGGACAGCGTCACGTACCGCCCGGAGCCGGTGGGGAGCTCCACCTTGAAGGCGTCGCCGAGGTAGTGGTGGAACCGCTGCAAACCCTCGACGATGAGGAAGTTCACCGGAAACCAGATGGGGCCGCGCCAGTTGGAGTTCCCCCCGAAGAGCTCGCTCGACGACTCCGCCGGCTCGTAGCGGACGGCGTGCACTGCGCCATTCGCCGGGAGCTCGAAGGGGTGGTCCTGGTGGATGCGCGAGACCGAGCGGATCCCGTAGGGGGACAGGAACTCCCGCTCGTCGAGCATGACGGCGAGGATGCGCCGGAGCTTGTCCGGGTCGACCACCGAGAAGAGCCGGCGGCCGCCTTCCCCGGGCGTGCGCATGCAGGCGACACCTGCGGTGAGGTCCGGACGGTGGTCGATGAACCACTCGAGCCGGCGGAGGAACGAGGGGAACCGGGCGAGGAGCTCGGCATCGAACGACTCCGCCGCGAAGAGCGGGATGAGACCGACGAGCGACCGGACCTTCATCGGGACCTTCGTTCCGTCGGGGAGGTGCAGGACGTCGTAGAACAGCCCGTCCTGCTCGTTCCACAGCCCCATGGTGTTCATGGCGCGCGCGATGTGGACGAAGTGCTCCCAGAACTTCGAGGCGACGTCCTCGTACTCCGGGTCGGTCGAGGCGAGCTCGAGGGCGAGGGTGAGCATGTTCAGGCAGTACATCGCCATCCAGCTCGTGCCGTCGGACTGCTCGATGTGGCCACCGGTGGGGAGGGGAGCGCTCCGGTCGAAGACCCCGATGTTGTCGAGGCCCAGGAACCCGCCCTGGAAGACATTCCGCCCCTCCGCGTCCTTCCGGTTCACCCACCAGGTAAAGTTGAGCATCAGCTTGTGGAAGACTCGGGCGAGGAACTGCCGATCGCCCACGCCGCGACGCTTCTTCTCGATCTTGTAGACGCGCCATGCGGCCCAGGCGAAGACGGGCGGGTTCACGTCGCCGAACGACCACTCGTAGGCGGGGATCTGGCCGTTCGGGTGCATGTACCACTCGCGCAGCACGAGCAGGAGCTGCTCCTTGGCGAAGTCGGCGTCGACGAGCGCCAGGGGGATGCAGTGGAACGCGAGGTCCCAGGCCGCGTACCACGGGTACTCCCACTTGTCCGGCATGGAGAGCACGTCGGCGTTGTAGAGGTGCGCCCAGTCGGCATTGCGACCGCTGCGGCGCGCGGCGGGCGGGGCCGGCTGGGCCGGGTCGCCGTCCAGCCACTCGTGGACGGCGTAGTTGTAGAACTGCTTCGACCACAGCATGCCGGCGAGGGCCTGCCGCATGACGTTGCGGCCGTCCTCGGAGAGCGTGGCCGGGATCACGCTCGCGTAGAAGTCGTCCGCTTCCTGGCGGCGGGCGGCGAGGATCGAGTCGAAGTCGGCGCCGATGGCGGTGCCGTCGGCCGGGGCCCCGCGCCTGAGGCGGAGCCGGAGGACCTCGGTCGCCCCCGGCGCCACCGAGAGCCGGTAGCGCGCCGCCATCTTCGTGCCGACGGGATCCGGGTTCACCGCGCCGGCGCTGCCGTTCACGACGTAGGCGTGGAACGCGTCCTTGACGTATTGGGTCCCGTGGGGCGCGCCGTTCAGGCGCGCCTGGTTCGTGTCGTTCTCCGTGAACAGCAGCTCGGGGCCACCCTCGGCGCCGAGGAAGAAGCTCCCCTCGCTCTGGTGCAGCGTCACCGCGCCCTTGCCGCCGCCCGGCGCGGGTTGGACCTCGCGGATCGACGGCCGCTCGCGGTCGCCATTCCAGCTCCAGGTGTTCCGGAACCAGAGCGTGGGGAGCACCTCGACCTCCGCCGACTCCGAGGCGCGGTTCGTCACCTCGATCCGGACGAGGATGTCCTCCGGCGCCGCCTTGGCATACTCGACGAACAGGTCGAAGTAGCGGTTGCCCTCTAGGGCGCCGGTGTCGACGAGCTCGTACTCGCGCCCGGCGCGGCCTCGGCGCCGGTTCTCCGCCAAGAGCTCGGCGTACGGGAACTCGCGCTGCGGGTACTTGTAGAGCATCCGCATGTACGAATGCGTCGGCGTCGAGTCAAGGTAGTAGTAGAGCTCCTTCACGTCCTCGCCGTGGTTCCCTTCGCTGCCGGTGAGGCCGAAGAGCCGCTCCTTGAGGATGGGGTCGCGGTGGTTCCACAGCGCCACGGCGAAGCAGAGGACCTGGTGGCGGTCGCTGATGCCCGCCAGGCCGTCCTCGTTCCAGCGGTAGGCGCGCGAGCGGGCGTGGTCGTGCGGGAAGTAGTCCCAGGCCGTGCCGCCGTGGCTATAGTCCTCGCGCACCGTGCCCCAGGCGCGCTCGGCCAGGTAGGGACCCCAGCGCTTCCAGTGCGCCCTGCGCTCCCGCGCCTCCGCGAGGCGCTCTTCCTCGCGCGTCTTCATGCCGTCCTCCTCGCCTCCGAGATGGCCGGGGTCGTAGGCTCCAGGACGTGCCCGTCGGGATCGTGGGCCAGGAGCGCCCGCGAGAACCCGATCTCCTGGTCCCCGACCGCCACGGCCGGCGATGCGCCGTCGCCATCGGAGACGGTGAGGCCGATGCAGCCAACGGTGCGAACCTGCGGGGCATCGGCGCGAGCTGCCGACCCGCCCGAGACGAGGGAGCAGACGACGAGTGACGACGTTCGTGGGGCGGCCATGCCTGGTAGTACAGAAAGGGCGGGCCTCCGTTACGCGCCGATCCCTCCGGGGCCAAGCCTGCGGGACGCAAGGGGCGATCTGCGTCCGAGGCGTGCCGTGCGTGCGAAGGCCAGCCCCGTGCGAGGCGCAACGCCTCAGTGCACGAGTGGATGCGAAAACGAGGCGGCGAAAGCCAGGTGGGGCCGCGCTCCCTTCGCCGGCGGGGACCTGGGTGCGACGCCGGCGGCCGTGACGCCGAGGGGTCCCCCGGTGAGGATGTCATCCCGACGCGCCTGGGCGGTGTCGGCGAGCGGGCGGGGCGTTCCGTCCTAGGTGGGCCGTCGAGCGGCGCGGAGCTCGTGCCAGCTCTCGCAGCGCCCGGCCTCCAGGATCGGGTCGGGCTCGCCGCCGAAGAAGGCACGCGCCTCCAGGCGGCCCCTGGACCCCACCGCCGCGGCGGCCTGGGCCCGATCCAGGAAGCGCCCGCTCGCGTCGGTGAACCCCGCCTGCCACTCGTCGAGGATCGCCTCGAGCCCCCCGGGGAGACGGGAGATGTCGTGCCAGGCGCCGGTGACGATCACCGCTCCGGTGACAAGGCTGCGGAATGCAGCGCAATGGATCGTCGCGTGGTCTGTTGAAAGCGTCATTGGCCGTTTCTCCGTGGCTCGGGGCTCGACGTCTTCGTCGCCGCGACGGCGGCCGTCGTTACAGCCGCCGCCCGGGACCCGGGCCCTGTAACGCTCGGGCGGCCTCGACGTACGTACGGCCAGCGCGGGAATTCCTCCCGCCAGCCTGTTCGAGGAGAACCACATGACTTCCAGTCACACCGAGGGGAGCCCGACCGTCGAGGCGCGAAT
>Ga0335069_10003738_pt1 | contig 22849 bp, 27 predicted proteins | sample Lox_Sample_11_FD_206714 | JGI IMG/M metagenome (GOLD analysis project Ga0335069, IMG submission 206714) | Soil microbial communities from Loxahatchee National Wildlife Refuge, Florida, United States - Lox_Sample_1.1 | ecosystem: Environmental > Terrestrial > Soil > Wetlands | place: USA... | reverse complement strand
CATCCGATAGCCGTTGACGAAGCTGATGCCCTCCACGCGGCTGTCGCCCAGAATGGCGGTGGTGCTGTGGGAAAGCAGAATCTTGACGCCCAGTTCCTCGATCTTCTCCTGCAGGTAACGGCCGCCTGCCGCATCGAGCTGGCGCTCCATCAACGTGCTCATCAGGTGCACCACGGTGACGTCCGCTCCGCGCAACTGCAGGCCGCGCGCGGCTTCCAAGCCCAGCAAGCCGCCGCCGATGACCACGGTCTTCAGCCCGGGGCGAACGCGGTCCAACATCGCGTGCGTATCGCCCAGGTTGCGAAAGCAGAAGACGCCATCCTTGCCAGCGCCGGAGATTGCGGGGATCAGCGCGGAGCTTCCGGTGGCCAGCAGCAGCTTGTCGTAGCGGGTGACGGTCCCATCGTCGGCGGTGACGGTGCGATTCGCCGCGTCCACGCCGGTGACGCGGACGCCCAGGCGCAGATCGATGCTGCGCTCGATATACCACTCGAGGCCGTTCAGCACGATATCGCCGGCGTCTTTTTCGCCGGCGAGGACGGAGGAGAGCTGAATGCGGTTGTAGTTGACGTGAGTCTCGTCGCCGAACACCGTGACGCGGTAATTCGGCTCGTAGCGCAGAATCTGCTCCAGGCAGGCCATTCCGGCCATGCCATTGCCCACCACGACTAGCTCTTCCCTGGACCCGCTCATCGCACCGCCTCTCCGCGCTTGCGCGCCACCACGGTGGCGGAGGCTTCCGCCGCCGCCCGAACCAAAGCAGCCATCTTGGGATGCGGCGGCGCAATGTCCGGCGTGAAGCCGTTATCGGCCAGGGTGGCATCCATCACCGCGCCTACGGAACCGATCGCCAGATCTTCCATGAGCGCCCGCCGGACTTCGCCGGCGCAACCCATTTCCTCCGCGGTCTCCATCAGGTGCGCCAACTGAATGGAAGTGGTGAAGAGCACCACGTCGCAATCGCGCGCAGCGATGCGCCGCACGGCTTCACGCAGCGGACCGGGATCGTCAGGCAGCGCCCAACGATAGATGGCGACGCCGCTCACCTCCGCACCCAAAGCTTTCAACGCCGCGTACAAGTGCGGATTGGCGCGGCCGTATTCCTGAACGGCGATGCGGCGCTCGGGGCGCGCGGCCACAATGGCGACGATCTCGCGCCAGGTATTCGGTTCCGGCACCACAACCCTGGCCGTTACGCCCATCTCTTGCAGCACGGCCACGGGCTTCGGCCCGCGCGAAATCAGCGTGACTCGGCGCAGCGCCTGGGCAAAGGCCTCCGGCGGATATTTTTCCGCGAGGATGTCCTTCAAGAAGGAGAGGCCGGCGCCGGTCATCAGTACCATTAGGTCGAACCCACCGGCGAACAGGCGTTCCGCCCAACGGTGGACCTCGTCGTGTTGTTCGAACGGAATTTCCTTGACCGACGGCGCGACAAACGGACGGCCGCCGTGGCGGCGGATGAGTTGCTCCATCAGCTCGGCGCGGCGCGACTCCAGCGAGAGAACCCGCAGGCCGCCGAAATCCGCGATGCGAGGCGCTTCCGTCACAACGCCTCCGCTCCTATCGTCCGCGCCGGCGCCAGAATGGAGCGCAGGCGCACCACTTCCCCAATGACGAGGACGGCCGGCGGCTGTACCTCCACCAAGCCGGCCGCTACCGCGGACAAGTTGGTTTCCACTACGCGCTCACGCTCCGTCGTGCCATTTTCAATGAAGGCCACGGACTGCAAGGGGGATCGTCCCGTCCGGATGAGACTTTCGGCGATGTATTCCCGGTTCTCCACCCCCATCAGCACCACCAAGGTGTCGATGTGCGCGTATTGCGGCCACTCCGTGCGCATGAACTGTTCACGGTGGCCGGCGATGACGGCGAATGAAGCCGCGATGCCACGGCACGTGAGCGGAATTCCGCAAAGCGCCGGCACGGCGAGAGCCGAAGAAACTCCGGGAACGACTTCCACGTCAATGCCGTGGGCCAGCAGGAACTCCCACTCTTCGGCGCCTCTTCCGAATACCATGGGGTCGCCCGCCTTGAGCCTTACAACCGTGTGACAGAGCCGGGCGTGGCGGATGAGGGTTTGGTTGATGTAGTCCTGGATTTGCGCCTGCTCGCCGCGGCGCTTGCCGCCGTCAATAAGAGTGGCGTGCGGGGCCAAGCGGAGGATCTCGCGGCTCACCAGGCGATCATGCACCACCACCTGCGCCCGTTCCAAGATGCGGAGAGCTTTGACGGTTAGCAATTCGGGGTCGCCCGGACCCGCGCCGATTAGATAGACTTTTCCCATCCCCTCGAATCCCTCTCACGCGGCCAGGGCGGCGAAGCTCCGGCCATAAGCAGCACAACCCTCTTGAAGTCAGTGTCTGGAAAGGCGCTCAGGCATTGAGCAGGCGGGAGGAATACGGGCTCCCCAATTACTTCTCACCGGGAACCCGCTCGTCCAAAGTGAGGACACCTCCAGCATACACAAAGCGCGCGTTCCGGCAAAGAAAAACTTTTTTATGGGGCGTAATCGCACGCACGGTGCGCGCGCGGCGCACGATGAGGGCGAATCAGTTCCTGGGCGCGTTTTCCTGGCTCTTGCGCGGCCAGCGAGCCAGATAGGACTCCGCCGCCACGGCTTCCAGTTCCCTCGCGGCTTCGGCCGTGTACTCCTCCAACCGGCGTTCGCGCATCTTCTCCAGCAGCTTCACGCGTTGCTGAGCCTGCCGTACCCGATTTCTCTGTTCGGAAACGGCGAGTTCGCGCCTGCCGCGTTCTTCCACCATCAGGCGCTCATCCTGTTTCGCGCGGGAACGGTAGCGGTCCAGGCTGAGAAGTTCCGGCGCGCCGATGGCGGTCTTGGCGAGGAACTCGCATTCAATGGCGGCGCGCTCGGCGCGCAACCGCTCGATCTTCGCTTCGGTTTCTCTCACCTGCGCCAGGCATGATGAGAGGCGGTTCTCTTCCATACGGCACTTCTTGCGGCGCCATTCGAGCACGCGTTCCAACCTGAATTGAAACCGCTGCATGGCGCGTTAGAGCTTCTCCGCGATGGTGCGCAGAAGGGCCAGTCCTTCCTCCATGGGCGCGTCTTCCCGCGTATCCTGCTTGAGGAACGCCGTGATTTCGGGGTGCAGGCGTATGGCCGCGTCGAGCGCGGGATTCGTGCCGGCGGCGTAGGCGCCGAGCTCGATCAGGTCCTTCGAGTCGCTGTATGCCGCCATGGCTTCGCGTACTTTGCGCGCCGCGACGGTGTTCTCCGGAGAGGTCAGCTTGGAGGCCAGACGGCTTACCGATTGGAGCACGTCGATGGCGGGGTAATGCCCGGCCGCCGCCAAGCGGCGAGCCAGAATGATGTGGCCGTCGAGAATGGCGCGCACGGCATCGCAAATGGGCTCGTTGAAATCGTCGCCTTCCACCAGCACCGTGAAAAAGCCCGTAATGGAACCGCTGGGGAAATTGCCGGCTCGCTCCAGGATCTTGGGGAGCAGGTTGAAGACCGACGGCGTGTAACCCTTCTGGCTGGGAGGCTCGCCGGCGGCCAGCCCGATTTCGCGCTGGGCCATGGCCAGGCGCGTCACCGAATCCATGATGAGCAGCACGTTGGCGCCCTGGTCGCGAAAATACTCGGCGACCGCCAGCGCCACGAAACAGGCGCGGACGCGCAGGGGCGCGGGACGGTCCGAAGTGGAGCAGACCACTACGGACCGCTTGCGGCCTTCCGGCCCGAGTTCGTGGTCGAGAAACGCGCGCACCTCGCGGTTGCGCTCGCCGATGAGCGCGATTACGGTGACATCCGCGGAGTTGTGGCGCGTCATGGCGCCCAGCAGCGTGCTCTTGCCCACGCCGCTGCCGCCGAAGATTCCCATGCGTTGTCCGGCGCCCACGGGGATGAGCGCATCGATAGCGCGAATGCCGGTGGCGATGGGATTCACGATGTGTTCCCGGTCGAGCGGACTGCCGGGCGTGCGATAGAGGTCGTAGTACGCCGCCGGACGAATAGGACGGCCCCGGTCGAGAGGTTTGCCAAAACCGTCGAGCACGCGGCCGATCAGGTCGGGTCCCACGGCCACGCGCGCGTCCTCACTGCGCGCCACAATGCGATCGTGCATCTGAATGCCGTCGATTTCCTCAAGCGGCATAGAGAGTACCTGGTCGTCGCGAAAGCCGATCACTTGCGTGCGGATGCGGCGCCCGCTGGAGGAAAGCACCTCGCAGAAATCGCCGACTGCGGCGGCGGGGCCGCGCGATTTGACCAGCAGACCGACCAGCTCGACCACTTCGCCGGTCCACGGCAGCAGCTCGGCGTTGCGCACTTCGTCGATATAGGCGCTGAAGTCCGCCGGAGGCGCCATCACGGGCGGGCCTCCAGGCGGTCCACCAGACCGCGCTCAATCTCGGCTAGCTGCGTCCCGACCGAGGCGTCCAGCGCGCCGCGGCTGATTTCGAACACGATGCCGCCGGGTTGCTGCGCGGGGTCGGCCACAACTTCCACGGACGCGACGCGCGCGTTCTGCTCCAGGCAGGAACGCACCAAGCTCTCCATGCCGGGATGAGCCCGCACGCGATAGACCTCCTGGCCCTCCAGCTTGGCCAAGGCCGCTTTGACGAGCGCCTCGAGCGCGGATGGGTCGGCGGCGAGCTCGCGGTGCAGGACGCGGCGTGCGATCTCAATCGAGAGCCGCACGGCGTCAGCCTCGGCCCGGCGGAGCGCTTCCGCCCGGGATTCCGCGAGCCCGCCGATCACGGACGAGAGCTGCTCCAGGGTCTCGCGAACGCCGTTTTCCAGCTTCTGGCGAACCGATTGTTCGCCCGCTTCCACGCCCTCCGCGTACGCCCTGCGCGCGCAGGCTTCGAGGGACGACTCCATCTCCGCGATTCTGGCGCGCAGGCGTCCGACGTCGGAATCGCCGGCGCTGGCTGCCCGCACCTCGGGCGCCGATGCCCCAAGCGCCCGCCAAACCGTCGGCGCCGTTTGTGCGGCTGAGCCCTTGAGGACTCTAGACCACATAGGCGTCCTCGCTGCCGCCGCGGCCCACGCTGATGACGCCCTCCTGCTGCAATTGGCGGACGATGGCAATCACCTGCTGCTGGGCGGCCTGGACGTCGCGGATCCGGACGGCGCCGAGAGCCTCGATATCCTCAATGAGAATCTCGGTCGCGTTTTGCGACATCACTTGCGTAAAGTGCGCGCGGACCTTGGCGTCCGCGCCCTTAAGCGCCAGGGTGAGCATCTTGGAGTCGATCCGCCCGGCCAGGGCCTTCATGCCCTGCTTGTCGATTCCAAGCACGTCCTCAAACGTGAACATCAGGTTGCGGACGGAACTTGCGGCGGTCTGGTTGTCCTGTTCCACGTCCGTGAGAATGCGCTCGGCGACCGCCGGATCCACGCGGTTCAGCAGTCCGGCCAGGGACTTCATGCCGTCCGAGCGGCTCACCGGGCGGAGGGTCTTGAGCTTGGCGCCAAGCGCCTCCGTGATCTTGCGGAATACTTCCGGCGAGACCCGGTCCAGCGCGGCCATGCGCGATGCGGTTTGCGCCTGGAGTTCGTCGGGCAGGGATTGAAAGAGGGCCGCGCCGCCTTCGGGCGTCATGTTGGAAAGCACCAGCGCGATGGTTTGCGGATTCTCATCGCGCAGGAAGCCGGCTAACTGGCGCGGCTCCGCGCTCTCCAGCATGCGGAGCTCCGGGCTGGTGGGGCGCAATTGCTGCGGCGGGGCGGGTTCGGATTCCAGGAGGCGATTCGCGGACTCGGCTCCCAGCGCTTGCTCCACCAGGCGGCGCGCGTAACCGGCGCCGCCCTTGGCGAAATAGCGGCTGGAGCCTGTGAGACCTTCAAATTCCTGAAAGACGCTCATCATGCGGCGGGGCGCCACCGCGTCCAGCCCCGCTATTTCGGATGTGAGGCGGCGAATCTCATCGGGATCGAGCTGCCGCAGCAACTCTGCGGACGCCTGGTCGCCAATGCCCATCAGGAACATGGCGGCTTTGGTGAGGCCGTTAACCGTCTCGGGCGTGGTTGTCATGAGGTTTTCGAGTTTTCCTGGAGCCACATGCGGAGCACGTTGACGGCCAAGGCCGGTTCGCGCTTGGCCACCTGGCGAACCCGCTCAGCCAATTCGGCGGCGTCATCCTGGCCGGCCGGGCCTAGCTCGCCGTGGATGCCACGCCCGCCCAATGGCAGGGATTCCGCGCCGCCAGGCCCCGCCGCCTGCGGACTGAACTCCGTGCCGCCGGCGGCCGCGGGCAACTCGCCCGCCATCCTGACTTCTTCACCGGACCTCTTGCGGGACCCGCCGAACAGCGTGCGCAAGACCACCATCAGCACGCCAAGCCCGAGGGCGGCCGGCGCCCACACATCACGGTACTTGCCGAGAAAGTCCAGCCAGGCCGGAGTCTTCACGGGGGCGGGGAGCGGTTTGGGCGCGCTGGGCGGCGCCAGATTCAAAGTGGCTTCGAAGGGCAGCGTCTCGACGGTTAACTGATCGCCGCGCTGCTCGTTATACCCGGTGACGGCCGCCACCAGGCTCTTGATGGTTTGCAGCTTCTCGGGCGGCGGCGGGTCCAGCACGCGACGCCGGTTGGCGCCGCTGCCTTCCCAGTGGACGCCCTGGTCCACCAGCACGGCCAGGGACATGCGCTTTACGACGCCCTGCGGGATGGTAGTGTGGCGCACCACGCGGCTGGTCTCATAAGTAACGTTCTCCGTGCGGCGCGAAGTTCCGCTGCCAGATTTGGGCGCGGAGGCCTGCTGCGGCAGATTCGACGCCGTGCCGGGAACGCCGGACTCGCCCCCGCGCTCGCTGGTCTCTTCGGTCTTTTGCGAACTGACCATTACCGAGTGGTTCGGGTCCAGCGTTTCTTCCTGCTGATCGCCGCTGGTGAGGTCGACGTCCACGGACGCGCCGGCGCGGAAGCCCTCGGCGCCCAGCAGCGGTTGCAGGGTCTCATTGATCTTGGTGACCAGGCTTCTCTCAATTTGCTGGCGGGCTTCCAGGACTTCCCCGGAGGCTTCCGCTTCGTTGCCCGCGGCCGCGGGCTTTCGGGGCCGGCTGAGCAACTCCCCGTCCATATCCACCACGGAAACCGCGTCCGGGCTGAGGCCCTCCACCGCGCTGGCCACCAGGTTGGTGATGGCGGCCACGTTCTGGGGAGAGACCTGAGCCCCGGGCCGCAATTTCACCACCACGCTGGCCTTGGCCGGCTTCTGCTGATCCAGGAACACGGACTCCTCCGGGAGGCTGAGGTGGACGCGGGCGTCTTCCACTTCCGCCAGGCTCATGACGGATCGTTCCAGTTCGCCTTCCAGGGCGCGCTTGTAGTTCACGTGCTCGACGAATTCGGTTGCGCCGAAGTTGTTCTTATCGAACAGCTCGAAGCCGATGCGGCCAGTCTTGGGCAACCCCGCCGCGGCCAGCGCCAGCCGGGATTCGGCCAGTTTGGCCGACGGCACCAGCACGGAGCCCCCGTTATCGGAGAGGCGGTATTCCACGCCGCTCTCCCGGAGCTTCTGCACCACGCCGGCGGCGTCTTCCGGAGCCATGCCGGTATAAAGAGGACGGAAATCGCCTTCGTGTTTCCAATGGACAAACGCGACCATCCCACCGATGACCGCCAACGCGGCGATCACGATAGAAATGCGCTGCTTGAGAGACAGCCCGCGGATGAGGGAGAGGAACTGGTCCATGGCGGCTTGAGTCCGCTACATCTGCATTTTCATGATTTCCTGGTACGCGTCTACTACCTTGTTGCGCACCTGCAGGCCGAGTTCGAAGGCCAACTCCGCCTTCTGCGTGGCGAGGATTGTGGAATGGAGCTCGTCATTCTGGCCGGTGAGGAATTGCTGAATGGAGTTCGCGGCATTGTTCTGGAGCGACTCAATGGAGCCGATGGCGCTGGAGAGCGCGCTCTGGAACTCGCCGCCCCGGCTGGAGGCCTGCGCCGCCGTGGCGTGCGGCGCTTGGATGGGAGCGAGGCCGGAAATGGGCGCGGTCATGATGAGGTCTCCTATCTGAGCAAGTCGATGGACTTCTGAATCATGTCCTTGACGGCGGAGATGGCGGCGACGTTGGCCTGATAGCCGCGATTGGCGCCGATGAGGTCCACCATGTCTTCGGCGGGATTCATGTTGGGCACGGAGACGTAGCCGTTGGCGTCGGCGTCGGGGTGGCCGGGCATGTAGCGCTTTTCGGGCGGCGTGTTGTCCACGTTGATTCCGACCACCTTCACCCCGGTGAGCGGCTCGCCGCTCAGTTGGGAATCCAGCTCGGAACCGAAATCCGCTCCGCCCTCATCGCTCGCAAAGATGGCGTCCTTGCGGCGGTAGGGGCCGCCCTCGGCGGTGCGCGTGGTCTCTGAGTTGGCGATGTTTTCCACCAGCAGAGCGGCGCGGGCGCGCTGTGCGGCCATGCCCGAGGCGCTGACGGAAAGGGCGGAAAAGAGACTCATGCGCCTTTACCTCCCTGAATGGCCTCTTTGATTGTGTTGAGCTCGGTGCGCATCAGGCTGGAGGCCGCGCTGAACCGCATCGCGTTCTCGGCCAGGAGGCGGGCCTCGCGGTCCAGGTCGACATTGTTGCCGTCGTTCTTCGCGGGCAGGCTCGTCACCTCGATTGGCTGGATGGAGCCGCCGGCGAGCGCCTGGAGGAAGCTGTCCTGGAAGTCCAGGTCCTGTGTCGTGTAGCCGCGCGTGTCCACATTGGCGATGTTGGAGACCACCAACTTCTGCCGTGCGCTGACCACATTCATGTACTGTTCGAGGCTGTTTGTGAGGCTATCGATCACGGCGCCAGGGAAGAGGCAACTGGGATTCCAAAACCGGAGCTGGAAAATCCAGAGGAATCGGCCGGAAATGGCGTCAACCGGGTGACGCCGTCAGGGGTTTGACAGGCTGAGGGGACCGGATCAGGCTTCCAGACGAACGGCCGCGGGTCTGTTCGCCTCGCCGGTCCGGCGCGTGTAGCGATTTGCGGCGCTGACGCGCCGGTACTCGGCGAGGCAATTGGCCCGTGCTGCCTTCAGCATTAGGAGCGCCCAGGAGGTAGCTTCCGCAAAGCCGCGGGCCGCTTCACGGGCCCGCGGATCGCCCTTTGGGAGGGCGGCGGCGAAATTGGCGACGGCCTCGCCTAGCTGTGCAGCCAGGCGGGCCGTCTCGGCGTAGCGCCGGGACGCGGCGGCGCGACGCAACTCGGTTTCCAGGCGATGTAAGCGAGAAGGGATCATGTCGATGAACTCGAGTACTCAGCCTGAAAGAGGTCCTGGTAGTACGTCTTTTGGGTTTCGAGCGTGGCGATGGCCGCGTCCGCCTGCGCGAGCTCGGCTTCGAGGTTGGTCTCCATGAGGCCGATGCGCGCCTGATCGTCCGTCACCTGCTGGTTGTCGCCGGTAATCTGGGTCTGGAAGGCGGCGTATTCCGCCTCCAGTGCGCCGGTCGTGGAGTCGTCCACGCCGCTCAGCGCGCTTTCCGCTGTCTGCAGGAAGCCGCCGGAGGAGGCGCCGCCGAGGAACTGGCTGATGTTGGAGGCGTTCTGCGCGCTGAACGTGCTGGCGTCGAAAGACATCTGCCCGGTGTCGCTCAGCGTCAATCCCAAGTCGGCCAGCGTGTTCACGGCGCCCGAAGAGTTCGAGGAAAACTGCGAAACCTGCTGCAGTACGTTCTGCAAGGTGTAGACGATCGATTGTCCGGCGAGCGCGCCTCCGCTTTGCCCGACCTGCGCCTGCACCGCGGAGAACGCCGAATTGTAGGCGCTCGCCAAATTGGAGAGAGCGGTCTGCAGCGAGCTGTAGTCGGTGGAAACCGTGACGGTAACGGGCGAGGAGCTCTGCCCCAGCAAGGTCACCGTCAGCCCGGGGGATAGCGTCACCTGCGGGCTATTGCTCTGCAGCACGGTGCTGGAACCGTTGACCTGATAGGTGGCCGCGGCGCCGGTGGAGATGGTGTTCAATAGTTGCGAGGAGCCATCCGAGAGGCTGATGGTATCGGCGCTCAGCGAATCGCTGGTCACCACCAGGCGGTAGTCGGCGCTGGCGGCGGAACCCATGTTCACGATAGTCGCCTGCACGCCCGCCGAGGCGCCGTTGATAGCCGCCGCCAGGTCATCGAGCGAGTTGCCGGAGGGGGTGATGGTGGTGTTCCCCCCGTTGACAGTCAGCGTGAACGAGGACGCCGAGCTGATGTTCTGGGTGGAGGGGTCGGTCACGGCGGAGGAACCCGCGGGGCTCAGCGTCGTGGTGTAGGAGCCGAGGCTGTCGACCTGTATCGTGTAGGTTCCAGGGAGCGCGCTGGATGTGGCCGTCGCGCTGATCGACGATGTGTCGGAAACCGTTGCCGCCGCGCTGCCGGCCGCCGCCGTCCCCACGGCCTGCACCGCGGAATCGAGCGAACCGAACGTGTTCTCCAGGCTCGAAATGGCGCTGGACTCGTTGGTTGCGGTGGAAATATCCGCCTCCACTTGCTGCATGGGCAGGGACGCCATTTGCACGGCCCGCGTAAGCACCTGTTGAAAGGAACTGGAATAGCTGCTGCTTCCAGTGAAGGTGGGGTTCGCGTTGTAGGCGGCCGAAGTGATGGAGGTGGACATATGCCATGCTGCCTATGCAAAAAGTGGGCCGAACCAGGAGATCCGGCCCACGGAGGTTCTACGACGAAAGGAGATCAGGGGTCTACTGCAACAGCTTCAGGACGGCTTGCGGTTGGGCGTTGGCCTGGGCCATGGCGGCCACGGAGGCCTGCTCCAAGACTTGGGCCCGCGTCAGGTTCGCCGCTTCGGTGGCGATGTCGGCGTCCTTGATCTGGGATTCGGCCGAGGAGAAGTTCGTGATCTGCGAATTCGCCAGCCCCATGGCGTAGTTCAGGTCGTTTTCGCCGGCGCCCACCGCGCCCTGGGCAACGCCGAGAGCCTGAATCGCCGAGTTGATCAGCGCGACGGCGGCCAGGGCGTTAGTCGTGTTGGTGGTGCCGAGGGACGCGCCGGTCCCGGCGCCCGCTCCCGCGAGATCGCCGGCCGCTCCCGGAGTCACGGTCATGGTGGAGTAGGCCGATTGGAATTGCAGCGTGCCGGACGAGGTGATGGTCGCCGTGACGCCATAGGCCTGGAGCTGGGCGTTCAAGCTCTGGACAGCCTGCGTGGCCGTGATGCCGTTGTCGCCGCCATTGACCGTCACGCTCACCGAATCCGTGCCCGCGGCTCCGAGTCCGGCGACGGCGAACGTCTGGCTGGCGCCCTTTTCCACGACGCCGCCGTTATTTAGGTTCTTGGCGCCCGCGGCCATGGTCACGCCATACGTGGAGCCGGTTACGCTTGCGCCGGTGAGACCCAGCGACGCGGAATTGACTTGGCCGATGGGGCCGACCTGCACACTCGAGTTTGCCTGGCTGCTGCCGCCGCCAATGTAAACTTGCAGCGTGCCGGCGTTTGCGCTGTTGTTGGCGCCCAGGCCGACGTTGTCGGCTTCACGGTCGATTTCACCCATCAGCGTGGTGAACTCATTCTGCACCGTGGCGCGGTTCCCGGTGAAGGTGCCGGATGCCGCTTCCGTGGCCAGCGTCTGCAGGCGGTTCAGCATGGTGCTGATGTTGGAGAGGCCGCCATCGATGATCTGAAGCGCGCTCAGGCCGGAATTGCCGTTGATCACGCCCTGCGTGAGCTGCGCCACATTGGCGCCGTACTGGTTAGCCACGGCCAGGCCCGCGGGGTCGTCTCCGGAGCTGTTAATGCGGTATCCAGACGTCAATTGTTCGATCGTGTTCGTCTGGAAGGTATTGGTCTTGGAGAGGTTCATTTCCCCGACCATTGCCGCATAGTTCGTCTGAATCGAAATCATAGTAGTTTAACGTCCTATTCGCGATACACCCCAGACTGCTTGCCCGGGCCCGGGTTCTCCGTTTCGGATGCCCGAGGTATCGGCCTTTCACTGATTCATATCGGGGGGCTACTTGCCGCCTTCTAAGGATTTTTTCGGTTCTGATTGAGCAGGTTTCGGTCCAATACAGCCGATTGAGAAAATGTTTCGGCTCCCCGGCTCGCGTTCCCACCCTGCGCGGCGCTTGCGGTTGAAAGGAGCTCTGGCAGGGGGCATAGGAAGTAGGATACGGGAGCATGGACTACTTGTGCGCCGGCGCGGCTTGGGCGGGGGTGGAAGGCGCCGGCGCGGCTTGGGCGGGGGTGGAAGCGGAAGCGGCTGTGGAAGGCGGGGCGGGAGCTGCGGCTCCCGGCGCGCTGTCCTTGGAAAGCACCTGCTGGTTGAGGATGACGACGTCCACGCGCCGGTTGTGCGCCCGGCCGTCCTCGGTTCCGTTCGAATCGACGGGTTGTGTATCGGCGTAGCCCGCGATGCCCATGCGTTCCCGGGGAATGTCGTAACGCGTGGCGAGCAGCTCCATCACGGAGATGCTGCGCGCCGCGGAGAGTTCCCAATTGCTGCGGAATCGCGCGGTGTGGATGGGGACTGAGTCTGTGTGGCCTTCGAGCCGTACGGGGTTTGGCAGGTTGCGGATTGTGGCCGCGATCTTGTCGATGGTCTGGTAGGTGGCCGGGTCCAGAGAGTCCTCGCCGGACGGAAAGAAGGTGGCCTGCCGTAAGCTTACCACCAGGCCGCGCGGCTCCATCTTTATCTCGATCTTGCCGTCCGTGATCTCCTTTGCAAGCTCCTGCGATAGGTAGTGCAGGGAAGGGACCAACTCCGCCACAACGTCGTGCTCCACCTCCAGCTTGGGTTGCGTGCCGCCCGGGCCGCGCAGCATGGCATTGCCTTTGCCGCGCTCATCCACCGTGCCGCCAAGAATCTCGTGAACAGCGGCGGTGACGCCCCCCTTCTCCAGCGCTTCTTTCACTGCGGCGGAAACCTGCTGCGCTTTGGACTTGTCGGTCTGCGAGCTGGCGAACATCACCACGAAGAACGCGAACAGAAGTGTAATGAAGTCGGCGTAGGAGACCAGCCAGCGTTCGTGATTTTCATGTTCCGCGGCGTGCTTCTTACGAGCCAAGTCAGCCCTCCACCGCGGCGGCTTGGGAGGCGGGCGCGCGCGCGCCGGCGGGCTTTTCCTTGCCGGAAGTCTTCACCAGGTAGGCCTCCAGCCGGGTTCGGATGAGTTTCGGGTTCAGTCCCTCGACAATGGCCAGCACGCCCTGCACCATCAATTCGCGATGCAGGACTTCCGCTTGCAGGCGTGCCTTGAGCTTGCCGCCGGCCGGCAAAAAGAAGAGGTTGGCGGAGGCCACGCCGTATACGGTGGCCACGAAAGCGGCGGCGATGCCGTGGCCCACCTCGTCGATATTCGCCAGATTCTTCATTACCTGCATCAAACCCAGCACGGCGCCGATGATGCCGATGGTCGGCGAGTAGCCTCCGGCGGCCTCAAACACCTTGGCTTCGGCGCTGCCGCGTTGCTCCACCAGCTCGATTTCGAGCTCCATGATGTCGCGAATCTGGCTCATCTCCATCCCGTCCACCGCCAGGCTGAGCGCCTTTCGCAAGAAGGGATCGTCGAGCTTGCCGAGCCTATCCTCCAGCGAAACGATGCCCTCCTTCCGCGCTTGCGTGGCCAAGCCGATGATGTCGTCTATGGTTTGCGCGATCGGTTGGGCTTTCTCAAAGAAGACTGAGCCGAGCTTGCCCGCGGCTCCGAGGAGCACGTTGAGCGGCGTGGTAACCATTACGGCGCCGAGGGTGCCACCGAAGACGACCATGGCGGCGGTGATCTGCTTCACGTCCGTGAGTTTCCCGCCGTCGAGCAGCAAACCACCGAGAATTCCGCCCAGGGCCAAGGCCAATCCGGCGATGGTTGCGAGGTCGGGACGCCGGCTAGCTTTCTTGCTTGGTTGCGGGTTGGCCATGGGAATTGTCCTGAGGAGCGAGAATGGACTGGCGGAATCGGCGGACGCGCTCGACGATCTCGTCGCTCGACTCTAAAACCATGATTTTTTGACCGGTTGTGAGACTGATGACGGTATCGGGAGTGGTTTGAATCTCTTCGATCAGATCAGAATTCAGCACCACGGGCGTATGGTTTAGTCGGGTGACGTGGATCATGATCGCCGCTCAACCCAACACATCGGCGATTGGGGCCGGCGTTTCGAGAAAGATACGAACTAAGAACTGAAAATACCTTAGAAAAAGTGATGGAATCGCCGAAATGGGTAGCAAATGGGATCAACGGCCCAATCCTGCCAGTCTCTCGCTGCACGGCTGGCGGATAACCTGCTGAAAGCCTGGTTAACTGGCGATACCGCGGGGTTGCATGACGAACTGGAGCACAGCGCCGCGATTCCAGCTGAAACGCGCGACGCGGGCGAACAGGAGCGGCGCTGGCTGCTTCAGGCCGTGGCCAGACGAATGATGCAGTTTCCGAATGAACTGGACTCGCTCTCGCAAAGCCCTCAGATGGAGCTCTGCATCCGGCTGCTCTGGCACATGGCGCCCAAGGACTGAAGGCTTCGCGCGTCTTGCAACAGGAGCGCGTGCCGGCCGCCACGCGTGACGAGTTCCGCGGCGAACTTCGGCACGCCGCCAATGCGGCACTCTACAGGCGCGCCCGCCGACTGCGGGAGCATGACAACATCGCCGGGTTGCAGCGCCAGGAGATCTTCCATACGGAGCGCCGCGCCGGAAAGGGCCGCTTCCACGTTCACTTTCGCTCCGCGCATGGCATTGAGGATGGCCTCGCGGGGCGATGGCGCGGGCTCTTCCGGGGACGAGGAACCAGCCCGCAGGACGGATAGGCGCGCCAAGAACGTGGGGATGGCTACGAAGAGGGCCCCGCGAACGTCACCCAGGCTCAGGAAACATTCGAAGACCAGGATGGCCCCTTGGCCGGGCGCCGGTTCACGCGCCGCGGCGTTCCAACGGAACGCGATGCCCGCCGGATTCCACGCGGCGCTCATTTCTTTGGCCACGGAGTCAAACACGTCGCGCAAAATGTGACGCTCAATGTCTGTAACCGGGCGCGGGTCTCCGGCTGGCGCGGAAGGTGCGCACAGAAGCGCTCGCAGGAGAAAGGCGGTAAGCCCGAAGGATAGCGTCACGGCGATCTGCCCGCCCACCGGGTCCGCATCCAACACAACCGGGCAGCTCCCGTTTTCCACCGATTTCAGGTACGCGCTCTCCGAGACCGTGCGCGAGGCGCCGATCTGGCTGGCCGCCGGCGTCTCCAGACGGCTTGCCAGACTCGCCGCGAAGGTCTCCAAGAATTTCTCGATCCGTCCCGCCGCAAAGGAGGTTTGCTCGGTCGCCAGGGAGCCGGGCACGTAGTCTTGCCATTGCCCCGCCGGCTCGGCGGCGCGGGGCCCCGGATTGGTGCGGTTGGAATCCATGGTCTCCTATCTCCTATGCTGCTAACCCAGGTAGCTGAACAGATTGCGCTGCTGCTGGATGCCGGCTTCCGCGGAAAGGGACGCCTGCTGCTCCACTTGCGCCTGAGTCAGCTCGGTGGCCACCGTGGGGATGTCCGCGTCCTGCAGATTGCTGAGCTTGCTCTGCTGCTGGGTTTGGAACTTCTGCGCGAGGCCGGCGGCGGCGGTCACGCGGTCCTCGGCTTCGCCATAAAACGCGAGCTGCTGGTTCAGGTACTGTCCGGCGGACTGCAAGGAGGAAGCGGCCTGGCTGATGCCGGCTTGGTCGTTATTCGTAAGCGCCGTCAGCAGGGAATTGACGGCGGCAAAGACGTTGCCGGCGGTGTTGTTGCCGCTCGAGTCCTTCGCGTCGAAGATCTGCTGCGCGGTCCTGGCCACGGCGATGGTGGTGCCGGCGCCGTCCTGGATCATCCGCGTCGAGGAGGATGCGCTCACTTGCAGCACGCCATTCGTTTGCGTCGCATCGAGCTGGTAGGCGGCGCTGGAATCGTCATCCCCGCTGAAAATGTAGCGGCCGTTATAGGTGGTGTTGGCGATCCCCACCAGCGTCTGCATGAGCCCGGATACCTGTTCGGCAAGGGCCACGCGCGCCGTCGCGGTGGAGGTGGACGTGGCGCCCTCCGCGGCCAGCGTGGACGCATTCTGCACCGCCTGCACGGCCGTCTGCAGCGCCGTATCGGCGCTTTGCAGTTCGCCGCCCACGCTCGTGAGGTTGCTCTGCGCCTGCTTGCTGGCGGCGATGTCCGCCTGGGTTTGCAGAATGGCGGAGATGGAGGCCGGATCGTCGGATGGCTGCGTGACGGCGAGTCCGGAGCTTACCTGGGCGGACGCCTGGTTGATCTGCTGCTGCGTGTAATTGAGGTTGGCTATCCAAGCCTGCGTGGCGCCGTTGACGTTGAGTATCATGCGCGGTCCTTAATTTATGACCATGGTTGGACCATGCTCAAGACGCTATCGACCAGCGTATTCATCACGGTCAGTACCTGCGCGCTGGCCTGATAGGCGCGCTCGAACTGGAGAACATTGGTGGCCTCGGCATCGAGTGAGACGCCGGAGACCTGGTTGACCAGGCTGGTGGCTGACGCCACAACCTGCGTCTGGCTGGTTTGGTTGTCGGTGGCGGTCTGGTTCGCCGCGCCCACGCCGCTGGCGATCTGGCCGAAGTACTGCGTGAGCGTCTTCCCGCCCAACAGCGCCAGCGGCGCGCTCTCTAGCGAAGCGAGCTGGTTGGCATTGCCGTTGGCGTTTCCCGTGGAATCCACCGGCGCCAACTGCGCCGCGCTCGTTGAGGAATTGACCGCGAGCGTCCCCGCGGCGTCGGTCGGGTCGTACGTGAAGAGGGCGGAGCCGGCCGAAGCTCCCGCAGCGGTGGAGACGGTTCCGGATTCGAGAATCTGGTTGACGGTATCCGCCAGACTCGATGCGAACTCATTCAGCGATCCGGGTTGGGAAGAGCCGCCGAGGATGGACCCAATCACACTGTTCTGTACGTCAAGCATTCCGCCAAGTTGCCCGCCGGTAATCTGCGCCGTCACGTCCTGTCCCTGAGCATCCAGAATTTCCGTTCCGGAAGAGGTGGAGGCAGAGCTCAAGTCGTTCTGCTGCCCGCCGATCACCAGGGGAGAGCCGTTGCCCAGCATCACCGTGACCTGCCCGTTGGCCTGGGTGACGGTAGTGAAATTGGTGAGCTGAGAGAGGTTGTCCAGGGCGCTATACAACTGGGCTTCTTCCCCGGGATCGGGCGAGCTCTCGGTGAGCCTTTGCACGTTGTACGCCTGAATCTGCGTTCCGATGTTATTGATCTGCGTAACGGTGGAAGCGATCTGCGATCCAACCTCCTGGGAGGAGGCCGAGAGCGAGCTGCGCAAGTCCTGAACCGCAGTCGCGACGTTGGAGGCGGCGTCCATCACGGATTGCTGCGCGCTCGCATCGCTGGTATTGGCGCTCCAGGAGGAGAAGGCGGTGAACAGGGAACTGAGGGCGGCGGAGACGCCGCCAGTTCCCGAGACGTCGAAAAGGCTCTGAATGGCGCTGGTTGCCTGGGCCTGCGCGGTATAGCGGCCCAGCATTTGGGTCTGCTGCTGCACCTGTTCCTCGGCGTATTGATCGCGAGAGTTGTCCAGGCCAGCGGCAGCCACGCCTCCGGCAAGACCGCCGGCGGCGTCCAGGGGCGCGGCCTCCAGATTCAGGGATTGTGCGGCGTAGCCCGGCGTTGAGGAGTTGCTGACGTTGCTCTGAATCACGTTCAACGCTTGCTGGAATACGTCGAGCGCGTGCCCCGAGGAACCGATCATGGCGAGCAGATTCGACATGGCGTTTAGCCCACCAGCTCACAAGCTCCGGCGCTGCCCGCGGCTGGCGTAGCGCAGCCTTGCGGAGCGTACCCCGGCGCCGCGCCGCTGAGGCGGACGGAAAGGCCGCGGTAAAGAGCGGTGCAGCCATCCACGGCGCGCATCAGGCATGCGACCTCCCGCTTGAGCGACGCCGACTCCCGGCGCAGTTCCTTGGACCCTGGCGCGCCGGAGGCCAGGTCGAGTTCGGCTTGGCGCATCCACAGCGCGGCGCTCTCCAACAGGTTTCGGACTCGTTCCAAGCCGTTGAGGTCCGCGCCGCCGCACATCTCGGTCGCCATGCGGACGTTTACTCGCGCGAAGAGGATGCCTTCCAGGGCCTTCCGTGCCATTAGCCTTCGTCCTCGGCTGCGCTGCCGGTGAGAGCCTGCGAAACCATGGCATGGCTGGTTTGCGCGGAGTCGGCCTGATATTCGCCGCGCGCATAGATGGCCGCCAGGTAGCTGACGCGAGCCGATTGCTGGTCCTCCAGGGTCCCCAGCGAGGCGGTGAGGCTGTTGGAGAGTGAGGAGATGGAAACCTGGTCGGTTACGCCCTGCGCGCCGGATGCGGCGGCGCTGGAGGAGCCGGCCGGCGCCATGCGGTCGACCGTGGCGGTTTGGGTGGCTGCCGCGGCGGCGGCCGGGTCATTATGTACGCGCATGCTCATGGGAGGCGCTCCAATCCTTCGCCGTCCGAGTTGCAAGCCAGTGGCCAAAGGGCAAGGGGAGTAGGCATCCTGGAACCGACGCTAAGATTGGCATTAAAAGGTATTTATGTATTAATAACTTTAGTTAATGGTAGGATTTATCCTATGGCAGCCTAAGGTACCTTACCTAAATGGCCCATATAATTTGCGTGACACCGGTGCAATAACTCAAATAATGTCGCCAAAGGTGTTGTACGTCACGGTTCGCCCCGGCACAACTGTCGAAACTGAATTGTGCGAGGCTCTGGCGGGTTTGGCCATCACGACGGTTCACGATCTTGCGGAAGCGGTTCGAGCTCTCTCCCGCGAGGAGTTCGAGTGCATGCTCCTTACCGGCGCCGGCCAGGAAAGCGGGGCGCCGGAGGTCCTGGAACTGGCCCGCAACGCGGATCCGCCCATTCCGGTGGTGGTCTGGGACCCGGAGATGTCCGCCACGGAGGCCGTCCGCCTGGTTCGCCTGGGCGCATACTACTGCCTGGGGTACCGCGACAGCCTGCAAATGCTGCGCGACTGGCTGGACAACGCCATTGAAGACCGCCGCGCGCGGAAGCGCGCTTTGGCGCACGCGGCCGGACATGAAGCCTGGCGACGTCTGCTGGTGGGCGAAAGCCGGGCCATGCAGGCGGTGGTGGAGACCATCCGCCTGGTGGGAGGCCGGCGCTGCACGGTGCTTATCGGCGGAGAGACCGGCACGGGCAAGGAAATGGCGGCGCGCGCGCTCCACCTGGCGGGGCCGCGGGCCAATCAGCCCATGGTAGCCATCAACTGCAGCGCCTTGCCCGAGAACCTGCTGGAAGCCGAGCTTTTCGGCCATGTGAAGGGCGCTTTCACCGGGGCCATCCAGACGCGCGTGGGCCGTTTTGAGCAGGCCAACCGGGGCACGCTATTCCTGGACGAAGTCGGCGACATGCCGCTGGAATTGCAGGCTAAGCTGCTGCGCGTGCTCCAGGACCGCGAAATCCAGCGCTTGGGCAGCTCGGAAACCATCAAGGTGGATGTGCGGGTGATTGCGGCCACCAACGTGAACCTCCAGGACCGCGTGCGCCAGGGCAAGTTCCGCGAGGACCTGTTCTACCGTCTCAACGTGGTCCCGCTGGAGATGCCGCCGCTGCGCAAGCGCGAGGGCGATATCGCGTTGCTGGTGGAGCACTTCGTCAAGAAAATCTGTCAAGCGGAAGGCGTCCCTGTCAAAAAAGTGACGCCCGATGCCATGGAACGTTTGCGGGCGGGATCGTGGCCGGGAAACGTCAGGCAACTGGAAAACGCTGTGGAGATGGCCGTGGCGCTCAGCGGCGATCGTGAATCTCTCTTCCCGGCCGATTTCGGCCTGGCGGCGGCCGTGCCGGCCAACGTGATCCCGTTCGAGTCCGCAGCCGTTCCGGAGGGCGCTCTGGAAGGCGCCGACTTCGCCACCGCTGTCAGCCGCTTCGAGCGGAGCATGCTGGAGTCCGCGCTGCAACGAACCTCCGGCAATAAGACCGCCGCGGCGGAGTTACTGGGACTCAAGCGCACCACCCTGATCATGAAGCTCAGGAGTTACAGCGATTCCGTGGCCGCCTGCGCGGCGCGATGACGCAGCGCAGGGGCGGCCTCAGAAGGCCAGCACGGGGTCATCGTCCAGGCGGATGGCTTCGCAGCAGCCATGGCCTTTCTGGTGTTCGCGAAAGCGCCCGCAGGCTGTGTGCGCCGCCCGTTGCGCCTCTCGCACCAGATTGCGGAACCCTTCCGTAGCCTGCGGATCGCGTGCACGGAATGCCGCGAGGAGCATCAGGTGCCGGCGATCGTACTCCTCCGCCGCATCCAAGTACCTACTGAGCAAGGCGCTTCCCTCTGAGCACATCCCGTCCCCCCGCCGGTCAGGAATCATTGTACAGCCGGTCGCCGGAATTCCCCTGGTACGAAACGCGGTCAAGATGTCTGGTACGACGGTACCGAATCAGGACGAAAGTACTGTTAGCCAGGCTGGCTCGGGACGCGTGCCTACGCGCGGGTTCCTCGCGTACACTCGCCCTTCATGGCTCCGGATGGAACGCCGATTCTCTCAGGCGCGGGGCTCGGCCTCGACGGTTGGGGACTCGTGCGCCGAAGTGCGGCGTTCGGAGAGCTTCTGGATCTTGAGGAGGAGATCCACCTCGTTCCGCGGCACGCGCAGAGTGGCGGCTATGGTGGCGGGCGCTTCGCCGCGCCGCTCCATGCGCAGCGCTTGCGCGCGGCGCGTGAGGTTGAGCTTCTGCCCGGCGTAGGAACGCGGCTCGACCGTGGTCATCTCCTGCCGGATGGAAGCCACCTCCGCCGCCAGGGCGGCAACGGTCGCCGCGGAATCGCGGCTGCCGCTGGAAGCCATGGCGATTTCCTTCTTCATCGAAAGAAACAGCGCCAGACAGGCAGCCAACGCCAGGGCCATGAAGCCGTACTGCGTAATCGGGCTCAGAATCCAATAGAGTTGCATCACACATCTCCAGAGGCGGCGGAATCGAGCTGGCCCGCATCCTGCCCGCTTCCGCGGCTTGAAATCTCCGTGAGGCGCACGCCGTAGTTTCCCTGCACCGTCACCAACTGGCCGCGGCCCACCAGGCGGCCATTCACCAGCACTTCCACCTGATCGTTGGCGGCGCCTTCGAACTCCACTACCGAACCGGGGTTCAGATCCAGCACCTCCCCGAATGGAAGGAGTGCGGAACCCAGCCGGACGGTAACCGGCAGCTCGACATCCAATAGCACGCCCAGCGCCTGTGGCTTCATTGTTCCCTCCGGGGCTTGGACAGCCACACTCTTTGCAGGTGGCTGCGAATTCTAAGAATGGCTTGGGCGCGGAGTTGCGCCGCGCGGGAAAGATGCATGCCCGTGATGACTCCGATTTCCCGGAGGCTCAGCTCCTGGTAGTAGTAGAGGTGCAGAATGGTGCGTTCGATTTTCGGGATGCGATCAATTGTCTGCGCCAGGATGCGCTCCAGTTCGCGGCGCTCCACAATCCGCGAGGGAGAAGCCTCCTCATCCTCTGGAATCGACCGAATGACCTGGTGGCTGGGATCGTCACTGCTGGCGCGTTCCAGCGGTTCCAGTTCCACGCCCCGCACCTCGTTGAGCCAGCGCTGGTACTCTTCGAGCGATATGCCCAGTTCGGCCGCAATCTCCTCCTCCGTGGCTTCGCGCCCAGCGCGCTGGCCGACGCGGTGAATGGCGGCGGAGATCAGCTTGGACTTGCGGCGCACCTCGCGCGGCGCCCAGTCGCTTTCGCGCAGCCCGTCGAGAATGGCCCCGCGGATCTTGCGCTCCGCATAGGTATTGAGCTGCACGTTTAGCGAGGGGTCGAAATTGTCGATCGCCGCGAGCAGCCCGATCACGCCCATGGAGATCAGATCGTCCAGGCTTACGTAATCCGGCAGCCGGTCGTGAATCCTCTTGGCGATCAGCCGCACTTGCGGCAAATGCTGGAGGACGAGCGCTTCGCGCCGCAGCGCGGCTTCCGCGTCAATCGGAGTTTCGTAACCGTATGCTCCGGTGGCCATGAGAGAGTGTTTTAAGCAGCAGCCTCCAACGGGGAAGGCAATTGCCGTACCAATGACGCAACCACCTTCGCCGGGCTTGCAGCCTCAAGATCCTCCGGAACGGACTGTCCGATGGAGAAGAAGGACGCCGGGAGTTGCAGCCGCGAAGCCGCGCAGAATGTGGCAGCTAGCGTACTTGTTTCATCCACTTTGGTGAACAGCAGCTTGGCCGGACGGAAGCTCTCATAGAGCGCGGCCGTGCGATAGAGGTCTTCCAGGCGCATGGACGCCGTCAAAACCAGGTGCGTGTCAATCTCTTGACGTTCGCTGAGCAGGCCGGCCAAGTCGCCGCCCAGGTCCGGCAGGAGAGCCGGACTCAAACCAGGCGTGTCGATGAGCAGCATCGCGCTGGCGGGCGCCGAGTCGATCGCTTGCCCCAGCGCCGGCGCGCTTTCCACCAACTCAAAGGGCATTCCCAATATTGCGGCGTAGGTTCGCAGTTGCTCGGAGCCGCCAATTCTCTGCGTGTCGGTGGAGATCAGGCGCACAGTGCGCCCGCGCGCCAGGCCATGCGCAATCGCCAGCTTCACCAGAGTGGTGGTCTTGCCGCAACCCGGCGGGCCGACGAGCGCCGTGACGCGCCCTATTTCGGGGGCCACGGCGAAGCTCGCGGAAATTTCCTCGGCGGCTGCTTGAAACAGATCCTGGAGCCCGGGCTCGGCGGAGACGCCGCCGGCGCGCGGAACCGTGCGCCGCGAGGCCCTCTGGCGCGCCGCGGCTTCCACTCGGCGAGCGGTTTCGGCATCCACGCCGGTCTCCATCAGCGCATTCGCCACTGCGCCGAATGCGCCGCGCGGCAAAGCGCCGGGCGCGATGCACGCGAGCATCTGCCGGATCTCCTCCACCTGGCGCCGCAGCGATTCCACTTCGCTGCTCACGTGCTGCGGCGGCGCGGCCGGCCCTCCGCTGGCCGCGAACACGACCTCGAAATCGC
>Ga0335069_10003737_pt1 | contig 22849 bp, 21 predicted proteins | sample Lox_Sample_11_FD_206714 | JGI IMG/M metagenome (GOLD analysis project Ga0335069, IMG submission 206714) | Soil microbial communities from Loxahatchee National Wildlife Refuge, Florida, United States - Lox_Sample_1.1 | ecosystem: Environmental > Terrestrial > Soil > Wetlands | place: USA... | reverse complement strand
AGGCTGGGCTCGACCAGATGAGGTCGAACAGATTCTGGCACATCATATTCAGTTGTCAAAGAGCGTTTGTTCTGCCTCCCTGTCCAGCAGAGTGGCTTCCAACGAACTCACTAAGATTAGCATACCGCCCCTAAATGTCAACACCCGGTTACAGGGAAATTTCTCTTTTCCACACGTTTCAACAGAGGCACCTGGGAGCCGCGTAAACACTGGGGATTTGTGGGGTCGTTGGGCGGGAAACGGAATGCTGGCAGGAATGCCAGCGCTACGGGAGCCATAGTTGATCGCGCGGATGGCTTGAAGTTTCGAGATAGCCCTGCGCGGAAAATCGAGCGAAAGCGCGGCGGGATGCGAGCATTCCCGGAATGGCACGGGCATTGGCGGTCTCAGCCCCCCTACCCCCCCCCTGTTTCGGTAGTACAGCGTGTAAGTGGATGAAATAAAGAGAGATAAGAAGAAAATGCGTACCGTACGAGCCGTACGAGAGCGGCGCGTTTGGCCCTGAGCCCCCCCGGTTTTCTGAAAATGTATCATTCGACGGGAGTTGCAGGGCAGGTCGTTTGGAGGTCTATCAAACGAAAGAAGTTGCAAAGCCAGCCGAATGTTTGATTTACAGGGAGTGCGCGCAAGTGCGGGGAGGATTGGACTTAGTGGGACCTCCCCGCTACGATTCGTGCAAGTGTTGATCCTAAAGGCGGTTGAGTTTTCAAAGAGCGTCGGGCGATAGGAGCGAGAGCCCACAGCCAGTGTTCACTGACTGTATTAAAACGTTAAGTGTACCATAGAATAAACGACGTGTCAAGGACAAACGGGTGGAGACGTTCCGTCTCTGTCCCTGGGTTTCTCTGGGTTTCTGTCCCGGGCTTTCGCCCCCCGGGTTTCATCTGAGTTTCGACTTGACCTGGGTGCTGTTGGCCCCGGACCTGTTGCTTCCACTGATACGCATGAAAGCATTTAGCTGGTTGCTAAGTGCCTGATGTGAGAAATTCTTAGCAACGTGGATAATTCCGCCAATTCGAAACCGCTCGAGGCGCTCCGCGGATATGGTGACGGAACTCTCTGGAATCGACTCAATGAATTGGGGGATTTTAGCGCAGGCTCCGATTTTTTTGAATTTCCGCCCCCTATAGACCTCCGTGCTCCGCTGGGGACGCCGCCGCCGATTCTCTACCATTACACGGATGCACGAGGTTTGGATGGCATCCTAAAAGGCAACTCGCTTTGGGCAAGTGCGGCATACTTCCTAAACGACTCCTCAGAGATAGAATACGGATGCCAAATCCTCCTAAACGAACTTCGCACGTGGCTTGAACCCAACAGAGAGAATAAGTGTTTTACGGCGCAGGTGTTGAGAGGTATCAACGAACTTTTTGGCAACGTAGGCTCTCGGCTCTCACGGAGCATTAATATCTATGTCGCCTGTTTTTGCGAGCAAGGCAACCTCTTGAGCCAATGGCGCGCCTACGGCCAAGGTGGCGGCTATGCCATAGGATTTCGCAGTCCTCTCGATGCGACGATGAGATCAAATGGACCTCACACGCTGCGGTTGTCAAAGGTTATTTACGACAAACTACGGCAGACCGAACGAGTCGGAACATTACTCCGTGACGCGATTCTCGCGGTGAATGAAGCCTTTGGCGACCAGCAAGTCGACGACCTCAACCTCCTCGGAGACACTGTATGGATGATTCAAGAATTGATCCTCGACGAGATTGTCAGGTTCAAACACCCGGCGTTCCTGGACGAGCGAGAGTGGAGGCTCGTCGCTAGATTTGACCCGCGAACGACGATTGGACCAGCAGAGAATATCAATGAGCCCTTCTTCCACTTCAGAAACTCGAACGGGTACATGATCCCCTACATAGTATTGAAGCCCACAGCGGCCAGGTTGCCAGTAGTGTCGATTCGGTTTGGCCCGTCAATGGATTTTAGAAGGTACGAGAACTCAACGAGGCTATTCCTTGCCGACGCAGGCTATCCTCAGGTCGACCTAACCGGATCGGACCTGCCCGTGATTCTGTAGATCCCAGGGGCCCGATTGGCTCGTACTTCCGTACATAAAGACTAAGGTTCGCGCAGGTCACGCCAGGGAGAAACCAGGGGACAACGGGACGTTTCCTCTAAAGCCATGGTACTTCCGTGTTACGATGCGCGCGGAGTGACGCATGGGCAACGAACATCCGAGACCGCTCGATGACATCCGGCAGTACGCGAACAAACCCATTCCCGAGGTTGATCCCGGGGACCTGCGAGCCGTGTACGAATTTGTCTGCGAAAGGGTTGCCAAGGCCGGCGGCCGAAGTATGGGCGTGGGCCTCAGCGTCTACGAACAGCTCTGTTCGCCGGGCGCGAATACCCTGATGGTGTGGTATCGGGCCTCGCTGTTGCAGTTGTGTGCGCAGATGCTGGGGCAAAGCATTCCGGAGTCCGAGTTGCAAAGCATGCCGGCGGACGCGCCGGTGCCGTTTCGCGAGGTGCCCGAGGGTCTGCGGGAGGATTTGAACCAACCGGCGCTCCCCGGGTACGTGTTCGAAGTGTTTGCGAAATTCCCGATCACGGGGATACCCGCGGAAGGGATGCAGGGGTTGCCGATGGATTTCGGCAATTTGATCGCAGAGTTGGAGCGGGGTCGAGCGGGCAAAGACACAGCGAAAGGATAGCCAGGCTAAAGAGTGGCCAGTACACGAGAAAGAGCTGGCACAAAAGCCAGCGCTACATGGCAGAAAGGCACGGGTCTAAAGACCCGCCGCTACACAAGATAGAAACGGCAGCCGGGCCGAAGAGTGGCCGCTACACAGGAAAGACGCGGTGGCTCGCCCGTACCACCTCGGCAGGATAACCGCGCCGCGCGCCGGCTCCTAAGCTATTCCGTGCGAGGCGGTGTCCGCTGCTGTCGAGACGCGACACGGCCTCGCATCCATATTTTTCCCAAGGAGAATCCCTATGCCGTTGATTGAAGTGAAAGTCATCGAGAATGTGTTCACTCCAGCGCAGAAAACCCAGATGGTCAAGAAACTGACCGACGCCATGGTGGAGATCGAAGGCGAGAATCTCCGCTCGGTCACCACGGTGATCGTCGAGGAAGTGCGCAGCGGCGATTGGGCCATGGGCGGCAAGCCTCTCAGCAGCAACGAGGTGAAGGCCATCGCCGCCGGCAAAGGCTAACGGGTGAACTGGCGGCGGAAGAAGGACGAGACGAAGCGAGGGCAGGTGGGGAACCACCTGCCCGCAAGAGTCGAAGCGCGGCCCGGCGGCGGCGCTTACTTTTTCGGCGCGGCGGCTGCCGGGGGCTGCTCGCTGCTGGGCGGCACGATGCCCTTGATGCGCATGTACGTGACCATGTTGCCGTAGTGCTCGAGGTTGTGCATGTTGTTGACGGTGAGGGCGCTGAGGCGGGGCGCATCGTTGCCGAAGAGCTTGATGGGCTGCACGGCGGTGGCATCGGTGAGGGTGTCGTAGGCCCGGTCGCAATAGGCGAATGCGGTCGTCAGCGCGGCGATCAAATCGGCTTTGCTGGTTTTGGTCTGCTCGATCTTGGGGGCGGGATTCTGCTCACCGAGGGCGATGGAGCAGAACAGGTACTGGGCGTCGGCGGCGTGGCCGACGATCTGGCCGTAGCTGCGCACGGTATCGACGGGCTTGAAGCTGTAATTCTCTTCGGGCATTTTTTCGGCGGAGCGCAGCAGGATGTCTTTCACGCGGCTGTAGGCCGCCTTGTTCCAGGTACTGAGGGGATTCGGGTTCGGCTGGGTGGACGCGGCGGGCTTCTCCTGGGCAAGGGCCAGACCGGCGGGGGCCAGCAGACAGAGCAACAGCAATCGCAGGGTAATACGCATCAGACACACCTCCTGGTGGCTAGTACGCGCGGCGGTGACGAAAGTTTCTGGTTTTTTGAGGCGCGGGAACCCGGGAAGCGCGCAGAGCCGATGAACAATTTTGTGATTTCGGCTTGCCGAGGCGGGTTTGCTATGCCACGATAGTTTTTCTCGACTGGGGCGCTCCTTCCTATGAATCAGCCAAGGACCTGGGCCGGCTCGATGCGTAAGACCGTACATCTCTACCTCATCAAACCTTCGCAATACGACGACGACGGATACGTGGTGCGGCACTGGCGCGGCGTGCTGCCCAGCAACACGCTGGCGTGCCTGGCGGGGCTGACCGAAGATGCGGTGCAGCAGAAGCATCTCGCCGAGCGCTACAAGATCAAGACGCACTTGCTGGACGAGACGGTGGACAAGATTCCGGTGGAGCGAATCTGCCGGTCGCAGCGCTGGGGCCTGGCGAAGAACATTGTGTGCCTGGCGGGAGTGCAGACGAACCAGTTTCCGCGCGCGTGCGATCTGGCGCAGAAGTTTCGCCAGTCTGGCGTGACCGTGCTGATCGGCGGATTTCATGTGAGCGGCTACCTGGCGCTGTTGAGCGAAATCCCGGCGGACATTCAGGCGCTGCTGGACTCTGGCGTGACGGTGGTGAAGGGCGAGGTCGAAGAGGCGTGGCCGCAACTGCTGTGCGACGCGATCGAAGGGCGGCTGCAGCCGATGTACGACTTCCTGAACGCCAAGCCGGATCTGTACACCAAGCCGATTCCGGTGGTGCGCAAGAAGTATCTGCGGAAGTTCGTGGCGTCGAATTTCGGGACGCTGGATTGCGGGCGGGGCTGCCCGTTCGAATGCACGTTCTGCACGATTATCAACGTGCAGGGGCGGAAGATGCGCTTCCGTTCGGCGGAGCATATCGCCGAAGCGATTCGCCGCAACTACCGGGAGAATGGCATCACGTTTTATTTCTTTACCGACGACAATTTCGCGCGCAACAAGAATTGGGAAGCGATCTTCGATGTGATGATCAAGCTGCGCAACGAGGAAAAGATTCCCGTCGAGTTCATGATGCAGGTGGACGTGCTCTCGTGGAAGCTGAAGAACTTTGTGACGAAGGCGCGGCAGGCGGGCTGCATCAACGTGTTTATCGGGATGGAGAGCGTGGACCCGGATAATCTGGCAGCCGCGGGAAAGAAACAGAACCAGGTCAGCGAATATCGCCACCTGATTCAGGCCTACCGGGATTGCGACATCACGTCACACGTGGGGTACATCCTGGGATTTCCGTTCGACTCGGTGGATTCCATCCGGCGGGACCTGAAGTTTTTGATGGAGCAAGTGCAGCCGGACCACGCCAGCTTTTTCATCCTGATGCCGCTGCCCGGCTCGATGGACCACATCCACATGCTGAAGCGCGGGGCGTGGATGCACCCGGACTTCAACCTGTACGACTCGCAGCACGAAGTGACGAAGCACGCGTATCTGAAGGACGGCTCGTGGCGGGCGACGTATCTGGAGGCGTGGAGAACGTTCTACAGCCTGCCGAATATGAAGGCGATTCTGCAGCGCGGCTCGCGCGTGAATTACTGGAACAACTTCCTGCGCTTCGTGTGGTACAAGAACTCGATTCAGACCGAAGAGCGCCATCCGATGATGTGCGGCTACTTCCGGTTGAAGGGACGCAAGGCGCGGCGGCCAGGGATGCCGATTTTGTCGCCGTGGGCGTATTACACGCAGCGGGTGAAGGAAGTTTATGCGTATGGCCGCAGCATGATGGGCGTGATGGCGGAAATGGAAGAACTGTGGCTGCAGACGCGCTATCCTTCGGCGGCCGAGCAGCGGGTGGTGGAGGAATTGGCAAAGCTGCGCGGGAAGTATGGGCAATTGAAGCTGGCCGACCTGCAGGCGGCGTATCTGCGGGCGAAGGTGCACTTCCCATCGTTGCATGTGCCGTCGAAAGTGCAGCTGTTCTGGGCGAAGTGGAGTCCGCTGCTGGTGCAGAACAAGGTGTTCACGCGCGCGGACCTGCACGCGTTCTGGACGGGAGTGGGGCGACGGTGGAGTACGCGGCACTGGTTCCGCATCCCTGTGCACAAGGTGCCGCTAAACCTGCTGCGCGACGTGCAGCTATCGTTGCTGTTCCTGTTCCACGTCTCCCGCGAACTGTAGCGCTCAGGCGCTCGACCGGACCGTCGCGGATTGCTACGATACCCGCAGACGGCCATGCCCAAGACAGCTCGCCCTGAGAATCGCGAAACGAAAAGGCGCTCCGACCTCGCGATGCGCCTGTTGCAGGAATTGCGCCCGCGGGTGCATGCCGGTCAGCGCATTGGCGTAGCGGTTTCGGGCGGCGCGGATTCTGTGGCGCTGCTGCATCTGCTGCTGGAGATTCGCGAGCAACTGGGCATTGTGCTGCTGGTGCTGCACTTCAACCATCAACTGCGCGGGAAAGCTTCGCATGCCGACGAAGCTTTTGTGATGCGCCTGGCGGCGCTGAACGGATTGGCTTTCCTTTCGGGTCACGAAGATATTCAGGCACGGTCCAAGCGGGATCGGGCGAATATAGAGGATACGGCGCGACGCGCGCGTTACGCGTACTTCGCGCGAGTGGCTGCGCAAGAGCATCTAGACAAGGTTGCGGTCGCACACACGGCGGAGGATCAAGCCGAAACGGTGCTGGCGCATATCCTGCGCGGAACGGGACTCGCCGGGCTGGGCGGGATCCATCCGGAGGCGGGCGTGGTGTTCCGGCCATTGCTGGGATTCCACCGCGGCGACCTGCGGAAATATCTGCGTGAGCAGCGGCAGAGCTGGCGCGAAGACGCGACGAACCGGGATACAAAGCGGATGCGCGCGCGGATTCGCCACACGCTGCTTCCCTTTCTGGAAAAAAAGTTTTCGCCGGCAGCGGTGGAGCACTTGTGCCAGCTTGCGAGTCTGGCACGCGAAGACGACGCGTGGCTGCAGAGTTCGGCGGAGTTGCGGTTGTTCCTGAGCGCAAAAGAGGACAAAGGCGAATGGAAGCTTCCGTTGCGCGAGCTGATCGCGTCACAAACGCCGGGAACGAGCGACCACGAAAGCGATGTGCCGCGACAGGCGCCGATGGCGATGAGCAAGCGGCTGATCCGGCTGCTGGTGCAAAAGGTGAAGCCCCGCGCGGGGCAACTCAGTTCCGTGCACGTGGAGGCGGTGCTGGGATTGGTGGTGCGGCCGGAGAGCGGGAAATTGGTGCAATTGCCGGGCGGAGTGGAGGTCCGGCGCGAGCGAAATTGGTTGTGCTTCAGGGCGAAGCGGAGCGAGGCGAAAGGCAAGAAAACTGGAGCGAACGGTTACGCGTACGAGGTGAATCTGACGGGCGGTGAGGACACGGTGCTGGTGGTAGAACATTCGTATGCGCTGAGGTTCACCGCGATTGACTGGCCCCGGGAAGGGCGAGAAACTAAGGATACAGGGGCGGTCCTAGACCGTGGTGCTATAACCCTACCCCTCGTGGTGCGCAACTGGGAGCCCGGCGATTCGGTGCGGTTGCAGGGACACCAGAAAAACCACAAATTGTCGCGGTTATTGAGCGAGGCGGGTGTCAGCCGGTGGGAGAAAGCAGGATGGCCGGTGGCGACATCGGGCGGAAAGGTGGCCTGGACCCGCGGATTGGGAGTGGCAGCGGAATTTGCCGCCGGCCCAACGACTCGCAAAGTGGTCGCGATTGAAGAGGTTCCGCTCACGTAGATGGCCAAGGTAACTACGTACTCCGCCGGACGTATTGCCAGGCGCGTCAAAGCGTTGGGGCGACAGATTTCGCGTGAAGCCGCGGGGCGGCGGCTGGATATCGTGGTGACGATGGACCGGTCGTTTGTATTTGCGGCGGACCTGGTCCGGTTTATTGATGTGCCGGTGGTGCTTCATTTTGTGCGGGAAGTCGTCCGAGACGTAGAGCACGGGGGACACCCAAGGCGGGAAGTGTTTTTCGGGGAGCGCGCGGGAAGCGCCGGATCGGGCGGGCCAGCGGAGTTGAAAGGTCGCGACGTCGTATTGCTAGATGTGATTCTGGACAGTGGAATTACGCAGGATTTTCTGTTGCGGCGAATCGGGGAGAGCAAGCCACGATCGCTGCGATTGGCAGTGTTGATCGACAAGCTGAACGGGCGGCGCGTGGCGCTGGAGCCCGATTACTTTGGGTTCAAAACGGCATCTAAGATATTGTGGTCAGGGTACGGGCTGGCAGCGTCCAATGGCACAGGGCGCAACGGAAGAAATCTGACGGCAGGGTCACCGGGGGCACGCCGAAGGAAGGCCGCAAGGGGCGGCAAAAAAGGCCGGTAAAACAAGCGAGTTGAGCAAGGATTTGGTAGTGTTGTACGGTGGATTAGTGAGGTCAATGTGAATTCCAGTTCTACAGCAAAAACGATTCTGTTTTGGATTTCCATCGTGTTTCTGGGCGTGATGCTCTGGAAACTGGTATCCAACAACGGAGCGACCGCGCGCGAACAGACGCCGAGCTACAGCGAATTCATGGCCAAGGTTGAGACAGGGGACGTGAAGGAAGTCACGTTATACCTGTCGCCGAACAGCTATGAGCTCCAAGGCGAATACGTGAATCCGCCGAATCAGAAGTTCCGGATCACGGTGCCCAAGGAGAACGCGCCAGAAATCACAAAGGCCTTGCGCGAGAAGTCTGTGATGCTAAGCATCCGGGAAGTACGAAGCGGGGACTGGGTACTGATTCTGCTGAATGCGCTTCCACTCCTGCTGTTGGCCGGATTTGTGTTCTTCCTGATGCGGCAGATGCAGGCGGGCGGAAACAAGGCGCTCAGCTTCGGGAAGTCGCGGGCGCGGCTGCTCTCGGCGCAGCAGAAGAAGGCGACTTTTAAGGATGTAGCGGGAAGCGACGAAGCCAAGGAAGAGTTGCAGGAAATTATCGAGTTCCTGAAGGACCCGCAGAAGTTCCAGAAACTGGGCGGACGGATACCGAAGGGAGTGCTGCTGGTCGGGCCTCCGGGAACAGGCAAGACCTTGCTGGCACGAGCGATTGCCGGTGAAGCCAACGTGCCGTTCTTCTCGATTTCCGGTTCGGACTTCGTGGAAATGTTCGTGGGTGTGGGCGCGAGCCGTGTGCGCGACCTGTTCGAACAGGGGAAGAAGAACGCGCCGTGCATCATCTTTATCGACGAAATTGACGCGGTAGGACGGCATCGTGGTGCAGGGCTGGGCGGCGGTCACGACGAGCGCGAACAGACGCTGAACGCATTGCTGGTGGAAATGGACGGGTTTGAGTCAAACGAAGGGGTGATCCTGATCGCGGCAACCAACCGGCCGGACGTGCTGGACCCGGCATTGCTGCGGCCGGGCCGCTTCGACCGGCGAGTAGTTGTAGCGCGTCCCGATGTGAAGGGGCGCGAAGAGATCCTGCGGGTACACACGCGCAAGGTGCCGTTGTCGGACGACGTGGAACTCTCGATCATCGCGCGGGGCACGCCGGGCTTTTCAGGCGCGGACCTGGCGAACCTGGTGAACGAAGCAGCGTTGTGGGCGGCGCGGCAGAACCGGAAGTTTGTGGCCATGGCTGATTTCGAAATGGCCAAGGACAAGGTTCTGATGGGCGTCGAACGCAAGTCGATGATTCTCTCCGACGAGGAGAAGAAGAACACGGCGTATCACGAGGCAGGCCACGCGCTGGTGGCGGCGAAGACGCCGGGCGCAGACCCAGTTCACAAAGTGACGATTATTCCGCGCGGCATGGCGCTCGGTTTGACGATGCAATTGCCGGAAGCGGACAAGCACACGTATACGAAGGAATACCTGGAGGGGATGCTGGCCGTACTGATGGGCGGCCGCACCGCCGAAGAGATTTTCCTTGGCCATATCACAACGGGCGCGGGGAACGACATCGAGCGGGCCACGGACATTGCGCGGAACATGGTCTGCGAGTGGGGCATGAGCCAGCTTGGACCTCTAGCGTTCGGAAAGAAGGAAGAAGCGATCTTCCTTGGGCGCGAAATTGCGCAGCACCGCGACTTCAGCGAAGACACGGCGCTGCAGATCGACAAGGAAGTGAAGCGGATCGTGAGCGAGGCGTACGAGAAGGCGCGCGACCTTCTCGGAACGAACCGCGACACGTTGGACCGCATCGCGCAGGCGCTGCTGGAACGCGAAGTGCTCGACGCCAACGAAGTGAAACTGCTGATGGAAGGCAAGACGCTGCCGGAAAAGCCGCGGACGCCTCCTCCACAGGCACCACCGGCACCCGGCACGGACCCGAAGGTGGTGCGTCCAGAGCTTCGGCCAGCACCGGGGTTCACGCGAGGGGATTCACCGGCAAAAGCGTAATTTCCGAGTCATATTTTTTGAGCAAAGGGCGCGCGACAATCGGCGCCCTTTTTGTTTTACGGTGAGTTGCCCGGCGCGGCGTGCTAGAGTACGCGTTCTTGCGAGCAAGGCGCCGGCCTGAAGGCGCGGCGCCACGGACAGATATGGGGATGCTGGACGAAATCGTGGAAGGGCGAACGGACCTGGTGTTCGAGTATCTGGCCGCCGGGAATGCGGCGGACACGAAGGATGGGGACGGAGTTTTGCTGCTGCAATGGTGCGCGTATTACGGCGACGTAAGCGCGATGAAGCACTTGCTGGCGAATGGCGCGGCGATTGAAGCGCTGGGAGAGAATCTGGGATTGGACGCGGCGTGCTTTCACGGGCACTGGCGGCTGGCGCAGTATTTGATTGAGAAAGGCGCGGACGTAAATCGGGCGCAGGAAGATACGGGAGAGACGCCGTTACATGCGACGCTGTGTACGACGAACCGGCTGCGACGGAACATCGTCATGAAAGTGTTGCTGACGCATGGGGCGAATCCGAACTGCGCGACGAAACCGAATATGGAGACGGGCGGGTTCATGCGCGATTGCCGGACCAAAGGCGAAACGCCGTTGCATCGGGCGGCAGCGTTCGGCGACGAAGAAGCGATACAGCTTTTGCTGGATGCGGGGGCGAAGATTGACGCGAAGGATATGAATGGAGACACGCCGCTCTCGTGGGCGAGCTGGTACACGAGGCCGATCCCGATCTTGCGGAAGCTGTTGTATGGAAATCATCGCATTCGCGCGGATTATGGCGGCGGGATGGAAGCGAACCTGGCGGGCAAGCCGGTTTTAGAGAAATTGAAGTAAAATGAGGGCCTATGGGACTGAAAGACGGCGAAAACCTGAATGTGACCTGCCCGTGCTGCCAAGCCAAGCTGGTCATTGATCCGATCTTCGGGACGGTGTTGTCGCACACGGCGCCGGTGAAGCCGGGGCCGGATGTGGACCTGACGAAGGCGCACAACATCCTCGAAGAACAGAACAAGCAGCGCGAGGATAAGTTTGCCGACTCGTTCTTCCAGGAGACGCACAAGGAAGACATCCTGGCAAAGAAGTTCGAAGAAGCGATGAAGAAGGCGAAGGATGCGCCGGCGGGAAAACCGTTGCGGGACATCGACCTGGACTAGGACAGATTCGGCACGCACATCAGTCGACGCATCTGACTCTCAACTCCAATCCAAAGCAAAAGGCCTGAGCCTGATTGGTCTGACGTTTCCGTGGATACACCCTGAAGTAGATTTCGTGATACAAGTGCAAAAAGGGTTGTCCAGATGCGCAGGCAGCAAATTCTCGGCGGCGCGATCGTACTTGGCGCGGTTCTTGTTCTTTTGCTAATCGCTGCCGGTGTGATGAATCATGGCACGAGGCTTCAAGGCTCTGGAACCGACCTGCTCCGCATGGACGTCGCGCTTTTACTCGCGTACGCCACGGCGGGAGTACTTCTCTCCAAGCAAAGGTCCAGCAACGCGACTAGTGCGGCAATTGCTGGGGCTCAGATCGGCTTGCTTCTCGGTGCTGTACAGATAATGAATCATCTGATTGAGGCCTTCCTTCCGACCCGACCTTTCTTTCTCATTATCAGCCCGGTGTTGCTAATGCTCGCACTATTGGGTATCTCAGGCGCTGTGTCATGGGAACGGACAAGATCGCTAGTGTCGGCAGTGACAGGAGGACTTATCTGCGCCGTTGTCGCGACGCTGATCATGCTCAGCTTTGCGATTTCCTTCAATCTGCTTTTTGCGACCCGTGTGGACTGGCAATTGCGCGAGGCGTTTGCCGCGAGTGGCATGACCGATCCCGGAGGCTTCCGCGTAAAGAACATACTGGAGGCGTCGTCGGAGATACTGGTTCGTATGCCTATCTTTGCCATCTGCTCGGCATCTGTTGGCGCGGTGATTCACGCCTGGATGAGCGGCGAATCCCGACATTCGCTAGTAGTAGCTGCCGGTTTCCTGACTCCGCTTCTGTTTGCGGTGGGTGCAACGGCACTGTGGCATGCTAACGCGATCGAACGTGCCGCGCGACCACCCTTTGTAATGTCTGGAATCCTGCTGACCGGAGTCGCTCTGTGCGCCGCGTATCCGACTTGGTCGGCCCTCGGCAGGCATAGGGGTGCCATGAACTCCAAGCCATAGAAACCTAAGAGCCAGAGCGGGTAGGATGATGGCTGCGTGTGCGGCCATGGGGTTAACGGATCAGTTTGCTGCGGTACACTGCTAGAGAAATGTTCCAGCGAAAAACTTTTCGACTAAAACTGCGATCGCGCGAGTTGGTGCTAGGGCCACGCACATTCGTGATGGGTGTGCTCAACGTGACGCCGGACAGTTTTTCAGATGGCGGAAAACATCTTTCGGTGGGGAAGGCGGTGGCGGCGGCACTGGAGATGCAGCGGGCGGGCGCGGACCTGCTGGATATTGGCGGGGAGTCGACGAAACCCGGTTCGACAGGAGTTTCGGTGGCGGAAGAATTGTCGAGATTGCTGCCGGTGCTCGAAGCGCTAAATGGGCGATTGAAGATTCCGATCTCTGTGGACACGCGAAAGGCGGCGGTGGCGGAGATTGCGCTGGGCGCGGGCGCGGAGATGCTGAATGATATTTCGGGATTGCGATTTGACGCGCGGCTGGCCGAGGTGGCGGCAAAACACCGCGCGCCGCTGATCTTGATGCATTCGCGCGGCACGCCAGAGACGATGCAGAAAATGGGATTCGCGAAGAACGTGATGCGCGACGTAACGAACGGGCTGCGGAGGTCGGTGGCAGTGGCGCGGCGGGCGGGAGTGGCAAAATCACAGATTGTTGTGGATCCGGGCGTCGGCTTCGGAAAATCGTTCGCACAGAATTATGAATTGCTGGCGAAGCTGCCGATGTTGGCAAAACTGGGCTACGCGCTGCTGGTGGGCACGTCGCGAAAGGGGTTCATCGGGAAGACGCTGGAATCGAAAGCGGGCAAGCCGGCGGCGCCGCAGGAGCGCATATGGGGCACAGCGGCAACGGTTACGGCCTCGATCCTCAACGGCGCGCATATGGTGCGGGTTCACGACGTCGCAGAGATGGTGCAGGTGTGCCGGGTGGCGGACGAGATTGCGAAGGCGCGGGGCTAGACGGGGCGGAGACCTTCGGCGCGGATACGGCGCTTCGAGAGTTCGCGCTGGACGACGACAATCAGGAAAATCAGCAGGCCAAGGCCACAGCCGACGATCAAGGCCATGCGGCAGTGAGCCAAGACCTTGTTCATGTTCTCGCCGATGCCGGCGCCGATGGCGACCACGCCGTCCGGCGGTGGCGTATCTCCCTTTTTCTCACAGGTGAAATCGTATTGGCCCGAGGCGGGCACCACGAACTCGTACAACGGCTTCCCCGCGCGCGTTCCGGATGTGTAGGTGGCCGTGAATTTCGGCGACTGCAATTCGACGGGCTGACTGTTGGAAACCTTTGAGAGCGTGCAGGACATCGCGTCGATCTGAGGCCAGTCGGAGTACGACTTACCTTTGACCGTAGAACCTTTTTCCTGGAAGAGCGTGTAGGTTTGGCCGGGTTGAAGATCGATGAGGACGCCGCCGGGAACGACGATCTGCGTGAGGCTGCCGGCAACCTGATGGAGCGCGCCGTAGTAGGAATAGGTGGCAAGGAAAATGCCCACCAGGAAAAAGGGGAGGCCGAGCAGGGCATACCAAATGCTGGGTTCGATTGCTTCGGTTTCGGTGGGGGGTGGCAGCGGAGGGGTGCTCATCGATACTGAGCATACCGCGAGAGGAACAAAAACGGAATTCGCTTAGGCTATAATTCGGCGGAAACTTTCATCTAGACGTTAAAGGAAATCATGATGCGGATGCGTTCTGTGTGGTTCACGTTCCTGTTGGCTTGGGTGATGGCGTTGCCGGTAGTGGCGCAGTTGCCGCCGGTGCAGACGAGTCCAGTATCCCGGGGGCAAGGAATTCAGGGGGCGGCGGGATGCTCGGCAGCGGATTTGTCGTCGTGCGCGCAGACGGCGGCGAAGATCATGCCGATTGTGATGGGAGATTCGCCGATCGAGGAGAACCTGCGGCGGCTGACGGATGTGGTGGGCGGGCGCATGTCAGGCTCGCCGCAAATGGCTCAGGCCGTGGAGTGGGGCGTGGCGGCATTTCGCGCGGCGGGAGTGGATGTACACACGGAAAAATACATGATGCCGCATGGATGGAGCGAAGGAGAGACACGGCTGGAGGTGCTGGCGCCGGCGAGTTTTCCCGTGTCGCTGGTGTCAGTGGGGCTGTCACCGGCGACGCCCGCAGGAGGAGTCGAAGCGCCGCTGGTGTTCATCGGCGATGGGTCGGAAGAAGCGTTTGTGCGCGCGGGAGCGGCTGCAAAAGGGGCGATTCTGCTGGTGCACACGGAAGTGAGCACCACGTGGGCGGACCTGGAGCGCGAGTACGACGTGCCGCCGCCGATTATCGAGCGAGCGAAGAAGGCGGGCGTCGCGGCGATCTTGTGGACGGGCGAGCGCGAACGGAAACTGCTCTACCGGCACACGAATTCGCCGGATGGACGACTGGAAGAGCTGCCGCAAGCGGTGCTGGCCCGTGAAGATGGATTGCGGCTGGAGCGGATGGCGGTGGGGAATCCGGGGAAAGTTCGATTGCGGCTGACGATGCCGAACCAGATCACCGGCCCGGTAGAGCAGTTCAATGTGGTGGGGGAGATTCGCGGGTACGAGAAGCCGGACGAGGTGGTGGTGCTGGGAGCGCATCTGGATTCGTGGGACCTGGGCACCGGGGCGTTGGATAACGGATGCAACTCCGCGCTGGTGATCGAGGCGGCGCGTGCGATCAAGGCAACGGGACTGCTGCCGCGGCGGACGATTCGGTTCATCTTGTTTTCGGGCGAGGAACAGGGCTTGCTGGGCTCTTGGCAGTACGTGCGGACGCATCGCGCGGAGATGGACAAGTACCGCGGTGTAGTGGTGTTTGACGACGGGGTTGGGCGCGTGACCGGCTATTCGCTGGGAGGGCGGCGCGACATCGAAGCGGCAGTAAATGGAATTCTGAAGCCGTTCAACGGTTGGGGCGTAAACCAGCAAACATTTGACGTTTCCACGGGAACGGACCATCTGGATTTTCTGCTGGAGGGCGTGCCGACGCTGGTGGCGAACCAGGAAGTGGCGAATTACATGCAGAATTACCACGCCGCGTCCGATACGTTCGACAAGGTGGATATCCGAGAATTGAAACTGAACACGGCGCTGGCGGCGGTGACCGTCTGGGGCATCGCGGACAAAACGGAGCCGATCGGGAAGCGGCAGACGCGGGCGGAACTGGAAGCGTTGATGAAAGAAACGGGGCTCGACAAGCAGTTGCAGGGGTTGGGGCTGTGGCCAGCGTTTCAGTCGGGGGAGCGCGGACGGCAACCGTAGCCGTAGCATGTTGCGTCCCGGGTCCGAAGACACTTCCGCTACCATCGTGCTACGTAGTATGGCTACTCGAGGGCGCGGAGATTGCGGCGCAGTTTGTTTTTGGCGCGATACAGCAGCGTCTTGATCGTGGGAATCTGGCGATTGAGGCGCTGAGCGATTTCCGAATAGGTCATGCGCTGGTAATAGCGCATGATGAGCGGGACGCGGTAGCAATCCGGCAGGCGATTGAGTTGCTCGCGAACGCGGCGGTGTTTTTCGTCGCGGAGGACCTGCGAGAGAGGCGAAAGCGTGGAATGGTCGGGGACGATTTCCCACTCCTCGGAGAGGAGGGATGAGCAGCGCTCGCGCTTGCGTTTGCGGAGCTTATCGATGCAGTGGCGCCCGGCCACCTGAGAGACCCAGGGGCGGAAGGGGAGCGACTGGTTGCGCTGGCCGAGGACGTTGGGAAGCTTGAGGAAAACTTCGGCGGCGGCGTCTTCCGCATCTTCGTGGTGACGGAAAAAACGCCGGCAGACCTGGAGCACGTGGCGATAATGCGCCGCGTAAATAACCGCCAGCGAGTCTGGCGAATTGGGACTGAAATGCGGGAAAGCCGAGTACCCGCCCAGTTCGTCCGTCAGAAATGCTGCCCTTGTTGCCATTGCCGCTCCTCCCGTGAATTTGCCGACACTATCAGCGTGTGATCCGCGAGTCAGTTTCGCGGGTCGACCGAGTGCGACGTTCCTTTATTTGGAGCCACGGCCTCGCGGGAGCGCAGCCTTCGACCGAATCGGCGAAGGCGTTTTCCGTTGAGGCGCCGAACAAATCTGTTTTTGGGCGGAGGTATCGTCGTCCGCCGCAGGCGTGCGGCGAAGGACGAGCAAGGTCAAGTCATCGCCCGGTGTGCTGGAACCGGCAAAATCCAGAACCGTTCCCAGCATTGAAAAGAGAGCCATGTTGGCGTTGCGGCCGTGGGCTGCGCGCGCGGCGGCGGAGAGGCGTCCGATCTCGAATTCCTGGTCGGCGGCGTCGCGACATTCGGTGACGCCGTCTGAATACGCCACGAGCATATCGGCCGGGCCCAGGCGAAGATATCCGGAATCGAACCGCGAATTTTCGATGGCACCCAGCATCGGGCCGCCAGTTTCCAAGCGCTCAATGGAACCGTCGCCGCGAAGAACCAAGGGGGCGGGAAGGCCCGAGTTGCAATAGGCGAGCTGATGGGTGCGTGGATCGAGGATGGCAAAGAACAGCGCAGTGAGTGGCGGCTCGCTCTGTTCGGTGCAAAGTTCGCGATTAATCTCGGCCGCGACGCGAGCCGGATCGGCAAAACTGCGAGCAAAGCGTTGCACCAGATTCAGAAGATGCGTGAGCCATATACCGGCGGTGAAACCCTTGCCGGCAATGTCGCCGACGGCGATGCCCAGGAGGCCGCCGAGCTCGATCACTTTGAAGAAATCACCGGAGAGATGGCGAACCGGAAAGATCTCGCCGGCGATTTCGTAACCGCGCCAATCGAGTTCGCGGGGAGCGCAGAGGCGGCGCTGGATCTGGGCGGCTTCAAAGATGGCCTGCTGGAGCAAATGGTGTTGGCGGCGTTCGCGATCGAGTTCTTCGCGGACGGAATGGATGGTGGGCTGCAGCGTTGGCTGCGGCACGCCTACACGTGAGGTTGCGGGGACTGGTTCGGTCAAAGCCATCATGTTTCTATCCTACGAATTTGTAGCCGACGCCATGCACGGTCAGAAAGAACCGGGGCTGGTCGGGAATGGGTTCAAGTTTCTGGCGGAGACGGACGATATGGGCATCGACGGTTCGAGTGGTGGGGAAATTCTCGTAACCCCAAACCTCGTCGAGGAGACGGTCGCGGCTGAGTGTTTCGCCGGGGTGGCAGAGAAAGTGCTTGAGCAGCTCAAATTCCTTGCTGGAGAACTCGATGGGCTTCCCGTCGCGAAGGACCTGATAGCTGCGGAGATTCACCTCGACGTCGCCGAAAGAGTAGCGGTCCTGCTCCTTGGGGAGGGTCTGGGAGCGGCGCAGGACAGCTTTGACGCGAGCAAGAAGTTCGCGAATGGAGAAGGGTTTGGTGACATAGTCGTCAGCACCGAGCTCGAGTCCGACCACCTTGTCGACTTCCTGGCCGCGAGCGGTGAGCATGATGATGGGGATGGAAGGGCGCTTGGCCTTGAGCTGACGGCAGACGTCGAGGCCGCTCATTCTGGGCATCATAACGTCGAGAATGACGAGGTCGGGCGAATCCTCGAGAGCCTTTTCGAGACCTTCGACGCCGTCCATGGCGGTGTTGACGCGGAAGCCTTCGTATTCGAAATTGTCGCGCAAGCCAGCGACCATATTCGGTTCATCCTCTACGATCAGAATCTTCGTCGTTGCCATGACGGCTCCCTCACCTTTCCGCCTCGCTGTTGTTGCGCTAACCATAAACAAAAACTCCTCAGGCCATTGACGCGCCGTGCCGCAGAGACGGGTCGATCGGCAAGGCAATGGTGAATTTACTGCCCTCTTCCGGAGCACTCACGACGGTGACGTCGCCGCCGTGCGCGCGGGCGATATGGCGCACAAGCGACAATCCCAAACCCGAACCCTTAATGTTGTGGACGAGCGGATCGCCGCAACGGTAGAACTTTTCGAAGATTTTCTCCTGCTCGTCGGGAGAGATGCCGATGCCGTGATCGCAGACTTCCAGGTTCACGGAGCCGTTAGAGCGATAGAGATTGACGCCGATGTATTTTTTGTCCCTGGAATACTTGAGGGCATTGTTAACCAGGTTCAGGAGGGAACGGGCAATGGCTTCGCGATCGACGGTGACGGGGGGAACGTCGTTGGAGATGTTTTCCTCGAAAGAGAAGCCATGCTGCTCGATCTGGAAACGGTAGGATTCGAGAGTGGAGCGAACGAGCTCGGCGAGATTGGTTTCCTTGAACTCGTATTCCTTGCGGCCAGCCTCGATGCGGGAAAAATCGAGAATGTTGTTGATCAGCGCGGTTAACCGCTCGCTTTCCTCGCGGATGATGCGGAAGTATTCCTGGTATTTTTCCTTAGAGTTGAGACGGCCCAGTTCGAGAGTCTCGGCATAGAGACGAATGAGCGCCAGCGGGGTCCGCAATTCGTGGGAAACGTTGGCGACGAAATCGGATTTCAGCTTGGCGAGCTTCATCTCGCGAGAGATGTTGCGATAGGTGAGCAGGATGCCGCCAATCATGAAGAGGGAAAGCGCGCCGAGGACGGTGTAGTTGTAAAGCAGGAACTTATTGCTCATATCGGCGACAGTCTTGCCGGGATACTTGATGGAGGCGGTGAGTCCGCGGAAAGCGTCCATGAAGGAGCGATCGACTTCGGGCTTACCGCCATCCCAATTCTCTGAAGCGACCCACGGGGTATATTCGTGGGGGTTGCGAAGGATAATCGCCGGCGGATTGGACATCGTACCGTTCTTGCTGGCGATGGAATCCTTAATGATGGCAGGAAAAAAACGGTTCTTCAGGAAGTCCGGATCGAAGGCCAGCATGGCGATGGTGACGCGATCCGGGGGAGTGTTGCTGGGGATGAAAGTGGCCAGAGCGGTGAAAGTGCGATTGTTGTTTGACCAATCGCCCATGAAGACAACGCCCTGATCGTCTCTTTTCTCCATCATGCGCAAGGACTCAGCCAAAGGACTGGCATCCAGGGGAAGCCACTTCGCGGTGGAGTTGATGGTCTCGTCGGCCATGGCGCAGAAGGCCGGTTCGTTTTCGCGGGCGGGCTGCTCGCGACTGATGAAGCGATTGGTTTTCTTGTCGTAGAGAATGGCGTAAGCGAACTCGGGATGAGCGGTGAGGAGTTCGCCGAGCCTGACTTTCGCTTTTTCGGGATCGTCGGCGCTGGGAAATTCTTTCTGAATGGGAGTGATCAGGGCAGCAGATTTGTCCCAAGCCTTATGTTCGACGCCCTTCAATACGTATTGGAGATCACGCGAGATAGCGGCTTCGATCTGCTTGTCGCGCTGGATGTGTTTGAGGTTCCAGATGCTGAAACCCATCAGAGCCAGGGCGGGCAGTGTGATGGCAAGCTCCATCAGGAGCAGGGTGCGCGTGCGATCTGTGAGGCGCCACTTCTTAGCCATCGCTCAATTGACCTCGAGAAGTTCGTCAGTCTATGGCCAAACTATAAAGACCCCGGGAAGGGGAAGTGTCAAGCAGGAGCAAACGATTGTAAAAAGTTGTAACGGAGCGGTGAGCAAGAGAATCCGTAAACCATTGAAAGGATGATGGTTGACAGTTCTGGCAGAGGACAAAATGGACCCGGTTATGGCCCAGCGCTTACGAAATCACGCCGGGCACCCCTTCGATGTCAACTATTCCGCGGCAGCCGTAGATGGCGGGCAAGATGTGCTCCGGTTTGTATTGGCGGCGCCACGCTGCGACGCGCTCGGTTCCGGAGCGATAGGAGGGGAGATACATGCGACCCAAAAGGGGATGCTTGCCCCACGCGCCGGAGAGTTTGTCGGCGCGCTCTTCGGTAACAAGGAAATCGTTCCGAAGAATGCGAGCTACTTCCTCCTTGGGCATTTTCTCGTGCCAGGTGAGATAGGAAGACTGATTCTTGGCGTCGTCCTGAAGCAGCGCAAGAAGAACGCCAATCTGGAGATCTTCGTCGGGGAGCTGGTCGATTTCGGTGACGCCGTGGGCGATGAGGATGGCATTGTTGGCGATGCCCTCGAAGAGGGTGGCAGCGCGGGTGTTCATTGTGAGGACGGTAGCTTCAAAGCCCGCTTCGCCGCGAACGTAAAGATTCTGGAGATAGGCGAAGGTGGTGACGTGGCCGGGGACAACTTCGTGGCTGACGAGCTGTTCGAATTCCGGGACGGAGATCCGGAGTGACGCGTTGATCTCGTAGGTGGCTTCATACTGCGGCGTGCCGTCGGCGTTGCGAGCGCGGCCAAGATAGTTCATGGAGCCGGAGAACCACGCATCTTTGATGGCCAGGAAGTCGATGTTGGCGCGCGGGATGTTGGCGAGTTCTTTGGGCAGATAAGGCAGAAGATTGCGCTCGCAGAGATGATCGTAGCTGGCAATTACGTGATTGCCGAGGGCGCGGACAGAAGCCATCGGAATTTGCCGGTCGGCACGCCAGGCATCAACGGCTCGAAGGACGCCGCCGGTCCCGCTGGCGGAATAACCGGCATGAGCGAGCAATTCCACGGCGCGCCGCCGTTTCGCCTCAGGCTGCGAAGGTTCGGGAGGGCGGCCAGTGGAAGCTTCGACAGAACGGGCGTAAGGAACGGGCTCACCGCGTCCGAGAATCTCCATGGCGAGATCCCACATGGCGTGGAGGCTCAGGGCGAGACCGGTGAGGTAGGCGCCGCGATTGCCTGCGATGCAGGCGGCTTCCGTGCGGATGCCTGCGATTGCGGCGGGGAGATCGATCCCTTTCAGATATTCGTCGACGGCAAGGCGGTCGATGTTTCGATCCGCGACTCCACCGGACTGGCGAATGCGCGCAGCGGCGGGATGCGTATAGGCCGGCGGCAAAGGCTCATCGGAAAACCACGAATCGGCGATGAAACGCCCAGTGCCGGAGGCCGAAAGGACGTCACCGCCCCACAAGGTGTCGATTCCCAAAACGGCGTCTGCGACGAATTTGCCTATGCGGTCCATCACGCCTCCTTCGGCTTGCGAAGCGAACCAAACCATACGTAGCAACACAATCCTACAAAGAGAATGGCGGAAACGGTCTGCGAAACAGAATCGTTGGCATAGAAGGGAGTGTGGATCCAATCTTCGCGGAAGCCGGGAACGAGACGCAGGGCCGCGCCGAAGACGCCTCCCAGCGCGCCGCCCGCCATGAGGCCGGAAGCAATGATCACGCCGCGCGAGCGGATGCGTTCGGCGGCCGGGGCATCGGCTTTCGCGGAGCGCTTGTTCAAGAAGTGAGAGAGAAAACCGCCGACGAGCGCGGGCGTGTTGAGTTCCAGGGGCAGATACATGCCGAGAGCGAAGATGAGCGAGGGCTGACCGAGCATTTCCATGACAAGGGCGATCATGGCACCAACGCCAAACAAGAGATACGCGACTGGCTGGTGGCTCATGAAACCTTCCACGAGGGCTTTCATGATGGAGGCTTGCGGAGAAGCGAGGACGGGGCGGAGATCGTTGGCGGCGGCTTCGCCGAACTGGAACGTTTTGGCGAGCAGCACAATCGTCAAACCAGAGGCGACGGCGGCGACGATGATGCCAAGGAACTTCACCTTTTCCTGAGCTTCCGGAGTGGAGCCGAGCCAATAGCCGGTTTTGAGATCGGTGATGGCCTGGCCGGAGACAGAAAGCGCCGTACAGACCATGCCAGCAATGGCGGTGACAAAGAACATGCCGCTGGTGCCGGAGACGCCGAAGCGAAGAAGCACGGCGGACGAGAGGATGATCGTGAGCATGGTCATGCCGGAGACGGGATTGCGAGCGGTGGTGGCGATGGCGTTGGCGGCGACGGAAGCAAAGAAGAACGAGAAGATCAAAGTGAGAACGAGGCCGATGGCAATGATAAGCCAGGAGGGTTCGAGACGGCCGAGCAAGAGCGCGACGGCGATCGCGCCGAGAACGATGCCGATGAGGATGGAGGACATGGACATGTCGCGATCGGTGCGCTCGGGCTGAGCAACTTCACCCTTGCGAAACACTTTGAGAGCAATGCCGAAAGAGCCGACGACCACGCGGAGAGATTTGATAATGCCGAAGATCCCGGCGGTGGCGATGGCACCCACGCCGATAAAACGGGCGTAGTTGCGATAGATCTGCAGGGCCGTCATTTTCGCGATGGGGATGGCGGCGGGATACACGGCAGAATCGAGATGACTGCCGATGAACCAGATTAGCGGGACGAGCACAAAATTGGAGAGCACGCCTCCGGCACAGAGGATCATCGAACTGCGCAGGCCCATAACGTAGCCGAGGCCGAGGATGAAGCCAATGGCGTCGAAGCTGAAGCTCATGCGGGCGCGGTCGGAAAGTGTGCGCATGACGGCAACGAAACGGAAGTCGATGGACTCCTTCCAAACCTGGAAGGTGGTAACCAGGAAATCGTAGACACCGGCGACGGCGGTAGCTTGAAGAAGCAGCTTGGCTTGCGAGCCGCCTTTTTCGCCGGTGACCAGAACTTCGGTGATGGCGGTGGCTTCGGGATAGGGCAACACGCCGTGCTGCTCTCGAACGAAATAACGGCGCAATGGAATGAGGAACAGCACGCCAAGGCAACCGCCGGCCAGGCAGATGAAGATGGTCTGCACGGGATGCGGGCTGAGTTTGAGGATGTAGAGTGCGG
>Ga0335069_10003736_pt1 | contig 22867 bp, 23 predicted proteins | sample Lox_Sample_11_FD_206714 | JGI IMG/M metagenome (GOLD analysis project Ga0335069, IMG submission 206714) | Soil microbial communities from Loxahatchee National Wildlife Refuge, Florida, United States - Lox_Sample_1.1 | ecosystem: Environmental > Terrestrial > Soil > Wetlands | place: USA... | reverse complement strand
TGTCGCAGCCGCCACACCGGTGATTGGCAGGAAGCCAACGCCGTAAGGGCGAAGCTTCTGGAGCAGGTCGGGACGGCCGATCGCGAATCCAGCGCGGAGCCCGGCCATTCCGTAGACTTTCGAAAAGGTCCGCAACACAATGACGTCTTTGCCGGACGACACCAGATCGAGCGCTGGTTTGGCCTTCGTGGAGAAATGAATGTATGCTTCATCGAGCAAGAGCACGCAGCCCTTGGGCATCTTCGCGACGACGTGATCGATGTCTTCGCGCGGCGTGATCGTCCCGGTCGGATTGTTGGGATTGACGATGTAGATCAGGCCCGCGTTGGGATCGGCTTTGACCATCGCTTCGACATCGTGCGCGTAGTCCTTGCGCAAGGGGACGTGCGTCACGTTCGCGCCAATGAATTTGGCGGTGCCGCTGCCCGCTTCGTAACCAGGATCGGCCATGACGAAACCGCGCGTGGGCGAGGTGAAAGCACAGACCGCGCGATGTAACGGGTCGCTGGATCCTGCGTAGGCTGCGAAGTACTCCGGTTTCAGGCCCTCAAGCTCGGAAGCAGTTTGTATAAGATCTCCGGTTTCATTGTGCGGAGAGTAACGACCGCCGGATTTCGCAATCTGATTGATGGCGGCGATTGCCTCGTCGCAGGGGCCAAGTGGATTTTCGTTTTCGTTGATGCGGACCGCGTCGGGCGGCATTTCCCGGCGATTCCCGCGCTGCGCGAAGGCTGCTTCGTTGTAGAAGGGCAGAGTCGCGCCGGCAGTGAGAACACTGACGATTCTTGCCAGTTGACGGCGATTGAATCCACGAGACAGGATGTTTTCAACTGCGGAAGGCGAAAGGGCAGGTGACATTGGAACGTCTCCTTGAACTGCCCTTAGGGTACTGAAATGAGCTGAGGGATGTCAAAAGTCTGGGGTGTTTTTCGAGGCCCGGATCGATGTTCTTTTGCAGGATGCCCGGCGTGAACGCTAATGTGGCCCAATCAGACTGTACAGGAGGACCGCCAATACGATGGCAGTAAGGATGACGTATGTTCTATCTCGCTCCAGGGCGAACGCGGCCATTGAGAAAGCCACGCGAGCGACGGGCGTAGCGATCAGCAGCAGCAGTCCGAGTTGTATGAATGCCCGGCAGTCAACGGCTCGGGTGGCCGTCAGGACCCCGCGAATGCTGCGGTACTCGTCGTTCACACCGCGAAAGACCTGGTAATCGGGGCGATCTTGCCCGTGCCTTACCAGGAAGCAAACGCCTCCGAGCAACACTACAAGCGCCGACAGGGACACACCTGTAATCAGCAGAGTGCTGACAACTTTCTCGAGTCGCTCATCATTCCAAGCCACTAGAGTTTTCGCACCCCGGTCACGATCATCTCGATCGCCAACACCCCAACTGCTATGGCGAAGATCCAGCGCAGCACGGGCACGCGGGCTGCGACGAGTTGCCGCGCCCCAATCAACGAACCGGTCAACACACCGAGCATTACTGGCATAGCCAAGGCCGGCTCGATATAGCCACGACTAAGATAGATTCCCGCGCTCGCCGCCGCTGTCACCCCGATCATGAAGTTGCTGGTGGTAGTAGATACCTTAAAGGGAATTCGCATCACCTGGTCCATGGCGATGACCTTGAGAGCGCCGGAACCGATCCCCAGCAAACCGGAGAGCGTGCCAGCGCCGAACATCAGCCCCCAGCCCGACTTTACGCGTGTGACTTTATAGGACTGAAGACCGTGCTCGCCGGGGTAGGCGCCGTCCAGTTTGTAGCGCTTGGCGAGAGGATCAGGTGTGCCCGAGACGTCTTCCCGGCGACTCCTGCTGGCGCTCCAGGCGGAATGCAGAAGGACAAGGCCAAACACGAGCGATAGAACGCCGGTCGGCGTGCGCGTGGCAAGAAAGGCTCCTAACAAGGCGCCCAGCGTGGTTGCGATTTCGAGGAACATGCCGATTCGGATGTTGGAATAGCCCTCGCGCACGAACGCAGCAGCCGCGCCCGATGATGTCGCTATCACGGAGACGAGTGACGCTCCGATCGCGTAGCGGATGTCGACACCTAGCAACAGTGTGAGCGCCGGCGTAACTACAACGCCGCCCCCCAGCCCTGTTAATGCGCCGAGCAGGCCCGCTAGCGCGGATAGCAGAAACACCAGAGGCGTGAACTCCAGGTTCGTCATGACGAACTCTAACGATAGCTGATACGTAACGCTCCGGCGTCAGTGCGGGCGAGTGAATGATGCGGCGTCTGGCTGACTGGAGCGGTGAAACAGTCCCTGTTTTACGTCAGGCCAGAACTCTTCCCAAATGTTTCCGCCAATCCGGCCGAGAAAGCCAAGCCCAACCCGGACGGATGCGCGGCTGAGCGTAGCCTCGCTGTCTGCGCGCCAACTGTTGGAGAGGTAGTTGCTGCCCGAAATGGCCGCAAAGCGGGCGTATGCTGGCATCAGATGTCCATCTTTGTTCTGCGCCAGGAAGGCCATTTTCATTGCATGTCCGAGTCTGCCGCCGAACCCTTCGGTGGAAGCGCGAACATACCGCGGGTCCTCGCCCCACAACGCACCCAGGCCGGCCTCCATTACGTTACTCGTGGCGATTCCGGTGAGGCGCATGCCATAGCGCTGGCCGAATCCTTCCCAATGCGTCCCATATTCCCGCGGGGTATTGAAGAGCGTACCCCACCCCGCGCTCACGACGCCGCCCGCCAGGCTGGCTGGGCCGACGGTGTTGTCGATCGCCCATCGGGCTCGCTCTCTTGGTGTAATCGGCTCCGGCGCATTGCTCGAGCTCGTGTTCGTGGACGTGGCATTCGTCGTTGGAGGGGGATCGGATTGTCCAAAGACGGAGGCCGCGTATAACAGAGCCGAAAGAACCAGAAACCAAGAATTGGACACCTTGCGCGTTCAAACCTCGATTCGGAGACCGGCCGTAGCCGTCGCATTCTCCGCTAGTAGGAGGTTTTATGGGCTCGCTGGCTTTCTCGCTGTAACCGTTACGAATTCGGGTCTCCGGGTGTGAAGGGAAAAGGCGTACGCGAGGTTCACGGCTTATGTTGCTGCTTTGCGGCGGGTGGAGAGGAAATTCTGCATGGCCTGGCGGGGTTCGTCGCCTTCGTAGGCGGCGGACAAGCTGTCGATGCCGGCGTCGATTGCGGCGCGGAGCGGCAAATCCTCCCACGACCGAATCAACTTCTTTTGCAGGCGTATGGCGCGGGGTCCGGTGCGGAGCAGGGATTCGATACAGCGGTCGACCTCCTGATCGAGCGAGGCCTTCGGTACGACGCGCTCCACCAGCCCCCACGCAAGGGCATCGGCGGCGCTGAAGTTTTCCCCGAGGTAGAGGATTTCCCTGGCGCGGCCCCAGCCTACGAGCGGCGGCAAGAGCGCGGCTTCAATCACGGAAGGAATTCCGAGCTTGACTTCCGGCATGCCGAAAATAGCTGTGTCGGCTGCGATGCGGAGATCGCAGGCGGCGGCTAGCTCAAGTCCGGCACCCAACGCATAGCCTTGAATCCTCGCGATCACCGGGACCGGAAGGTCGCGCACGGCCTGGCAAGCGCGGTGCAGGCGTGTGATGAAGTCGCGGGCGGAGACGGGATTGAGCCGCGCCAGCTCACGAAAATCGGCGCCACCGCTGAAAGCCTTGTCTCCAGCCCCTGCGATCACTACAGCGCGGAGTTGTTCGTCGAGAGCAGCTTCCCGGAGGACGCCGGCGAACTGATCGATCAACGAGCTGTTGAGGGCGTTGAGCATGCTCTCGTTGCTGATGGTGACCCAAACGACGCGCGCGCCCGTCTGCGGCTGCCGGAAGGAGATCTCGATCTTCGATTGCGGCAAATCTGCCATGAGCAGCGATTGTAGCAGTCAAGGAGTCACGGAGACGAAAGCCTGCCAAGCTTTGAGACCAGTTGCATTGTGATCGTGTAAAGCCTCGAAGCCCTCTTTCGGGGCGTAAGGATCGGTCAGGAGATAGCGGCCCACGCGCGCAATGTCGAGCACGTCGTCCATCATGGCTTTCCAATGATCGGGCGCCCAGTCGATCGCGTTGGAGACTACCGAAGGCACACCTTCCGCGATGCCGTCGGCGGTCACCATATTGAACGATTCCGTATAACTCGGCTGTAGCATGAGATGCATGTGGCTGACGCTTTGCCGGAACTTGGGCCAGCTTTGCCAGCCATTTTCGATGATCTTGACGTAGGGGATGCCGTCGAGCATCGCGCGGGCGGATCGCAGAATCGTGTCGCCTCCGCCTTCTGTGCGGCCTGCCGAGAGCCACAACTCCAGATCCGCTTTGAAGCGGCGCGCAATCTCGAGCGCGGCGCCGGCGGCGCTCATAAAATTCTTGAGCGGACGAGTCGCGCCGAAAGCGCCAATTCGCAGCGATCCGCCGGTGTAAAGAGGGCGGGAGGGAATAAAATCACCGTCAAGATAGTAGAGGTTCGGAAGGTAGATGCACGGGCGGAAATATGCAGAACGAACCCATCTGCAAAACCGCGTACTGTTTCCTGCCAGGTGAAAATTGTGGGTGCCGGCTTCCAGGTCCATCGCTTCGCGAACCAGGCGGACTCCGTTCGAATCGGCTTGGAGAAAGCCGACGTTGGAGTGACAGTTGACGGCGAATCGCGTGGAGGAGTGGAACGTTACCAGGGTTTGCAGCTCGGTGGAGGGAATCCACGGCGCTGAAATGACGACGTGGCTCGCCAGATCTTCTTTCAACCGGTTGCGCAATTCGACGCCGCTGGTGATGGCCCACACATCGGTGACAATGCCGTTCCTGCGGAGAACCTTGGACGTATTCATGGCCGACACGCCCAGGCCGATGTGGCTGATATTCTGGTTGGCCGCAAAGTTCTTATAGGCCAGGACGAGTCGTTGCATGCGTGTATTTGTCCACGATGCTAGGCCGGTCTCGAAACACTTCGCGAGACCGGAATGCTTAAGCCCAACAAAATGCGCCGGAAGTAATTTTCAGTAAAACGTGATCGCGCGGAGAACGTCGAATTCTCAGCAAATCAGCAAGATCGAAAGCACCCAACTTGGAAAAGCAGACATCGCTTTGTAGCCTGATGGACCAAAAGGGCAAACAGCGGGGCTCTCTCTTTGGTGACTCAATATCGCAATGCCCGGCCACAACCGCTTCTATCGAAGCAGCCTACAAGAATGCATCGCCGTTCACAAAACTCGCTCGACGCGCCCTGGAATCCAAAACCCACGCTCTGCGCGGCGGAGCACGGGGTCAGCGGCAGGTCAGTGCTCTGCGCACCCACCTAACCTTCTGCGCTAAATTAGAAGTAACCACGGTCAGCTAGCTTTGTTTTAAACGAAATCTCAAGCCCCTGGGCCTCCATGCTTTTCGATTCACCGGTATATCTGTTTTTCCTCACCCTGGTGGTCGTCATTTACTGGAAGCTCCCCTGGAAGCAGCAGAACAGATTCCTGCTGGCAGCTAGCTATTTCTTCTACGGTTGGTGGGACTGGCGATTCCTGCTGCTGATGATGGCCTCGACCGCCATCGATTTCCTGATTGCGCGGAAAATCGCGGCCGCCCAAAATCAGGCGAGCCGTCGCCTGCTCCTGATCTTCTCGCTGGTCATCAACTTCAGCATCCTCGGCTTTTTCAAGTACTTCAATTTCTTCACTGACAGTTTGTCCCATACGCTGGCCTTCCTCGGCGCAGGACCAATCACCATTCAGTTCTTAAAGATCATCCTTCCGCCGGGAATTTCGTTCTACACGTTTCAAGAAGTCGCCTACATCGTCGACGTATATTCAGGCAAGCTCGAACCCGCCGATTCGATTCTCGACTATGCTCTATTCATTAGCCTGTTTCCGCACTTGATCGCCGGCCCGATTCAACGCCCCAGCCACTTGCTTCCCCAGGTCCAGCATTCGCGAACATTTCGCCCGGACACGTTCTTTGATGGCGCCATGCTCATTGTGTCCGGACTATTTCGCAAATGCGTGATTGCCGACCAGTGCGCGTTGGTCGCTAACGGCTGCTTCGCCGGACGCTTCGGGCATGGCATCCAGGTCACGATAGTCGGCGCGGTTGCGTTCGCATTCCAGATCTACGGCGACTTCAGCGGCTACAGCGACCTCGCCCGCGGCAGCGCGCAACTGCTCGGATTTCACTTTATGGTGAACTTCCGCCAGCCATACCTGGCGACCAGTCTGCAGGATTTCTGGCGGCGGTGGCATATCAGCTTGAGCACCTGGCTGCGCGATTATCTCTATGTTCCGCTCGGTGGAAATCGGCATGGAACCTGGAATACCTATCGCAATCTGTTGCTGACCATGTTGCTCGGCGGACTCTGGCACGGAGCGAACTGGACCTTCGTCATGTGGGGCGCGATCCACGGAGTGGGCTTGAGCGCGGAGCGGCTTGGCCGTGTCCACGATGGGGAGGCCCTAGCGGTGCACCACGCGATTGTCTGGATCAAGCGCATCACGACCTTCGCGATCGTCTGTTTCGCCTGGGTCTTCTTCCGCGCCACGTCCGTTTCAGAGGCGTTCCATCTTCTTTCGGACCTCTCCATAAGCGCCGCACGTCCGGAATTAACGACTGCCGCACTGGTTACAGCAGTAATCGCCACTATCTGCATCTTGATGGACCTCAGACTGGAGAAGACAGGAGAGGAGTACCTGTTCCAATCGCTCGAACCTCAACGGCGTTTCGCCACGGGAACTGCCTTCCTCGCAGCAACGCTACTGTTTGCCGGGTCGGAGCCGAATGCTTTCATCTATTTCCAGTTCTGAGCAACCGGCAACTGCGCCGGCGCGCATTAGGCGAACCACGTGGGCGCTTTTTGCGTGCGCGTTGCTGCTATATGCCTTCGCGGAGGCTGTAGCACGATTCGGACTGGAACATGTCAGTCGAATTCACCATCGGATCCTGCAGGAGGCAAACGCAGCTGGCGAACTGCGCCAGTCAGCCTCCGCGTCATCCAAAACTGTCTTGCTGCTCGGTAACTCGCTCCTTCTGGAAGGCGTCGACATTCCCCAGTTAAATGCCGGCCTGCAGCCTCGCTTCCGGACGCAGCGCTTTGCAGTGGAACAGACTCAGTTTCTGGACTGGTACTACGCTCTCCAGGCGATGTTCCGCCGAGGCGTGCGAGCCGATCTCATCGTGCTTTGCTTAAATCCGCCTCAACTGATCTCCGATCAAGTCCGCGGCGATTTTTCTGCTCACGTGCTATTCGACCTACAAGATATCTGGCCGGCGTCCCGGGACTCCGGAGCCGACTTCACGCGGACGAGCGGCTACTATCTAGCGCACTTCAGCGCCTTCTATGCCACGCGCAGTGAGATGCGCTCCGTCTTGATGCACAAATTGGCGAACCCGGTGCAGGAAATGTGGCACCAGGCGGTCACCACCATGGCTACGATCCCTGATGACTCCGCGCTGACCCCGCTTGTGGAAACCCAGCTTCGGCGCTTTGATCAATTGTGTAGGCGCTACGGCGCTGACCTCCGATTCCTGGTACCGCCCACGCATCAATCCGGCGACGGCGCGATTCTCCAAGCAGGTGCGCACACCGGCGTGCGCGTGCTTCGGCCGATTCCCAACGGGTCTCTTTCGGGGGACTATTATCGCGACAGTTTCCACCTGAACGCGCGAGGCGCGGACCTTTTCACGAAGGCCATTATCGGTGAGATGCTCAAATAGCCGTCCGCAGAGGTGAAGCGTTCTCCTGTGTGTTTACAATAGGTGCAGGCAGTCGTCTTGATCCGTCACTTAGCCCTGGTCGCCCTCACCTCCATCGCCATCACGCAGGCACAAGCTCAGCCTCAAGGCGGTCAGTTGGATGCAAATGAGGCGCTTTTCACCGTGCTTGCGGCGATCAATGCTTCCGGGTACGATGCAGCACTCGATTCTAACGCGAACTCCCAAGTCCGCCGCCAGATCCGCGAGATCCTGGCATCGAAGAAGCTCGATTCCGTGGAACCGATCCGGAGATTCTTCGCCCAGCATCATAGGAAAAACTGGGATGCGGAGTTAAGCCAGTACATCTCGTTCGCTCTGACGATCGAAGGCCCGCCCGATTTCCGGCAACGGCTTGCCGGCGCAGAGATTCCCCTCGATGCTCGCGAATTGGATGGCTTCGATCAGCTTTTGCCAGCGTTTTATCGCGAGGCAAACATTGCAGACCTTTGGAAGCGATCCCAACCGGCCTTCGATCAAATGATCGGAGCCTACCATGCCGGCGTTAACAAAGCACTCCTGGAGTGCAACGCATATTTGCGGAATCCCACCAGCGGTTATCGCGGCCGTAGATTTCAGATTTATCTGGACCTGCTCGGCGCGCCCAACCAAGTGCAGACGCGCAGCTACAAAGATGACTATTTCGTCGTGGTGACGCCCTCGCCAGAGCCGCAAATCAGCGAGGTACGCCACGCGTATCTTCATTACCTGCTCGATCCACTTTCACTGCGGTATTTCGATCAGTTGCAACGGCTCAAAGGACTCGCAGACTTCGCCATTCCCGCGCCCGCATTGGACGAAGCGTATAAAGAAGATTTCATGCTGTTTGCGACCGAGTGCATCATAAAGGCCGTGGAGAGCCGGCTCGCCAGGGCCGCGGAACGACAGGCTCTCGTCGATAAAGCTCTGCACGAAGGATTCGTCTTGGTACCTGCGTTAGCCGACGGTCTGGCAACATATGAAGCTCAGGAACAATCGGCTCGCTTATACTTTCCGGACTTGATCGGACTGATCGATCTGGACAAAGAAGATAAGCGGCTGGAGAAAATACATTTCAACAAAGAGGCGGCCGTAAAGAAGGCTCCGCCCGCGCCTCCGCCTCCGGAGCCGGTATTAACCGGCGTGCAAAAAACTCTCGCCGACGCCGAGGAACTGTACACCAAGCGCAATCTCGATCCCGCGCGCGAGGCCTACCTCAAGGTGCTTGAGCAGACCGGCGACCACAGCTTGCACGCAAAAGCTTATTATGGATTGGCGCGGATCGCCGTCTTGAAAAAAGACCCCGAACTGGGCGAGAAGCTGTTCCAGAAGACTTTGGAACTCGCTCCGGACGCCGAGACGAAATCCTGGACCCATTTGTACCTGGGCCGGCTGTCGGACGCCGCCGGTGAGCGAGATCAAGCGGTGGAGCATTACCGCGCGATTCTCTCCATTGATGGCGCTCCAGACTCTGTGAAGAAGGCGGCGGAAAAAGCGATCGCCCAACCATTCCGTCCCGAAAAACAATAGCCGATGGAATCGGCGATGATAAGGAATTCGATTGGAGCATACATGAGTAAAGGAAGTAGAAGCCTGCTGGCGCTATCTTGCGCCGTATTCACGATAGGATCGGCATGGGCGCAGAAACAGCCTGCGCCAAAGTCACCCAAAGAGCTGGCTGCATTACAGGCCGTGCAGGCCGCCAAATCGCCGGATGAGCAGGTCAAGGCGATCGAAAACGTCTTGACCAATTTCGCCGATACGGATTACAAGTCGCTCTTGTTGTACACCGCGATGCAGATTGAAACTCAAAAAGGCGACTATCCGCAAATTGTGTTCTATGGCGAACGTCTGCTGGAAGTCGAGCCGAAGAATGCTTTCGCTCTGGTGACGTTGGCTGGCGAGACCGCGCGCCGCACACGCGAGTTCGATCTGGACAAAGAAGAGAAGCTCGGCAAAGTGGACAAGTGGGCCCACGCCGGCATCGACGCGGCTAAGGACATGCCCAAACCCAGCCCCCAGGTGTCCGACGACCAGTGGGCCTCGGCCCGCAAGGACCTTCAGGCGCAGGGATACGCTGCCCTCGGGATGAGTGCATCGCTTCGCAAGAAGTATGACGATGCCATCAGCGACTACAAACAAGCCCTCACCGTGAGCGCCACCCCAGACTCGACCACTTGGGTCCGGCTTGGCCAGGCCTATCTCGATTCCGACAAATTGGACGATGCTACGGCGGCATTCGATAAGGCGTTGAGCGACCCGACTGCGCCCGCGTCCGTCAAGCAGATCGCGCAAAGCAAGAAGGATGAAGTGGCCAAGAAAAAGTCGGCCGGAGCTCCAAAGCCTCCAGGAGAGTAGTCCGAACTTGCTCGTGTTGCTATGAGCGCGGACCTAGCGGTTCTCGAATTATTTCTCGGCCATCAGTTTCGGGATTCGAAGTTGCGGGAGCGCGCTCTCACGCACAAATCGCGCGCGTCCGAAAAAGTCCCGCATTCAGCGGGAACTGATAACGAACAACTGGAATTCCTTGGAGATTCGGTCCTCGGATTCCTGGTGAGCGAGACGCTCATCGCCGCCCATCCTGGTTATCCGGAAGGACGGCTGTCCAAGTTGAAGGCCCACCTGGTTAGCGCATCGCATCTGCACCAAGTCGCGTTGCGTATCAATCTGGGCGAGTATCTGCTGTTGGGCCGAGGCGAGGAGATGAGCGGAGGCCGTAATAAGAAGGCGCTCCTCGCCAACGCGCTCGAAGCTCTTATTGCGGCCGTTTATCTGGACGGCGGCATTGAACCTGTGCGAGACTTCGTCAAGCAAAAAATTGTTGGCGAAGGCTATCCGTCCGACGAGGACGCGCCAGTGAACGATTACAAAAGCGCGTTGCAGGAGATGGCGCAAGCGCTCAAATTGCCGCAGCCTCGTTACACAACTGTGGAAGAGCGCGGGCCCGAACACGCAAAAACATTCCTGGTGGAGGTGCGCGTGGGCCGCGATTGGGTGAGCCAGGCCGAAGGCCTATCGAAAAAGAGCGCCGGGCAAAAAGCGGCGCAGCAAATCCTGCAACAGCTCACGGACTGGGGCCGCTAGCTATTTCTTCGAAGCCGGCGCTCCGGCAGCTTGTTGCGCGGCCGGCATCTGCTCCGGCTCAGTGGACTTGCGTTCGGGTTCTCCCTTAACGCCAGTTTCGTTGAGAATGATAATGTCCACTCGGCGATTCTTCGCCCGTCCTTCTTCGGTATCGTTATCTTGCACCGGCGCCGTATCGGCGTAACCTGCAATCGACAAGCGCTCGCGCGGAACCCCTTCGGCCGTGAGCCGCTCGAGCAACGCGATGCTCCTCGCCGCCGAAAGCTCCCAATTGCTTTTGAAACGCGAATTGTGGATCGGAATCGCGTCGGTGTGCCCCTCCAGACGGACCGGATTGGGAATCCGAGCGATCGCGTTGGAGATTTTCCGGATCGTCTCATAAGTATCCGGCGAGATATCGTCTTCACCAGATGGGAAAAGAGCCGCCTGCGTAAAGCTGACCACCAGTCCCCGCTCACCCATGCTGACCCGCAGCTTTCCCGATTTGATTTCTTTCTCCAGTTCCTGGGACAGCAGATTCATCGACGGAAGCAGTTCCACAATTTGCGCCTTTGCGCTATTGGTGACAGATTGCTGCGCGCCGCCCGGGCCCCGCCTCTGGGCGTTGCCAAGCCCCTTCTTATCCACCGCGCCGCCAAGGAGCACCTCCACCATGCTCTTGACAGATTCGCCTTCCAGCGCTTTCTTCACAGACTCCGATACTTGTTGTGCCTTCGCTTTATCCGTTTGCGATGTTGCGAACATCACCACGAAGAAGGCGAACAACAGCGTAATGAAATCGGCGTATGAAACCAGCCAGCGTTCATGATTCGCATGCGATTCGTGCTTTTTCCGTGCCATAGCTTCTCGTTGGAGCTAGCTCTTCGAAGTTGCGGGTTGGGCCACGGCCTCCGGTTTTGCCTTAGCTTCCTTCTCCTGGGCAGGCTTCTTTTGGGCCTTCTCCTCGTGACGATACGCCTCGAGTTTGCTGCGAATCAGTTTCGGATTCAGGCCTTCTACAATGGCCACTACACCTTCGAGCTTCAGCTCTTTCAATTCGGTCTCCCGCTCGATGCGAGCCTTGATCTTCGTTGCCGCGGGCAACAGCAAAATATTTGCAAGCGCGACTCCATACACGGTCGCAACGAATGCCACGGCGATTCCGTGTCCCACTTCCTCGATATTCGCGAGATTTTTCATTACCTGGATGAGCCCCATCACGGCGCCAATAATGCCGATGGTCGGCGAATAACCACCGGCGCTCTCGAACACTCTCGCTTCTTCCTGAGCACGGCTGTCGCAAATGTCCATTTCCAACTGCATCATGTTGCGGAGCTCCTGCAGGTCTGTGCCGTCCACAGCGAGTGTCAGCGCCTTCCGCAAGAAAGGATCCTTGACCTCCAGAGCTTCATTCTCCAACGAGACGAGGCCGTTCTTACGCGCCTTGGTTGCATATTCGATCACCTGTTCGATCGCTTCATCGGCAGGCTGGCTCTTGTCCAGAACAACGTGCACGAACCGCAACAGCGCGCCTTTCAGCACGCGCAGTGGTGTACTTACCATCACCGCACCGAAAGTCCCGCCCAAGACGATGAGGGCGGCGGTGAACTGCGAAATGTCCTTGATCTTGCCGCCTTCAAGCAGCAACCCCCCGACGATACCTCCAATCGCAAGAACAATTCCGCCGATCGTCGCGAAGTCCGGCGTCGATCTTACACCCCCGCCGTCCTTCGCCTTGCCGTTTTCCTTTGCTACCTCTATCGTTCCTTTCTCGCTCTCCGCCATAGCGCGTTACCGCTTCTCGTCCTGAAGAGGCAAATTCTCCTCTCCGCTGGACACCACCGGCTCCAAACGATTCGCAATCGCACGCCGAAATTCAATCACTTTTTGAATCACTTCGTCGGCGGACTCCCGCACCATGAACTTCTGTCCGGAAGTCATCGCGATCACCGTATCGGGAGTAATCTCAACGTGCTCAATCAGGTCTGCATTCAACACCAACGGGACGTGATTAATGCGGGTGAGCCGGATCATACAAATGTCCGTCTACCTTATCGACTTCGATCTGTACCCTTTTAAGTGAGGCTGGTTGCTGGGTTTGAGGAGCTAATTCAACAGCTTGAGGATCTCGTTGAGTTCCTTGCGGATCTGGTCCAGCATGGGCGTGGGCTCGTGAAACAATTCGCCCTGCGAGCGCGCCACCTTGCGCGCGGTGCTCTCAGAATTCTTCAGTGCGGTGTCGCGCGAACGCGTTTCCAGAAATTTACGGGCACCCTCGATGGTGTATCGCTTCTCGTACAGCAGTCGCTTGATCTCCAGCACCAGTTCTACGTCCTTGCGCCGATACAGCCGATGTCCCTTTCCTGATTTTTTCGGACCCAGCGTGGAGAATTCCGTTTCCCAGAACCGCAGGACGTATGGCTTGATCCCGGCCAAGCGGCTCACTTCGCCGATACGGAAATACAACTTATCGGGTATTTCCGGCCGAGGATTCTCTACTGCCGCCTCAAGCATACTCGCACATTCTAGCAGAACCTTCTCGTCCTCTACACTGGTACTACGAAGCACGAAAGACCATTCAGGCCCGACGAACCTCGCGCCTCGTCCGGCGTGATCTCCGGCGTTCATCCGGTGCGCGAGGCATTGCTCGCAGGCCGGACGCTTGACCGTGTCCTAATCGCACGCGGGGCTGGGGGAGCACGGCTCCAGGAAATTATAGACCTGTGCCGAGAACGCTCCGTACCATTGCGCTTCGAACCCCGCGAGGTGCTCGATCGCGTTTCGCACAACTCCACTCACCAAGGCGTGATCGCGTTCGGCGCATCCCAGCGCTATAGCGATCTCGACCAGGTTTTGAAGCACGCGCAGCTCCTCGTCGTCCTCGACGGCGTCGAAGATCCGCATAACCTCGGCGCAATCATTCGCACCGCGCACGCAGCCGGCGCGACAGCAGTCCTCATTCCCGAGCGCCGGGCCGCGGGACTCACCGAAACGGTGGCCAAAGCCGCGGCCGGTGCGCTCGAGCATCTCCCCGTTGTTCGTATCGGCAATGTCACCCACACTCTTGAAGAACTCAAGAAGCAAGGCTTTTGGATTTACGGCCTGGACGAGCGCGGCAACCAGCTCTACAGCGATATCGAATATGCGCGCCCCACAGCCATCGTCCTTGGCGGCGAAGGACAAGGGCTGCACCAGCTCGTGAAGAAACACTGCGACGTTCTAGTCCGCATCCCCATGGCCGGCGCCATCTCCTCGCTCAATGTTTCTGTAGCTACCGGAATCGTCCTTTTCGAGTGGCGCCGGCGAGTATCGGGCAAACCCCAGCCTGCTAAGATGGGCTCATAACGTCTTGATCCTGTCAGGCCACTTGCAGGTCCGGCCGGACTTTCGTCATCCTGGTATCTCATAAGCACTGATGTCGGCTGCTTCCGAACAATTCGAGCTTGCTTTCGGTGTACGTTTCGAGGATCTGTACACTCGAGCGGGCTTGGTGCGCCTGGATGGCATCTTCCTCGACGAGCTGGCGCGCACGGATGGCGATTTACATCGCCGTTTGATGACCGCGCGTAGCCATGCAAATCCTCTCACGTCCAAAGAACATTCGGAGTTGATCATTGACCTCGCGCCGCATGTCGAAGACTTCCTCGGAGAACTGTTCGGAATCTCCCAGGAAATCGCCTCGGTGCAGGCTCGCCACAGTGACCTCGCGCCGGTCTTCAGCTTCAAACGCAAGTTCATCCAAAAGCGCGCGATCAGCGGAGTCACGCGCGAGCAAGCTGCTGCGATCGATGGCTTGTCATTGGCAGCGGAACTGGAATCCCTGTTCGGCGAGCCATTAACGCAAGCCAGCTTCTTCAAGCATGTATCGCAGTGGCTCGAAAACGAAACCGAGCATGTGGAACGCATCAAGACCGCCGCTCGCTACGCGGCCTGGGCGGCACTTTCCCCTGCTGGGATGCGTATTCACCATCACGACGTTCTATTCAAGGTCCCGCACAAGCTCGAGCAGCCGCACCTGATTCCAATCGAGACTTTGCAGTCGGACGGCTTCGCCAAACTCCGTTTTCCGGAAGACCGCTGGCGTAATCGCCAGGGTTTCAAACTCACCGACGCGGGCATGGACCTGACCGGAGCGCTCGACCAGGCGCATTACTGCATCAAGTGTCATAACCAGGCGAAGGACAGTTGTTCGTCCGGCCTCAAGGAAAAAACCGGCGAGTTCAAGAAGAGCTTTTTCGGAGTCACTCTCGCGGGCTGTCCGCTCGACGAAAAGATCTCCGAGATGAATGTGGTCAAGCAGGAGGGCCACACGATAGGCGCGCTCGCGATCGTCACTATCGACAACCCCATGGCGGCGGGCACGGGCCATCGCATCTGCAATGACTGCATGAAGGCGTGCATCTATCAGAAGCAGGACCCGGTCGACATTCCTCAGATCGAAACGCGCACCCTTAAAGATGTTCTGGAGTTGCCCTGGGGCTTTGAAATCTATAGCTTGCTCACACGCTGGAACCCGCTCAACATCGCGCGGCCTGTACCGCTCGCGGCCAGCGGCTATAAAGTACTCGTCGTCGGACTCGGCCCGGCCGGATTTACACTCGCTCACTATCTGATGAACGAGGGCCATGCTGTCGTCGGCGCAGACGGCCTCAAGATCGAGCCGCTTCCCGCGGAATTATCCGGAGTGCGGCCATCCGGGGAGCGCGTGCCTTTCCAGCCGATTCACGATATCCGCGAGATCTATGAATCGCTCGACGATCGTGTGATGGCTGGCTTTGGCGGCGTTGCCGAATATGGCATCACGGTCCGTTGGGATAAGAATTTCCTGAAGATCATTCGGCTTCTTCTCGAACGTCGCCCGGAATTTACGATGTTCGGCGGCGTGCGCTTCGGCGGAGCGCTCACGATCAACGGCGCGTTCGACATGGGCTTTGACCACGTAGCGCTTTGCGCGGGCGCTGGACGTCCCACCGTGATTCCCATGAAAAACGGGCTCGCGCGCGGCGTCCGTCAGGCTTCCGATTTCCTGATGGCGCTGCAGTTGACCGGCGCGGCCAAAACGAATTCCGTCGCCAATTTGCAGATCCGCATGCCCATCGTAGTGATCGGCGGCGGCTTAACAGCGATCGATACTGCGACAGAGTCGCTGGCCTATTACATCGTCCAGGTGGAAAAGTTTCTCGCCCGCTATGAGACGCTGGCCCGTGAAAAGGGGGAGAAAGAGACCCGAAGAGGTTGGAGCGCGGAAGAAATCGAAACCGCGGAGGAGTTCCTTGCGCACGGACGCGCGATTCGTGCCGAACGGGAAATAGCCGCTCGCGCAGGACGTGCTCCCCGCTTGATCGATTTGCTCAACTCCTGGGGAGGCGTTAGGATCGCCTATCGGCGGCGGCTGATCGACTCTCCGAGTTATACCCTCAACCACGAGGAAGTTTCCAAAGCTTTTGAGGAGGGCATTCAATTCGCGGAGTGCCTGAGCCCGGAAGCAGTGGAGGTCGATCGCTTCGGGCACGCAGCCGCGCTGCACCTCATCCATCGTTCGTTCGACGAAACGACCGGAAAAATGTCCGAGCATGGAGAGCCTGTCAGACTTCCCGCGAGATCGATTCTCGTGGCTGCTGGCACTCAGCCGAATACCGTTCTCGGACGCGAGGATCCCAACAACATCTCGCTTGATGGCCGCTGGTTCCAGGCCGTGGACGAAGAAGGCCAGCCGGTAAAGCCGGAAAAAGTTGCCAAGCCAAAGGCCGTCCGTGTGCTGACGTCCGTTCGCCCGGACGGCCGCGCCATCAGTTTCTTCGGCGATCTTCACCCGTCATTTGCGGGCAATGTGGTGAAGGCGATGGCTAGCGCCAAGCAAGGTTATCCCGTGGTCTCCCGCCTGCTCGCGCGCCGAGCCCCCATCGCGCCCGCTCCGTCGAACCTGGTAACCCAATTGAATGACGAACTCCGGGCAGTAGTTCTGAAGGTTGAGCGTCTGACGCCGACGATCATGGAGGTTGTAGTCCGGGCTCCCATGGCGGCGCGCGCATTCCAGCCCGGCGAGTTCTACCGGCTGCAGAATTTCGAGACCTTGGCTACGAAAGTCAACGGCACTACTCTCGCGATGGAAGGCTTGGCGCTCACCGGAGCGTCGGTGGATCGCGAGACCGGCGTGCTCTCCATGATCGTGCTCGAAGTCGGCGGTTCTTCCGATCTCTGCACCCTTCTACAGCCCGGCGAGCCGGTAATCCTCATGGGCCCGACCGGCACTCCTACCGAAACGCCCTCGCGCGAGACTGTGTTATTGGTTGGCGGCGGCCTCGGGAACGCCGTGCTTTTCTCCATCGGCCAACAGCTCCGCGCCAGCGGCTCGCGAACGATCTACTTCGCCGGATACAAAAAGATGATCGACCGCTACAAGGTCGAAGAAATCGAAAAAGCGGCAGACGTGGTCGTCTGGTGCTGCGATGAGGCTCCAGGGTTCACACCTGATCGTGTCCAGGATAAGGCTTTCGTTGGCAACATCGTTGAAGGCATGGCGGCCTACGGAAGAGGAGATTTGGACGAGACGGAAATCCCGCTCAACACTGTCGACCGCTTGGTGGTCATTGGCTCGGATGAGATGATGCACGCCGTCCAGCGCGCGCGCCACGGGGTCTTAGCGCCGTACCTGAAGCACGGCCACAAAGCCATCGCCAGTATCAACTCGCCGATGCAATGCATGATGAAGGAGATTTGTGCTCAGTGCCTGCAGCAGCACAAAGACCCGATCACCGGCGAAGAAACCGTCGTATTCTCCTGCTTCAATCAGGATCAGCAAATGGATCACGTGGACTTCGCCAGCCTGCGCACGCGCCTTTCGCAGAACGGAGTCCAAGAAAAGCTCACCAAACAATGGATCGACCGCTGCCTACGCCAGATCGGCGCCCGGGAAGAACTGGTGGCCAGCGGCGGCTAACGTCCTCCAAACTGCGCGATCATGTTAGCTCAGATGGATGAGCAATTGAGCCCGACTCTGCTGCTCAGCGAGCGCGCCGGAGAGCAATGGGTCCATGTAGCGTCAGGCGGCTACCGTGGCTCGCCGGCTTTCGCGCGAAACCCTCATTCAGCTCAGAGAAGCGTTCTCTGGTTCTGACTCGACCGATACAAGCGTCGTGATCCATGGCTCTTTGGCCCGCAGTGACCTCGATTTTTGTTTATCGTTCGCGGAGCGCGCTCGGGGATGGCCATTCGTTGTTCATCCTGATACGTTGCATATCGATGCGGATTGGCGTCTGTCAGGAAGGCAACTCCGTATCGAAAACATGGATCCGCGGACGTATTGGCCGCAACTCTAGAGAGCTTGCTGCCTTGTTCGAACGATTTCCCGACGCATCCTTTTGCCTAGACGTCGGCCACGCACGCCAGGTTGACACCTCGATGTTGGACGCGTACAAAATGCTCAAAGAGTTTGGCGCCCGGCTATGCCAGATTCGCGTGAGCGAATTCAACGCCCGAGACAAGCAGGATCAGCTCTCGTTTATCAGCATTGTTGATTTTCAGGAAGTAGCCACGCTCATTCCGCCCAAGGTGCCCGTCATCATCGAATCCGTCGTACCGGAACGTCAAATCCTTGCCGAGATAAACCGTGTCAGGAGAGCGCTGAGTGTTCCTGCGAGAGCAGCAGGAAAAGTGACGACCGGTTGACGTTAAACTCCGCCCGCATGGTATCGTTGCTCCGATGCTAAGTGCGCGCGGCGGATTGTTCATAGCCCTTGGAATCTTCGGCGTGGGGTATGTGTGGATGTGGTTCCAGGGCAGAGGCCGGAACCCCGGCGTTCCGTCGATCTTTGAACTGTTCATCGGATTCGTCACCAATTTCTTTGACACATTAGGGATCGGCTCGTTCGCACCTACCGCATCGATATTCAAGTTTCGTAAGATGATGCCGGACGAACTCATTCCCGGCACGCTGAACGTTGGGCACACGCCTCCCACGATCCTTGAAGCATTCCTCTTTATCGCGATCGTGAATGTGGATCTTTTGACGTTGGTCATGTTGATAGGCGGCTCCGTGGTCGGGGCGTGGTTAGGCGCCGGAATCGTCGCCGGATGGTCGCGACGCAAAGTCCAGATCGGCATGGGCGCGGCACTACTGGCTGCGGCCATATTCTTCACCATGTCCAATCTGAACCTGTTCCCCGCGGGAGGAACAACGTTGATCTTGCAGAATTGGAAATTGTGGGTGGGTACGGCCACGACCATCGTTCTTGGTGCGCTCATGACCCTCGGGATCGGCATGTACGCGCCCTGCATGATCCTGGTGAGTTTGCTTGGAATGGATCCGAAAGCTGCATTCCCAATCATGATGGGCTCCTGCGCATTTCTGATGCCGGTCGCCACCGCGCGCTTCATTCGCCGCGACAGTTACGCGCCCAGACCTGCTCTCGGGCTTGCACTTGGCGGACTCCCTGGAGTCCTGATCGCAGCGCTCATCGTAAAATCGCTGCCTCTATATTGGGTCCGGTGGCTGGTAGTCTGTGCCGTCGTCTACGCATCGGTCGTCATGCTGCGATCTGCCACGACTCGGCAATCGGCATAGCCCCTTCTAAGCTCTCCTGTTGACAGACCACATGACCCGTGGCATACTCCTGTTGTCATCACACAGGAGACCGATGGATCCAGAGAACAAGTCCGGCATCCTGCAAGGCACACTCGACCTGATGGTCCTCCAAACACTGGACACCATGGGTCAGATGCACGGTTATGGCATCGCCCGCCGCATTGAGCAGGTGAGCGAAGAAGCCTTGCGACTGAACCAGGGCACTATTTACGCCGCGCTACTCCGGCTCATTCAAAAGGGTTGGATCCAGGCTGAATGGGGCGTCTCGGATAACAATCGCAAAGCGAAGTTTTATTCCATCACGCGACCCGGGCGCAAACAGCTCGCCAAGGAAGCCGCGAACTGGCAGCGCATCTCCGGCGTAATCGGCCGCCTGCTCGAAAAAGCCCGGAGTTGACACCATGCTGGCAGCGCTGCGCACAGCCCTTTCCCGCATTCGAAGCCTGACGTCTAGGGCCCGAGACGACGAGGAATTCGACCATGAAATCCAGGCGCATCTGGAGATGTTCACCGAAGAAAACATCCGTCGTGGAATGACGGATGACGAGGCGCGCCGTGAAGCGCTCCTTCGTTTTGGCGGCGTCACGCAACTTCGCGAGAGCCAACGCGAGAAGCGCGGTCTGCCTCAGCTTCAGAATATCTGGCAAGACCTCCGCTATGCTGTCCGTGGGTTCCGCCGGAGTCCGGGTTTCGCAGCGATTGCCATCTTTACTCTGGCGATCGGCATCGGCTTGAATGCCACTCTATTCACCGCCTTCGACGCCGTCGCGCTAAAGCCTTTGCCCGTGAAGGATCCGGCGAAGGTTGTCCGTCTCGTACGCTGGTTCCAGAGCCGCGGTCTCGGCGATCTCCAGTATGCCTACTCTTATCCCGAATACGTCTTTTATCGCGATCACAATCGCAGCTTCTCGAGCCTCGTTGCAGTGAGCTTTCCGATTCGCGCTCTGTTGACAGTGGCTCAAACATCCAGCCCCGCAGGCGCAGCTTCGCCCGCATTGGAGCATGCCCGCGGTCAACTGGTCTCGGGCAATTACTTCGCCGATTTAGGGATAACAGCCATCCTTGGCCGCACCTTCCTTCCCGAAGAAAACCAGACGCCCGGTACCCATCCAGTCCTTGTGCTTGCGTATCCGTTCTGGCAACGGCGGTTCAACTCGGATCCGTCCACTCTGGGCCGGATCATAAAGTTGAACAACACCGAATTCACTATCGTCGGCGTGGCGCCGAAGGACTTCATTGGTACCGGCAACCCGCCGCTAGTGCCCGACTTTTGGGCCCCCCTCATGATGCAGCCCCAACTTGCATTCGGCTCCGATTGGCTAAACGAGCCGGATAATCACCAATTCCAGATTCTGGGCCGGCTGCATAACGGAATCGGGCGGAAGCAGGCGCAATCGGAAGCGCAGGTTCTGGCTCTCCAGTTTGGCGCTGCCTACACGCAGCGCGACCGGACAATCGCCTTGACTCTCGCGCCTGCAGTCTTCTTCGGCGAAACAGACGATCCACGTTTCCAAGCATTCGTCGCGCTCTTGATGATCCTGGTCGGTATGATTTTGCTGGTCGCTTGCGCCAACCTGGCGAACATGTTGCTGGCGCGAGCAGCTGCACGGCAGCGGAAATTGGCGTGCGATTGGCTCTTGGAGCGAGCCGAAGCCGTCTCATCCGCCAACTCCTGACCGAGAACGTGCTGCTCGCCCTTATCGCAGGTGGCGTGGGATTGATCTTTTCCGCCTGGGCCAGCCGTCTGCTCTGGCTCGCGATTCAACAAGCGCTCGGACCCGGAGCTTCTCTTGTTATTCAGATGAGTCTCGATATTCGAGTCTATGTTTATGCACTCCTGATCTCGTTCGTTACCGGCGCTCTCTTCGGGTTGTCGCCGGCACTGCGATTCACTCGTCCCGACTTGGTCACTAGCCTCAAGGATGAAGGCAGCAATGCAGGCCAGCGTCTCACCAGGTCTCGCCTGCGCGGGTTCCTGGTCGGCGGACAAGTCGCAGTATCCATGGTGCTGCTCATCACCTCTGGACTGTTTCTCCGGGCGCTTCTGAAGTCCCAAGTCGCTGATCCCGGATTCTCTACAAAAAACGTGTTCATGGCCGCCATCGACGCCGGAACGGATTTGGCCAAGACGAAATCGCTGGAAGAACGCGTAATGGAACGGTGGGTGCAACTGCCAGAAGTGCAGGGCGTCGCCTCCGCGGATCATTTTCCCATGTCGGGTACGTGGACGCCGCCCATCCGTGTGGAAGACACCAAGGCGGGGTCAGCCGGCCTGCCGGCGCGCACGCTAGCGAGTTACGTTTCTCCTGGCTACTTTCGCACCCTCGACATACCCCTGCTTCGTGGCAGGAACTTCACAAGAGTGGAAGCCGAGACTACGGCTCCTTTTGCGATTGTCAGCGAGTCCGCGGCACGCAGCTTCTGGCCGGCCGAGGATCCGATTGGCAAACGGTTTAAGCTGGACACCAAATGGACCGGCAAGTACGACGCCGAATTCCAAGTGATCGGCGTTGTGAAATCCGTGCGCTCCGCTCATTTGTCTCGCGTGGATCCGGCATTCGTCTACCTGCCATTTGCGTCATGCGGCGATGGTGCATTCCTTGTGCGAACCCAAGGCCCATCCACAGCAGCCATTGCGGCTTTGCGCACGTCGCTTCAAGCCCTGGATCCAAAGCTGGTTCCCGGATTTAGCCTCATCAGTTTGGAGGAAGGTCGGCTGCAACTCGAAAGACTGATGGCTCGAACTTTGGCAATGTTTGCCCTCCTTCTCGCCAGTCTTGCTCTATCACTGACAGCGGTTGGGATTTACGGCGTGATGTCCTATCTGGTCAGCCAACGAACGCGCGAAATCGGCGTCAGAATGGCGTTAGGCGCGTCCGCCTCTGGTGTATTGCGCTCCGTCATTCAACAAGGTCTGCGGCCGGTTTTCGTGGGGGCTCTTATCGGGCTGGCAGCCGCTATCGCCGTATCCAGCGTTCTCAAGAATATCCTGGCATTCCCAAGCAGCCCAGATCTTCTGTTCGGTGTGAACGTTTTCGATCCGCTGACGTTTATCGGATTCTCTGTATTCCTGGCATTCGTGGCCGTGCTCGCGAGCGCAATCCCTGCTTCTCGCGCGGCCAAAGTGGATCCCATGGTCGCCCTGCGCTACGAATGACGCCGGCGGATCGACGAGGGTCCCGTCACTCATCTTCCCAAACGCAAGTATAACGAACGGTATTCTCATTGGTAGGACGAGTAGTATAAAATGGATTTTACCGATGAAGACTGCTATCTCTCTTGACGACGCACTCCTCCAGGAAGCCGATCGGACGGCCAGATCGATGGGTGTGACGCGCAGTCGCCTGTTTTCGCTCGCCCTGGAAGACTACCTGCGCCGAAAACGCCAGGAAGAGATGTTGGAGCAATTGAATCGGGCTTATGCCGATCATCCGAATCCCGCTGAAAGCCGCATTACAAAGGGTATTCAGGCGAAATTTCGTGCAACGATCAAGGATCGCTGGTGACTGAAGTCCGGCAGGGCGAGGTCTACTGGTTTGA
>Ga0335069_10003735_pt1 | contig 22871 bp, 19 predicted proteins | sample Lox_Sample_11_FD_206714 | JGI IMG/M metagenome (GOLD analysis project Ga0335069, IMG submission 206714) | Soil microbial communities from Loxahatchee National Wildlife Refuge, Florida, United States - Lox_Sample_1.1 | ecosystem: Environmental > Terrestrial > Soil > Wetlands | place: USA... | reverse complement strand
AACTGAATTGTCGGCCTGCCGCGATACATCTCGCGTCGCGGATTGCGCACATCCATGATCTCGAGCATGTGACTGATGCTGATGGTTTGGCCCTCAAGCGGCTGGGTGGAAGGCGTGTTCTGCGCCTTCTCGACGAGTTTGGTCACGCGCTCGGTTTCCTTCTGCTCTTCGTGCCCGCTCAGCGGCTTGCCGTCCTTCTTGACCACGCGTGCAATGATGTGCCCGTCGACGAAGAAGTTTTCGTCCTCTTCGGTCTCTGTCTTGGTCACATTGCCATTCGCATCCAGGTCCTGCGTGGTAATGAGCGTGGTGTAGGTGTCGTTTTCGCGCTCTTTCTCCACCGCCTTCTGGTGAGCCTGCACCTCTTTCATCAGTTGCCGGATGTCGGGAATCGGCGCGGCGGGCGGCTGTTGGGCAAGCATCGCGCGGCCGGCACCGCAGAAAAGCATCGCAGCCAGCAGAACGGGAATTTGGCTGGGCATCCTCTGCGTCATGGTATACGTCTTAGATGGGTCGGCCCCTGAAAGGGGTGCGAAATCAACCGATTAGGAGGACGATTTCGTTGAAACTCGTACTGCACTGGATCCTGAGCGCAATCGCGCTCCTCGTGGTCTCACATTTCGTGCCGGGCTTTTATGTTAACGGCATGGGACCAGCGCTGTTTGCCGCGGTGGTCATCGGCCTGCTCAACGCAACTCTGGGATTTCTGCTCAAGATCATCACGCTCCCGCTAACCATCCTCACGCTGGGCCTGTTTCTCCTGATCGTCAACGGCCTGATGATCCTGCTGGCCTCCGCGATTGTGCCTGGATTTCACGTCAATGGCATGGTCCCGGCGTTCTGGGGCGCACTGGTGCTGGCGCTGACAGGAATGCTGGTGAGAGCAATTGTCAAAGAGGCCTGAGAGGGCTATTTCTGCGGGTTCGCTTGCCCGGCCGAACTGTTTGCTGACGCTGCCTTCGGCGCAGGCTTCCTTGCGGTCTTTGCCTTTACAGGCTGCGGCGCTGCCGGACCGGGAACCGTGTCAGGAGTGCGGATCGCGCCGGCCCCGGAGAATCCACCGGGCGCGGCCACGCGAGGCATGAAAAGCACTTTGGCAGGCCGGTTTTGCTCGACGCGCGTATACACGCCCCATCCGCTGCCGGCGACAACAAAGACAATAGCCGCTGCTGCAGCCGTGCGCATCCAGTTACTCTGCGGCTTGATGGTCGCAGGCCAGGCGAGCACACGCCCCCGGCGCGGGGTCCGGCGCAGGGCGTGGTGAACGCGGCTCTGCAGCCCGTCAGGCGCCGGAAGGTTGGCGATGATTCGCAGAGTATCTTCCGCTGTCTCAGGTCCAGTTGTGGACAGATGCGGGTTGTGAGGGTTCGTCGTCATTTCGAAGTCCTCGTATGATCCAGCAGACCAGCAACAAGGTTCCGGGCGCGAAACAGCCGCGAGCGCGCGCTGGACTCGGTGATGCCGAGAACCGCGGCGATCTCGACGCTGGAAAGCTCCTCGAAGGCAGAGAGCATCAGCACTTCGCGCTCCTTCGGCGGGAGCTGTTCCACGCAGGCCAGCACGTGAGCGTGATGCTGCGCGGCCGCGGCCACCTCCTCGGCTGAAAGGCCGTTCGAAGGCAGTACGCGCGCCAGTTCCGCCACATCGTCTGTTTCGGGCCGGGTTTTCGCGCGGCGCTTGCGATCGAGAACGATGTTCCAGACGATGCGAATGAGCCAGACGCGGTGGTCGCGAACCTCGTTCAAGGTGTCGCGGTGACGCACCACGCGCAAGAATGCTTCCTGCACGGCGTCTTCAGCGTCAGCGGGATTGCGCAGCACGGAGTAGGCGACACGGTACAGAGCCGCAGCGTATTGATCGACCAGCGCACCAAGCGCAGCATCTCCCGCGCGCCGCGCTTCCTCGTTCACCGCGCTGTCTGGGATCTCCATCCAACCTGCAAGAATGGCCTGGCTGGTGCTCATCAGATACCAGACGCAGGCGGGTGAGAAAGTGCTCGGATTGGGCTGCCGGAACAGGCAGCGGCGGTCCTTCCAAAGGTAACTGATTCAGCATTTCCCGGATTTCGCGAGGCCTGTTTCTCGCCGGGATCGCTACTTCGCCGCCAGCTTTTGTTCGGCGATCTGCCCGGCGGCGCCGTCCTTGTCGGCGTCCTTTACCTTGGCCCAAAGGATGCGTGCCTGGTCCTGCTTGCCTTCCGCCACGTAGAGATCGGCGAGGTCGAGCTGGGCGACGCTTGCTGACACCGTCACTGAAGGCTTGGCAATCAGTGCGTTATACAGGCCAATCGCTTCGCCGTCGCGGTTGGTTTGGTGATAAAGCCCGGCTAGCGCAAGGTTTGCCAGATTCGCGAGGTTACGGTCCCAGGAACCTGCCGCGGCCTTGAGTTCGGTTTCGGCCTTGCCGTTCTGACCCAGCTCGATGTAGGTGACTCCCGCGAAGTAGCGGGCCTTGGCAGCCTGGGGCAAGCTGCTGAAATTGTGAGCGATAGCAACAAATTCGCGGTTGGCTTCAGTGGCGCGAGCCGTTGCGGTTGAGTACACGCCGGCCTCAGGAGGCGCGCCCGGCAGCGCCAGCGGGGTAGTGTACAGGTCCACGGCCTTGCCCAAAGCGATATTGGCGTCGGAAGTTCGCATATTCCAGAAGATCAGCCCGCCCACTACCAGAGCCAAAACCACTGCCACTGTAACGACCCAGCGCAGAACACCGGCTCTATGGCCGCTGATCCAGTCGGCGCTCGAGGCGGCTGCTTGGGCAAATCGGTCTTGCTTTAGGGCATGGCGAGTTTGGGTATCCACTGGTTTCTTCTTGTCCTTGATGGATTGACTTGCAGGCGGGTCCGAACGGGCGAGATTGTCTGCACTCCAACGCGATTAGTTTATCAGCGCGGTTCGCGCAAGGTCCACCGGCCGCGCCGGGGAACGCGGGGGACGCAGCGGTTCATCGAGGGGTGCTTGCCGGCGGCTGCGCGGAACGCTATCCTTAGTCCATGTACGAAGATTTTCATGTCACCGACCGATGGAGCGGCGAGGACCTGCATTGCCGTTGGAAAGGCACCATGGTGGCTATCGCCACCCGGCACGCCGATGCAGTCGACGTGCGCTTCGACGTGAACGGCCGTCCCATGTGGATCGCACTGCCGTGCACGGCCTGGGTGGAGCAGAAAAGGCGGTCGGGCATGGTCATTACCGACCAGTTGACTGCGCAGATTGCAGGTCGCTATCTGAAGCAGCTCATCGAAGAAGGCTACGACTCGCAGCGCGAGGTCTACACCATGACGGTGACGGAGGTGCTCTCGCATCTCGATGCTGTGGTCGCCGAGGCGAAGCAACTCGGCGCCATGCCTGCGATACCCGCGGGACCCATTGAGTTGGCCAAGGCGCGCTAGGCTGGCGACGACATGCCGCAGCTCCAGTGAGAGGCGGCTTCAAAACAGACACGCCCGGCCGGTCTAACCCCTGGGCCTCAATCTGCGCTGTGCATTTCCAAAGCCCGGCCTTCGGCTTCCGCCAAGTCCATGTCGCCGCGCCTGAGCACCCGGCTGAGGATCACGTAAAGCACGGGAATGAAAATGAGATTGAGGACGGTGGAGAGCAGCATGCCGCCGACAATCGTCGTTCCCACAGATTGCCTGCCCAGTGCGCCGGCGCCCGAGGCGAAGACCAGCGGCAGAACGCCGAGAATGAACGCGAATGACGTCATGAGGATCGGACGCAGCCGCAGTTCGGCCGCTTCGATCGCAGCTTCGGCGATGCTGCGCCCCTTACGCCGCAACTGCTCGGCAAACTCGACGATCAGGATGGAATTCTTTGCCGAGAGGCCGATCAGCATGACGAGACCGATCTGGCAATAGACATCGTTGGCGAACCCGCGCAGTGAGACCAGGCCCAGCGCGCCCAACACCGCCATCGGCACGGCCAGTAGGATGATGAAGGGCAGCGCGAAACTCTCGTACTGTGCAGAGAGCGTGAGATAGACCACAATCAGGCCCAACGCGAAGATGATGATGGCTTCGCCGCTTGATTCGAGTTCGTCGAGCGTAAGGCCGGTCCAATCGTGCGTCATGCCGCGCATTTCCATCGCTGAGGCAAGCTTCTCCATGCTCGCCAGCGCCTGGCCAGAGCTGTAACCGGGAGCGGCCGACCCATCGATCTCGACCGCGCGGAAGAGGTTGTAGCGCGTGATCACGGGCGGACCCGCATTCTCGCTCACCGTCACCAGGTTGTCGAGGGGCACCATCTGCCCTGAATCGGATCGCACATAGTAGCTATGCAGGTCGCCGGCATTCATCCGGAACGGGCGGTCGGCCTGCACGAAAACGCGATAGGTACGGTCGTTGTAGTCGAAATCGTTGACATACTCAGAGCCCATGAACACGTTCAGGGTGGTCGCGATCTGCGAGACCGGAACCCCCATGGCTTTTGCCTTCTCGCGATCGATGGTGACAAGTTCCTGAGGATCGTTGGCCGAAAATGTCGTGAGCAGGCCCGTCAGATCCTTACTTGCGTTGCCTGCGCCTACAATCTGGTGGGCTACGCGGTCGAGATCGGTGAGTGAGTTGCCGCCCTGATCTTCCAGCATGAACTGGAACCCGCCGAAGCTGCCCACACCCTGCACAGCGGGCGGCTCGAAAGCCGCCACCAGACCGCCGTTCGGCATGAACATCAGCATCTGCAGTTGCTTCGAAACGTCGCGCACGATGTCGCCTGTTGCGCGTCCTTTTTGGCCCTGCTCGGTACTGGTCGAGACGAACATCATGCCGGCGTTGGATGCGTTGCCCGCAAAACTGAAACCGATCACCTCGAAGATTCCGGTGACACCTGGAGTGTGTCCGATCATCGCCGCGCCACGTTGCGCAAGATTGGTGGTGTAGGTGAGCGAGGAACCAGGCGGGGCCTGCACGATCACCATGAAGTAACCCTGATCTTCCTGCGGGATGAAGCCCGTGGGAACGCGCTGATACACCCACACTGTCGCCCCCAGCCCGATGAAAAACAGGAGCAGAAGCAGGTACCGCAGGCGCAGGGCCACGTGAATGATGCGCGCGTACGTACTGGCAGTCCAACCAATCAGGGCATCGGCGCCATGAATGAAGGCGGCAAAAGCGCGCGAAAGCGGCCGTATGTGGAGAAAGTCCAGTTGCCGCGGACGAGCTTCTTCGCCGCGCAGGAAGAGCGCCGAGAGCGCGGGCGAAAGCGTCAGCGCATTAAACGCAGAAATGGCAATGGAGAACGCGATGGTCAACGAGAACTGGCGGTAGAGAATGCCGGTGGTGCCGGGAAAGAATGAAACCGGCACGAAAACGGCAATCAGCACCAGCGAAGTGGCGATGACCGCGCTCGTAACCTCGCCCATGGCGCGAGACGTTGCCTCGCGCGGCGCCGAATGCTCCATGGCAATATGGCGCTGCACGTTCTCGATCACCACGATGGCGTCGTCGACCACCAGGCCCGTGGCCAGGGTGATTCCGAAGAGCGTCAGCGAATTGACCGAAAAGCCGAACATCCGGATGAATGCGAATGTTCCAATCAGCGAAACGGGAATCGTTACTGCGGGAATGATGGTCGCGCGCCAGTCGAGGAGGAAGAGAAAGATGACCGCAATGACAATGGCGATAGCCATGCCAAGGGTCTTGAGCACCTCCTGGATGGACTCATTCACGGCCGTGGTGGAGTCGAAGGCGATGGCGTAATGCAGGCCGGGTGGAAAGCTCTTCGACAAGCGCTCGAGTTCAGCCTTGGCGCGGCGGTCCACGTCGAGCGAATTAGCGTTGGAGAGCTGCTGTACGCCGATGCCATCTGCCTCGTGACCCGAGAATTCAAGCGCTGAGCTGTAGTCTTCGGCGCCGATCTCCGCGCGGCCCACGTCTTTGAGCATCACCAGCCCGTTGGCCGTATTCTTGACGATGACTTTGTCGAACTGGTCGGGGCTGGTTAGCCGCCCGACGACGCGAACCGGGATCTCAAAAGCCTGTTGCGTGTCGGATGGCGGCTGGCCCAGCTGCCCTGCCGGAATCTCGAGGTTCTGTTCGCTCAGCGCAGCCAGCACATCGGAAGCCGTCAGCCCTCGCGCGGCCAGCCGAATCGGGTCGAGCCACACGCGCATCGCGTATTTGCGCTCGCCGAAGATCATCACGTCGCCTACGCCGGGAATGCGCTTGAGCGCGTCTTTCACATAGATGTCGAGATAGTTCGAGATGAATTCGCTCGAGTAGCGGTTGTCGAGCGAGTAGAAGCCGGCACCGAAAACGAAGTTGTAGTTTGATTTTGTAACGCTGATGCCGGTTGAGATCACTTCTCCCGGCAGACGCCCCTCCGCGGCGGCCACACGGTTCTGAACGTCCACGGCGGCGATGTCGAGGTTGTAGCCCGTTCGGAAGGTGATCTGAATCATGCAGGTGCCGCTGTTGGTGCTCGAGGAGCTGATATAGCGCATGCCCTCGACGCCATTGATCGATTCTTCCAGCGGAATGGTGACGGCCTTCTCGACCGTCGCTGCGTCGGCGCCAATATAAGCGGCAGAAACCAGCACCACCGGCGGCGCGAGATTGGGATACATCGCGACCGGGAGCGTGGGAATGCAGATTGCGCCCGCAAGGATGATCATCAGGGCGCAAACGGTTGCGAATACCGGTCGATGAATGAAGAAATCTACAAACATCTTGGCCTCTAGCTCCTAGCCTCCAGCTCTTTGCCTCTGTTTCTCGGGCGGAATCGGCGCTTCAGGTCCCCGCCCTCAAACTGGAAGCCAGGACAGAAGCTGATCGCTGCTATCTGCCTTCAGCCGCCCATGAGGACGACCGGCATGCCGTCAATCAGGAACTGCGTTCCTGAAACCACCACCTTGTCTCCGGTGTTCAATCCGGACGCAACGGAGTAGCTGTTTCCCACGGTATCGCCCAGCGTCACCGGAGCGCGGTGCGCCAGGTTCATGCCGTGCGCCTGCTGCACGACGTAGACGAAGCTTTGCTCGCCCTGACGCGAGACGGCGAGCACCGGAACCACTGCCATTGGCTTGGTGCTCCAGATGATATCGGCCTTGACCAGCTGCGCGTTCCGCAACTCGGTCGATGGTTCTACCGGCGCCTTCACCAGAATGCCCTGCAGCATGCTGTCGACCTGCGGCGAAATGAAATCGATCCTTGTCTTCGCGAGCAGCTTGCCATTGTTGTCGATGATATTGACCGACTGCCCCATGCGCAGGTCTCCGGTGCGCTCTGTCGGAACGTAGATATAGGCTTCGAGATCGCGGTTCTCATCCACGGTGGTCAGCATGGTCGAGGTGGTCACGTAGTCGCCGACATGCACGGGGACATCTCCGACAATGCCGTCAAACGGCGCGCGGACGGTGTAGTAGGCGAGCAGTTGCTCCTGTGTCTTTCGCGATTCGACAGCCGACTCGTAATCTGCCTTGGCGTTCTGGTATGCCTGCTGCGCCTGGTCGTAGGTGTCGCGGCTGGTTACGCCTGCGTCGAAGAGCTTGTGCTGCCGATCAAGTTCGATGGTGTCGTAATCGAGGAGCGCCTTTTTCTGCCGCTCCGTAGCCCGCTGTGACTCGACCGTAGCCTGCTGCTGGCGGGGGTCGATCTGCACCAGGACCTGGCCGGCCTTTACGCGATCTCCCGACCGCGCGTCGATCTCGGTGACGGCGCCGCTGACCTGCGGCTGCATGGTGGCCGAGCGGCGCGACTTGATCGTGGCTACGTATTCGCTGCTCTGGGCCACGGGCGACATTGCCACCGTAACCGTCTGCACCGGCAATCCCTGCATCTGGGGAGCAGCGGCCGCCTGCTTTTTCTGGCAGCCGGTCGCAGATAGTGCCATAAGAAATGAGCAGCTTAAGGTAAGAATGCGTTCGAATCTGGTGGACTTCACTTGAATCTTCCTTCTGTCACGATCAAAGTTTGTCAGTGGGAGCCCCGAACTCTCGCTTGCGCCGCATCGCCGTGCCGAGGCACAGGCATCCCGGCTTGAAAGTCGAATCGCCTCTCCATCTGACGCCCAGGAAGGGCCGATCGCCACAAAAAATTGCAGCGCAACCGATTCACCACAGGAATACGCCTATGCCGGGAATCCCATCGAGAATACCTTATTTCCCTGCTACGCGGTTATTGGAACGCAGGTTCCGTCGGCCTTCCAGGACGAACGGCCGCGCTGATGTGATCGATCTCACCCGGCTGGCGTCGGTTTCCGATGGCTGCCGGGCTACCGACCGGAACCCCCTGATTTTGCTATCGCCTGGACCACATGAAGGCCGGCCTGTCCGGGTGCGAGCCCCTGAATTGCGCTGCCGAACCTGGACCTGATCTGCTGAAAATCGATGTCTTCGATGTCGGCAAATCCGCTCGAAGCAAGAAGCGCTGCCATCCGTGCCGGCTCGAAGCGGCTGGCCCAGCGTTCATTCATCTTCTCAAGCTCTCCGGTCCGCTTCGCTACCAGCGCCCTCATCTCTTCCGAGAATGCCCGGGGGGCCTCCATGTAATCGAACACCACCCAGGAGTTGGGGATGGAGGCGATGAAATTCAGAGTGCCGGCCACCGCCTCCTCGGTCAGATAAGGAACGACCCCAAGCCAGGTGAAGAACGCAGGCGAGTTCGGCAGAAAGCCTGCGTCGGCGAGGCTCTTTCCCAGGTCGTCCCGCTCGAAATCGACAGGCACAAAGATGAGCCACGGCGGAAGCGGGATGTGGGCTTCAGCCAGGCGCTCAAGTTTCCATGCCTGCGTCGCCGGGTGGTCCACCTCATGGATCCTGATCTCGGGTGCGTTCTTCGGATAGCGGAGCGCGAAGGTGTCGAGCCCGGCGCCAAGGATGACGATCTGACGAACCCCTCTCTCGACAGCCTGCGACAAAGCGTCTTCCGCAATCCGGCTTCGCGCAGCGGTGAAGAGGCGTCCAATGCTGGCCATGGGGTGCGAGTTGGCAAATTGCAGAACGTCCTTTTCGTCTTCGCGCAGAATCCTCATGGCAAACGGGTCATTGAGGATCGCGCCACGATCGAGCAGCTGATGAGCAGCTCGTTGGCGGGCGATGAGCAGGGCGGTGCGGCTGGGCTCAGTTGACTTCATCTCGAGGTCTCGCTATGGGATGGGTGTTGGCTGCGGACGGGACTCATGCGATGAGTGATTGAGGGAGATGGCCGGGCCTGGATGTGAAGGATTGTGCGACAGATCTGAGGGCCCAGCGACCTTAGCGGTCGAGCGTCAAAGCGGAATCTGTTTGGCGTCCCCGACGGGATTTGAACCCGTGTTATCGCCGTGAAAGTGGGTCTAGGGCCAAATTGCAGGTTTTGACTGGGTGGAGCAAGATTCGCCAATCGCCAATGCTGGCGCGGAGTTTCCGCCCTTTCGCCCGTTGCAAGGTTTGCCCTCGATTGCAGGTTTTGGCGGCAAAGTTGTCACGATAGCGTCACGGTGTTTTAGAGGTGTCCGAATTGTCCGGTTTCCGGCTGTTATCTGCCCAGAGCGGAAGTCCAACTCCGCTCCAAATTCAATCGAGTTTCAGCCGCTCGTGATCCTGAGCACATGGGCGCTGACTCGCTCCGCCTCTTGAATCGTCATTGCAGAGGGAAGGTTGCTGAATCGGAAGAGCACCCCATCATCGCCTTCGATCCACGGGCCAATGTGGATTCCTTCGTCACTGCGAGGGCGCGGCATTGAACTGACAACATCGATGCGCCTCCGGGCCACGAATCGGCGCTCCAGAGCGGCTCTAGCAGCGGCCCGCGATAAGCTGGAACCCAATGCGAAATCTCCCGGTCTCAAAGGAAGCATCGACATATCGCGAATGTGCCAGCCTCCGGCACTGGGCAAGTGCATTTCCGATCCGGGGGCGGTGAGCCAACATTCACCAGTTGAACTAGAATCCCTTTGCCTCGACTGGCTCTCTTGGACTCTAAAAGCGCCCTAGCCGCCGCCCGCGATTGCAAAGACCCTACGGCATGGCTTCCGGGCCTTGTGCGCGCGCTACGCGTTCCCGAGCCCTTCTGATGCTTTCCGCTAGGCGCTCTTCCCACGTCCCCTCGCTATGGTCCTCACTGCCATATCCTCTCGCATCCAATCCGGGCCATTCCCCGGCCTGATCCCCCATTCGCGCCGCCCTGATCGTCTCCGCCAGCCCGTTCAAGTTCGCTGGCTTCCCATCCAAGATGGAGACCGTCTGAAAGCGCATTTCGTCATCTTCGCTCGCCTTCCGGGCGGCCAACAGGGACCGCGCTGCCGCTCTGGACTGTGCCGAGCCAAGCGGGAAGGCTCCCGGCCTCGGGCCCGAATCTGTTGCGGGTAGAGGCCGCTCAGGGTCCTTCTTCGCCACGCTATCTGCCTCCCAGACTGTCGCCCAGCGTTGCGGTATCTATTCGCTATTGAGAAATTGTCCGGGTTTTGCTCGGCTCATCTGGGTGATCTGGAGCTGGCTCGTCTGGTCCGTGCGGACCTGATGGTACTCCGCCCATACTGATTCCTCCTTCCCCTAGGATGTGAGTCAATTTAGCACCGGTCTGTATCCAAAGTTGCAGCGCAGCGTAGAAACACATGATTTCGATGCCGACGAAGAGAACAGTTATCAGAATCTGTTGCTGCAGCGAGACTATATGCCAGGTGCCGAGTAACCAACCGAGATAGCCAATTGGTATGACAAACATTGCCCCGCCCCACCACTGCTGATATCTGTAAGTCTCGTCGATCACGACACGGTATGCACTGAGCTTTCTCTCGCCCGAAAGTGCCTTAAGATAGGAACCTTGGGGCCCGTATTTCTTGAAGAAGAGCACCTCGAAAGTTAACCAGCGTAATCCGTTTACAAAGAGCCCGATTGCGAGGGCGGCAAGCACAAGAATTAGAAAAAGGCCGACGTTAGACTGAATGGTCAGAAAGGTGGAAAACATATTCTTCAAAGTTTTCGACCAAAAACTTAACCCGTAAAGGCCAATGAGTCCGGGGAGAAGATACGCGATGACCAGGCCGAAAGAGGTCACGGTTAAATCTTTCATCTCATTGTCCTCATCTTCCGCCATCGCGATTTGTTTCCCTTGGTTCAAGAAGCGGACCATAGGCTCTTGAACGGACCATGTATGAGTCTCTTGGAGGAGAGGAGCATAACAGCTTCCCCCTCCTTACTCTGCGCCAACCGACGCCTTGAACCACTCCGGTACTGCCCCCGTCTGCGCGTAAGCTTCCAGTTCCTGCGTGCTCATCCGGTCGAAAAGATCATTCATCGAGGTGGTTTCCGTCCGGTCAATCCACTCACCAGCCGCATTGATCTTGGCATAGGCTTGCACGGCTGCAACCACGGCGGAAGCGGTCACGTCAACTTCGCCCGCCTTCTCGATGATGCGCTCCAATGCCGCCCGGATGTTCCTTTGCCTTTTGGGGAACAGTCCAAGCGCGTGCGCGTGCCGGTAAACGCTGGCCCGGTCCGCCAGCCGGTATTCCTCCGCAATGGCCGCCGGGGAGCGCCAGCCGATGAAAGCAGCTTCGATTTCGTCGCACTGCTGGTGAGTGCACACGGAGCAGTTTCGCTGGTGCCGTCCAAGATTCACCGTTGCATCCGGGTTTCCGTGTTGGCTCATGAGGCAATTGTGATACTACAGTTGCGCCGGGGCAAGCGGATTTGCAACCAAGGTGAAGTAGCCTTCATCCCCCGGAATGCGCGCGTCACCTACAACCCTTCCTTAGCCACCACAGTGTCGTAAAGCCCGTAGTGGGACAGGCCCTCGTGACTTTCGATTCCCGTATACCGCAACGAGGCATCCTCGTAGCGGCGAAAAGCGAAGACGGCTTGATTCATTTGCTCGGTGTTGAACACCTTGAGTCGAACGAGCAGATGGAAGTCTTGCACCGTGAGACCGGTGACGGCCAGAAACAATTCCGGCTCCAATTTCGTAATCACGTCCTGCAGCGTGTTCTCGCGAAAATCTGTCAGGTACATGAACGCAGGGATGCGCGTCGCAAACTTGATCAGCTTTTCTTGCACCAGCTTGCGCTTGGACTTGTATTCCTTCTCCTCTTCGGTAAGTTGCTTCTTCTGTTTTTCGGTCAGGTCTTTTTCCTTGGCCTTGTTCTTCAGTTCCTTGACCTTCTCGCTCTTGTTGATGATGGTCTCAATGATGTTGTCGCCCAGTGCGCGCCAGCCCTCAATGCGTTCCACGGCGGCCATTGCTTCCGGGTTATCCAGGACCCGGCGCAGCGTGTCGTTGTCCACGTTCACCAGCAGTGCGCTCTCCCATTTGCGCGCCAGCAGCGTAGCCGAGGTGCCTGCCATCGCAATATCCAGAATGCCGCCAGCATCGATCTGAATCATGACCGCGCCGTTGTAGGCCAACACTGGCAGGAATGACACCAAGTCCTTTACGGCGTTCTCCGGATTCAGCTCGTTTGGTGAAAGACCGATGCCGTATTCAGAGAGCTGACGTAGCGCACGTGTGGGCGCAAAGTCGAATACGAAGCAGGCAGGCTTCAGAACTTCTTCCTCATTCGGGTCGTCACCGTTCGGGTTCATGATGGACCAGGGAGACTGCACTCGGAAGGCTGCCTGAAAATAGGTTTCAGGACTCTTCAGGTTGCGCAGCATCAGGATCGAAGACCACTGCGGCACAGTAACACCAGTGGTGAGCTTGCCGCATGACAGCACCGGAGGCAGAGCATCCAGGCCAATGCCTGCCGACACGCCAGCCGCCACAACAACGTCATACTCGTGCCAGAAAGTGTTGTGCTTCTCGGCGAGCAGGTTTGCCATCGCGTGACAAGCCGCCACGTTTGGCAGAAACCAGAACGAGTGTTGCAGATACGGCAGAAGCCGCACATCCGAGTAGGGGAACGGCGGCGGCGAGCCAGCCTTGAGACCGTCCACGATCTTCGGCACGTACTGGCCTCGGATAATGTCTAGCCACTTCTGCACGTCACTCTTGTGTTTGAATTGCGCAAGCACGTCCGAGCCGCTCGCGGCAAAGAACTCGTTGAGGTCGAACTCATCGAACTCTCCAGCGCTCGCGATTGCCAACAGTTCCTCTGGCATCTGGTACGTCAGTAGCCGCATTTGCGGCAGCGCACCATAAGGGTTCCACTTGCCGGGATTCCCAGCGGCGAAATCCTCCTTGGCGCGCTGTTCGTCGGTGTAGGTCCAATTGAAGATTTGTTCTTCAATGAACTCGCCCGTTGCCAGCGCTCTAAACGGTGTACCAGAGAGGTAGAGATAGGCTCTTGTCGTAATGGGCAGGAAGTCGATTTCCTTCTCGGAAAGGACAGTGAGGTCTTCGTTCACATCTTCCAGGTCGGCGGCGTATTCGAGCTTGGCCTCCTTCTTGGCGACCGGCTCGTCCTCGCCTTCGAACAACTCCTTCGCGGTCTCTCGCCAAGCGCCGAAGTGGTATTCGTCAAAGACCACAAGGTCCCAATTCACCGCGTGCAGCCATTCGTTCCTCGGTTTGATGTTTCCCGCCGCGTCGCGGCCTAGAAGGTCCTGAAAGGACCCAAAGTAAACGAGAGGCTTGTCGTCGTCGAATTTGGTGGGATCGCTGTTGGAGTTGCGGGAGAGATAGTGCCAGCCTTCAAAATCGACATGGGACTCCAGATCAGTTTGCCATGCGTCTTCTACCGCAGGCTTGAAGGTCAACACGAGTACCCGTTTGGTTCCGAGCTTCCTGGCGAGCTGATACGTCGTGAAGGTCTTTCCGAAACGCATCTTCGCGTTCCAGAGAAAGCGCGGGACGGCCTGCTGATTCTCAGCCCAGATCGACCGGAAGTAATCAGAAGTCTTGTTGACCGCCTCAACCTGCTCACGACGCATCAGAAAAGTCTGATGGTGCGTGCCGGTGAACTGTTGTCCCGTGCGCAACTCGGTGAGTACAGTCCCAACGTCCTTGACCGTACAGCGTACCCATTCCAGCTCGGTGTTCGCGAACTTCTTCCTTAGGAGTGCCGCGCGTACATCGTGGTCGCTGAAGATGGTTCCGTCGTCGCGCTCGGCAGATTCGTCCAGCTCGATCTTGTAGTTTTTGATGGCGGCGGTCTTGAGTTGCTCAGCAACCCGGTGCTTTACATCGCGCGTCGTCTGGCCTACCTTGAGAAGTCCCTTGTGCGCCTCATCGGCAATCGAGTAGGCGTAGATGCGTGGCCGAGCCTCCGGTTTTGGGGCAAGTATTTCCTCAATGGATTTACTCATCCTCAATATCCTTCGCGGTGCCCTCATCGAACAATTCGCTATCGTGCTCGGCAACCTGAGATTCGATGAAAGCGATCTCTGCGGCGGTCAATCTGTATCGCCTGTAGAGCTTGGCGTCTGTCCATTCTTTGTTCAATGGTAGGTCGGGAATGAAACCATAAACATTTTTCGGCGCGTCCTGGGTAGATTTGCGAAGGGAGACGAGAAAGCGAACGAAACGTGTGCGTAGGTAGGCAGCGTAGTTCCTGGCCTCCACTTCGTTGTCGAATAGGCCGGCAACGATGTAGCTCTCGGTGCAAGCAGTGCCCGGCTCGGCGATGGTTGGCCTGCTAAGGAATTTGGTCTCGACCGCCGCGCTGGTGCCCTGTACGCGAGTCATCAGAACCTTCCACTTGTCGATCCATGCGGTATTCGTCGGGATCATAGAGCGCTCAACCCAAGTAATCTTTTGTGATCCAAAAAGTTTCACGGGATGTTTCATGCGTTTTGGATCAGGCTTGCCATGAAAGAATGTACGAAGGCCAAACGGTTTTTGACTGGACACCCGAGCATCAAGCGTGGGCTCATCTTTAGCCTTCACTTTCTCTAGGATCGGCACCGCCTCATTGCGCCGAACGAGAACGTCATACGCATCAAGATGGCGCGCGACGGCGGGGCCAGTCGGCTGTCCATCCCAGATCGTCTGCACCATGCACGGTCCGTTGTGCTCGCGGTCCCACAGGAAATACGAGATGCCGCCGCGAATTTTCACGCCGGGAAAACCCTCATAGAGCTTCGGATAGTCCACGATGTTTCGCATTCGCTTGTCAGAGAGCATCCGCCCGCGATATTTATCGAGTCCCTTGCCTCCTGCCATCCAACGAGACGGCGTTACAAATACTGCATAGCGTGGTTCGAGATCAAGCGCCTTCTCCACGAACAACTGGTAGATGGGGGCCGCGCTAGTCCCGTATCCCCCGTCGTCTAATTGATACGGCGGATTGCCGATAACTACGTCGAACTGCATATCGTCTCCAAACAACTCTGCTAGTCGGATCCTGACCTTGTCGGTGTGAATGAACGCATAGGCGTGGGTTTCAAACCCTTCGCCGCGGTCTAGCGTTTTTTGGCTTGCCCCGCAAAACCTGCATCTGCCCTCCACCCACGTGTGCTCAATCCGTTCGAACCAGATGTTGCCCATCTCGCTGGCGAAGCCTCTGACTATAGAATGGGGGCCGTTTGCGTTCTTCGAACAATACACACTTCGCCGTGCCAGCAAGCCTGTGAGATGGGTGATGCCGATCCCGAACACCTGCCGAGTAAGGATATGGTCTACTCGCTGCTGGAGGTCGGGAATCTCGGTCGCCAGCCCTTTTGTAAGGCGTCCGGTGATTTCGCGCAGGAAGACACCAGATTTCGTGCATGGATCGAGGAACCTAACCCCGCTATTCGACCAAAGGCTCGCCCCTCCGTGGCTCTCCGCCCAAGCATCGGCAAGAGTGTCGAGCATCCGGTTCGCAAACTCAGGCGGCGTGAATACCTCGTCATTGGAAAGATTGGCAATGCAGGTCAGGACGTCCGGGTTGCGTCCGCGGAGCGTAAAGCTGACCTGATTATTCATACGGCCTCCCTCAGGCCATCATCCAACGGGAAGCAGGCAAGCTCACGAGCTGTCATCGGCGGATATTCCTTAATCGGCGTGAAAATCTCATGCTTGCCAAGACTGGCGAAGAGCGAACCTTCGCGGCTGTAAGAAGACATCTGCGTCAGGGCCTCCAAGCGGAAGTCGCGCCGCTGGAATTTGCCCTTCCCGAGGTAGCCCCACTCGGCAAAGGCGATGGGCTTGCCGTCATCAGTGAGCATCGTCAGCGCGTCCCCATGCACGAGATTCTGAGACAGGACGTAGAAGGCAGCCCGATAGAGATCGCCTTCTTCATCGAGATTCAGGTATTCGGCGAAGACCTCAAGCATATTCGCGCGGCACTCGGCGATGTTGTCTGCCAGCAGTTCAATGCCATAGCAGCACATCAGGCCGAGAAGCGCGTACTGCTTTTTCTCAAAGTCAGACTTGCCGAATTTGAGTTCCACTGCCGCCAATTTCCGCTTCAAAACCCGGACAAGAAAGTTGCCGCTTCCGCACGCTGGTTCCAAGAAGCGCGCGTCGATCCGCTCGCTTTCCTCTCTGACGAGGTCCAGCATCGCATCCACCATCCATGTGGGAGTGAATACCTCTCCGTGGTCGGCGATTCGTTGTTTTGATTTGGTCAGATTCATGCGAGTGGTCGCCGCTAGTGAGCCTTTGCGTACGTTGCCTCTTTGGTATGGGGCTGGGTTCTGTTTGCGTTTGCACACACAGCGTAGCACCACGGGGGACACGGCAAGCATTAACGATTGGCCCTGGAGGGCCTGCTACAATGACATTAGCTGGTGACTCTTCGCTGCGCGAATCGTCAAATACGTCGCTGGTGCTGCACGTGGAAATCTCTCCCGCCAAAGTTGTAAGCTCTGTTGCTTCTTTCGGAATGGGGCGCTGAACTTTTCATGTTGCATTTCCGCAAATTTGATAGATAATTGCCGGTTCAGAGACTCCAGCCAGGAACCCACAACTGGGCTGCTTTTGATGATTTGTTTTTTTGCGGAGTATCTATCGGTTCCTATAGATACTCATGGGTACGTGTAGCGTAACGGGCTAATTTGTTGACTTCTGGGTGCATATCCTGATACTCGTTCGGATGTGGGAAAAGGTATAGACCCAGAACGTTGGTACACTGCTCGCGAAACCTCCGACCTCCTCAGTGAAGAGGTTACAGAGGCGACGGTGAAAGAGTACTGCAAGAAGAGCGCTGTAAAATGCCGACGCGTCGGCCCCAAGAAGCGTTGGATGATTCTTGGAGCCTCGATTTTAGCCCTACGGAAAAAATGGGGACTGGACTTCTAACTTTAGGTGGTCCTGTCCGTTTATCCCGTCATCGTGAATACTTCTGACCCCAATTTTCGTGTACGGTTCGAGAAGGCCAGGGTAGCGTGGAGGAAGAAAGTGCGGCCGCTGGTTGAGGGTGCTCGCGCCTCCGAGCGGATATCCGAGCGTGACCTCGCTATCCGCATAAACGCTCGTGGCTAGTAAGTCACATACCCCTTCAAGACGACAAAAGATCGAGGTTCTGGCAATCGAAGGCAGCACTCTGTCCAAGATCCTTCGCTTGCCAGATCCTCATTTTGTTGGGCGCGATACCGCCTACCGTCAGCTGGAATACATAGACGCTTACGTTCGGCACGTGTCGTTTGGGTGCAAGAGCATCATTCTGGAAGACCACTATATCGATCGAGATCACATCGAAGACCACAGTGTTTTTTATTCCAAAAGTCTTTCAAATTACGACAACTTTTGTCGGCGTGTTCATTTTTTCTCGCTCTCGCCAGAGGAGTTGAAGAAAGAAGTTAAGCACATTCGATCTTTGAGGACCCAGCCAGGGGGAAACAAGCTTTTCTGGGAATCGTGCCAAAGCCTCTCGCATTCTCACTACATCGGGTTCGCCGTAATAAAACCGCTCGCGGGTTGTCCGGTAGGCAGGACCGTCCTTCGCCCGCTACCCGAAAATTCGGAAGGAGGTCACCTCCGGAATTTTCCGTGCGTTTGCAAGTTCGAGGTTCATACGCTCGGGCTTCATTTGACAATCATGGGTTTGCCGTTCCAACAACAGGATCTTGGTGTCAGTGCATGCGCTACGACGGCAATATGGATGTCCTTACAGCGCGCAGGGCAACTAGAGCAGTTGGGAGTGCCGACCCCGTCTCAGATCACAATTCGAGCCTCTCAGTTCGCTTTGCCTTTCGGACGATCCATGCCTTCCGAGGGCTTAAGTCTTGACCAAATGTGCCAGGCGGTGCATTCACTTGGATATAGCCCCAATCTGATTCGTTGTGAGAAGCACGCAATCACACGCGCGCTGCTTGTCAGTTCTCTGTCATCGGGAATATCGCCCATATTGATCATGGAATTGGCAGCAACCGGAGAGCGTCACGCCGTGGCTGTGGCGGGCGTAGCAATCAAGAAGCCAGGAAACAGGATCGCTTCTTCTGATCAACGGTCGAGGGCTCTATCTATACGACATCGATCTGAGGAAATGAGTGGACTTTATGTGCATGATGATCGATTCGGCCCTTACGTGAAGGCAACACTTCCAAAGCGCCAAGAACGCCTCTTAATTCGTTACCACTTCGATGGCCAGACTGAGGACTGGAAGCTTACCCATATTTTGCTTCCGCTCCACCCGAAGATCAGATTCTCATTTGCGGAGCTATATGAGGCCGGTTTGAAACTTCTTACCGACGATGTTCAACCGTTCCTAACGGGTATTGGCGTATTTGGAGTCACTAATTGGGAAACCAAGATCGTTCGCTCTCACGCTTATATTGATTCGCTGTTGAGTGCGCCCAGAATGGAAATGCTCGTAGGACGGTTGTGCGAAAAGGTACGCCTTTCTCGGTACCTAGGAGTAGTCCGATTTGAGCCGCCAGGTTTGGATCCCTTCGACGTAGTACTGGATACAACAAGCACTGCGCGAAACCTCAACTTTCTGGCTACAGTGCAACTGGGAAAATCGACTCCCTACACTGCTAGACTGTGCACGAACATTGCTGAGGCTTACGATGCGACCCCAATTAGTTAGTCCCTCATAGAGAGGGCTTTCTTGAGCCGGGGTACATCGTCGATGCGAACTTCTGTTTCCAGCCCACGGAGGCGCTTCATGTACCTTTCAGATTGGGTTGGTACGATCCCTGAGCGGCCCTCCACCATAATCCGGCGACCTTCCCCCATGCGATCGTAATCTGGATTGTCGAGGTCCTTGTTATACAGATAGGTGAAATCGAGATCGAGGGGATGTACGTCTTTGGGTCTCAGGACATCGGGTCGGAAATACTCAGAGGGAATTGTAAAGTCGGTGTGATAAAAGCCCTCATAGTGCGAGGGGTCAAACTCCCTGAGCGCTGGGGGGATTTCAACTGGGCACGACCGTTCGGCACCTTTGAGCGGCAGCAAGCGAGTTGCCTTCCCGGACGGCCCGTTAGAGGCCCGATGTATTGTGGCCATTGCAATTCCCAGAGCCTGTTCCAACGACCGGACATCCGGTGCCCTAAACTTTGAAGACGCCGTGCCCATAGTTTCAGCGAGGTCACGCAATGCCTTTTCAAGTCTGCCCGACTTCACCATATGTCCGACTGAATTTACCGAAAACGCTATTCCTGCGGGAAACCGGTGATCTTGCCACCATCGTCTATCGCCTTGCGCGGAGAAATAGTTCACACCTGCCAACCATTCCCAGACAACCTCCTCGGAAGCTTTCTGCCTAAGCCAAATCCGATCCAGGTAGATCCGGTCAGATTCAATGTGTTCTTGCAAATAGCGCGAACACAGCCGCAACGCAATTGCCGTCACTGTCTCATCAGGGACGGCTTGCGCAAGCTTTCTCGAAAGAACCGCAATGATAAAGTTGCTGCTTTTCCCAGCAAATCCGGCCCTCGTCCATCTGAGTCGCGCCTCTTGAATGTGGCTCGCAAGCTCAACTTCGCTACCACAGAGTTCATCCTCACTCACGAGGCAGTAGGTGATCGCAGCTTCTTTTGCTGCGATTCGACCGAATAGGCAAGGCTGATAACGTCGTATCCAGTCATTCAGTACTGCCTCTGCTTCCCGTTCTTTGCCGACTTTGAAATTCAATGTAAGATCAAGCGCCTGAGCCGTCTCGTCGCTGAACCCATGCTCAACCCTCCATGGGTCTGGCACGAGTTTCTCCATGAGTGAAGCAATAGTTTCTGGCATTTATTCTCCTCGCGGTATTCATCAGGAGATTGCGAGATTGATTTTAGTCGATGAGTTTGCGCCTATGGAATCGATACTTGGGCAATCAGACCGTGTGTCAGGTTTTCTTCTCAGATGCCGAATGAGTGCCTGTCAACCACCCCGGTGCAGGCTCAGAATGTCGAAGCGGCGATAATCACTGGTCGTGTCCTTGCCTCTTCCGAGCCGCCCGCTACCCCAGTCGCCCATGCTCCCTCCAGGATTTACCGAAATCATAAGGCAAATCGAAGGTTGGATCAGTCTGTTGCGTACCGGAGCAAATGGACGCTCGCGCGCGCGATGCGTGTGGCAAAATTCGAGCTGGCGTTTAGAAAACATACTTCAGAGAATGGGCGTGTCCCACGTCCGACGCGAGGCAAGGCAATCCAACGCCACGCTCGCGCGCGTACGCGCGTACTGCTCTCAAAGCTCCATTTATTTATTCCGTCAATGATGCCTGAGGCGGAGACTTTTTCGGGGTCTCCGCCCCTTTAGGGTTTGAGTCTGGGTTGCTCTTCCCCTCGCCCGACAACGGCGAAGCTGAACGGCTAGCGAGAGTTTGCTTCACGATCTCCGATAGGCTCACCAGCCCGTCACATTCTCGCGGCGGCAATGCCTTCTTGATTGGTTGATTAGCTGATTGGGTGATTCTCTGATTTAAGGATTCCTGATTAGCAGATTTAAGGCTTGAATGAATCAATGATTCAGGTTTCGGGAATTCTCGCGTTTGGGCGCGCTCGACTTTCAAGACTTCGGTCACGCGGCTGTAAACCAGCGCGTCCGGCTTCAGCTCATCCTTCCCATCCTTCACGGAGTCGGCTACACGCACCAGATAGAACAGGCCTGGCTCTGTGAACGTCCCCAGTGTCATTTGCTGGCCTCTCCTTGGCGTTTCTCCGTTCGCTTGGCACCAGAGCCCATAAAACCTCGAACGGCGGCCTATGCGTGGCGCTGCCGCGTCTGCGCCCATATTCAGGAACGCAGACACCGGGCAATCCTCCGAGAGAAGCGAGAATTCCAGGCGCAAACTCCACCGCCGAAACGCCCGCACCCATTCCGGCCCCTGCCAGCCCGTGCATACCGCCTTATAGTCGCCTGGTGGCACGCGTGGAAGGTCCACCCCCTGCCAAACGAGATCGGGACCGCCTTGGAGTTCCCTCGCCAATTACCCGCCCCGTTCTCATCAACCCTGTGCCACACGTGGCCGGGTGTTCTCCGCGATCACGCGCCGAATCTCGGCAATGGGGATTAGCAGCTTTGCGCCGAGTTTCACGCTGGCAATCTTCCCGTCATAGGCGTCCCGCCGCCATGACCATCGGCTCCGCCCGGTCATGGTCTCCGCGCCCTGTACGCTCACGTATTCCGGCTCCACTTTTGCAATGACAGCCATGCAATTCGCTCCTTTTCTGCTTGTATCCTAATGCTGCTTCTCGTAATATAGGTATTGCAAATGATATTACAAAGAGCAAATTTCAACGTTCCGGCTCGGTTCAGCTTTCAGCCGTTCGCGGCGGTTTGGCGCTCCGTCAGCGCGGAATTGGTGGAGTGGGTAGAAGATCCAACGCCGCTCCGGCCGATTATTTTCGGGCCAGCAGATGAAGATGAACCCGAAAAAACATGGCTTCGGGTTCGGCTTGAGCTACCAGGCAAGCATGACAACGTGGATGATCTGGGCGGACTCAGCGGCTTATATGGCCTGCGTCCGTCCTACACGGTTCTGATGGACCGCGTCAGCATACCGCCCGACGTTTTGCATGGGGATGAGAATCACCGCAGCGCGCCTGATGTATCAGGCCGGGGGTTCACCGTGCTGATTTGTCAGAGGCCCGAATTCAAAGACGCGCTTTGGACATTGAAGCCTGGAGACGTGACCAAAAACGCATGGATTATGAGCGATGAATTCCTGAATCTCGAAAGGGGCTCGGAATCGGATTGGGAAATTAGCGTATGGCGATTTCTCAACAAGTGGGGGATTTGGGAACCTGGTAGGGGCTTCGAGGAAGATAGGAGAGCAATGCCGATCCCAAAGGCGTCGCCTTTTGCCGCGTTGCCAGCGCAAGAGATCGACAAGCCCGATTTCTTACTGGTGATGCCGCACTTACTCAAAGAGCAGCAAGGAAAGTACCGTAAAGCGGTCTTGCCAAGCAATGCGCGTTCGTGGCTGCGTTCTCATCCCCTGAGCCTCGATACGGCAGACGAATTCCCGTTTTTCCGTGTGCGCAGAAACTATTGCAGCGACGCAATCGAAGCAACTATCACGATTGACCACCTTGCAGAGAGTAGGCACGGAATCTGTAAACGGTGCTACAGGGTCTTTGAGAAAGAGAAGAGATACAGGATGAGCTATTGTTCGCGGACGTGCGCGAACGCAGCAAGCGTAGAGCGATTCCGGGAAAAACAGCGGAAGGGCAAATGGACCGCTGCCAAAATTGCCAAGTTACTCAGCCAGAAAGGAGCAAAGCGCAATGCCAAAGGCAAATAAGTGGGACGGAGTTTATCAGCGGCCAGATTCCCCGTTCTGGTGGTGCTCTTATAAAGACGCGACAGGGAAGCGCGCGAGGCGGAAACTTGCTGGCGCGCATACCCGAACTCAGGCCGTCAAGATGCTGGATGCGATCCGCGTGAAAGAGGAGAAGGCGCGCACACTTGGAGTCCGGCCTGCCAGCGAAATCACGCTGGAGGCACTCTTTGAGCGCTACGAAAAGCACCAGAAGGCGCGGATACGCGCCACAACCTTTGAGCGGCTTGGCGGAATTCTAAAAGCTCTCAAGGCCAATCTCCCAGAGCAAGCCAAGGTCATTACCAAGCGCACAGTTGGGGAGTACATCGAAGCCCGCGCACTGAAAGTTAAACCCGGCACTGTCGCTAAGGAAATGTCCGTTCTAAAGCATTGCCTCAA
>Ga0335069_10003734_pt1 | contig 22871 bp, 16 predicted proteins | sample Lox_Sample_11_FD_206714 | JGI IMG/M metagenome (GOLD analysis project Ga0335069, IMG submission 206714) | Soil microbial communities from Loxahatchee National Wildlife Refuge, Florida, United States - Lox_Sample_1.1 | ecosystem: Environmental > Terrestrial > Soil > Wetlands | place: USA... | reverse complement strand
GGAAATACTCTCAGCTTCTCGAGCAGGATCGCGGCCTGAATCGTGTCTAGGCGCGAATTCACGCCGATGCGGACGTTCTCGTATTTGTCGGCGCCCTGCCCGTGCACATGGATCGAGCGCAGAAGCTGGATCAGGCCGTCATCATTGGTGAAGCTGGCGCCGCCGTCGCCGTAGCAGCCGAGCGGTTTCGCGGGAAAGAAGCTCGTCGCCGCCGCATCGCCCAGCGAACCCGTACGCTTGCCGTGCCAAAGCCCGCCGAAACCCTGCGCCGTATCGCACAACGTCAGCAGCTTCTCGCGCTTGATGATCGGCTCGAGCGCCGTGTAATCCGCCGGCTGGCCAAAGAGATCGACGGGCATCACGACGCGCGGGCGCAACTTGCCGTCGCGCTTGATCATTGCGATCGCCGCTTCGAGGCTTTTCGGATCCATGTTGTAGGTGTCTTCGCGCACGTCGACGAAGACGGGTTCCGCGCCGACCAGCGCCACGACTTCCGCGGATGCCGCGAACGTAAACGCGGGCACGAACACCGCATCGCCCGGCCCGACGTTCCACGCGCGCAGCACGAGCATCAGCGCGTCGGTGCCGTTGGCGCAGGCGAGCGCATGTTTGACGCCCGCGAATGCCGCGAGCTTCTCTTCCAGTTCGCGCACCTGCGGGCCCAGCACCCACTGTCCACCTTCGACGGCTTTCTCGACCGCCTGCATGAGCTGCGGGCCAAGGCGCTTTCTCTGCGCCTGCAGATCGATGAACGGAATAGAACTCATGGGCACGGGCCTCGAAATCGCAGCTTCTTCTAGGCGAAAGCGCCTCTGCCCTCAACGTTCGCCGGCAACACCAAATGTTGCCGAATGCGTCAGCCGTCGGCTTTCACCCGCATCTTAACGATCTTGTCCGGTGCGCCGGAGATCATGCCGTTGTTGTGTTCGCCGCCCTTCTTGATGGCGTCGACGTGATCCATGCCGTCCACCACCTTGCCCCACACCGTGTACTGACGATCGAGCCACGGCGCGTCGTCGAAGCAGATGAAGAACTGGCTGTTGGCGCTGTTGGGATCGCTGGTCCGCGCCGCCGAGACCGTGCCGCGCACATGCGGCTCCTTCGAGAACTCGGCCTTGAGATCGGGAAGATCGGAGCCGCCCGAGCCGGTGCCCGTCGGATCGCCCGTCTGCGCCATGAATCCCGGAATCACGCGATGAAAGACAATGCCGTCGTAGAATCCCTTCCGCGCCAGCTCCTTGATCCGCGCCACGTGATTGGGCGCGAGGTCGGGCCTGAGTTCGATCGTCACCGGGCCGGACTTCAATTCGAGGATGATGGTGTTTTCGGGATCCTGGGCCATCAGGCTTTCTTTCTTTTCTCTTTGCTGCGTTGAACGAGTTTATCGGCGACATAGGGCGTGAGGAACGGCGTGACATTGCCGCCCAGCATCGCCACTTCCTTGACCAGCTTGGACGCGATCGACAGGTATTTCGGATCGGCCATCAGAAACACCGTCTCGATGTCGGGCGCGAGCCGCTGGTTCATGCCGACGATCTGAAACTCGTATTCGAAATCCGACATGGCTCTGAGGCCGCGCACGACGATGTTCGCGCCGACCTGACGGGCGAAATCCACCTGCAGAAAATCCCCGAAGGGCTGCACGTCGATCTCGCCGCCGTCTTTCGTCAGCTGTTTTGCTTCATGGCGCCACATGTCGACGCGCTCTTCGTAGGTGAAGAGAGCATTCTTGCCCGTCCCGGTGCCCACGCCGATCACCAGCATGTCGACGAGCTTCAGCGCGCGTTTGACGATGTCGATATGGCCGAGTGTCGGCGGGTCGAAAGTACCCGGATAAAGCCCAATACGCTTTGCCGCCATAGGATGCCCCCAATCTTAGGCGCCGGCCTCGCCGGACGTTTCCTCGATGCGTTCGACGGCCACCACGCGTTCGCCGCCCTCCACCCGGAATACGGTAACGCCGCCCGAGCCGCGCCGTTGCACGCTGACGCTCGCGGCGGGCACGCGGATGGTCTTGCCGGCATCGCTGATCAGCATCAGATCGTCAGTCTCCTCGACCGGGAAAGCCGCGATGATGCCCGTGTTCTTGCGGCCCATATCCATGGCGACAATGCCCGAACCGCCGCGCCCCGTCGCCCTATATTCATACGAGCTGGTGCGCTTGCCGTACCCGGTCTCGGAGATGGTCAGAACGAGCTGCTCCTTGGCGCCCAGCGCCGCATAGCGCTCCGGCGTCAGTGTTGCCTCCTCGCCCGTATCCTCGTCGTCGCTGACATCCTCGGTGACGGGCTCGCCGTCCTCCCCGGAGATGGCGCGGCGCGCGGCGCTCGCCTGTTTGAGATAGGCGCGGGCTTCCGCTGTCGTCGCATCGGTGTGATGCAGCAGCGCGAGGCTGACCACTTCGTCGCCTTTCGCCAGCTTGATGCCGCGCACACCCGTCGAATCGCGACCCTTGAAGACGCGCACGTCGGTGATGGCAAAGCGGATGCATTTGCCCAGACGCGTCGTCAGCAGGATGTCGTCGTGCTCGGTACAGGTCTGCACGCCCACGATGCCGTCGTCGGCGGCGAGCTTCATCGCAATCTTGCCGTTGCGGTTGATGCTGGCGAAATCGGACAGCTCGTTGCGGCGGATGTCGCCGGACTTGGTGGCGAAGACGACGTTGAGCTTCTCCCATTCCGCCTGGTCTTCGGGCAGCGGCAGAACCGTCGTGATGCGCTCGCCGGGCTGCAGCGGCAGGAGATTGACCATGGCCTTGCCGCGGCCCTGGATCGGCGCTTCCGGCAGACGCCAGACCTTCAGCCGATAGGCCATGCCCGTCGAGGAGAAGAAGACGAGCGGCGCATGCGTCGAGGCGACGAAAATATGCGTGACGAAATCCTCTTCGCGCGTCGCCATGCCGGCGCGGCCCTTGCCGCCGCGGCCCTGCACACGATACTCGGCCAGCGACGTGCGCTTGATGTAGCCGCCATGAGTGACGGTGACGGCCACCTCCTCGCGCTCGATGAGGTCTTCGTCTTCCACCTCGACTTCGGCTTCGACGAGCTCGGTCATCCGCGGCGTCGCGAATTCCGACTTGATCGCTTCGAGCTCGGTGCGAGCGATAGCGAGCACGCGGGCGCGACTCCTGAGAATATCGAGATAGTCCTGGATGGCTTCGCCGAGCTTCTTCACTTCGTCTGCGATCTCGTCGCGGCCGAGCGCAGTCAGGCGCTGCAGCCGGAGATCGAGAATGGCCTTCGCCTGCTCCTCGCTCATGCGGATCGTGCCGTCGGCCGCGATCACGTGGCGCGGATCGGCGATCAGCGCCACCAGGGGGCCCACGTCCTTCGCCGGCCAATCGCGCGCCATCAACTGCTCGCGTGCGGCACCGACATCGGCGGCGCCGCGAATCAAGGCGATGACTTCGTCGATATTCGCGACGGCAACGGCGAGACCGACGAGCACATGGCCGCGCTCGCGCGCCTTGCCGAGTTCGTAGCGCGTGCGCTTTGTGATGACCTCTTCGCGGAACGCGACGAAGGCGCCGACCATGTCCTTGATGTTCATGACCTGCGGGCGGCCCTGGTTCAGCGCCAACATGTTGACGCCGAAGCTCGTCTGCAGCTGCGAGAAGCGGAAGAGCTGGTTCAGGACCACGTCCGCCGAGGCGTCGCGCTTCAATTCGATCACGATGCGCATGCCATGGCGGTCGCTCTCATCGCGGATATCGGCGACGCCGTCGATGCGCTTGTCGCGCACGAGCTCGGCGATGTGCTTGATCATCCCCGCCTTGTTCACCTGATAGGGGATCTCGGTGACGATGATGGCTTCGCGGTCCTTGCGGATCTCTTCGATCGTATGCCGCGCGCGCATCAGCACCGACCCGCGTCCGCGCATCAGGGCGAGCCGCGCCGCCTGCCTGCCGATGATGAGGCCGCCGGTCGGGAAATCCGGGCCCGGCACGATGTCGGCGAGCGCTTCCATGGTGATCGAAGGATCGTTGATGAAGGCGAGACAGGCATCGATCACTTCGCCCAGATTGTGCGGCGGAATATTGGTCGCCATGCCGACGGCGATGCCCGAGGCGCCGTTGACGAGAAGATTGGGGTAGCGCGCCGGCAAGACCGTCGGCTCTTTCTCGGAGCCGTCGTAATTGTCCTGGAACTCGACAGTTTCCTTGTCGATGTCTTCGGTCAGCGTGTGCGCCACCTTGGCGCGGCGCGCTTCGGTGTAGCGCATCGCCGCCGGCGGATCGCCGTCGACGGAGCCGAAATTGCCCTGCCCGTCGATCAGGGGCACGCGCATGGAGAACTCCTGCGCCATGCGGACGAGGGCGTCGTAGATGGATTGATCGCCGTGCGGGTGATATTTGCCCATCACATCGCCGACAATCAGCGCGGATTTGCGATAGGGCTTGTTCCAGTCGCGTCCGTTCTCGTGCATCGAATAGAGGATGCGCCGATGCACGGGCTTCAGACCGTCGCGCGCGTCCGGGATGGCGCGGCTGACGATCACGCTCATGGCATAATCGAGATAGGAGCGGCGAAGCTCTTCCTCGATTGCGACGGGACTGATGCTGGGTGCGCCCGGCGGCGCGCCTTCCGGCTTATCGTTCAATGTCGTCCTCGGGGCCTACGGCCTCACGCCTCGTAGCATCTGGCGGGGGCCGCTTCCATAGGCAGGTCTTGATAGGAAAATAACAACGATTTCAGAGCCTTATATAGCATCGCCAAGCGCCCGGCCAAGATGTGTCCAGCGTAAATGGGATGCCTTGATGCCACAGCGAATGACAAAGAATTTCATGGCCTTGTTGCGGCTGCGAAGTTACATCACTTCTAGCCTACGGGGGTCTGCCCCGGCAACGTTTTCGAGCCCCCGCTCTTCCGGATTCGGTCGTGCAAAATCAGCATGTTGAGCTTCGCCGCGTGTGGTTGCCCGCGATGCTGGCGGCAATCCTGACGCTTTTCGGCTGCGGTCGCTCGCAGGGACCGGCGAATCAGGCACCGGAAGTCGGCGTCGTCGTGCTGAGGCCGCAGGCCGTGCCGCTGACCGCCGAGCTGCCGGGGCGGACCGCCCCGCTGGCGACGTCCGATGTCCGTCCGCAGGTCAACGGCATCCTGAAATCGATCCTCTTTACCGAAGGCGGCCTCGTGCACGCGGGCCAGCCGCTCTATCAGATCGACCCGGCGCCCTATCAGGCCGCCTTTGACAGCGCCAAGGCGGCCCTCGAGAACGCCGAAGCCAATCTCGTTACGACGAAGCTGAAAGCAGAGCGCTATGCGGCGCTGCTTCAGCAGAATGCCATCTCCAAGCAGGACTATGACGACCAGGAGGCGCTGTACAAACAGGCGGCGGCCAACGTCGCACAGCAGAAAGCCAATCTGGAAAGCGCCCGCATCAATCTCGGCTACACCCGCATCACCGCGCCGATCACCGGGCGCATCGGGCGCTCCATCGTCAGGCCGGGCGAGCTATTGACCGCCAACCAGACGACTTCGCTTGCCACAATCCAGACGCTCGACCCGATCTATGTCGACGTCAATCAGTCGACAGCGGAGCTCCTGCAGCTCGAGCGCGCCGCCGCGGCGGGGCAGATGAGTCGCCACACGCCGGCGACGGCCCGCGTCACGCTGCAGCTGGAAGACGGCACGCCTTATCCCGAGGACGGCGAACTGCAGTTTTCCGAAGTGACGGTCGATCCGACGACCGGCGCAGTGGTGCTGCGCTGCAAGTTCCCCAATCCGGACGGTGTTCTGCTCCCCGGCATGTATGTGCGCGCGACGATCATCGAAGGCATCGCGCACAACGCAATCCTGGCGCCGCAACGAGGCGTCAGCCACGATGAAAAAGGCGAACCGACAGCGATGGTCGTCGACAAGGGAGGCATCGCGCGCCTGCGCGTCTTGACGACATCGCGCACGGTCGGCACCAACTGGTTAGTGACGCAAGGTCTCCAGGCCGGCGACAGGCTCATCGTCGAGGGCCTGCAGAAGGTTCAACCGGATATGCCCGTGCACGCCGTGCCGGCCGGGTCGCCGCCAGTGACCTACGGTTCGAGTGGAAGCGGGCGCTAGGCAGCCATGGCGCGCTTTTTCATAGACCGCCCCGTCTTCGCCTGGGTCATCGCGATCGTCATCATGCTGGCGGGATCGCTGTCGATCCTGACGCTGTCCGTCGCGCAATATCCGACGATCGCGCCGCCGTCAGTCAGCATCAACGCGTTCTATCCGGGCGCCGACGCGCAGACGCTGCAGAGCACGGTCACGCAGGTGATCGAACAGCAGCTGACGGGCGTCGACAATCTTCTCTATTTCTCCTCATCGAGCGACTCCTCCGGCAGTGCGAACATCACGGCGACATTCGCGCCGGGGACCAATCCCGACATTGCGCAGGTGCAGGTGCAAAATAAGCTGCAGGAAGCGGTCCCGCTCCTGCCGCCGACTGTCCAGCAGCAGGGCATCAGCGTCAACAAGTCCCAGCCGTCCACGCTTGTCGCGGTCGCGCTCTACGACACGACGGGTCGCTATACGAATAACGATATCGCGGACTTTCTGGCGAGCCGCATCGAGGATCCGATCGCGCGCATCCCGGGCGTCGGGGCGGTGCAGGTGTTCGGCGCGCAATATGCGATGCGCATCTGGCTCGATCCGTTCAAGCTCTCGACCTACAACCTGACCGTCGGCGATGTCAGAAGCGCCGTCCAGGCGCAGAATGCACAAGTGTCCGCAGGCGAGCTCGGCGCGCTTCCGTCGGTTCACGGCCAGGAGCTTGACGCAACGGTTACGGCCCAATCCGAGCTGCAGAAGCCCGAGCAGTTCGCCAACATCATTTTGAAAAGCAGCCCCGGCGGCGCGGTCGTGCGGCTGCGCGACGTGGCCCGCGTGGAGCTCGGCTCCGAAGACTATTCCGTCCTCAGCCGCATGAATGGACATGCCGCCTCGGGCATGGCGATCAAACTGGCGCCTGGCGCGAACGCGCTCACGACGGCCGATGCCGTGAAGGCCAAGGCCGAACAGCTGTCGTCGACCTTCCCGCCGGGCGTCAAGCTGGCCTTTCCCGTCGACAACACCGGCTTCATCCGCATTTCGATCAGGCAGGTGATCATTACGCTCGCCGAGGCGATCTTCCTCGTCATCGCCGTGATGTTCATTTTCCTGCAGGACTGGCGCACGACGCTGATCCCGGCGATCGCCGTCCCCGTCGTGCTGCTGGGCACGTTCGGCGTGCTGAATGCGGCGGGCTTCACCATCAACACGCTGACGCTGTTCGCGCTCGTGCTGGCGATCGGCCTTCTGGTCGACGATGCCATCGTGGTGGTGGAAAACGTCGAGCGCATCATGCGCGAAGAAGGGCTCGGGCCGCGGGACGCCACGCGCAAGTCCATGGAGGAGATCACCGGCGCCCTCATCGGCATCGCGCTCGTCCTTTCGGCCGTGTTCCTGCCGATGGCCTTTTTCGGCGGTTCGACCGGCGTCATCTACCGGCAGTTCTCCGTCACCATCATTTCGGCGATGGGACTGTCGATCCTCGTGGCGCTGGTGCTGACGCCTGCCCTGTGTGCAACCCTCCTCAAGCCCATTCCCGAAGGCGGCAGCGTCGCTCACGGGCGCTTCTTCACCTGGTTCAACGAGACATTCGACTATCTCGTCAAGCGCTATCGCGAGCTGCTTGAAAAGGTGTTCGAGCACTCAAAGATCATGCTTCTGGCCTTCGGCGGAATCATCGTCGTGCTTGCAATCCTGTTCGTGCGCCTGCCGACCGCGTTTCTGCCCGAAGAAGACCAGGGCATCATCATCACGCAATTCACGCTGCCGACCGGCGCCACGCAGGCCCGCACACTGCAGGTCGCCAAGCAGATCGAACATCACTATCTCGTCGACGAAGCCAAAAACGTCGACACGATGTTCATCGTGCTGGGCTTCAGCTTTGCGGGCTCGGGTCAGAACGCGGGCATATCGTTCCTGCATCTGAAGAAATGGGACCAGCGCCCGGGCTACGAAAACAGCGCCGAAGCGATCGCGCGACGCGCGATGAAAGCGTTCTCGACCATCCGCGACGCCCAGGTCTTTGCACTCGTGCCGCCGGCCGTGCAGGAGCTCGGCAACTCGTCGGGCTTCGACCTCGAACTGGAGGATCGCGGGGGCCTGGGTCATGACGCGCTCGTTGCGGCACAGAACAAGCTCCTCGCGATGGCGGCGCACGATCCCGTTCTGGCGCAGGTGCGGCCCAACAGCCTGCCCGACACGCCGCAGCTCCATGTCGATATCGACCAGTCGAAAGCCGATGCGCTGGGACTTTCGATCGCGGACATCAACGACACGCTGTCGACGGCATGGGGCTCGAGCTACATCAATCAGTTCGTCGATCGCGGCCGCGTGAAGAAGGTCTTCATGCAGGCCGATGCGCCGTTTCGCATGAAGCCGGAGGATCTCGATCGCTGGTATGTGCGCACGTCTGCCGGTACCATGGCGCCGTTCTCGTCCTTCGCGAAATATTCCTGGCAGCTCGGCCCGTCGGCGCTCACGCGCTACAACGGCGCGCCGTCGCTCGAAATTCAGGGGCAACCCAAGCCCGGCAAAAGCACCGGCGCTGCGATGAACGAAATGGTCAGGCTGATCGGCGAGCTGCCGCGCGGAATCAGCTACGAGTGGACGGGGCTGTCCTATCAGGAACAGCTCTCGGGCTCGCAGGCGCCGGCGCTTTATGCGATTTCCGTGCTGGTGGTCTTTCTCTGCCTTGCCGCTCTCTATGAAAGCTGGGCTGTGCCGTTCTCGGTGATGCTCGTCATCCCGTTGGGCGTCATCGGCGCCATTCTCGCCGCGACTCTACGCGGGCTCTACAACGACGTCTTCTTTCAGGTCGGTCTCCTCGCCACGATCGGGCTCTCCGCCAAGAACGCGATCCTGATCGTCGAGTTCGCGGAAAGCGCGCTGCATCGAGGCGTGAATATCCAGGAGGCCGCGCGCGAAGCGGCGCGTCTGCGCCTCAGGCCGATCCTGATGACATCGCTCGCCTTCATTGCGGGCGTGGCGCCGCTCGCCATCGCCACCGGCGCAGGCGCCGCGAGCCAGAACGATATCGGCACCGGTGTGATCGGAGGCATGCTGACCGCGACTGCGCTCGCGATCTTCTTCGTGCCGTTGTTCTTCGTGATGGTCCGCTCGCGCTTCAGGCCGAGGCCGAGGCCGGTGGATTGAAGGCAATCCTCTAACGCAAATCCTCCCCCGAACGGAGTTCGGGGGAGGTGGATTGCCACGCAGAGCGTGGACGGAGGGGGCATCGTGATTCAAATTGTGCGAACGTCGGCCCCCTCCACCGCTTCGCGGTCCCCCTCCCCCGAACTTCGTTCGGGGAGGAATGACGACGCCGCAACGACTTTAAAACGGAATCTCGTCGTCCATCTCGCCGCGGTCGAAATTGCCGGCCGCTTCGCCGGAGCCGGAGCGGGCCATTGCGCCACCGCCGCCTTCACTGCGTCCGTCGAGCATCACGAGCTCGCCGCGGAAACGGTTGAGCACCACCTCCGTCGAATATTTTTCCTGGCCGTCCTTGTCGGTCCATTTGCGGGTCGAGAGCTGTCCCTCGAGATAGACCTTGGAGCCCTTGCGCAGATATTGTTCGGCGACCTTGGCGAGGTTCTCGTTGAAGATCACGACGCGGTGCCACTCGGTGCGCTCTTTGCGCTCGCCGCTAGCCTTGTCGCGCCAGCTTTCGGAGGTGGCGACGGACAGATTGACCACCGGCTCACCCGACGTCATGCGGCGTATCTCGGGATCCTTTCCCAGATTACCCACCAAAATCACTTTGTTGACGCTGCCCGCCATTGTCGGTCCTTCCTTGTCTCACCACCAAAATGCAGAAGGCGCGCACCCTAACGCCCGCCTTTCGCGGCCGCCACGCGGCTTCGTTGTTTGTTCACTATACGTTCTTACTGCACGGTCGTCAATCCCCAGCAATTCTTGCCGTCCGCAACGCAGAGCTGTCGGGCTACATTGCTTTCGAGAACAGCGGCATCAGCTGCAGCGCGCCATAGACGCTCAAATGATGCTCGTCGCGATAAAGCGGGATGCCGTTGAGCGACACCGCGCAGGTGCCGCTCCGGCAGAGGACCGCATGCGGATAGACGAGCGTAACGCCGTCCTTCCTCTGCAGCTGCGCGAAAGTGGAGAGCACGAATTTCTGCCGCTCGAAATACGCATCTTCGCTCGGCGGCTCGCGGCGCGCCTTGTCGGCGAGCTTTTCCCGCGCCAGCACGGCCGGGACAGGCCAGCCGATCTCCGGCACCGAGGCAACGATGACGATCTTCTTGCCGGACAGCGCTTTCACTGTCCGCGCCAGACCGCGCGCGAACACGGCGTGATTGCTCGTGTTGTCGGTGCCGCCGTTGTCGGAGAGCACGATATGGCCCTCGGGCTCGTCCCCATAAGTCGAGCCTTCCGCATATTTGGCCCAACGCGCCTCGAGAATGACTTCGCGGATCTCCGGCCGCGACGCCTGCGCAAGCACATTCGCGTTGAATGCGCGGCATTCCGGACGTGGAGTCGTCACATCGAGCAGCGGGGGACAGGAACGGCCGCCGGCGAACAATCCTGTGCGCCCTTCGCGCTTGGCGACATCGGAAATCGCCGGCAGCACCGCATCGGCATGGGAGTCGCCCCACAGAATGAAGCTCGGCTTGCCGCCGATCACGCCGATCTGGCACATCTTTCCGTCACGCACGGCCTGCGGTGAAATGCCGAGACAGGTATCGATCCTGGGCTCGTGATCGTCCTGCTCGGCCAAAATGCTGCGAAGATCGGGACGCAGCCGTTGCGGGAGGCCGTCGCCCTCGAGAAGAACCAGCGACACCGCCGCAACCGTAACCATCGTCGCCAGTCCGCCAGTGAAGAGTTGTGGCCGGCGGAACCGCAGCTGCCCGCGGCGGAAAGGCTGCTCCACGAAATAGTAGGACGCGATGGCGAGCGCAAAGGAGGCTGCGATAAGGCACGCAACGACGGCCGGCGCCGGATCGCGATAGCGCAAATAGCGCGTGAAAACGTAAAGCGGCCAATGCCAGAGATAGAGCGAATACGAAATCCGGCCGATGAACACGAGCGGGGAAAGCGAAAGGACCGCGCTGGCGGCCGTTGGTCCCGGCTGGGCAGCATAGATAAGGAGCGCGGCGCCGAGGCATGGCGCCAATGCGGCGGCGCCCGGAAACGGCGTATCGCGGGTATAGAAGAAGGTCGCAAATGCGATGAGACCTGCGCCGGCGAGCGCGAGGGCTTCGCGAGTCCGGCGCTGCGCGATCGGCGGAAAGGCGCCGAGCGCCAGCAATGCGCCCAGCATCAATTCCCAGGCCCGGCCGGGCAGAAGATAGAAGGTCGCCGACGGCGCGTGCGCGGTTCCCCACAATGCAAATCCCAGCGAGGCCGCGAAGATCAAGGCCGTCGCCGCGATCCTGCGCTGCGCGAACATCAGAAGGATCGCCGGGAAGAACAGATAGAACTGCTCCTCGACCGCGATGGACCATAAGTGCAGGAGCGGCTTGTCGGCTGCCAGCACGTCGAAATAACCCGTCTCACGCCAGAATTCGAAATTGGCGGCAAAACCTGCAGTGGCCAGAAGACTGTTGGCGTAGCGAACGAGATCGGCCGGGAAGAGAATGAGGACCGCCGCAATCGTCGTCACGGCCAGCATTGCGAACAGCGCGGGAAAGATACGCCGTATCCGGCGCTCATAGAAATGCGCGATCGAAAACTGCTCCCCTTCGGCCGCGATCAATTGAGTGATCAGATAGCCAGAGATGACGAAGAAGATGTCGACACCGACAAAACCGCCGCTGAAAGGCGGCACGCGATAGTGGAAGAAGAGAACGGGCAATATCGCAAGCGCGCGCAACCCGTCGACATCGGGGCGATAGCGCGGGCGTTGGGACGAGGAGAGCATGAGGGGGCGCACAATCCTTGCCCGGACGGCTCCCGTCAAGCCGAGGGTTTTCAGGACAACGTCCGCCAAATGGCGGGCGTTCCCGGCCCATTAAGCGAGCGTCTTCGCCAGATTGCCGAGGATCATCCTCCAGCCTTCCGGCACGCGGTCGGCGTAGTCCGGCAGCACGCCTTCATTTGTAAGCGTGAGTTCGCAACCCTGCCCCATCGGCACAATCTCGATAATGACACGCGACAGTTCCGGCGAGAGCCGCACGATCCCGAAGGTGAACACCAGCCGGCGGGGGCGGTCGATCTCCAGATACTCGCCCTCGTGATTGAATTCGCCGTTTTCGTCGACGCGGACGATGGAGAATTTACCGCCCACTTTCGCATCGATCGCGCAGCGCGTGATCTTTCCGGTCGGCGTCGCGAAAAGCCATTTGCCCGCCGTCACGGGATCAAGCCAGGCATCGAAGACCCGCTCTGGCTTGGCGGTGGGGAAACGATGCGTGACGCGCACGGTCACCTTGTCGGACATTATCGCGATCCCTTCGTGGCGTGATCCGGGCCTTCCGTTTCCAGGACGGCTTCGAGCGCAGAAAGCTGTCCGCGCCAGAAGCGCTCGTAGTAGCGCAGCCATTCGTCGGCGGCCGCCAGCGGCTCGGGGACAATGCGGCAGATATGCGAGCGGCCCTGGACCCGGCGGCGCAGCAGCCCTGCCCGCTCCAGCACCCGCACGTGCTTGGAGGCCGCCGCGAAGGACATCCGGAACGGCGCGGCCAACTCGCCGATCGTCCGCTCGCGGGCGGCCAGGCGGCGCAGCATGCTCCGGCGGGTCGGATCGGACAGCGCCGAAAAAATGCCGTCCAGCGATTTCTGCGGTCGTTGAACCATATGGTTGAGCATAGCGGAGGCCGAAGAATAGTCAACCTTTCGGTTGAATATCAGAAACCCGCATGTCCCAGCGGTGTCCGCTGCGAAAGGTCCCGGATTAGCGACTAAATAAGCAAAATCTCTCGGCTTTTTATTCAAATGCCGCACAAACAAGTGCCGCGCGCAGGCGGGGATAGATGCAACGTGCAACACAAAATTAAGCCGTCTTTAAAGCGGCGGGTCCAAGCTCGACGCGGGTGTTGGACTGGGGCTAGGACATGCTCGGTACACTTCGCAGTTTTCTGCGGGAATCGAAAGGCTCTGTCGCGATGATCTTCGGGTTGTCGCTCATTCCTCTCGTATTCCTCAGCGGCGCCGGCGTCGACTACGGCTCGGCCGCGATGCGCGAAGCCCAGCTGAACGCCATTGCGGACTCCGCCTCGCTCGCCGCCGTTGCGCCGGCCATGATGAGCCAGGGCGACTCCGCCTCAGTCACGGCGGCCACGAACTATTTCAACGCGCAGGCCCAGTCCATCACGGGCGTCAACTACGACACGCACAACCTGAGCGTGACCGTCGCCGACAGCATCACCACGCGCACCGTGACGGTCTCTTATACGGCGCAATCGCAGAACTTCTTTCCAAACGTCCTGTCGGTTGCCCTCGGCGGCGCCACTACGATCGGGCTCAGCGGCAGCTCGACGGCCGTCGGTTCGGTCGCACCGAACATCAACTTCTATCTGCTGCTGGACGACTCGCCGTCGATGGGCATTCCCGCGACGAGCTCCGGCATCAATGCGCTGGTGGCGAAAACCTCGGCCCAGGGCGGCTGCGCCTTCGCCTGCCACGAATCCAATCCCTCGGCCGACAATCTGGGCAACCCCAAGAAGGTGCAATGCGCGGACGGCACGACGAAGTTCACGAACGGCGGCGAGGACAACTTCGCGCTGGCGCAATGCCTCGGCCTGACGCTGCGCATCGACAACATGCGCACTGCCGTCGAGAACCTGACCACGACCGCGACGACGACGGAACAGAACTACAGCGCCACCTACCAGATGGCCGTGTACACTTTCGATGCGAACTTCAACACGATCTCGTCGCTGACATCGAGTCTTTCCAGCGTCAGCGCGGATGCGAGCAACATCCAGCTGCTCGAGGTGTATGACAACAACTACATCACGTCCTCGACGAACAATAGCGACGAAGACACGAACTGGGACAACGCCATGAGTTCGGTCAACACGGCGATGCCCGATCCCGGCAACGGCACGAACGCGCAAGGCGACACGCCGCAGGAAGTGCTCTTCATCGTCACCGACGGCATGATCGACGAGAAAACCTCGAGCCAGCCGGCCATCAGCACGAAATACGGCGCCTATTGCTGCGGCGGCCGCCAGCAGTCCACGGTCAATCCGCTGAATTCGGGCGGCTCGGAACCCGACAAGGACTGGTGCACGACGATCAAGAACCGCGGCATCCGCATCGCGGTGCTCTACACCGCCTACTACTCGCTCGGCACGTCGAATTCGTGGTTCAACACCTATGTTGCGCCGCTCATCCCGCCGAGCGCTTCGCAGGACAACATCGGTGCGCAGCTCCAGTCCTGCGCCTCGCCGGGCCTCTATTACGAGGTCACGACCGACGGCGACATCTCGGCGGCGATGAGCGCCCTGTTCCAGCTGGCGGTGTCGACCGCCCACCTCTCGAAATAGCGGAGGACAGACATGCGCGCGCGCCCTTCAAAATTTCGCAGGTTCGTCCGCGAGGGTGAAGGCGCGACTGCCGTCGAATTCGCGCTGGTCGCGCCGGCCTTCATCGCGCTGCTCTTCGCGATCCTGCAGACGGCCCTGGTGTTTTTTGCCCAGCAGGTCCTGCAGACGGCGACGCTGCAGGCGGCGCGTCAGATCATGACCGGCCAGGCGCAGTCCGGAAACATGTCCCAATCGCAATTCGAGCAGCTCGTCTGCGCGAATGCGGGCGGACTGTTCAATTGCGGCGGGCTCTATGCGGCGGTGCAGACGTTCACGACCTTCCCGAACGTTACGATGTACAACCCGATTTCGAACGGCAAGTTCAACGGATCGAATATGCCTTACAGCCCGGGCGCGCCGGGCGACGTCGAGGTCGTGCAGGTGTTCTACCAGTGGCCGGTCTATCCCGGTCCCCTGAGCTTCACGCTGGCGAATGCGGGCAATGCCAATGTGATCGTCGGCACGGCAGCATTCCGCAACGAACCCTAGGAGAGCGTCGTGATCCGCAGATTCCGCCTCGCAGTCAAACGCTTCCCCGCCGCCGAACGCGGTATCGCGGCGGTCGAGTTCGCGCTGATCCTGCCGTTCATGGCGCTGATGTATCTCGGCGGCTTCCAGGTGATGCAGGAGATCTCGGCGAACCGCCAGGTATCGCTGACCGCTTCGACCGTTGCCGAAATCGTCTCGCAATATTCGACGATCAGCCAGAGCCAGACGATGCCGGGCATCCTCGCGGCTTCGACGTCGACCCTCGCGCCGTTCTCCGCGGCGAATGCCGTCGTGACGGTATCGTGCATCAACATCGATTCGACCGGCAAGATCGCGACCGTCGCCTGGAGCCAGGCGTCCTCCGGCTCGGGCCGTGTCAAGGGCTCGACCATCACACTGCCGCCTGCGCTCTACACTCCGAACGGGACAGTGATCCTGGGCGAGACGAGCTACACCTACACGCCGGTCATCGACTTTCTCCACACCGGCACGTCGACGCTCTACTCGTCGATCTACATGCTCCCGCGTCAGCCCGGCACGATCGTGCTGGCGGCGTAATTCCCTCGTAGATTTGACAGTCGCATGACACAGTCTCCGCAGGAGCAATCCGTACCCTGAGCTTTTTTTGGCCTCTGCTCTCTCCTCCCCGTTGAATTCTGCGCGCATTCTTGCCATTCTGCGCGCGGGGTAGGGGTAATTTTCAATGCAATATCGGCAAGTGCTGGCGCTCGGCCTTGTGGCCGGGCTGCTGGGTGGTTGCGCGTCGGTGGTCGAAGGTACCACCGAGCCGATTTATGTCGCGACCACACCGGAGCCGGGCGCGACATGCGAGGTCTCGAACGCGCTCGGCAAGTGGTCGCTCGTGACGCCAGGAACTGTCGTCGTAAAAAGAAGCGAGTCCGTCCTTGCCGTGCGTTGCTCCAAGGAGCAGTGGCGCGACTCGAAGGAATATTTTGCGTCGAAAATGCCAACTTCGGCGCTTGTCGGTGCCCTGTTGCCTTACGCCGGCATCGTTTCAGCGGCGGTCGACGGCGCCAGCGGTGCGGGCGGCGAATATCCCAACACGATCAACATCACCATGCGCAAGACGGAGTCGCGGGGAACTCCATCAAGTGCACCACCAACGTCGCCAACAGCCGGCGGCGATCAACTCTCAGCAAAGGGGAATTCATGAAAGCCAGACATTTTGCAATCCTCGCAGTCACGGGCCTTGTCCTCGGCGGATGCGCCGGCAGCGTGTCTGCGCCGACCGCTGTGCAGCCGCTCGCCGTCGACTCCTCCGCTCCGTTACGCATCTCCGATATTTCGGCCGACGCCGCTCCGGACGTGCAGGTCGGCGATGACGAACTCGGGCTGATCACGCAGAAGGTTAAGGCCTATGTTCAGGCCGAGGCGCCGACAGTCATGGCGGACCACGGCTACCTGATGAAGATCCACGTCACGCGCTTCGACCGGGGCAACGCTTTCGCCCGCGCCATGCTGATCGGACTGGGCCAAATCCACATCGAGGCCACGGTGGATCTTAACGATGCCGGCGGCAAGATGGTCGCGGAGTACAAAGTCTCGAAAGATTTTGCGCTGGGTGGCATCGCTGGAGCTTCAACAACCGTCTCCGATGTCGAGGACGGTTTCGCCAAATCCGTCGCCGAGATCGTCAAAGGCAAGGGCTAGCGCTCCATAGCTTCGCGAGGGACGGCCGTCCGATCGCTGCGCGGCGGACGGCCAAACCTTTTGTTGACTTGCGTCCCTTACACACCCCGTACATCCCTCGAATGGGGCATACTCTGAGCTCGTCAGCAGCTGGCAGGAGCGCATTCCGGACCGATTGAACGGGGTGGCCACAGCGCTATATCCTTGAAAGACCCGAGGGCAATCGGCTGGACAAGGCTGTCGACTCGGGCTAAAAAAGTTCTCATTTCGTTCCCGCGTGGAATCTTTGTTCGAGGCGGACATGCCGGGGATCGGCGCCGCCGCGCAAGCTTTCGCGTTTCGGCTCAAGGAGCTCCCTTGCTCAAGAACATCTCCATCCGCGGCGCCCGCGAGCACAACCTGAAGGGCATCGATGTCGAGATCCCGCGCGACACGCTGACGGTGATTACCGGCCTTTCGGGGTCCGGCAAATCCTCGCTCGCCTTCGACACCATCTATGCCGAGGGCCAGCGGCGCTATGTGGAAAGCCTGTCGGCTTATGCACGGCAGTTCCTGGAGCTGATGCAGAAGCCCGATGTCGACCACATAGAGGGCCTCTCGCCCGCGATCTCGATCGAGCAGAAGACGACCTCGCGCAATCCGCGCTCGACGGTCGGGACGGTCACCGAGATCTACGACTATCTGCGCCTGCTCTTCGCACGTGTGGGTGTTCCCTACTCGCCCGCAACCGGGCTTCCCATCGAAAGCCAGACGGTCAGCCAGATGGCCGACCGCATCCTCGCCCTCGACGAAGGCACGCGGCTTTTCCTGCTCGCGCCCATCGTGCGCGGACGGAAGGGCGAGTACAGGAAGGAATTGGCCGAGCTGCAGAAGAAAGGCTTCCAGCGGGTCAAGGTCGACGGGAAATATTATGAGCTCGGCGAGGTCCCGGCGCTCGACAAGAAGTTCAAGCACGACATCGAAGTGGTGGTCGATCGCATCGTCGTGAAACCGGATATCGGCAACCGCCTGCCCGATTCCATCGAGACAGCGCTCAATCTTGCCGACGGCCTCCTCATCGCGGAATTCGCCGACCCCGCTCCGCCAGAGCGAAAATCGACAGATGCGAAAAGTGAGAAGGGCTCCGCGGCGGCGAGCGCGAAGGAGAAAGGCGAGCCGAAGCGGCTTCTGATGTCGTCGAAATTCGCCTGCCCGGTTTCCGGATTCACGATACCGGAGATCGAGCCGCGTCTTTTCTCGTTCAACAATCCGCACGGCGCGTGTCCTGCCTGCGACGGCCTCGGCACGCAGCTCTATTTCGATCCGGCGCTCATCGTGCCCGACGAGAGCCTCACGCTGCGCAAGGGCGCCATCGCGCCATGGTCGAAGTCGTCGTCGCCCTATTACCTGCAGACGCTCGAGGCCCTGGGGCGGCACTACAAATTCTCGCTGACCGTGCCGTGGGAAGACCTCCCCAAGAAGGCGAAGGACATCATCCTCTACGGCTCGGGCGAAGACGAGGTGAAGTTCATCTACGACGACGGCCTCCGGAGATACGAGACGAAGAAGGCGTTCGAAGGCGTCGTTCCCAATCTCGAACGCCGCTTCAAGGAAACCGACTCGTCGTGGGTGCGCGAGGAACTGGAGCGCTTCCAGGACACGAGCCCGTGCGACGTCTGCAACGGCTACCGCCTGAAGCCCGAAGCGCTGGCGGTAAAGATCGCCGGACAGCACATCGGCGAAGTCTGTGCGCTGTCGATCAAGCGCGCCGACGAGTGGTTCCGTGATCTCGACAAGGACCTCACCAGGCAGCAGAAGGAAATCGCCGCGCGAATCCTGAAAGAGATCCGCGCGCGGCTGAAATTCCTCAACAATGTCGGTCTCGACTATCTGACGCTGTCGCGTTCGTCCGGGACGCTCTCGGGCGGGGAAAGCCAGCGCATCCGCCTCGCCTCGCAGATCGGCTCCGGTCTGACGGGCGTGCTCTACGTCCTCGACGAGCCGTCAATCGGCCTGCATCAGCGCGACAACGCGAAGCTGCTGGAGTCCCTCAAGGGCCTGCGCGATCTCGGCAACACGGTGATCGTGGTCGAGCATGACGAGGAAGCGATCCGCGTCGCCGACCATGTCATCGACATGGGTCCCGGTGCCGGCATCCATGGCGGCGAGATCATCGCCGAAGGCACGGTCGACGACATCATGCGCGCACCGAGGAGTCTCACGGGCCGTTATCTCGTCGGCCTTGAGCAGATCGCCATACCGGCGAAACGCCGCAAGGCCGTGCATGACCGCTGGATCAAGGTCACCGGCGCGCGGGGCAACAATCTGAAGAACGTCTCCGCGCAGATTCCGATCGGCACCTTCACCTGCATCACCGGCGTCTCCGGCGGCGGCAAGTCGACGCTCGTCATCGAGACGCTCTACAAGGCCGCTGCGCGCAAGCTCAACGGCGCGCGCGAGCATCCCGCGCCTTACGACAAGATCGAAGGCCTCGAATATCTCGACAAGGTGATCGACATCGATCAGTCACCGATCGGGCGCACGCCGCGCTCAAATCCGGCGACCTACACGGGCGCCTTCACGCCGATCCGCGACTGGTATGCGGAGCTGCCGGAATCCAAGGCGCGCGGCTACGGGCCGGGACGCTTCTCGTTCAACGTCAAGGGCGGACGTTGCGAGGCCTGCCAGGGCGACGGCGTCATCAAGATCGAGATGCACTTCCTGCCCGACGTCTATGTCCAGTGCGACGTCTGCAAAGGCAAGCGCTACAACCGCGAAACCCTCGAAGTGAAATTCCGCGACTATTCGATTTCCGACGTGCTCGACATGACGGTGGAAGCGGGCGCGGAGCTCTTCAAGGCGGTGCCGTCCATCCGCGAGAAGCTCGACACGCTGACACGCGTCGGCCTCGGCTATATCTCGATCGGGCAGCAGGCGACGACGCTCTCAGGCGGCGAAGCGCAGCGCGTGAAGCTGTCGAAGGAATTGTCACGCCGTGCCACGGGGCGCACGCTCTACTTCCTCGACGAGCCGACGACGGGCTTGCACTTCCACGACGTCGCGAAGCTTCTCGATGTGCTGCACGAGCTGGTCGAGAACGGCAACACCGTCGTCGTCATCGAGCACAATCTCGAAGTCATCAAGACCGCGGACTGGATCGTCGATCTTGGTCCTGAAGGCGGCGACGGCGGCGGCGAGATCGTGGCGCAGGGCACACCGGAAGATGTTGCAAGGGCCGCGCGATCCTATACGGGGCAGTATCTCAAGCCGCTGCTGAAGGCGCGCGCGCCGGAAAAACTTCCGGCGGCAACGCCTGCGAAGAAGATGAAGGCGGCGGAGTAACGGCTTCCGAGCTTCAAGATCGGCTAGATTACAATCCTCCCCCGAACGAAGTTTGGGGGAGGTGGATTGGCGCGCGAAGCGCGGCAAGACGGAGGGGGCACTGGCGACGAATTTCGCACGAGCGTCGGCCCCCTCCACCGCTTCGCGGTCCCCCTCCCCCGAATTTCATTCGGGGGAGGATTGAATCGCGCTCAGCCCGGTGGCGGGACGTGGAATCCCGATTGCGCCGACAAGACACCCGCGGGATCGAGCGGCGGCGGCGGAAATTCAGCGGTTTGCGCATGATCGGGCACCGGATGACCGTCAAAGCCGACGACCTGACTGGCCTGGTGCTTGGGCACGACGTCTGAAGCTTCCATCGCGATCGGCTGGCCCGCCGAGGTCGCGCCGGACACGACCATGCTCGTCGATTCCTCGGCCGTTTCATGCGCAATCTCATGCTGGGCCTGCGCCGACGCATTCTGCGCTTCGACCGGATGCTCGGCTTGTGCCGCGATCACCGCTTCCGCCAACGCATCGGCCGGCGGCCTCGGTTCGGCTTGGTGCAGGTCCATCTCATGATGCTGCTCGTGAGGCTGCGCATCGTGCGGATCGGCGCCGAAATGCGCATCGGGCGGCGGCGGCATCCATTCCGTTACGGTTGCGGCGGCGGCGGTGGCGAGCGGCTCCTCAGCGGCAGCGGAAACGGACTCCGCCTCCGGCGTTGCGATTTCCATCGGTGCGGGCGCGGCGGCGTGAACGACTTCCGTCTCCGCGACGTGAGCGGAGCTTCCCTGATAGCTCATCTCCGCCGGCGCGACGAAGGGCGACGGTCCCTGCGCAAAAGCCGCCGTCGTTGCGACATGTGCTTCATGCGCGGGTTCATAATGGATGTCGTCGGTCTCCTGACCGACCTGCTCCGCCATCTCGGCATAAGCGCCGGCCGAGGCTCCTGCGACAAGCGCATGCAGCACGACAAGACCCGCCGACAGAACTCCCGCGAACGGCGTCGTCTCCGCCGCGGCAAGGCCGAGGCTTTTCAGATTGAGACCGCCGAATGTCATCTCGCAGGCCAGCAGGATCAGGAACGCCGGCAGCCCGACGAGGACGAGCATCGTGGCGATCGACCAGAAATTCCCCTTTGACAGGGATGCGGCGCGCCTCAGCCGGGCGCGATCTTCGACAGCCGCGACCGCATCGAGGAAGAAGCCGTAGCGGACCGCGAGCACGGCGAAGGTGATGACGGTGATCGCTCCGGCGACGGAGTTCATCCAGGTCTCGAGCGGATAGCCGCCCCAGGTTGCGGGGAAATGGTGCGCGGCCGCGTAATGCGTGGCCTGGCTGATGACGATGCCGGTGCCGACGACCAGCGCCACCAGCGCCGTAACCGCAATCACGTAGTAACGGAGCAGTGCGAGGAACAGCCGAGCTTCGCGCGCGCCGACCACCAGATGTACCGCGACGCGCTCCTCGCGAAGACCGAAAGCCTCGCGCGTCAGCGGCACGGCGATCACCGCCCCGAAGAAGGCCGTCACTGCGACCAGCGCCGCGAAATAGAAAAAGGCATATTGACCGAAAAGACCGTTCGCCGACGGCACCGCGCTCGCCATAGCGGCATCCATGCGGTGGATGAGAAAGTCTGCGGCCACGGCATAGAACACCGCCGGCAACCAGGTCAGTCCGATTACGGTCAGCGGCCGCCCGAACAACAGCCCATAAGCCTGAGCCACCCCATGCCGCACGGAAATCTTTGCCATCATCCCACCCCTGCCGCTTGAGCGCGGCCTTAAAGGCGTATCATGGGGCGCTTGCATGAAACTGTCACGACGCTTTGTCGAAGAAGCCGGCGTCCTTGGTAAATTTCACGATAGGGCCATGGGCCGGGCGCATTTGTTAGGCGGCCACTGCCGCAGGCTTGAGCGATGGCGTCCGCAAAGCGAGCGCCAGCGCCAACGCGAAGACCATGGCAGCCCCGACGAAAGCCGCGCCGGGAATAACCACGGGCGTTGACGGCCCGACGAAATAGCTGAACACACCCGTCCACACCGGGGGCGCGACAATGGTAGTCAGACTGTTGACGCTGGCAATCGCACCTTGGAGGAGCCCCTGCTCGTTCGGGGGCATGCCTCGAGACATCAGGCCCATGACGGCGGGCTGCGCCGTGATCCAGCCGAAAATGCCGAGCACCATGGGCGGATAGAGCATCCAGCCGGCCGTCGCGAAGCCATAGGAGAGCACGGTCACGACGCTGACCGAGAGGCCGAGAAGGATCGCACGCCGTTCGCCCAGCGCGGGAACGATGATGCGCACAAGGCCTCCCTGCCCCACCAGGAAGACCGCTCCTACGACCGCAAGCGACAGGCCTACCTCGGTGCCGTTCCAGCCGAAGCGGTACGAGGTGAACAGGACCCAAGTGGATGGCGCGACCTGATTGGCAAAGGTCGCCAGCAGATAAACCAGCAACAGGCCCGGAAGCGCGGCGAAGCGGCCGATTTCTCTCACGGCGCCGAACGGATTGGCGCGGGCGAGACTGAAGGGTTTGCGGTTCTCGAGCGAGAGCGACTCCGGCAGGATGAAATAGCCGCCCGCGAGATTGGCGAAACTCAAAGCCGCTGCAAATGCAAACGGCAGCCTGATATCGATGTCGCCGAGATAGCCGCCGAGCGCGGGGCCCGTGATGAATCCGAAACCGAAAGCGGCGCCGATGAGGCCAAAGTTCTGCGCGCGCTTCTCCGGCGGCGTGATGTCGGCGAGATAGGCGTTCGCTGTCGAGATCGTCGCGCCCATGGCGCCCGCGATCAGCCGCCCGGCAATCAGCCAGCCGAGCGCCGGCGCCACGGCCATGGCGAGATAGTTGATGCCCATGCCGAGCAGCGCGAGGAGCAGAACGGGCCTTCGTCCGAAACGATCGGAA
>Ga0335069_10003733_pt1 | contig 22872 bp, 10 predicted proteins | sample Lox_Sample_11_FD_206714 | JGI IMG/M metagenome (GOLD analysis project Ga0335069, IMG submission 206714) | Soil microbial communities from Loxahatchee National Wildlife Refuge, Florida, United States - Lox_Sample_1.1 | ecosystem: Environmental > Terrestrial > Soil > Wetlands | place: USA... | reverse complement strand
CATATCCTTATTTCGCGCCCCCTAACCCGGTCCAGCTCACCAACTATAGTTCCGGATCCACAACTTCCTGGAGCTTGATTGACGGCTATCTGCGCGTCGAATACATTGACGCTTCCGGCAATTGGCACCCTGTCACCAATGAATGGCTGCAACTCGGATTCGCCCGCGGTTTGGCTCCGCCAACCGCCCCGGGTACCAATCCCATCACTCCGCACGCGATCATCCTGCTCCAGCAACCGGCGGACCGTGATGCTTCAGGCACGGTTACCAGTACCGGCAATCCCCCTTCATGCACCTCAACGAAAGTAGTGAGCGGCGTTACCTACTGCAAGGCATGGAGCGGCCTGGTGCCGGAACTGATCGCCGACCTGCCGCAGGTCGCGGCTACCTCTAGCTATGCCGACTGGGCCTTTGGCCTCACCCCGAACACCCCGGTCGCCAGCCCGCAATCCTCTGCCACCCCGCAGAGCTTGACTCAATACAACTGGTATCCCATCAACTTTTACGATGCCCGCGAAGGCGAACCCCGCGACGTCACCACTCACCAGTCCGATGACACCTGCACCACTCTCGGTGTCATGAACGCCGTCGAAATTGACGTGGGCAACCTGGCGCAGTGGTTGAAGGGCAATATCGGTAGCAGCGGCACCAGCGTCGACTATGTCCAGCAAAACGGTTACGTCCTCTATTTCTCCGACCGCCGCGGAATGTTGTTAAACCCGCATCCACCGATGGCTGTCTCCGGCACGCCACAGAAATCCGGCGACTCCGGATTTGAAGATGTGATCAATCCCAGCAGTGCCTCGAATACTCCCAATGGAACGGCAGATACGGCGGAGGATGTGAATCAAAATGGCTACCTGGACAGCTTCGGCACGGCGAACCTGGGATTAGGCCAGTGGAATGACAGCACTCACAATCTGAATCAGCAGACCACCGCCGCCGCTCCGGACAATCCCTTCAGCCCCCGCATCAGCTCCTGCGGCACCACCGGACGCAAGAACTGGGTGAGCGGCGCGCGCCACGTTTTGAAACTGGTGGACGGATCGCTCGGCAACTTGCCGATCAGCCCCGTCCCTGTCGTCGTGGGCAGCAACAGCTACTACGGAGGATTTACCGTCGCTTCGGAGAATCCCGTCTACATCCAGGGCGACTACAACAGCAACTCCAGCGACACCTTCTTCAAGAACGTCTCCAACGGCGTCCCCGGCGCGGATACGACTTCTCCTCTGCACTCGCCCGCCGCCATCGTTGCCGACACCGTCACTTTCCTCTCCAACGCATGGAGCGACGCGGCCAGTATGGTTCTTTCGCCCTCGCAGCCGCAAGGCAACCGGCAAGCCGCTTCCAACACTTACTATCGGGTGGCCGTGGCCGCTGGTAAGACCATGACGTGGCCTTTCCCATCATGGGAGGGGGCCAACAACAACTATCCCGAAGGTACCGATGGTGGCATCGGCAACTTCCTGCGCTTCCTGGAAGACTGGCAGAATGGCCCCTCCACCATGCACTACGGAGGCTCGATGGTGGAAATGTTCTACAACACCTACAACACCGGCGCGTTCAAGTGCTGCACCTACTCGGTGTATCAGCCGCCACACCCGCGCGACTACTACTTCGACCCCGACTTCACTACGCCCTACGGACTGCCCCCCGGAACGCCGCTGTTCAAGGACGTCGAGACGCTCGGCTATCGCCAGCTTTTCACGGCGCGCACGAATTAGCCGATCAGGTCGTTCACCACTCTCAAGCCCCGATCCGCAAGGATCGGGGCTTTTCATTGCCCTTCATCCTATGTGCTCCTCCGTGGCTCGGTGGCGGAGAGGTTTTTTCCCTGTACTTCTGCGTATTCGGTGGTCGTGGGTTTTTCGCCGGCGCGTAAACGAAATCCCGCAAATCTGCATCCAAAACTTCACTTGGCGAAATCTACTGAAGGTGAATTTGTGACCTCCCAGAAGCGCGCGCTCATTACCGGCATCTCCGGCCAGGACGGCAGCTATCTCTCCGAACTCCTCCTCGAAAAAGGCTATGAAGTCCACGGCGTCGTCCGCCGCGTAGCCATCGAAGATCCCCAGCATCGCCTCTCTCGCATCCACCACCTTCTTCCCAGGCTTCACCTTCACGCCGCTTCGCTCGAAAGTTATCCCAGCCTGATGAAGGTGGTCGCCGCCGTCCAGCCCGAAGAGGTCTATCACCTCGCGGCGCAAAGCTACGTGAGTTACTCCTTCGAAGATGAATTTTCGACTTTCGAAGTTAACGTCAACGGCACTCACTATCTCCTCTCCGCGTGCCGCGACCTCGTTCCCAACGCCCGCTTCTATTTCGCCGGATCGAGCGAGATGTTCGGCTCCGCTCCCGCCCCGCAAAATGAGCTGACCGCATTCCGCCCGCGCTCCGCCTACGGAATCTCCAAAGTCGCCGGCTATCATCTCACCCGCAATTACCGCGAAGCCTATAAACTCCACGCCTCCTGCGGCATGTTGTACAACCACGAGTCGCCCCGCCGCGGCATGGAATTCGTCACCCGCAAAATCACCTCGCTCGCTGCGCAAATCAAGCTCGGTCTCGCCGCCGAAATCCGCCTTGGCAACCTCGACGCCAAGCGCGACTGGGGACACGCTCGCGAATACGTCGAAGCTATGTGGCGCATGTTGCAGCAGGAAACTCCCGACGACTACGTCATCGCCACCTGCGAGACACATTCGGTTCGCGATTTTCTCGAATGCGCTTTCGGCCTGCTCGACCTCGATCCCTACAAATTTCTCGTTCTCGACGATCGCTTCGTTCGTCCCGCCGAAGTTGATGTCCTCCTCGGCGATGCCGCCAAGGCTTATCGTCAGCTCGGCTGGAGGTCGCACACTTCATTTCGCGAACTCGTTCGCGACATGGTCGCGTCCGACCTCAATTGCTTTGGCCGTTCCAAAGTCGTTCAGCCTTCCGCTCCGCCCGCGGTCGTCGAGCAGCCCCAGTTACCGCTCTCCGCGTGATCCTCCCCCGCACTTTCCATCAGTAAGCGCGCAATCGCTCTTCTTATTCATCGTCCCGCTCTCCCGCTGCCCATCTCCTGGCTGCCCCTAAGTCCTACTAGCTGATGTAGTTGTACTGTTACATGCAAATTCTTTCATACTGTTCCGCTTGCCTCTTCCGGTGTAAACTCCCCTTCGCAGATTCGCTTCCAGGCGATCGTGCTTCCAAAACCCAAGCCCAAAGCGGATTCTCCAAGCCGTTACTTCCATTGAAGGAGTTACCATGCAGGGAAAAGTAAGTGTGCTTCTGCTTACTGTGGTCGCGATTCTATTGATCGTCTGCGTTGCCGTACAGGCGCAGTCCACCTCGTTACTAACCCGTCATACCCAGGATGTCGTCGTCATGGGCGAGGCGCAGTCGCTTGGCCGCCTTCCCGCTACCCAAGTCATCAATCTCGATCTCATGCTCGCTCTTCGTCATCAGCCCGAGCTCGAAAACTTCATCGATGAACTCTACGATCCCTCCAGCCCGTCTTATCGTCACTACGTCACCGTCTCGCAGTTCACCGCACGCTTTGGCCCCAGCCGCGAGGATTATCAAGCCGTCGTTCGTTTCGCCCGGCAGAATGGCTTTAAGGTTGTCGACTCGTCCGCCCGCAATCGCATGATCGTTCAGGTCAGCGGCTCCGTCGCGACGATCGAGCGCGCTTTCCATGTCCAGATGAACCTCTATCAGCATCCGGCGGAGAATCGCACCTTCTACGCTCCCGATCGTGAGCCCTCCCTCGATCTCCCCTTCCAGCTCTGGCACATCTCCGGTCTCGATAATTATTCGATTCCCCACACCAACCTTAAAACGCTTCCCAAACAGGCGCACGCCAACGTCGCCGGTTCCTGCCCGGGGAACTCGTACTGCGGCTCCGATATGCGCGCCGCATACTATGGCGGCACGGCTCTCGATGGCACCGGACAATCCGTCGGCCTCTTCGAATATCTCGGCACCAATCTCTCGGACTTGAATACTTACTATCAGAACGTTCACCAGACCTTGAACGTTCCCATCACTCTCATCTCCACCGATGGCTCTTCGGTCAACTGCAACGCCCCCGGTTGCGACGATACCGAGCAGACCATTGACATGACGCAAGCCCTCGGCATGGCGCCCAATCTCGCCGCCCTCAACATGTACATCGGCAGACGCGACACCTCGATCCTCAATTCCATGGCGACCCACATTCCGCTCGACGCTAACCTGAGTTGCTCGTGGTATTGGGGAGCCGATCCCAGGGTTCTCGATCCCATCTTCCAGGAATTCGCCGCTCAGGGTCAGAACTTCTTCGACGCTGCCGGTGACAACAAGAGCTGGCAGATCGGCGGCTCCATCTGGCCAGCCGACGACGCTTACGTCGTCTCCGTCGGTGGCACCGACCTCCAGACTCAAAGTCCCGGTGGCCCCTGGCTGTCCGAAACCGGCTGGTCCTATAGTGGCGGCGGCTTTTCGCCAAACGGCATTGCCATTCCCTCATGGCAGGTCGCCACTGCGGCCGGCTGCAGCAAGTGCTCCCAGACTCTTCGGAACGGTCCCGATGTCGCCGCCGAATCCAACTTCGACTTTTACTTCTGCTCCGACCAGAGCGGTTGCAGCACCGGCCTCGGTGGCACCAGCTTCGCCGCTCCCATGTGGGCCGGCTACCTTGCTCTGGCGAATCAGCAGGCAGTTGCCAGTGGTCAGCCTGTGCTCGGCTTCATTGACCCGGCTCTTTACCAGATTGGTTTGAGCGCAAGCTACACCACCGACTTCCACGACATAACCTCCGGCAGCAACGGTTACTCCGCCACCACCGGCTATGACCTCAACACCGGCTGGGGCAGCCCCAACGGCTCCGCCCTCATCGACGCGCTGACCCAACCCGCTGGTCCGTCCTTCTCGCTAACGGCGGCCCCCAACCAGGTCAGCATCGCCGATGGCAGCCAGGGCACCAGCACCATCACCGTTGTGCCTGCCAATGGCTTCACCGGCACCGTCACTCTCGCCGCCTCCAATCTTCCCAGCGGCGTGACGGCTCAGTTCAGCCCCAACCCAACCAGCACCACCAGCACTCTCACTCTCACGGTTAGCGCGAGCGCCCCCACCGGCACTTCCACCATCACCATCGGTGGTACCTCCGGCAGCCTCTCCGCTTCCACCACCATTCAACTCACCATCACCGGCAGCGGCCCCGTCGTCTCCCTCAATCCAACTTCACTCGCTTGGGGAAAACTCCTCGTCGGCAAAACCTCGGGCGCGAAGAAGGTCACTCTCACCAACACCGGTGCCTCGACGCTGAACATCACCAGCATCGCCACCACCGGCGACTTCGCCTTGTTCTCTTTCACCTCGAAGCAGAAATGCGGCGCCACTCTCGCTGCGGGTAAGAGCTGCATCGTCAAGGTAAACTTCACGCCCACGCAGAAAGGCACACGCACTGGCAGCCTCAACTTCACCGACAACGCTCCCGGCAGTCCGCAGAGCGTCGCGCTCTCCGGCACCGGCAAGTAATCACACGTGCAGCATCGTGGGCGGGACACACCTCCCGCCCGCGATTACTAACAAGCGTCTCGGTTGCACTTCGGAACATCGCCGCAGTTACATCACAAAACACGCGCAAAATGAAAAATCTTTCACCCTGTTGCGCGCGGCCAATTCGGTGTAAACTCACGCCGCACATCCGCTCCGTAGTTTCTGCCCCTTCCGGTCAGGATCTTGTCCCCGCGGCGGCTGCCATCAAGTCAAAGGAGATCTCATGATTCGCAAAGTAAGTATCCCCTTGCTTACTCTAGCTCTGATCTTTTCGATCTCGGCTTTTGCCCAAACGAATTCCTTGCTGACGCGCCATACGCGCGACGCTGTCGTCAATGGAGAGGCGCAGTTCCTCAACCGTCTTCCCGCACAGCAAACCATGCGGGTCGGCATTCTTCTCGCCCTTCGTCACGCCCCCGAATTGCTCAACTTCCTCGATGACGTCTACAACCCCGAGAGTTCCAACTACCGTCGCTTCCTCACCCCGGATGAGTTTGCCGCCAGATTCGGCGCCAGCCGCGAGGACTATGCCGCCGCCGTTCAGTTCGCGAAGGCCAACGGCTTCAAAGTAATTGGCGGCTCCTTCGAAGGCCGCGACATCAGGCTGCAAGGCACAGTCGCATCGGTCGAGAAAGCGTTCCACGTCCAGATGGGCCTCTATCAGCACCCCACCGAAAATCGTCAGTTCTATGCTCCCGATCGCGAGCCGACGGTTGACCTCGCCTTCCAGCTCTGGCACGTCTCCGGCCTCGATAACTTCGAACTCCCGGTCTCGGCCCTGCACCGCGACCCGCACCCGCTGGTTCCACAAGTCACCGGCTCTTGTCCCGGCGGCGAATATTGCGCCAGCGACATGCGCGCCGCTTATTACGGCTCCGGGCCGCTCACCGGTATCGGGCAGAACATGGGACTCCTCGAACTCGAGGGCACATCCTTATCCGACGTGGCCCTCTACTACAAGAACGTCGGCCAGACCCAGCCTTACACTCCCACTCTCATTTCGACCGGTGGCTATAGCACCTCTTGCGGCGCCAGCTGCGACGATGGCGAGCAGACTCTCGACATGACTCAGGAGATGGGCTTCGCTCCCGGCTCAACCATGCTCTACAACTACGTCTGTGGCAACGGCTCGAGCTTCGACGAAACCGCTTGCCTCGGCTCCATGGTTTCCACCGCTCAGGCCCCTCTAAGTTTGCAGATCAGCAGTTCGTGGTCCTGGAAGCCGGCGGATCCCTCCACCGACGATCCCTACTACCAACAGATGGCGGCACAAGGTCAGAGCTTCTTCGATGCGGCTGGCGATGGCGGCCATTGGGTTACCGGCACCGGCCGCAACGGTTTCGCTTATCCCTGCGAAGATGACTTCGTCATCTGCGTCGGCGGCACCGAACTCCAGACCAACGGCGCCGGCGGCTCTTGGAAATCCGAAATTGCCTGGCCCGATAGCGGCGGCGGCATCAGCATCGACAGCATTCCAATTCCCTCCTGGCAGCAACTGGCCGGCGTCATCACTTCCTCCAATAAAGGTTCCACAACATTGAGGAATGGCCCTGACATCGCTGCCGAAGCCAACACGGACTTCTATATTTGCGACAAGGGTCAGTGCGGTGGAGGCGCGGGCGGCACGAGCTTTGCGGCGCCGATGTGGGCCGGCTTCATGGCCCTCGTCAATCAACAGGCCGCTCAGAACGGCGTTAGTGCTCCCGGCTTCATCGATCCAGTGATCTATCCACTCGGTCTGAGCTCGGGCTACAGCGCCGCCTTCCATGACATCACCAGCGGCAGCAATGGCTTCCCCGCCGTCGCCGGATACGATCTCGTCACCGGATGGGGCAGCCCGAACGGCACTGGCCTCATCAACGCTCTCACCGGTCCGCAGAGTCCGTCATTCTCTCTCACCGCCAATCCGAGCTCCCTCACCATCGCCGATGGCAGCCAGGGCACCAGCACCATCACGGTTGTGCCTGCCAATGGCTTCACCGGCACCGTCACTCTCGCCGCCTCCAATCTTCCCAGCGGCGTCACGGCTCAGTTCAGCCCCAACCCAACCAGCACCACCAGCACTCTCACTCTCACGGTTAGCGCGAGCGCCCCCACCGGCACTTCCACCATCACCATCGGTGGCACCTCCGGCAGCCTCTCCGCTTCCACCACCATTCAACTCACCATCACCGGCAGCGGCCCGGTCGTCTCCCTCAATCCAACTTCACTCGCTTGGGGAAAACTCCTCGTCGGCAAAACCTCGGGCGCGAAGAAGGTCACTCTCACCAACACCGGTGCCTCGACGCTGAACATCACCAGCATCGCCACCACCGGCGACTTCGCCTTGTTCTCTTTCACCTCGAAGCAGAAATGCGGCGCCACTCTCGCTGCGGGTAAGAGCTGCATCGTCAAGGTAAACTTCACGCCCACGCAGAAAGGCGCACGCACCGGCAGCCTCAACTTCACCGACAACGCTCCCGGCAGTCCGCAGAGCGTCGCGCTCTCCGGCACCGGCAAATAGCGCCTTCCTCTACTCTCGGGCGGGACTTGCTCCCGCCCGTTTTTTCTACGAGCCGCGATAGTATTACAAACACAACACTTTCTCGGGCGGCAATCTTTTTCACCTCCTACCGTGTTACCTGCATGAAAATTCTTTCACTCTGTTGCGCGCGCCAAATCCGTTGTACACTGCGCTTCGCAGGTCCGCTCTGTGGTTTCTGGTCCAGATTGTGCCAGGAATAGTCCTCCAGCGGTCGCCACGTCAAAAAGGAGAAATCATGATTCGAAGGGTAAGTGTGCTTTTGCTTACTGTCGCTGTGATCTGTTCGATCACCGCTTTTGCTGAAACGAATTCGATGCTCACGCGTCACACGCGCGATGCCGTCGTCAATGGTGAAGCTCAATTCCTGGGCCGTCTTCCCGCCACTCAAACCATGCGGATCAACCTTCTTCTGTCGCTTCGTCACGCGCCGGAACTGTTGAACTTCCTCGATGACGTCTACAACCCGCAGAGTCCCAACTATCGCCACTTCCTCACTCCTGCTCAGTTCACAGAAAGGTTTGGCGCCAGCAAGGAAGATTTCGACGCCGTCGTTCAGTTCGCCAAGTCCAACGGCTTCAAGGTCGTCTTCGCCACTCACGAAGGCCGCAGCGTCCAACTCATCGGCACCGTCGCTCAGGTCGAAAAAGCTCTCCACGTTCAGATGGGCGTTTATCAGCACCCGACAGAAAAGCGTTCCTTCTTCGCTCCTGACCGCGAGCCCAGCGTTGCCCTGCCCTTCCAGCTTTGGCACGTTTCGGGTCTCGACAACTACGAACTTCCTCAGCCTGCCGTCCGCCACATCGACGTCCAGTCGGAGGGTCCTCAGGCCGTTCAGGGTTCCTGCCCGGGAAGCAGCTATTGCGCCAGCGATATGCGCGCTGCCTACTACGGCGGAACCGCTCTCACCGGCACCGGACAGAACATCGCCCTGCTCGAGTTGGCTGGTACCACTCTCTCTGACGTTAGCCTCTATTACAAGAACGCCAAGCAGACCCAGCCCTACACTCCCACTCTCGTTTCCACCGATGGCTACGCCACCACCTGCACCGGCAGCTGCGACGACGCCGAGCAGACTCTCGACATGACTCAGATCATGGGCATGGCCCCGGGTTCGGCTATGACCTATAACTTCGTCTGCGGCGACGCCTACAACAGCGGCACCTTCGACGAAACCGGCTGCCTCTCCGCCATGGTCACCAACTCCCTCGCTCCCTTGAGCCTCCAGATCAGCAGCTCCTGGTCATGGATGCCCGCCGATCCCCAGACCGACGATCCCTACTACCAGCAGATGGCTGCTCAGGGTCAAAGCTTCTTTGACGCGGCTGGCGACAGCGGCAAGTGGGTTTCCGGCGGCTTTGCTTACCCCGGCGATGATCAATGGGTCATCTGCGTCGGCGGCACCGAACTTCAGACCAACGGCGCCGGCGGCTCCTGGAAATCTGAAGTCGGCTGGCCCGATGGCGGCGGCGGCATCTCCCCGGATGGAATTACCATTCCTTCCTATCAGCAGCTCTCCGGTGTTATCACCACCCAGAACAAGGGCTCCAAGACGCTGCGCAACGGTCCAGACCTTGCCGGCGAAGCCAACTTCGACTTCTACGTTTGCCACAAGGGTTCTTGCGGCAGCGGTTGGGGCGGAACCAGCTTTGCCGCTCCCATGTACGCTGGCTATCTGGCCCTCGCCAATCAACAAGCGGTTCAGAACGGCGCTGCTGCGCCCGGCTTCATCAATCCAGCTATCTATCCGCTGGGTCTGAGCGCCGGCTACAGCACTGCCTTCCACGACATCACCTCGGGTAGCAACGGCTTCCCGGCGGTCGCTGGATACGACCTCATCACCGGTTGGGGCAGCGCCAACGGCGCTGGTCTGATCAATGCCCTGACCCAGGGTGGACAAGGTGGCGGCCCCGTCATGAGCCTCACTCCGACCTCCCTCAAGTGGGGCAAGATTGCCGTCGGCACCACCGCCGCGGGCAAGAAGAAAGTCGTCGCCACCAATAGCGGCAATGCTTCCCTCACCATCACCAGCATCGCCACCACCGGCGACTTCGGCCTGGTCGCCGTCGCCAAAACCAAGAAGATCACTCCTTGCTCCAATGGCCTGACCCTGGCCCCCGGCGCAAGCTGCGAGATCAAGGTGAGCTTCACCCCGACGCAGACCGGCACCCGTACCGGTTCGCTCAACTTCACCGACAACGCCCCGGGCAGCCCGCAGAGCGTCTCGCTCTCCGGCACCGGCAAATAACTCGTACCTCTTCTAAACTCTTGGGCGGGACTTCGGTCTCGCCCATTTTTTTGCCTTCACATTTCTCCGCGCGCAATGTGCATCCGGATTCACCTCTCCCTCAAAAAACGCGTCCCGAGCGCAATTTCACCGTATTGCTTTTTCCTCGCCGGGTATAAACTAGACGCGCTAGTAGCCCGTTCTTGCTTCCCCCAATGAGCCTTTGTCATTACGGTCTTCGCGATCACCGTTGTGTCAACTACCGACCTTCGAGGAAAAAGTCTATGCTTCGCGTTCTCCAGGTATTTTGTCTTCTTCTATTAATCGCCTCGGTCTGCTCAACTCTCGGCTTCGCCGCCAATAACCGGACGATCGTCACTTATCCCTCCGCCGCCGGCGTCTCGCAGCGCCTCTCCGACCTCCCCATTGATTTCGCCATGTTCCCCACCCGCATGATGGACGAGCCTCGCCGCAGCGCCTTGCTCTCCCACGTCACCCCCATTCCATGGGGAAACGATCCCGCCCTCCAGAAAGAAACCTTGCCCCAGGTCGCCGCCGCTCTCGGTACCAGCTTCGACGGCATAGCGCAAACCGGCTGGATTCCTCCCGACAACAACCTCGCCGTCGGCCCCAATCACATCGTCGAAATCGTCAATACCTCCGTCTCCATGTACACCAAGAACGGCACGCTCCTCGCCGGCCCCACCAACATTCCAGAGTTGTTCGCGCCCATCGGCGGACTCTGCACTCAATACGTCGTCGATCCCGTCGTTCTCTACGATCGCCCCGCCGACCGCTGGGTCATCTCCGGCATCGGTCTCGATTACGTCAGCAGCTACGGTGAGTGCATCGCTGTCTCCACCTCCAACGATCCCACCGGCTCCTACAGCCTCTACTTCTACAGCTTCGGATCCACACTGAACGACTATCCCAAGCTCAGCACCTGGGCCACCGCCAGCAACAGCGCCTACCTCGTCACTTACAACCTCAACGGGGGCGAAGCCGATATCTGCGGTCTCGATCGCACCAAAATGCTCGCTGGCAATTCCTCCGCCGCCCAACTCTGCAAGACCACCACCGCCAATGAGAGCACCTATCTCCCCGGTGACATGGATGGCCCCACTCCGCCTCCCGATGGCACGCCCGGTCTCTTTATCACCTGGCAAAACAGCAATCCCGGCACTCTCTATCTCCGCAAGCTCACCCTCAACTTCTCCGGCAATAAAGCCACGCTCTCGACCCCAACCAGCATCAGCGTCGACAACGACAACGTCGCCTGCTTCAGCAGCTGCGTGCCCCAGCCCGGAACCACTCAACTCCTCGACGTGCTCGGCGACCGCATGATGTATCGCTTCGCCATCCGCCACTTCGCCGACCACGACCGCGCCGTCTTCACCCACGCCGTGCTCAATGGCAACTCCGTCGCTTTCCGCTGGTACGAGCTCTACGATCCCGCCGGCAACGTCACCGTCAATCAGCAGGGCACCTTCGCTCCCGATGACACTTACCGCTGGATGAGCAGCATGGCCGAAGATCAGAGCGGCAACATCGGCGTCGGTTATAGCGCTTCGAGCACGACTCTCTTTCCGGCAATTCGCTTCACTGGCCGCGTTCCCTCCGATCCTTCTGGCTCCCTCGAAACCGAAGCCAGCATTCAGGAGGGCGCCGGCTCGCAGAGCGGTGGCACTTATGCCTATCGTTGGGGCGACTACTCCGCCATGCAAGTCGATCCCTCCGACGACTGCACCTTCTGGTATGTCAACGAGTACGAGAAAGCCACCGGCTACGAAAACTGGACAACTCACATCGCCTCGTTCGCCTTCCCGACTTGCGGCGGACAAGGCGGCGGCCCACTCGTGAGCCTCAATCCGGCTTCGCTGAAGTGGGGCAAGATTTTGGTCGGAACAAAAGCTTCTGGCATCAAGAAAGTGACCGCCACTAACTCGGGTTCTTCGACGCTCTCGATTAGCACCATCGCCGCCACCGGAGACTTCGCTCTCGAACCCGTCAAGCAGACGAAGAAAATTACCCCGTGCGTCAATGGCACTAACCTCGCTCCCGGCGCAAGCTGTGAGATCAAAGTCAGCTTCACGCCGACACAGAAGGGTGTGCGGACCGGAAGCGTCACTTTCACCGACAACGCTCCCAACAGCCCACAGAGCGTGTCCTTAACCGGTACCGGCAAGTAAGAAGCTCTAACTCTGCCACCGAAGGGCGGGACAAATTGTCCCGCCCTTGTTACGAGCCGCGATAGTAATTGCCCGCGGCACTGCAATATCTTTCACCCTATCGTTCACTCTTCGAACGTTGTACACTCCGTGTTGCATCGTCCGGTTCTGGCCACCGCCCTTCCAGAACATATCCCCTCGCATGCCTTTGCTGGTTCAAGGAGAACCCATGATTCGTAGAGCAGGTGCATTCCTTCTTACGTTCCTAGTGATTTCCGCTTTAGCCACAACTTCGCACGCGCAATCGCAATCGCTCTTCACACGCCACACTCGTGACGTTGTCCTCAGCGGTGAAGCCCAATCCCTCGGCCGCCTTCCCGCATCGCAAACCATGAAGCTCACCCTCATGCTCCCTCTTCGCCACCAGCCGGAACTCGAGAATTTTCTAAAAGAACTCTACGATCCTTCCAGCCCCTCTTATCGTCACTTCCTCTCCATCGACGAATTCACCGCGCAGTATGGTCCGAGTAAAGAAGACTACGCTGCGCTCGTTCGCTTCGCCAAGGCAAACGGTTTCAAGATAACCGCCGCGCCCGCTCGCAATCGTATGATCGTCCAGGTAAGCGGCCCCGTCTCCGCCATCGAAAAAGCATTTCACCTCGAGATGGGTCTATATCGACATCCCACCGAAGACCGCACATTCTTCGCGCCCGATCGCGAACCGACGCTCGACCTTCCCTTCCAGCTCTGGCACATCTCCGGCCTCGATAACTTCTCTATCCCGCGCCCCATGCTTCAGCCTCTTCCTGAAGACGCTCATCAGCAGGCGGTCCAGGGCTCCTGCCCCAGGAATTCTTATTGCGGCAGCGACATGCGCGGCGCCTACTACGAATCAACCACTCTCACCGGTGCGGGCCAATGGGTTGGCCTCTTTGAGTTCGCCGGTACCGACCTCGACGACCTCAACACCTACTACGCCAACGCTCATCAGACGCTGAATGTCCCCATCACTCTGCTCTCCGTCGACGGCACGCCGACCAGCTGCCTCGCCTCGCAAAATTGCGATGACACCGAGCAGACCATCGACATGCAGGAGGCTCTCGGCATGGCTCCCAATCTCGCCGGCCTCGTGATGTTCGTCGGCTCCGATGACGTCGCGATCTTCAATTCCATCGCCACCACCACTCCCCTCAATGGACAGATCGGCTGCTCTTGGGGATGGAACCCGGCCGATTACAAAGCCGACGATCCCATCTTCCAGGAATTCTCGGCTCAGGGACAAAACCTCTTTGCTGCGGCTGGTGACAGCGGCGAGTGGCGCGGCGGCGGCGCTTATCCGGCCGACGATGACTACCTCGTTTCTGTCGGTGGCACCGACCTGCAGACGCAGGGCCCTGGCGGCCCATGGCTGTCGGAAACCGCTTGGTCCGATGGCGGCGGCGGCGTTTCCCCCGACAGAATTCCCATCCCTTACTGGCAGGTTGCCGCGGCTGCCACTTGCTCCGCCTGCTCCCAGGTCTATCGCAACGGTCCTGACGTCTCCGCCGAAGCCAACTTCGATTTCTACTATTGCTCCGATCAGAACGGCTGCGGCACCGGCCTCGGTGGCACCAGCTTCGCTGCTCCCATGTGGGCCGGCTATCTCGCTCTCGTCAATCAGCAGGTGGTTGCCAATGGCAATCCTCCGCTCGGCTTCATCAATCCTGAGATCTATTCCATCGGCCTCGGTTCCAACTACGCCACCGACTTCCACGACATCACCTCCGGCAGCAACGGCGCCAGCGCAACCGTCGGCTTCGATCTCGCCTCCGGTTGGGGAAGTCCCAACAGCCCCGGCCTCATCGATTCGCTCTCCGGTCCGTTCTTCACTCTCACTCCAAACCCGTTCCAGTTCACCGTTCAGCAGACGGGCACCGTAACCAGCACCATCACCATCGCTCCCGCAAACGGATTCAACGCTGCGGTCACACTCGCGGCTTCCGGCTTGCCCAGCGGTGTCACCGCCACCTTCAACCCGAACCCCGCGACCACCACCAGCACCTTGACCCTCACCGCCTCCGGCGCGGCAACAGGTGTCGCCAATGTGGTCATCTCCGGTACCTCGGGCAGCCTAAGCACGAAGACTGGAATTCAGCTCACCGTCGGTGGCGCGCCCGGAGCCGCGCTCTCGCCCTCGTCCCTCTCCTTTGGCAACGTAGTCGTCGGGGCCACTTCCCCAGCCAAAGCGGTAACTCTCTCCAATGGCGGCCAAGCCACTCTGAACATCAGCAGCATCACCGCTTCCGGCGACTTCGCCATCAGTTCGACGACCTGCGGCGCAACCCTCGCCCAGGGCAAGAATTGCAAGATCAACCTGACCTTCACCCCAACTCAACTCGGCTCGCGTACCGGCACGCTCAGCGTAAGCGACAATGCCCCAGGCAGCCCGCAAACCGCCTCGCTCTCCGGCACCGGAACCGCGGCCGCCACTCTAACGCCGGCCAGCGCCACCTTCCCCAAGACAGCCGTAGGAAGCCAAAGCGCCGCCAAAACCTTCACCTTAACCAACAAGCAATCAGTAGTTCTGACGGGAATCTCAGCCGCGACCACCGGCAACTTCACCATCACCGGCACGACGTGTGCTTCAAGCCTGGCCGCAAAAGGAAAATGCACCTTCAGCGTGGTTTTCGCTCCCACAAAAACCGGCGTCCAAACCGGCACTCTGCAGGTAAGCGACAACGTTGCAGGCAGCCCGCAAGTCTCCAACCTTTCGGGCACAGGCAAGTAAGAGAATTAAAATAAGTCAAATCAACAGGTGTAGTAAGTCAGAGAGACAATGCAAAAAGGGCGGGACAAAAGTCCCGCCCAACTTTTTTGTATCGTTCTCGCCGAGTCATCCCGAAGGAAGTAAGGTAAGCGAAGCAAGCCGAACAAGCGAAGAATCGATGCACACCGTGTAAGGACAACTGCACCAACTAGCAACTAGCAACTAGCAACTGGGAACTAGCAACTGGCAACTGCCGGCTTAAACACCATCCCCTCGCGCGTCTTCCCGTTCATCACCACCACCAGCGCCTCATCAAACCGTAGATGCCGCACGCACTCGCGCTCCTCCGCTGCTTTCTGCTCTCCCAGCCACGCCCAATCCACCGATCCCTCACCCGCATCCGGATTCACCGTGAAATACCCAACCTGAAATGCCATCAGGTTCTGAAAAAAGTGGCTCCCCTGCGAAGGAATCACGCGAAAGTCGCGGAAGCCCGCCTCCACAATCACACGCGCCCCGGAAATTTCATCCCACTCCACCGGAATCCCCAGCCACGGATCGTTCGACCCGATCCTTCCCACTCCGATCAAAAGATAAGGCCGGTTCTCCAGTCCAAGCTTCGTATTGAAGTACGCGACCGACTCCGCCACCTCCCGGCTGTGCCCGCGCTCGAATCGATGAAAATCCACCACCACCACATCGCACAAATTCGATACGCGCCCATTCCCCAGCACCATCGAACTCCGGCAAACGAGGTCCTCGGCCTTCACATCCCCTACCGTCAGTTCTTCACTCTCGCGCGACAGTACCAGCGGACGAATCTGCAAGAAACCGAATTCCGCCGTACCCTCCGCCGCAAGCCGGCGGCGCACCGCAAACTCGATCTCCACCGGCTGACCCAGTGCCTCTTCTCCCACCCGCGCCAGTTGTTGCAGGATCGGCGCCAGCGGAAACACCTCATGCTTCAGCACGGGCGCAAAACTGACAATCCGCGTCCCCGCCCGGCTCATCCCGTCATACACCGCATCATTGTCGCGGCTGTAAGTCGAAGCCACCGCCTGCAATGTCCCATCCGCCTCGGCATCCCCCAGCGTGAATCGCGCCTCCCGCAGCGCACTCAAGTCCTGAGGGTGCCCCACCCTTAAAATCGCGTCGTGTGCGATTTTAGGGTGGGGATGTTGATCTAAGTCCTTCTCCAAATTCTCGGCGACTTGATTGTTCGTGTCTCGATCCGGATTCACTTCCAGCGCCCAGAATCCCGACTGCGAGTTCGACAAAATGTCTTTCACCGACGAAAACTGCACCAGATTTCGCGGATATCGCGGGCAGAACGTCATGCACTTCCCGCCCTCCACCACTTCCCTTCCCATCCCCAGCGCCACCGCCGCAATCCCATCCTCCGGCGCCATCGGTGGCACCGGATAAAAATTCCGCGACCGCACCACCCCCGAAAAATCCGGATAAAACCGCTCTCCATGCGCCGTCCCCACCACGCGCTGCACAATCACCGCCATCTTTTCTTCTTCCGTCCGATACGGTGTCGCCCGCACATAGGCCTTCGCATGCTGGCTGAACGTCGACGCGTAAGTCCGTTGAATCGCCTCCGTCAACCGTTCCAGCCGCACCCCGAGCTCCGCCTGATGATTCCCCAGCATGAACGTCTCATACACGCCCGTGAAGGGTTGATATTGCGAGTCCTCCAGCAAGCTCGAAGACCGCACCGCCAAAGGCCAAGTCACCTCGCTCAAAAATGCGCTCAGATCGCTCTGCAAAGACGCTGGCAGCGGCGCCGCCAAAAACCGCCGCAGTATCTCCGCATCGTCCTTCGAGTGAATCGCAAACTCCAGCAGGTTGTTCTCCGCCAGAAACCGGTCAAACACATCCGTGCTCAAAACCAGCGCCGGAGGCACATTGACCTTCACCCCCGGAAACCGTCGCGAAAATTGCCGCTTGTAAAGCAGATGCCGCACAAACGCCAGCCCCCGCGCCTTTCCGCCCAGCGACCCCGCCCCGATCCGCAAAAAGAAATTTCCCTCGGCCTTGAACGTTGCCGCGTCGAAGTCGCCAATCAGGAATTCGCTCTGCTCCCGCCGGTACTCGTTGATCGACGAAATCAAATCCTGCCGCAGCGCCTCCATATCCGGAAAATCCGACACCTTGCGTGGCCGCAGTTTCTGCGCCACCGCGAATTCCGTCCGCGCCGTCAGCCACCGCGAAAAATGATTTCTCTGGCTGTGATAGCTGATGCTCTCCGCGGGCACCGTGTGCAGCAACGATTCCAGCGCATTCATGTCGCTGGCCCGCGCCACCTCCGTCCCATCCGGCATGCGAAACACAAAGTCCCCAAAGGCGCACTGCTGCGTCAGTAACCGCCGGAAATCCCGCAAAAAAGTCGGCGACCGCTTCTGTAAAAACGCGAATCCCTCCCCATACGCCCGCGCCTTATATTCCGTGTGGCTCGAGTGCAAGACAATCGGCACATCCGGCACCAGCTCCCGAATCACGTGCGCCAGCTCGAATCCCGCATTCTCGTCCGGCGCCCCACCCCGCGGGAACTGCACATCCGACACCACCGCCAGCAGATTCGCCCGATACTCCCGCGCCTGCCGCACCGCATCTTCATAATCGGAAGCCAGCAGAATCTTCGGCCGCGCCCGCTGCCGCACCAGCTTGTGCGCCACATTGATGCCTTCACTGATCACCCGCCGCGACTGGCTGATCAGCTCCGTATAAATCACCGGCAAAATCGACGAGTAATACCGGATGTTGTCCTCGACCACCAGCAGCACCGGCACGCCCAGCGCCTTCGCATCGTTTCGCACGTTCCGCTTGTCCTCGACATACTTCACAATCGCGATCAAAATGCGCGCGTTCCCCTGCCACAAAAAAATCCGGTCGATATCCGTCACCGGATTCCGCGCAATAAAATTCTTCACCTCGCGATAGTCGTAAGCGAGCACCACCACCGGAATATCCCGCCCCAGCTTCTTCACCTCGCGCGCCAGTTGCGCCGCGTTCATCTCGCCCACAGCCAAATTAGTAACAATGAGATTGAACCGCTCCTGCGAGCGCGCCAATTCCAGCGCCTGCGAGCAACTCGAAACGTGAGTGATTCCAGGAATTTGTTGCAGGTTAAGTTCGCGCGACTCCCCGATCAGCAGCTCATTCAGCCGCCCATCCTCGCGCAATATAAAAGAGTCATACAGGTTGGAAACCAGCAGGATGTCCTGCACACGGAACGGCATCAGCCGTTCAAATCCCTCAAACGCATCTTCGGCGTCAAAGATTAGCTCGAACTCGTCAGTCGCGCTCATCGCAACCGATTCTAGCAAGCAACCATGCTTGGGCCTGTGATCGACGACCGTCATGTTCTTTTGATCGACGCCCTTCGTGTCCCTTCGTGTCCTTGGTGGTGAAAAGCCTTTTCCTTCCCAGATTTCTGCGCCCGCACATATTCCCGGCTGGACTTTTGATCGACGTCCTTAGTGTCCCTTCGTGTCCTTGGTGGTGAAAAGCCTTCTCCTTCGCAGATTTCTGCGCCCGCACATATTCCCGGCTGAACTTTTGATCGACGCCCTTCGTGTCCCTTCGTGTCCTTGGTGGTGAAAAGCCTTTTCTGGGCACTGGGTACTGGCTACCGGGTACTGGGTACCGCACCAGCCGCCGTCACCGTCTCCCGCACCCGCGCGAACGCCTGCGACCCAGGATCGATCAACTCAAAGTGTCCCGCCCCCGCAATCTCCACCAGCTCCACATTTTCCTTCGCAGATTTCTTCGCCCGCACATATTCCCGGCTCAACTCCGGAGGCACAACGTCGTCATCCTTCCCCACCACAATCCACTGCCGCGCCTGCGCAACCGCAATCTCCATCGGATCCGCTTCCCGGTAATGCTCCGGCACATCCGCCGGCTTCCCGCCCAGAAACTCGGCCACCGCGTCGTTACTCAGATGCAGCGCAAACGCCTTCTTCAAATCCAGAACGCCTGCCAGCGAAATAACATCCCGCACCGCACTCTCGTGCGCCGCCAGACACAAAGCCAGCTGCCCGCCGGCCGAATGCCCCATCACGATAATCCGCGAACCATCCACATGAAGCGAAGCGGCACGCTGCTCTACAAAACGATAAGCCGCGCGTATATCCTCGAACGACCCAGGCCACCCGCCGCCCGCATCTCCTACCCGCCGGTACTCAACATTAAACGTAGCCAACCCAGCGCCGCGCAACGCCTCACACAAATGTCCACCATGAGCCAGGTCGTACCGGGCCCGCCAAAATCCCCCATGAATATTGATCAAAGCAGCATGCGCCCCCGAACCCCGAGGCACACGCACCTCAATAAACTGGTTAGGATCGCCGCCATACCGAACCCGCTCATCGAAAGCAGGCTGCGGCTTGGAAAGAATATCTTCAGCAGACACAGTTAACACCATTCCCGCAGACCGCTGACCAAAGACCGAAGACCGAAGACCGCTGACCCTCTCCGCCGCGAAGAGAGACGCGGCATACGAGCACAGTATCCGGCTGCTCGAAGCCCGAGACACACAACTCGCAACTAGCTACTCTTTAAGCTTTAGCTTGCTTTTGTTTTCTTCCAAAAACGCCTTCAACTCCTCCGCCGCACCCAGCAGCCGCGACCACTGCTCGTAATACAGCGTCACCGGAAACCGTCCCAACCCATACACACTCACCCCGCCCTTCTCGCTCACCTTGAACTGCATCGTCCCGCTGCGTTTCCCCGCCCCCTGCTTTTCAAGTTCCGCCACCTTCGCCTTCAACTCTTCGTACGTCGGTTCTGCCATCAATACACCTCAGATATGAATTTTCTCCATCATAGGGTCCGGCAGCCATCCGAGTCGAGACGGCAAAAGGACCCACGGCGTTCTGTGCCCACCGCGTACCCTGTGGCTGCAGCTTTTTGTCGAGAGCCCCGCCCGGTCCGGCCAGCCGTCAATCGATCCCTGGCAGGCTGCGGAAAAACTCGATGTTGCACTTGATTTTGGGTGGCGCAGCGATTTATCGCTGCGGTAACTGTCCTGTTTTCAATGCGGCTTTAGCCGCTGCGGTCCCGCTTTCTACGCGGGAATGAGTTTTTCCGCAGCCTGCTAGGCCCGCCAGTAACTTACATATCCATCTCTCCCTTGTAAGTGGAACACTGAATGCTATGATAAACAGCATCAGTTCGCTAACTGAAGGGGTACAACGTGAATCACAAGAAATCCATCCTGGAAAACGTAATCGTGCTGATCATCCTCGGTGTCGTCGCCGGAGCCGTGGGCGGCCTCGGTGTAGGCGCGCTCCAGTTGCGCTCCATGGCGCAATCTTCCTCGGCCGCAGCCGGAAAATAAGGCTCGACCCGCGTCGCACACCTGATTTTTCGCGGAAAAAAAAGCTAGTCCAAGCCAGGATGGCTCAACCAGACATTGGAGCGGGCGACCGGGATCGAACCGGTGACATCCAGCTTGGGAAGCTGGCGTTCTACCGCTGAACTACGCCCGCTCAACTCACGTAGACTACCACCCAGTCCCACTCAAAAACAATCACCGGCCCACGACAATATGACGGTGCCCCATTCTAAAATCGCGCCTTTCGCGATTTTAGAGTGGGACACATGAAAGCCGAAATCTGGAGATTTTGATCGCACCCGCGACCACTTATCGCCGCTGAGGCGAAGCCGCATCGGCACTCGGGCCCACACTCTGCCCCTTTCGCACAGGCGCATTCGTGCTCGGCACCGCCACCGTCTTCCCGCCAAACAACGGCTCCGTCAACGACTCCGGAGCCACCGACGCCCCTGCCGGACGAATCCCCTTCGCCTCCACAATCGACCACCGCCAATCCTCATCCGCTCCCGGCGTCACGCCAACATATTCCTGGAGCGCCGCTCGCTCAAACGGCTTCGTCTCGGTCTTCAAGTGAAACAGCAGCGTCACATCCGAATGCCGCTCCACCACCTGCGCCGCGCCACCATCCACCGCCGGCACCACGCGCGCCCGCGCCGCCACCTCCGCATCTTCTCCAGGCCGCCGCTCCAAAGTCAGCGCCACAGTAATCTCCCGCAGCGCCCAATCCGTCCCATTGAAAACATCCACCTGCAAATTATCGTCGTGAATCGCCGCCGGACCATCCAACTTCACCAATTCTTCGAGCGGCAAATTCTCCACCAGCGCCGGCCGCACCACCAGCGAACTTCCCCGCGAATTAAACGACATGCTGCAAGTCACATCCGGAGACGACACAGTCATCATGTTCCCCGAAGCGCTCAGCGAAATCACAGTCTTGTCCGCGGGCACCGGCTTGATCTTGCTGGCGTCTTCCATAACCTGCTTCAAATTGTCATTGTCGACCACAGTCAAAGCAGGTGGCGGAGCGGGCGCTGAAGCCTGCGCCTGAGCCTTCTCCCGCCGCAAATTCCGCGCCACATCCCCCAACGACGGCGCAGCCTCATCCTCCTGCGCAAAAGCGACCGCAGAGAGACCCAGCACCAAGACCAGCCCCAAAATGGAGATTTTCCCTGTCATCGAATCACGGAGCACATTCGTGTAGCGCGCGCCCACGCCCGCGAAAGCAGTTCCACGGATCCCAAGGGGCACACGACTGCCTAAACAAATTCTCAGCCGGAACGTAACAGGAAGAAAGTTACCGAAGGCACCAAGGGATGGGCGTCAGGACCGAGTCCACAGGTCAATGCAAACTTACTTGCCGAAACCGGTGACCCGTGACCTGAAAGGAAAAAGGGCAGGATGCGCTCGAACAAAGCGACGCGCAACGGGGCGCGATCCTGCCCTTCATCTCACCGCACTCTCTTACAGCAGGCCAGAACTGCGGAGTCTCACTACGGGATCCACTTCCACCGCGACCGCCTGGCGTTTGTATACCCACCGCGCCACCGCTATTCCCAGCGCTGCGTACCAAATATGCCAAAGCTTCATAGTTCGCCCCCCACACGCCGGAACCGACATCGGGGAGCGACTAGGCCCGTCCCGTCGTATGCGCACAACTTATCGTGGCCACGTCCCAAGGTCCAGCCCACCAACGTGCCATCACCCCGCCCAAAAGGTCACCCACCGTAACCAACCCCGAAATATCAGTGGGTGCCCCACCCTTAAAATCGCGCATTTTGTGATTTTAGGGTGGGGATGTTGACCTCCCGCTAAGCTTCCCGACTCAAGCCACGGGCCACGCGTCCGGACCAGGAGTGAACATCGGTCCCTTATCTTCATCGGCATTTCCTCGAGTTCCCGAGGTCCGCCGGCAAGACGAAAGGGCTTTCACCACTGTGGCCCTGACCCGTGGCCCGCGACTGCTCACTCACTCAAATACAGCCGTGGCGTTCAGTCGAATCACAACTCCACGTGCGCCACTGTAGGATGCGGGACGAACCCAAATGTTGGCTGGATACCACGAGCAGTCAACAAATATGGCTGAAATGTCCCCGAAAGAATGGTTCCGAAAACTATGGTTTCAGCTCGAAGCTCGCGGCTCGAAGCTCGAAGCTAACTAATCCACCCGCCGCCCACCACCAAATCGCCATCATAGAAGACAGCCGCCTGCCCCGGCGTCACCGCCCGTTGCGCCTCGTCAAACGTCACCAGAACCTCATCCGGCCCAGCCATCTCCATCACCGCCCCAGCCGGCGCATGCTTATGCCGAATCTTCACCGCCACCCGCATCGGCGCATCAAT